>Ga0307427_1000863_pt1 | contig 16964 bp, 12 predicted proteins | sample SalMarWE160190MG_FD_202162 | JGI IMG/M metagenome (GOLD analysis project Ga0307427, IMG submission 202162) | Salt marsh sediment microbial communities from the Plum Island Ecosystem LTER, Massachusetts, United States - WE1603-190 | ecosystem: Environmental > Aquatic > Marine > Intertidal zone >... | reverse complement strand
ACCGATACAAGGATAAGCCCGTGGGCGATGGCCCGTAGGTGCTTGGCAAGCATTTCCTAGTTCTCCCACATCCCCTACCTTGACACGAAACGGCAAAAAAATGGATGCACAGACGCTGCTCGTCATAGGTGGCTTACAGTCCAGGGGCTTTATCGGCGCTCTCGGTGACCGGCCTTCAGCGATTCATGACCCTATTCGCGGATACAAGCGGGTATCCGCCGAACGGCAGCCGGCACGTCGGAGGAGGCCATCGGCCCTCGTGCGGGGGCCTGCGTGCCAAGGACGATGGCACGAGGAGAGCGGGTCGCAGCGGGGACGTGAGGGGCCCTTCAGACCGGCCCCGGGGCGAGGCGGCCTCCGGGAACCATCAAACACCGGGGGCAGCCGACGCGCCAAGCGTCGCTGCCCCCGGTTCCATGCCTCTTCGCCCCTACACGAAGAGGCTGGCGGTCACCGCTGCGCACCCACAGCGTTTCGTCTTACAGTTGGTTGAGTGGCGTGTCGTCCAGCGTCACGTGGTCGTCGGTCAGGTTGGCATGGAACTCGCCCGTGACGGCGTTGAACCACCAGCCCCCGTCCGCCGCCGGCACCGCGAAGAGCTCGCCACCGTCCTGGGTGACGGTTACGGTGTCGTCGTCGCTCATGGGGTTAACCGGAACGCTCGTCAGGTAAGGCCCGTACGGAAAGGCGTCGTCGGGCACGGCGTTGGTGGCACCTGTGTTGTCGGTGTAAAGGCACATTTCGTCCCTAAACTCGTCGTGCCCTTCGCCGGCAGCGTCAGCGGGGTAGTTCTCCAGGTGCTGCGTCTTGTACAGGAGCAACTGGCTCCGCATGGTCTGGAGGTTGGTGACAACGTTGCCGATCCGCGCCTCCTGCGACGCCTCGGTGAACTGCGGGATGACGATCGCGGCCAGAATGCCCAGAATGATAACGACAATGAGAATCTCAACCAGGGTAAAGCCTTTGCTTGCCGCACGCTTCATTGTATTTCTCCTTGTGCCTTCGCCGCCCACATGGGGCTGATCAGGTTCTCTTACTCACCCTTGTTCCCGTTGCTGTTGTGCCCGGCCCTTCGTAACGCCGCCCGCGAACCGTAGGCGGTAGTCGTACGCTTGCCTCCGTCACGCGATAGCTGTGTCTCACCCCCTTCTCACACGTGCTATACCTAGGCAGCGGTACGACAGGCCGGATATCCCGCTCGCCGCCTGCCATTGGGCGGCCTGAGCGGTATATTTATCGGCCAGAGTCCTTCCTACCTTCACAAGATTTCCTGTAATTTCCAGACTACCCATCTTGACTTCCCAGGCCTAAAAAAAGCGCTTGTCGCCATGAACAGCCGTTTCCGTCCTCGCGGTGTGCTGGTATGGTAGTGATAATCGGGCGGCCGTCAAACGTGGCGGCGGCATACCGTATGCGAGAATGCGGCAGATCTGGTCGTAACCACTTATACAACAGGGACTTGCGCGCCGCGGTGGCCGCTCGGAAAAGGGGCCGGAATCGCCGCGCCGCCATCGGCACATCTCCCGAATTTCGCGCGGTTTTTCTAGACCCCATCCTGCGAAACGATGTGCGTCGTCATGGCCGCAAACCGGCGGATACCCCCTTCAGCAGACCTCAGAACCAGTTCATAGTCCGGGTCGAGGTCCAGGACCTCACCGCTGAACCTCCCGTCGCCGTCCGTGACGGTAATCCTCCGGCCGAGGGTTCGGCACCGTTCGAGAGCAAGGCGGCGGAGTTCGTCGACGCGGTCGTCGTCGACCCTTCCGACGGCCTGATCCAGTCTTTCGAGCAGCCTTCTGGCCAACAGGGTGCGGTCCACCGCCTCGGCAAACATGGCCAGGCCGGCCGCGCCGGGGCGGATGTCCGGCGGAAAGACCTCCGGCGTCTGCGTGCAGTTGACGCCGATGCCGATGACGGCGGGCCCCGTCCCGCCGGCGACCGGCCGGGCCTCGACCAGAATGCCCCCGACTTTCAGGTCATCGACCACCAGGTCGTTCGGCCACCGGATGCCGACGCTCAGGCCAAGTTCGGCCTCGATCGCCTCGGCGACGGCAACGGCCGCTGCACGGGTCAGGAGTCCGCCCCGCGTCGGCGTGAGCGGAACGCGGACGATGACCGAGCAGAGGATCGACGTGTGGGGCGGCGCGGTCCAGCGGTTGCCGCGTCGGCCGCGCCCGGCGGTCTGGTACTCGGCGAAGATGGCGAGCCCGTCGGCGGCGTCGCCTTGGCGGTCCGCCGCCTTCCACGCGAGGTCGTTCGTGGACGCGGCGGTTGCCACACAGCGGACGCGCCGCCCGATCCGCGAGACGGCCAGCCCGCAAGCGATTTCCTCGGCAACCAGCGCCGGCGGCGTCTCGACGAGGCGAAGCCCCTCCATCGGATGTGACTCGACGACGAACCCCCGGCGGCCCAACGCATCGACCGCCGCTGCCATCTCCCGGGGCGGCACGCCGAGTTCGCGCGAGAGGTCCTCGGGGCGCACGGGATGCGGCCGTCGGCGACGAAGCGCTAGAGCAATCCGCGGGTCCACAGCCCCCCCCCTTCCGAGAAGTTCGGCGCCGGCTCCCTGCCGCAGACGTCACCGGCTCGCGGCGCCTCACAGCGGGTGGATATCGAGCGACACGTCGAGGTTCGGCGCGCTGTGGGTCAGCGCCCCGACGCTGATCCGGTCGACGCCGGTGGCGGCGACGGCCGCCACGTTGCGCAACGTGACGCCTCCGGAGGCTTCGAGCGCCGGTCCGGCGTCGCCGAAGAGGCGGTCGCGTCGGCGGACGGCCTCGCGGAGTTTGGCCGGTTTCATATTGTCCAGGAGGACGATGTCGGGTTCGGCGGCGAGGATCTCCTCAAGGTACTCGATGCTCTCGACCTCGACCTGGATAGGTATCTCGTCGGAGATGCGCTGACGGGCCTCGCGGACAAGTTCGGCAATCGTCTCGCCGACGTGGTCGGGTGCTCGGACGGCCAGGTGATTGTCCTTGATAAGGACGCCGTCGTGGAGGCCGGTCCGATGGTTGACGCCGCCGCCCATTCGGACGGCGTATTTCTCCAGGTACCGCCACCCGGGGGTGGTTTTTCGCGTGTCGAGGATGATGGCCTGTGTCCCCGCCACCGCCTCGACGAACCTGGCCGTGAGCGTCGCGATGCCCGAGAGGGCCTGGACGAAATTGAGCAGGGTCCGTTCGGCCGTCAGCAACGGCCGCACCGGACCGCGGATGCGGCCGAGGACGTCGCCGGCGGCAACACGTTTGCCGTCCTCTGTCCTGGGCTCGAACTGCAAGCGGCTGTCGAGGCGGTTGAACATCGGCTGGATGCAGAAGAGCCCCGCGACGTTGCCGTCGGCCTTGACCAGCAGGTCGGCCTGGCCGACGGCGTCGTGGTCGATGAGGACGTTGCTGGTCAGGTCGCCGGGTCCGATGTCCTCTTCGAGGGCGAGGGTGAGCAACGGCTGGAGGCTCTCGATGGCGCGGCCTTGGAGCCGTTCGAGGGGAATCGTGTTAGGGGGTCGCTTGGGTTTCATGGAGCAGTTCCTGAATGCGGTCTCTGAGTTCAGCGGCGCGTTCGAAGTCGAGGCGTTCGGCGGCCCGGTGCATTTCGGCTTCGAGTTGGCGGGCAAGTTCGGTCCGCGCGAAGTCCTTCTCGCTGAGACGGACGGCCCGGCGTGCGGCCCGGCGGCCTTTGACCTCGGCCTCGATGCCGGAGCGGATCGCCTTGCGGATCGTCTCGGGCTTGATACCATGCTCGGCGTTGTAGGCCGCCTGCTTGGTGCGGCGGCGGTCGGTCTCGTCGATGGCGCGTCTCATGCTGCCCGTGATGGTATCGGCATAGAGGATAACCTCGGCGCTGGCGTGGCGGGCGCAGCGGCCGATGGTCTGCAGGAGGCTCGTGTCGGACCGCAGGAACCCCTCGCGGTCGGCGTCGAGGATGCAGACGAGGCTGACCTCCGGCAGGTCGAGTCCCTCGCGAAGCAGGTTGACGCCGACGACGACGTCGAAGGTCCCGGCCCGCAGGTCCCGCAGAATCTCGCTGCGGTCGAAGACCTCGACCTCGCTGTGGAGGTACTCGCACGTGATGCCCTCGCGTCGGAAGTACTCCGAGAGGTCCTCGGCCAGCCGCTTCGTGAGCGTGGTCACGAGGGTCCGCTCGCCTCGCGCGATGCGCTGCTTGGCCTCGCTCAGACAGTGGCGGACCTGATCGGTCGCCGGTTCGATGCGGATCTGCGGGTCCACGAGACCGGTGGGGCGGATGACCATCTCGACGACCTCGCCGCCCGATTGCTCGACCTCCCAATCGCCCGGCGTCGCGGACAGGAAGAACGCCTGCCGCGCCAGCGACTGCCACTCCTCGAACATCAGCGGACGGTTGTCGAACGCCGACGGCAGCCGGAACCCGTGCTCGACGAGGGTCTGCTTGCGGCTGTGGTCGCCGGCGAACATGGCCCGGATCTGCGGGACGGTCACGTGGCTCTCGTCGACGAACATGAGGAAATCGTCGGGATAGTAGTCGAGCAGGCAGCAGGGGCGTTCGCCGGGGTTGCGTCCGGAGAGGTGGCGGCTGTAGTTCTCGATGCCGGCGCAGTACCCGACTTCGCGGAGCATCTCCAGGTCGTACTTGGTGCGGGCTTCGAGGCGTTGGGCCTCCAGCAGTTTCCCGTCGCGTCGCAGTTCGGTCAGGCGGCTGGTGAGTTCCTGTTCGATGCCGACGCATGCCTGCTCGATGCGATTCTCCGGCATGACATAGTGCTTGGCCGGGTAGATGTACAGGCGCTGCTCGGCACCGAGGATTTCACCCGTCGCGGGGTTGACGAGCGCGATGCGGTCCACCTCGTCGCCGAACAGTTCAATGCGGTAGGCAAACTCCTCCTGCGCCGGCTGCACGTCCACACAGTCGCCCCGGACACGGAACCGGCCGCGGCCGAAGTCGATGTCGTTCCGCTCGTACTGAAGGTCCACCAGCCGGCGCAGCAGGTCGTCTCGCTCGACGCGCTGACCCAACGCCAGGCCGATGACCATGCCCTCGTAATCCTCCGGGTCGCCCAGCCCGTAGATGCACGAGACGCTGGCCACGATGACGACGTCGCGGCGGCTCATCAGGGCGCTGGTGGCCTGGAGACGGAGGCGGTCGATATCGTCGTTGATCGAGGCGTCTTTCTCGATGTAGATGTCGCGCGCGGGGATGTACGCCTCCGGCTGGTAGTAGTCGTAGTACGACACGAAGTACGCCACGGCGTTGTGCGGAAAGAACTCCTTGAACTCGCCGAACAGTTGCGCCGCCAGCGTCTTGTTGTGGCTGATGACCAGCGCCGGCCGCTGCAGCCGCGCGATGACGCTCGCCATCGCAAACGTCTTGCCGCTTCCCGTCACGCCGAGGAGCGTCTGGAATCGTTTGCCGGCCTCCACACCCTGAACCAGCGCATCGATGGCCTGGGGCTGGTCGCCCTTCGCCACAAAGTCCGAAACCAGTTCAAAGCCGTCCAATGCACGCTCCGTGCGGCCTGCGGAATGGGTCATTCTAACACGGAAGGAAGAAAGCGGCAACCGTTCTACGTTTCGGCGGCGGGGGGCGCCCGCCCGTCGGTCATCCGGACGGGTTCGCCGGAGGCGTCGGTCGGCCCGGCGAACAGAAACGGCCGCAGTTTCGCCAGCGTCTTCTCGCCGATGCCTCGGACGGCCAGGAGGGCGTCAAGCGTGTCGAGGCGTCCGCCTCGCTCCACGCGCAGCGCCACGATCCGTTTCGCGAGCGACTCGCCCAGGCCCGGCACCAGCGCCAGCGTCACCCAGTCGGCCGTGTTGACGTTCACGCGATAGGTGGGCGGTGCCGCCGGCACAACCTCGAGCGGCTCCTGACCCAGACGAAGGTACGAGACCGCCCGATACGCCACAGCGGCGACGACGACGAGCGCCAGGACGACCAGCACCGCCTGCTCGCCGCGCGCAATCAGCATCTGCTTCCTGGCCGGCGGCATGCTTCCGGAACCACTCATGGCCACATTATGGCAAGCGCCCCGCCCCGCCACAAGGCACAACGTCCGCGCCTGGTCCCGGCGCAACAGCAGGCGGCGACCTGATACGACTACGCTACGTTGCGCGGCGGGTCAGGAGACCCGCACGTGTTTAGCGTGTCATTCCGAGCGAGCGAAAAAGAGTCGAGGAATCTCGCCGTTCTCACGACACAACGGCAACGGCGAGACCCCTCGACTTCGCTCGGGGTGACACACACCGTTGCGCGGCGGGTCAGGAGACCCGCCGCGCGGGAAGTGCAGGGTAGGCTTCGACCCTCCGCACGGGAAGTGCAGGGTAGGCTTCGACCCGCCGCGCGGAAAGTGCGGGGCAGACGCCGACCCGCCGCGCGGGAAGTGCGGGGCAGACGCCGACCCGCCGCGCGGGAAGTGGCGTCGTCGTGTCAGGAGCCGCAGCGCGGAAACGCCGGCCACAAGGTTGGCTCTCAACTGTCGGCCCAGACGACGTTTGAGTCGCCCTGGCCTTTGACGCCCTCGGGCCAGATCTCCTGCCGCACACCCATCAGCCGCTGGTAGGCGATCTTTGGATTCATGTCCTTGCGCAGGAGTCCGCCGTGCGGCCAATAGTGAGGCTTGTGGTCGGAGAAGTCGCGCCACGAGATTGCCGCGATGAACGGCTTGGAGATGGCGATGCGGCAGAACTCGTCGATCCAGTCGGACTGGACGACCTCGTCCCAGGGCTTTCGCCAGACGCCGCCCGCACCGCCGACGTGCCTGGCACCGCCGATCTCGGCGTTCGGGTCCGGGTCGCACGACGACGGCACACCGCACGCCGTCACGTGGACGGGCTTGCCCAACCCGCCGAACCGGTCCAACTGATTCGAGATGTGAAGCATGTCGCGGAGCCCGTAACCCAAACCGTGGGTGCCGAACATGAACTCGACGCCGACCACGTCGAAGGGCACGCCGGCGTTCTGGCACATCTCGGCGTAGTGGTACGGCCAGATGGAGCGTTGGTTGATGGCGTAGTACTCGCCCCAGGGGTAGATCAGGTTCAGGACGACCATGGCGGAGGGGTCGGTCCGCTTGATGGCATGGGCACAGACCCGCGTGATCTCGATGATCCGGTCCAACGAGAAGTTCATGCAGTTCTCGACGTGGAGCCCCGTCACGGCGTCCCAGTGGTCCACGCGGCCGCGGTAGCGCTGCACGCAACGCTCGATGTGGTCGAACACGAGGTCGCGGATGGTCTCGAAGTCGTTCTCCCAGATCCACACCCAGTCGGGCAGGTCCTTCTCGGTGAAGCGGATCGGGGAGCCGCCCTTGATGCCGATGCCGCGGGATTCCAGCCATTGTATCCATCTGTCGAGCCACGTCCACTCGTACTCATGCTCGCGCGGTTCGATGGCCCGCCAGATAAACGGGACGGTGGCGTAGTTGAAGGCGTCTCCGAAGCGGTCGCCTCCCTTCGGTTCCTTCTCGAAGGGGCCCCAGTGGCATCCGAAGTCGACCTTTGCCAAGGCGCCTTTGCGCCGCCGGATGTCGATGCCCTGTCCGGCGTCCACCAGGGCCATCTTCTCGCCGAGGGCCAGACCGCGCGCCAGGCACTCCTCGGCCAGGTCGCTGGCCACCAGCGGCATGTCCTGGACCGTCTGGGCCTTCGCGAGCAGCAACCGGACCTCCTGGAACTCGGTGTCGATCTCGGCCGTGGGCCCGCCGTAAACGTATCCCCACTCGTCCTTCTTGCGCCAGATGTCGGCGATGCGTCCGCGCGCCAGTTCCATCATCAGCAGGTACGGCTCGTCGCGGTCCTGGAGCAGGGCCGAGCGGAGCATGATCTGCCCCCCGCGTCCGACCGGCCAGCACCCGTTGAGGGCCGCCAACCCCTGGCCGGACCGTTCGCAGAAGAGTCGTCCGTTCTCGGCGTTGTACCGGAAGCGGCCACGGATGGGCTGGCCTTCCTGGCTCGTCAGGTACATCCGGTCGGTGTCGAGTTCGGCGGGGTGTTTGCCGTTGAACAGTACGTCGAAGATCAGCACGGGCGGGCTCGCATTCCGTTCGCCTCGGCCGAGGCATCGGCCATCGTTCGTCGTCTCGTCACGACGCGTGATTATAGAGGATGGCCGCCGCTCCTCAACTGAAATCCCGGCGCCGGCGCACCTTGCCCACCCCGTCCCTTCACGGTCCTCTTGGGGAGGGTGCGGGGTGTCCCCACCCCGCACCCGGTGTGTCTCTGGCCGGGTCCGGGAGCGTGCGGGCCGGGGACAGCCCGCACGCACGGTCCAGAATGGGTGCTCTCGAACGAATAAGACTTGACGCCCTCCGGCAACGAGGGCTAAATAGAGGTCGGCAGAAGCCGGCACCGCCGGGGCTCGCCCCGGCCTGCAGCCTTGGTTGCCTGAGCACGGGAGGGGCGTCATGACTGCCGTCGTGCGGGAAACCCATCTCGAAGGGCTCGACATTCGGCGCGGCAAGGTCCGCGACATCTACGACCTGGGCGACCGCCTCCTGATCGTCGCCACCGACCGCATCAGCGCCTACGACGTCATCATGCCGACCGGCATCCCCGACAAGGGCAGGATCCTGACGGCCTTGAGCCTCTTCTGGTTCGACTTCCTGTCGGACGTGACGCCGAACCACGTCATCACCGCCGACGTCGGCCAAATGGGGCCCGAGGTCCAGGCCCAGGCCGACACGCTCCACGGACGCTCCATGCTCTGCCGCAAGGCCGACGTCTTCGGCGTCGAGTGCGTCGTGCGGGGCTACCTGGCAGGCTCCGGGTGGCGGGAGTACCAGGCCCAGGGCACGGTCTGCGGCATCGACCTGCCCGAGGGACTGAAGCAGTGCGACCGGTTGCCCGAGCCCATCTTCACGCCCGCCACGAAGGCCGAGTCGGGCCACGACGAGAACATCTCGTTCGAGCAGGCCAAGGCGATCATCGGCGACGACGACGCCACCACGCTCCGCGACCGCAGCATCGCCATCTATCAGAAAGCCGCCGACTACGCCCGCGAGCGCGGCCTCGTGCTCTCGGACACGAAGTTCGAATGGGGCAAGGCCGACGGCCGCATCATCCTCGTCGACGAGGTCCTGACGCCCGATTCGTCGCGCTTCTGGCCGGCCGACGTCTACGAGCCCGGACACGACCAGCCGAGTTTCGACAAGCAGTTCCTCCGCAACTACCTCGACACGCTCGACTGGGACAAGACGCCGCCGGGCCCCGACCTGCCAGAGACCATCGTCCGCCGGACCCGCGCCAAGTACGTCGAGGCGTACGAGCGGCTGACCGGCAAGACGTTCCAGTAGTACGGCGTGACGAGCCGTTCGAGCCCGCCGCGGCCCGGCGCCCGAGCCCGCCGCGGCTTGTCGCCCGAGCCCGCCGGTCGAGCCCGCCGCGGAAGCGGCGGGGCACGTTCCATAACACGTGGCACTGACGCACCCATTCGAGACGCCACGAACGAGGTAGCACCCCATGGCCGAACTTGTCGTACGAACCGCCGGCGAGTCGCACGGCCCCGCCATCGTGACGCTCGTCGAGGGATTCCCGGCAGGCGTGCCGGTGGACCCGTCGCGCCTGGCTGCGGACATGGCGCGCCGTCAGGGCGGCTACGGCCGCGGCAAGCGGATGGCGATCGAGGCCGACCGCATCGAGATTCTCGCCGGCGTCCGCCACGGCCGCACCATGCCCGGCCCCATCGTCCTTGTGGTCCGAAACCACGACTCGCGCCTGGAGGAGGCGCCGGAAGTCTCGCGTCCGCGCCCCGGCCACGCCGATCTGGCGGGAGCGATGAAGTACCTCGACCCGGACATGCGGAACATCCTGGAACGTGCCAGCGCCCGCGAGACGGCCGGCCGCGTCGCCGCCGGCGCGCTCGCCAAGTGTCTGCTCGATGCGTTCGGCATCGACGTGCTGGCCTACGTGGTCCGGATCGGCCCGGCGACGGCGGCGGTGCCCGAGGACGCGGCGGCCCGACGGTCTCAGCGCGACGCCAGCGAGGTGTACGCGGCCGATCCCTCGGCGGACCCGGCCATGAAGGCGGCCATCGACGCGGCCCGCGACGCCGGCGACAGCCTCGGCGGCGTCATCGAGTGCATCGCCACCGGCCTGCCGCCCGGTCTCGGAAGCCACGTCCAGTGGACCGAGAAACTCGACGGCCGCCTCGCCCGGGCCGTCATGAGCATCCAGGCCATCAAGGCGGTGGAGATCGGTCTCGGGATGGGCGTCGGCGAGCGGCCGGGCAGCCGGGTGCACGACCCCATCACCTACGATCCACAGCAGCGCGAGTCCGCCTGCCTCGGGTTCGTTCGCCCGACGAACCACGCCGGCGGCATCGAGGGCGGCATGACGAACGGCGCCCCCGTGGTGGTGCGCGCCGCCATGAAACCGATTCCGACGCTCCTGCAGGGGATGCCCTCAATCAACATCAAGACGAAGCAGCCCGAGGACACGGCGTACGAACGCAGCGACGTCTGTGCCGTGCCGGCCGCCAGCGTCATCGTCGAGGCCGTCGTCGCGACCGAACTCGCCGCAGCCCTCGTCGCCAAGTTCGGCGGCGATACGCTCCAGGAGATGACGGCAGCTTACGAGACCTGGCGCAAGGCCGCCGCGCGGCTAAGCGGTCTTACGTAAGTCTTTTGCTGGGGCGAGAACGGCACCCGCTCGCTTACGCTCGCGGCTAGTTACACTCGCGCCCGACCAGGCACGTGAGAAAACTAGCCGCGCACGTAAGTAAGCGGCGCAGGCCCCTTGGGCTACGAGCCCAATCAGTTGTCGCCACGGCATGCACACGCAAACGTAGGCACGGCACCCGACAGAAAAAGACTTACCTGACCCCGCATAGCCCAAGGCTCCACATGCCCTTACGCAAGAAACACGTCCGGCGCATCGTCGTGACGCTGCTCGTGGCCGGCGTCGTCGGCCCGGTGGCGGCGCTCGTGCTGTACGGTTTGCACGTTCGCGGCGGCGCCTACGGCCGAGCGGTGGAACAGGCGCTGGTCTGGCGTCTGCGGTGCGAGGCGAGTGTCATCGGCTGCCGTCCGACAGGTCCGTCGACGGCGGCGGCCGACGAGGTCCGACTCTCGTGGACCACCGCCGATGGACAACTCACGCTGCACCTCCGGGGTCTCGAAGCCGAATCCAACGTATACGGCTGGTACGTTCGGGCGGCGTGCGGCCGTCTGTCGCTCACGGGGGCGGACCCGCCGGCCGCCCTGGCCGCGCTGAACCAGAGGCTGGTCCAGGTGGAGTACCCGTCGCAGTTGATGGCGCTGGCCGTCGAGCGGCTCCAGTTGTCGCTGCGTCTGGGGGCCGTGAGGATTGAACGCGAGGCCTGCGGCCTCGCCCTCTCGAACATGACCGCGTTCGTCGTGTCGCTGTTCGAGCCGGAGGCGATGAACGACGCCAGCCGGTCCACGCCGACCGAGGCTGAGGCCGACCTGGGACTCCTTGCCACCGTCCGCCTGAACCCCACGTCCGCGAAAGGTGTCTTCGACGGTCTGCACATCGAGTTGGCGGACGTGCCGCTCGCGGCGATCCGCAAAGCGCTCGTGCGCAGAGGCGACAAGGCGGACACAACCGACGAAAACGTCCACGGCACGGCAAACCTGGCCGTCAACTGGCACTGGCCCGAGACCGACGCCGACACCGCCACCGTCGCGGCCAGCGCCCGCGGGGTTGACCTCTCACAGTGGACCCGCAACCTGCCCGGCGGCCCCGTCACGGGCACAGCGGACCTGGACGTGCGTTACGCGAAGTCGCGGCAGGGGTCGGCTGCCCTGGCCGTGCGTCTGGAATCGGAGGGCGGCACGGTCAGCGGCGAAACGCTTGCATGGCTCGACGGTCTGCGTGCGGCTCTCGACGCCGGCAGCGCCGCGCGTGTCGGGACGACCCCGTTCCAGCGGTTGAGCCTCCGGTTCAACGCCGTCGGCGACCGGGGGTGGTACGTGGGCGAGAAGGACGAGTGGGGGGCGATACCGATCCTGACCGTCCGGCTCTTCGGCGTCGATGTGCCGCTGCTGCAGGCCGGCGCCCAGCCGTTCGATGCGTCGGGCCTGTGGCCCGCCCTGTCGGAAGGTCTGGGACTCGCCTCGCATGAATAGAGCAGTTAATCCTACTACGCTACGTTCCGCGCCGCGGCCTTCCGAGGCCGCCGCGAACGCAGTTTATGCCTGTTCCTGGTGGCCTGGGAAGGCCACCAGGCGGACAAAAAGGCGAAGTAGCGGTTGTAGGATTAAGGATGGTTTGCAGCACCTTGCGCGGCGGGTCTCCTGACCCGCCGCGCCCGGAGGGCCGGAAACGTCACCGCTGCAGCGCGGCGGGTCAGGAGACCCACCGCGCTGTATTTTGCCGGGTGCCATGCTTTCGCTTGTACGTGTTTAGCGTGTCATTCCGAGCGAGCGAAGCGAGTCGAGGAATCTCGCCGTTATGCGTGTTCGGACAACGAGATTTCCTGCGGGCACTCGGGGTACAGCGCTCCGCTCGCCCTCGCCTTTGGCGAGGGCTCGGTCGAAATGACATCGCTTCGAGAGTACGCTAAACACGTACTTTCGCTTGCGCAAGCATGCGGCCTCGGACACCAGTAGAAGCGGCCCGCGCCGTGAAGCCGCGGGCCGCTTGCTTGACAACGATGCGTCGGTGGCCGGGTCCTTACGCTCCCATGGAGAGGAAGATCTCGACGCGTCGGTTTTTAGCCTTCCCGGCGGCGGTGTTGTTGTTGGTGATCGGCTGTGCGGACCCGACGCCGCGCGTGTCCATCCGGGTCGCTTCGACGCCGGCGCCCTTGAGGACATCGGCGACGGCCTCGGCCCGGGCTTCGCTGAGGCCCTGGTTGGTGGTGGGCTTACCGAGTTCCTGGAGCAGGGCCTTCGTCGTGGCCTTCTTGACGGGGTCGGTGTCGGTGTGGCCGATGATGGCGGCGATGATGCCCTTGGCGATATCGGAGGACAGGATGCCGCCCAGTTTGGCGATGGCGCCGCGTGCGCCGGCCTTGACGACGTTGGACCCCGAGTCAAAGGTGATGTCCGAGGCAAAGCGGAGCCGCCCGGTGGCCGCATCGAACTCGAACAGGCCCGGATACTGGTCGGCCAGTTGCTGGATCGAGATAGCGACTTCCTTGGGGATCTTGGTACTTGGCGCATACATACCGCCGGCGAGTTTCTTATAGGCCCCCATGAGTTCATCGAAGGCCTTGCGGACCTCGTCGCGTTCCTTCATGACGGTGGCCAGGTGATCCTCCTTCTCCTGGAGCATCCGCTGGGCGTCGGCCGCGCGGGCCTGAAGCGCGCTGACCCGCTCGTTGAGCATGGCCAGGTCGGCCTCCTTTTCCTGCAGCAGTTTTTCCTGCTCGCGGTTTCTAAGCAGGACCGCGTTGTATTTGGCCTCATCCACACAGCCCACTGACACGAGGGCCAGACAGGCCGCAAGAGCCACCACGATGACCGCCGAAAAGCGTTGCATCTGCGTGCTCCTTTCCTGGGTCAAACACTCGACATCGAGACTGTTGACAGGCGCTGAATCGGGGCCTTCCCCCGAAAGACACGTTCGCTCAGGTTGCCTCTGTCGGGCACTCGTCTCATCAGCCGCCAATGGCTTCGCGGGCGGAGCGCTGCTTGTCGAGCACGTAGCCGACAAGGGCGGCGATGCCGACGATCACGATGCCGACCACCAGCACGATCAGCGGCGTGTTCTCGCTCGCCATGGATTGCAGCGCGCCCGACACGGAACCCTGCAGCAGGCCGATGATGCCCAGGCCCGCCAGGCCGAGGCACACCACCGCCAGGCCCAGCATGAACGTGAAATGCGCGTGGTGCGCCGGTGGCTCGACCAGCGTGACGATTCGCGTCCGGCTCGGCGCCACCGCCGAGGCGCCCGACGGCCCCGCGACGGAGACCAGGCCGCTCTCGGCGTCGATGGCGATGACCGGCTCGCCGCTCAGTTCCTCGCCGACGCCGAGTTCCTCGTCGCTCAAGACGCCCCCCAGGCTCGACTCGTCGGTTTCGGGGCTGAGGGCGAGCGGGGCGGGCTCGGCCTCGGGCGCCGCCATCGCCTCCTCAACGCCCAAGGGCTCCGCGCCCTCGCTGGGGAAGACGCCCTCGGTGTCGGCGGCGATCCAGGTCTCGGCGGCGCTGTCGGCCGGCACCTCCTCTTCCTCGGCAAAGAGGATGTCGGCATCGATGCTCATCAGGGTGTCGCCGGCGTCGGCTTCCTCGTCGGCCGCCGGCTCGCCCGGCGCAGCCGCGCCCGTCAAGGCATCGATATCCTCCTTGCGAAACTTCAGGTCGCCGCCGTCGCGGAAAACGCGAAGTTCGCCGCTGTCGATGCTCGCCTGCAGTTGCTCGTCGGTCCTTCCGAGCCGCGCTTTGGCCTCTTCGAAATTGACGAAGTCCACTGGGTATGCCTCCTGAATCCCGGAGCCGGCCGCCTCATGCGGCCCTCCATAGGCATCATACGATCAGGGCTTGCTCCCCGGCGTCTTGGCGCTGCCGTCGTCCGCGGTTCCGGCCGCCTGGTCCGGCTTCTTCAGGCGTGCCCGGATGTCCCTCGGCAGCGGCGGGTCGTTGTTCCAGTCCGAGAGTTCCCAGTCGGCCGAGATGTCGCGGACGGCCAACAGTTTCAACCGGCTCCGCCGACCGTCGGCCAGGTACACCACCAGCCGTTGCCGGTCGGTGTCGACCAGACAGATAAGCACTTCCCGCTCGCCCAGGGGCGTGGCCGAGACAACCACATTCGTCGAGGCGTCGCCCGGCCGCCCCGCGCCGGTCGCCTCCGCCGCAATGGCCAGCGACTGCGGCCGGCCCGACACCGCCAAACCTATCCCCAACAGCGCCATCCCGGCGCCGAGCATCCCCAGCGCAAAGCACCACGTCCGGCGCGAACTGAGAATGGCCAACCCTCCTTGCGGCAGGCCGCCGCACGTCCGCCGCGCACCTTGCGTCCCATGCAGACGGCACACCTCGCCTGCCGCATTGTAAGAAGCGCCAAACCCAATGCAACCGAATTCTTGGCCTTCTGCAGCGCCGCGTCGCACGCTGTCATTTCGACCCCAGCCGCCGCGCCGAAACGTTGCGGGGCCACCCTCGCGTGGCCGAAGTGGCTCGGCGGGGGCGGTTTTCGCTAGACACCCTCTCCGGGGCCGATTTATGATGCCTTCCTGCCACATACCACTCCGAGGAGCGTCTTGGGAGCAATGATCCTGGGTATCGCTGACACGCCGCTTCCTTCGTTGGGATGGGCGGCTGCGGGAACTGCGGCGGGCGCAGCGCTGTGGCTGGTGGCCCGTCCGCGGCGGAAGGCCGGCGTGCCGCTGAGGTTTCTTGCGGCCGTCGCCGCCGCCTGGGTCGCCGTGTGTCTCGGCTACGCCCTCGCGGGGTCCGAGGAGACCTTCTCGGCCTACCTGGTGACGAGCACGCTGGCGACTCAGATTCTTGCCGCGGTCGGCGCGAGCTTCTATCTCCGCGGGCTGCTGCGATTCCGTTGGGCGGAGCGCCGGTGGAGACAGTCGAGCAACGTGCTGGCGGGTGTGGCGCTGATGGGAACGGGGTTCGTTCGGGCGGCGTACCAACCGGAGATCGCCCTGTGGGTCCAGACGCCGCTCGTGATGCTGTTCATCGCAACCGTGTGGCGATTCCGGGCCGAACCGCTCGTGTACCTGTCGATCCTCGGCGTGGCCGCGACGGTCGTCCTCGGGGTGCGGATCCACCTGGCGGCCGAGGCCGAGACGGCGGGCGGGGTGTGGGTCATGTCGACGGCGGCGGCGGTGTCGCTGGCGATGGTGCTCGTCGCGGCGCTGCTCGCATGTCATCCGCGCCAGCAGTTCAACGTCAAGTGGTATCGTCAGGGCCTGCTGATCGTGCCGCTGGTCGTGTCGAGTCTGGCCGCCATGGGCGCCGGGTACCTCGCCGTCTGGGACGGCGCCTCGTGGCACACGGTGTGGACGCTGGGCGTATGGTGGGCCACGCTGCTGCTGTCGTCGATCGGGTTGAGGCAGGCGGACCTGTTCGGGTTCTCGTGCGTGGGGGCGGCGTTGGCGGCCGTGGTGGCCTTTGCCGTCCTGGGCGGCGACCAGATCGAGGGATACTGGGGCCGGTATGCGTCGGTGCTTCTGCTGATCGCGTTCGGTGCGGCGGTGCTGGCGTCGCTTCTGGTGCTGGGGTTGCGGGGACGGACGGCATCGGGGTTTCCGCGGGCGTTGTTTCTGGCCGGCGTCGCCACGGCAATCGGGGCACTGTTCCTGGAACCGTTCGGCGCAACGGCGAAGTGCGTGGGCGTGGACCTGCTCATCGCGTCGGCGGTGGTGGCGCTCGCCCACGCGCACGGGGCGCCGAGGTGGGTGAACTACCTGGTCGCCGCCCTGGCGACGGGCGGTGTGGCGGTGCTGTGCCACGTCGGGCCGGTGGCGGCGGCCGAGGCATGGCATCACCGTCTCATCGGCGTGACGGCGGCGGTGTCGGTCGGCTGGCTCGTGGTGGCGATCCTGGCCCGGGAGGTCCTGAAGCGGACCCACTCCGACCGCCAGGCCCGGCGCGAGATCGAACCGTTCACCGTCTTCGGCATGTGCGGGACGGTCGCGCTGGCGGCGTACCTGTCGGTCCAGCAGGTCCGGACGTTCTCGGAGTTTCTGACCGTCGGCGCCGGCCCCACCCTCGCCTTACTCGGTCCCGACGAGGGACTCGTGGGGTGGCTGGCCGTGCTGCTGGCGTTCCTGCTGTCGATGTGGCTGCTGCGGCATACGGCCAGGACGTTTTTGTTCTACGTCTTCGGCATCATGACGCTGGTCTACGTCGGGCTGTTCCGGCACACCGCCGACCTGTACGCGTACCTGATCTACGCCATCGGCGGTTACGGTGCGGCCCACCTGCTGGTGTACCTGTACGAGGCGAAGTTCATGGCGTTGTTGTCGCACACGTGCGTGCTGTACCGCGACGAGCGTCGGGCGTCGACGACGATCTTCACGCTGGCGGTGATCTCGTGCTTCATTGCGGCAATTCTGGCGATGTTTCGTCTCTCGGA
>Ga0307427_1000862_pt1 | contig 16968 bp, 15 predicted proteins | sample SalMarWE160190MG_FD_202162 | JGI IMG/M metagenome (GOLD analysis project Ga0307427, IMG submission 202162) | Salt marsh sediment microbial communities from the Plum Island Ecosystem LTER, Massachusetts, United States - WE1603-190 | ecosystem: Environmental > Aquatic > Marine > Intertidal zone >... | reverse complement strand
CAGGCCGAGAGTCTCCGGTGAAATATCGTAGCAGGCGACGCCGCCGTCTTTGACCTCGCAGACCCGCGTCGGCGCCGAGAGCGCGATCTCATCGAGCCCGTCCATCGAGTGGACCACGAGGGCATGCTCGACGCCGAGGCGAACCATGACCTCGGCAATCGGCTCGACCAGGTCGGCCGCGAAGACGCCCATGACCTGTCGGCGTGCGCCCGCGGGGTTCGTCAGCGGCCCCAGAACGTTGAAGATCGTGCGGATGCCGATCTCCTTGCGGACGCCCACCGCGTACTTCATGGCCCCGTGCAGGGCGGGGGCGAAGAGAAACCCCATGTGCGCTTCGCGGATGCACCGCGCGACAACCGCCGGGGCGGCCGCAATGTTCACGCCGAGGGCCTCCAGCACGTCGCTCGATCCGCACTTGGACGTGGCGCCGCGGTTGCCGTGCTTGGCGACGTACGCCCCGCCTCCCGCCGCCACGATGGCCGCCGCCGTCGAGATGTTGAACGGCTTCTTCCCCGTGCCGCCGGTGCCGCAGGTATCAACGACGGGAAGGTCGCCGACGTCGATCCTCGTGGCCTTTTCGCGCATGACCATGGCGGCGCCGGCGATCTCGTCGGGCGTGGGGCCTTTGATCGAGAGGGCTGTCAGGAAGGCGGCTATCTGGGCCGGCCATGATGCGGGCGATGGCGCCGCGCGACTCGTCGAGCGAGAGGTCCTCGCCGCGGGCGAGTTTCTTGATAAAGGCTATCATCGCAGCCCCTGCAAAGGCGCGCGCCGGGCAAGCCCCGCGGCTAACTAAACATCGGCACACAACTCGATGCGCTTGACCGCCTTTCGCGCGCGGCGGGTCGGGAGACCCGCCGCGCACGTTGCGCGGGGCAAGCCCGGCGGCTAACGAGACATCGTCATACAAGCCCTCGAGCGCTTACACCTCGACGGCGGCGCCGTCGGCGGCTTCGCTGACCCAGATGCGCGGCTCGTAACCGGACTGCTCCTGGTAGCGGGCGAGGACGGCCTCGCGAAGCGTTTCGACGGCATCCGGCCGCACAAGCGATACCGTGCATCCGCCGAACCCCGCCCCCGTCAGTCGCGACCCCAGAACGCCCTCCACGCCGCGCGCGATCTGGACCAGGAGGTCCAGTTCCGGCCCCGACACCTCGTAATCGTCGCGGAGCGAATCGTGGCTGGCGTCAAGCAGTGCGCCGAAACAGTCGAGGTCGCCGCTGCCGAGGGCGTCAATCGACTCGATGACCCGCGCGTTTTCCGTCACGACGTGCCGGCACCGGCGGCGGACGATCTGCGGCAAGGCCGACTCATGGGCCTCGAACAGTTCAAGCGACACGTCGCGGAGTTGCTCGATGTTGGAGTTGAACTTTCGCAGGCGGCCGGCGCCCTCTTCGCACTGGCTGCGGCGTTCGTTGTACGCCCCGGAGGTCAATTTCCGCCGGACGCCCGAATCGATGATGACCACCTTCGCCCGGTCCGCCGGCAGCGGAACCGGTTTCTGCGAAAGGTCGCGGCAGTCGAGGACGATGGCGTGGCCTTTGCGCCCGTGGAGACTGATGAACTGATCCATGATGCCGCAGCGGACGCCGACGCGATGCTCGGCAGACTGGCACAGGACCGCCAGACGCTCGGTCGAAAGGCCGTGGGCTTCGGCCGCCACCTTGGCCGGGCCGGCCGCAATTTCCACCTTGGCCGCAACCAGAAACGCCAGGGCCGAGGCCACCTCGTAGGCAGCGCTCGACGAAAGGCCCGACCCGACGGGCACGTCGCCATCTACAACCGCCCGAAAGCCGCGCAGCGCCAGCCCCTCTTCCGCCAGCACCTCCGCCACGGCCATCGGATAACGGAGCCAGTGCGGCGGGTCGGCCGGCGGTTCAGCACCTAACTGAAACACGGCCCGTTCGGCGAACTGCTCGGACCAGAGCGTGACGGTGGGCTCGTCGTGCGGCACGAGGGCCAGCCGGACGGCCGCTTCCAGCGCCATCGGCATGACGAACCCGCCGTTGTAATCGGTGTGTTCGCCGATGAGGTTGACGCGGCCGGGACCGCGCACGACGCGGACGGGCTCACCGGGGCCGAATATCTCGCCGAAACGCCCCGCCAGGTCGGCCATGCGCTTGCTCTCCACCGACGAACGATTCGCGGCGAGTGTAGATAGGCGTCGAGGCCGCTGTCAACGGCAAAGTCGAGGGCACCGACAACCGGGGCGCGTCACGGGGAACCGCCGGTCCGAACGGCCGGCGCGGGGGCCGGCGGGCCGGATTCCCGTAAAGCCCTCCCCCCGCCGTGCCGATAACCCCTATGGCGGGACCGCGGCAAGGACCGCGATGTCCTTCCCCCGGGAGGGGTGCGGCGTATTGATCGCGATGGCCAAGAGGTACCAGTTCTCGCTGGTGAAGGGCGCCGACCGCTACCTGGTTCGGTGCGACGTGGGGAAGGAAGAAGAGACGATCGCCCGGTTGATGCAGTGGGCCGAGAACAAGGAGTTGGATTTCGACTGGTTCGACGCCGCCGTGCTGTCGCGGCAGATCACGCAGCGGCAGTTCAGCCGCGCCGTCGGCGAAACGCCGGTGCCCTGAAACCAAATGCGCCCATGGCCAATCCCCTAACCCAGACGTTTCTCGCCTACCTTCAGCACGAGCGAAACTTCTCCGAGCACACCATCCGCTCGTACGCGGCCGACCTGGCCCAGTTCGTCCGGTTCCTCGCCGGCGCCGCCGAGGCGTCTGAGGCGATCGACGACGGGGTGGTGTGCGATCGCGTTCGCCGCGCCGCCCCGATCGACCTGCGCGGCTTTCTGGCCGAGTTGAGACAGGCCAACTACAGCCGCGCCACCATCGCACGCAAGATCGCCACGCTGCGATCCTTCTACAAATTCCTCGCCCGCAGAGGGGAGGTCCAGCGCAACCCGGTCAAGGTTATCCGCACGCCGCGCCAGGATAAACGGTTGCCGAAGTTCCTCGACCCCGCCGAGGTCGAGCGCCTGCTGGCCGCAGCGAACGGCAAGGACATCCTGTCGCTGCGCGATGCGGCCATGCTTGAGGTCCTCTACTCCACCGGCATGCGGGTCAGCGAACTCGTGGGCATCGACCTGGAGGACATCGACCCGATTGCCGAAGTCGTCCGCGTGCGCGGCAAAGGCCGAAGGGAACGCCTCGCGCCGCTCGGGTCGTACGCCGTCCGAGCGCTGAACCGGTACCTGGAGGCCCGCTCGCGAGCCGACGTTCACGACGAGAAGGCCGCATTCCTCAACCGTCACGGCCGGCGGCTCAATGTCCGCAGCGTTCGCCGGAAACTCGCCAAGTACCTGACCGTGGCCGGGCTGGACCCGAGCGTCAGTCCGCACACGCTGCGGCACTCGTTCGCCACGCACATGCTGGAGCGGGGGGCCGACCTGCGAGCCGTCCAGGAACTGCTCGGACACCGCAGCCTCTCGTCAACGCAGATTTACACGCACGTCACCGCCGGCCGCCTGAAAGAGATCTACGAGGCGGCCCATCCGCGAGCAAACTGAGTCGGGTCCTGCATACGCCTGTGCCACGGCCGGTCTTGCCCGGCCGTGCTCCTCTTGTAGAATGTCACCATGCGGTTCGCCCTGGAAGTCATCGCGGTGGCATTGGCGCTGGCGTGGCCGAGCGGTCTTGCCTTGGCGCAGACAAAGGTCCAGGGGCCGACGGCGCGCGACGGCATCCTCACCTACACCGTCACGAGCGAGTACCTGAAGGGCCCTAACGCCGTCGAGGTGCTCCTGCCGGACCGTCTCGAGACCGGCAAGCGGTACCCGGTACTCACCATCCTGCCCGTGGAGCGTGGCACCGGCGACCGCTGGGGCAGCGGCATCCGCGAAGCCAGACGCACGAACGTGCACAACTCATGCGGCCTGATTTGCGTGGCGCCCGCGTTCGATTCGACGCCGTGGTACGCCGACCATCCGACGGACCCGACCCTCCGCCACGAGAGTTACCTGTTGAAGGTCGTCCTGCCGCTCATCGAGGGACGTCACCCGGTGCTGAAGCGGTCCCAGGGGCGGTTGCTCATCGGGTTCAGCAAGTCCGGATGGGGCGCCTTCAGCCTGCTGCTTCGCCACCCGGACGTGTTCGGCCGGGCGGCGGCATGGGACGCTCCGATGATGGAACAAACGCCGACGAAATACGGCATGGAGGCCAACTTCGGCACGCAGGAGAACTTCGAGCGGTACAAGATCACCGCCCTCGTCGAGCGGCGGGCAGACCGGCTCAAGCGGGGCCCGGCCCGCCTCGTGCTCCTGGGATACGGCAACTTCCGCGCCCAGACGGAAGCGATGCACCGGAAGATGCTCGCCCTCGGCATCCCGCACGTCTACGATAACACGACCCAGCGCCGACACCACTGGGAGAGTGGCTGGTTCGCAGGCGCCGTCCGGCGTCTGACGGCGCTGCCACAGCCGACGAAGGAACCTGCCGGCGCGCCGCCCGGCGCAGGCGGTTAGCGCGCCAATGCGGCCGAGGGTCGCGCGGAGCGGCGACACCGGCGTGCAAGCCGCCAGTGGCACCCGGCGCGAAGAGCGCCCCTTCCGCCTTTCGCTTGACACGCGCGGCCCGCACGGTACGTTGCACGAGCCATGCAGGCGACACCTCTGAGCGGCGATACGCTCTACTTCGCGTACGGGGCAAACCTCAGCCGCGCCCACATGGCGCTCTGGTGCCCCGAAGCCGTGCCGCTCGTGCGGGCGACGCTGCCCGACTACCGCCTCGTCTTCCACTCGTGGGCCGACATCGTGCCGTCCCACGGAGACCGCGTCCAGGGGGCGCTGTACGAGGTGAACCTGAAGGACTTAGCCGCCCTCGACCGGTTCGAGGACTACCCCGTCCTGTACCGCCGCATCCACGCGCGGGTCCTGTCGGAACGGATGGTCTTCGACGCCATGGCCTACCGGATGAACCCCGGCCACACGCCGGCCCTCCCGCATCCGGACTACCTGGCGCTCATCCTCGGCGGTTACGAGGATTGGAAACTCGACCCGGCTCCGCTCGCCGCAATCCAAAGCGACGTCCGTGATGACATCGAAAGACGAACGCAATGACCTGCCGGCAGCGTATGACGACCTGGGCGTCGTGGCGCGCGGGTTCGACGCGCTCGACTTCGGGTCGCGGTTAAAAACGAGCGGGCCGCACCGACGGTCAGCCGCCGTTGGCATCTTGATTGGCGCCCCTTGCAGCGCTATAATCGCCCGCTGCCGAACCTTTGGACGGCACAACAGGTTAGCCGCGGGGCTTGCCCCGCGCGGCGCGGCGACGAACGAGCGAGGATGCCTAACATGGCCGAATCGTGCCGAGCGGCCTCCGACCGCGCTGAACGGCATTTCCAGCAGCACTACAACTGCGCCCAGTCGGTCCTGTGGGCCGTTGCCGAGACGTGCGGCCTGGAGTGTCCGGCGTGCATTCCGGCCGTTGCCCTGGCGATGGGCGGCGGCATCGGGCACACCGGCAGGGCGTGCGGGGCCCTCACGGGCGCCGTCATGGCCCTCGGGCTCGCAGTGGACCGGGCCGTGGGCGGTTCGATCTCGGATCGCAAGGACGAAGCCAATCGTCTGACCGACGCGCTGGTGCACCGTTTTGCCGACGAGTTCGGCTCGACCGACTGTTTGGCGCTCCTGGGTTTCAGTTGGTCGGAGGCGGATGCGGTGGAGCGGTGGTATCGCCAGCGCCGCCGGAAGTGTGACCGCTACGTCCGATGGGCCGCCACCGAGGCCGCCCGCGTCATCGACGACCTCCGCGCCGGTGCATCCGAACAGAGCCCTTAGCCGCGGGGCTTGCCCCGTGCGCTTCTTGCACCGTTTATCGAGGTCGCGTTGTCGGAATTCGTCGAATCGATCCTCGCTCCCGACGGCCTGGTGGCGAAACACCTGCCGGGTTACGAGCACCGTCCGCAGCAACTCGAGATGGCGGCGGCCGTCGATGCCGCGTTCCAGGGCAACCGTCACCTGGTTGTCGAGGCCGGCACGGGCGTCGGCAAGTCGTTCGCGTACCTCGTGCCGGCCATCCGCGAGGCGGTCCGCGAGAAGCGGCGAGTCGTCGTCTCGACCTATACCATCAGCCTCCAGGAACAACTCATCGAGAAGGACCTGCCGTTTCTGAAGAAGGCCACCGGCGAGGACTTCGTCGCCGTCCTCGTCAAGGGCCGGTCGAACTACGTGTGCCTGCGGCGGCTGTCCCGCGTGTGCAACCGTGCGGCCAACCTTTTCGAGGGCCGGTCGCTGCGGCGTGAACTCGAGCGCATCGCCGAATGGGCGATGACGACCGAGGACGGCAGCCTGTCGGACCTCTCCCCCGCGCCCGACTGGCGAGTGTGGGACCGCGTCTGCGCCGAACACGGCAACTGCCGCGGCCGCCGGTGCGAGCACTACCGCCGATGCTTCTACCAGCGTGCCCGCCGCAAGGTCCATCGGGCCCAGGTCCTGGTCGTCAACCACGCGCTGTTCTTCTCTAACCTGGCCATCCGCACGGGCGGCGGAGCGGGCATCCTGCCGAAGTTCGACCGCCTCGTCTTCGACGAGGCCCATAACATCGAGACCGTTGCATGCGACCAACTGGGCATCGCCGTCACGAGCGGCCAAGTGGCCTTTCTGCTGGGGAGCGTGTGGCAGCCGAAACGCCGCAAGGGACTGCTGGCGACGCTGTCGGTGGACTCCGACAAGGCCAGTCTGACCTGTCAAAGCGCCGCCGCGGCCGCCGACGCGTTCTTCGGCGACCTGCTGGCGTGGTACGAGTCCAACGCGGGCGCGAGCGGCCGCATCACGGAACCGAACGTGGTCGCCAATCCCCTCTCGCCCGCCCTTCGGCGCCTGGCGGGAGAACTTCGGGACTTGGCACGAAGCGCCCGTGACGGCGAGGACCAGGACGAACTGGCCTCGGCCGCCGAACGCGCACGCGACCTGGCCGACGCCGTCGATGCCTTCATCACCCAATCGTACGGAGACGCCGACGGGCCGAACGCCGTGTACTGGATCGAGGTGTCGGGCGACCGCCGCCACCGCATCTACCTGCGCGCTTCGCCGATCCACGTGGGCCCGATGCTCGATGTTCTCCTGTGGCAGGAGGTGCCGTCGGCCATCCTGACGAGCGCGACGCTGGCCGTGGCGCCGAACGACGAGTTCGCGTACATCCGCGAGCGGCTGGGACTCGTCGAAGCCGACACGCTCCGCGTGGGGTCGCCGTTCAACTACGAGTTGCAGGTGCGGCTGTATCTGGCGGCCGACATGCCGGGGCCGACCTCGCCGGAGTATTTCGACGCCGCGGTCGAGGCCATCCGCCGGTACGTGGACCTCTCGGAAGGGCGGGCGTTCGTCCTGTTCACGTCGCACGAGATGCTGCGTCGGGCGGCCGAGGTCCTGCGGCCGCATCTGGAGCGGCGACGCTGGACGCTGCTCGTGCAGGGGGAGGGCCTTCCGCGCGGCAAGATGCTGGAGGCGTTTCGGCGCGACACGCACTCCGTCCTGTTCGGCACCGACACGTTCTGGCAGGGCGTGGACGTGCCGGGGGCGAGCCTCTCGAACGTGATCATCACGCGGCTGCCGTTCGCCGTGCCGGACCGGCCGCTGGTGCAGGCCCGGATCGAGGCCATCCGCGCGGCGGGCGGCAGCCCGTTCACCGAGTACCAGTTGCCTGAGGCCGTGCTCAAGTTCAAACAAGGGTTCGGTCGGCTCATCCGGACGGCCGACGACCGCGGCATGGTCGTCGTCCTGGACTCGCGCGTTCTGAGCAAATCCTACGGCCGCGCCTTCCTCCGTGCCCTGCCGCCGTGCCGTGTGATTGTGCCGGGGGCGTAGGGGTGGTTTACGCTTCGGCGTTGCTGTCTCCTGTAGTATATATACTACAGGAGACGGCGGCATTGTGGCAAGCGGACGCAACTCGTCTCCGGTTAAGGACCTAGTGCTCTGTCGCACGTGAAACGGCGGGTGCCACTGGCGGCTTGTCCGCCAGTGCCTTCCTGCTGCTCGCCACACACTGGCTGGTCCCGGCGCGCCGGGACCAGTGGCACCCCGCAAATCAGCAGCGACAGAGTACTAGCGCATGCCAGAGATCCACAGAATACAGGGCGCATCCTCGACGGGGTATATATACCCCGTCGAGAACGTCCGCGATTTGAGAAAATGGCCCCCGCCGTGTTCCCGAAGGACTGGACGGGCCGATACACCGTATATATACTAAGTATCGGCCCGTCCAGTCCTTCGGGAGGAGCAAAGCCCATGGGACACACAGACGCCAGATCATCCAAGAAGACACCGAGGCGTTGGCTGCGCCTACGTATAGCCAAGGAGGACATTGTCCGCGCATTCCAGCAGCATCCTGCTAGGGTGCTCAAATTGGCTGACATCCGGCAGCTTCTCTCACAGAACAGGAGTTTCTGGCGGGTCGCGCAGCGGATGTCCGTGGACGATTTCATTGCGTTCTTGCTTGCAGAGACAGATCTGCAGCGAGTGGTCTTGCCCTTCCCTCATCGCAAAGAAGTGAGATATGCATGGACAGATGTGGCCACCTATGAGGTCCTTCTTACGGTGAGGCCCGGCTGCTACTTCACCCACTACACAGCGATGTACCTGCACGAGCTGACTGCGCAGGTCCCCAAGACCGTCTACGTGAATCATGAGCAGCGACCAAAGCCATCTCCCAGGACAGGCCTTGAGCAGGAGCGGATTGACCAAGCCTTCTCGCGAGCCCCACGGGTAACTAGTAACGTGGCCGAGTACGCTGGCATGAGAGTCTACTTGCTCAACGGCAAGTACACTGGGGGTCTTGGGGTTACTGACGCTGAGGGGCCCGAAGGCGAGACGCTACGCGTGACGAACGTCGAGCGTACCCTCATTGACATGGTGGTCCGTCCTTTCTACTCCGGCGGAATCCACGAGGTCCTCAGCGCCTATAGGCGTGCGTCGGACAAAGTGTCGATAAACAAGCTGCTTGCCACGCTGAAGAAACTTGATTACGTGTACCCGTACCATCAGGCAATCGGCTTCTGCCTCGAGAAGGCGGGCAGATACAAACGCTCCCGTATCGACAGGTTGCGCCGATTGCCGATGACGTATGACTTCTATCTCACACACCAAATGCGGGAGAAAGCCTACTCGCGCAAGTGGCGCCTATTCTTCCCAAAAGGATTGTAGGGCCTTGCACTTTCCCAGGACATAGTCGAAGTAGAAGTTGAAGCCCTCTATGTGCTCGCCGGGCTTCAGCGTGTTCTCTACGGCGATGAAGTCTTCTTTGTGGAACTCACGGTGTTTGTGGATTTCGCCCAGAAATCTCAGGGGTACGTGTTTGGCCGCAAACACAGCCCGGATGAGATCGCGGTTCTCGGCCATCGTGAGGTCTATGTCGAAGTGCTCCATGACCGTGTGGATGTCAAAGAAATCCCTGGCTCTGGCACGCCGCGTAGGACTGGGGACGATATCACCGTAATCTGGCATCTGCTGGCAGATAGCTCGCAGCTTCTCGGCAACGAGCATCTCCGGGGCGTAGACATACACAGTGTAGCCTCCGACCTCTGACTCTTCCTTCTTGGCACAATACTCGAACTTGCTGATTTCGATCTCAAACGTCCTGTGCTGCCGCGGGGCAACCACGGTCGCATTGCGGCGCAACGAGGCCACGTCCCCATCTAGCCGCGCGTGGTCCTCTTGTTTGATGATCTTGAACTCGATCGCGTAACCGCCCCAGAAATGGGCGACTGTCGGGCTGACGTCTCGGGGTCTCTCTGTGAACTTGAAGTCGAAGACATGATAGCCGGCCTCGCCGAAGGTAGCATCCAACAGTGTCCGGAGCTTGTCCCCTATTGCGGGGAGGGAATCCTTCTGGAACTCGCCGGGGATGGAGAAGTCGAGGTCGATTGAGGCCCTTGGGGAGATCCCATAAATGATATCCAAGGCGTTTCCGCCCTTCAGGACTACCGTGTCCATGAGATCATCATCAGAAACGATCGCAGTGATAGCGAGACGCTTTATCGTGTCGAATCGCCGCAGTTCATCCCGCGTCGCCATGGCCCACAGGCCCTCATCGGTTACATGAGCCTCGACGTTGCCCAAGCAGGCATTATGGCTTGGCTGCCGAACCAGTGCAAGGCTAGGCCAGTCTGCCGCTCGGCGAGCGCGCTGTGCACATGCAGTCGCCAAGTGGGTTCCGGTGCAGATGCTATCAGCGGTCGGATCTCATCCTTGCTCCGCTCAGTGGAGCTCGGCGTAGGCGCGCTCGTGTCCGAGCCGCAGTGCCGGCCCAATGAGAGCCAGCCTGTCTTAGGCCTTCCCCGCCACACAGATGATATCGCCCGGATACGTCGCGCGGTAGGGATTCTTCTCGAAGTCGGCGTGGCTGTACGTGCTTGGGCCGGTCATCTGGATGCCTCCCTGCAAACGCGCCGCGCAAGCGCGGCGGCTAACAACGCTTGCCCTGTTCAACTGGCCGGTCGGCTACGACAACAAAGCGGCCTTGCGACCGGTGGGATCGCAAGGCCGGTGCTCTGTGGGTTCCGCGTCGGGCCTTACGGAGCGGAGGCGAAGTTCGTCGTCGGAAGGGCGGCGCACAGGTGGCGCGGCATCCACGAACGAATCGTTCCGATCCCGCCAGACCTGATCACGAAACAGTCTCCACGGAGATGTTGCGACCACGCTACAGGTTACGGGGAGCGGCTGTCAAGGAAGTTTGTCGGAACCCGCGCTCACCGGTTCGGCCATTCTCGGCCGCCGGCGAACGAAGTAGTAGATGGCGGCGCCGATGGCCTGGAGGAAGATGATGATGAGGACCCAGATGAGCCGGTTGTTGCCCTCGTCCGTCTCCTTGGTGACGCAGTCGATGAGCATCCATATCCAGAAGGCTGTGGCAAGCGCCCCGACGGCGAAGACCAGCACGCCCAATAGCCCGACCATCATCATGCCGAAACAACTGATCGCTGACGCCGCCGCTTCCACCTCCATCGTGTCACCGCCTCTCGTCTCTGCGCTGAGCGCTCCAACTCCGTAAACGAGTACGCCCCTTCGGCCACGGATATTCCCTCGAAAGTGTGGCCGTCGGTCCCGCCGGCAGACGATGTTCGCTTCTACGTGTTGCCGAGCGGCGTTCTCACGCCTTGCGTTTGCGGCCGTAGCCTTTGGCGTAATCGGCGCGGCAGATCTGTTCGGTCTCGTCGGGATGGCGGCCGAGTTCCTTGACGAGCATCGCGTGCATTGCCTCGATGTGGTCTTTCTGCTGCGGCCGGCGTGCCAGGTTCGTGAACTCCTTCGGGTCGGCCACGAGGTCGTAGAGTTCGCGCTCGGCAGGGTGCTTCTCGTCCGGCGGTGTGTGGTACACGTACTTGTGGCGGCCCTGCCTCAGCATCGCGTATCCCGAGGCGATGTTGTGGGCGTAGTACTCGCTGACCGCCAGGTCCTTCCACGAGGCGGCGGGGTCGTCCATCCAGCGGCAGAGGGAACGGCCGTTCCAGTCGTCTGGGGCGTCGGCGCCGCCGAGTTCGGCGATCGTGTGCACGACGTCCAGAATGCTGCACGCGGAGGTTCGCCGATCTCGGCCCTTCCATCGCTCGGGCCACGAGGCGACGAGGGGCACGCGAGCGGCGTGCTCGTACATGCAGTTCTTCCACCAGAGGTGGTGCTCGCCCAGGTTCTCTCCGTGGTCGGTCGTGTAGATGACGACGGTGTTATCCGCCAAGCCGGAGCGATTGAGGGCCGCCAGGACCTTTCCGATCTCGACGTCGAGCCACTGTGTCAGGCCGTAGTACAGTTCCCGCCCCAAGCGGACGATCTTGGGGTCGGTCTCGACGACGCCGAACCCCCGCCGCAGGTGATGGTAGTTCAGGGGCTGCGACTCGACGTGGCCCGGGGGCAGTTCGGGCATCGCGATCTTGCCCTCGTACGGTTTCCAGAAGCGCTCGGGCACGATGAGCGGGAAGTGCGGCGCCAAGTAGCCCGCGAAAAGGAAGAACGGTTTGTCGCCGGTCCCGCGCTTCTGGAGGAACTCGAGCACCCCGGCGGTCACCTTCTGGTCGTGTTTCAACACGCCGGACGATTCGCCGGCGTGAAACTGGGCGAAGCGGCCGTCGCGGCTCTTGGTGTTGATGCGCTCGTCGTCGGCAGCACGCCGTTTCCCTTTGCCGGTCTTGCGGCTGCGGTTCATATTGCCGCCGATCTCGGTGAAGCCGTACCGACGGGTGGCGTCGTAGTGCAGTTTGCCGCACAGGAGCGAATCGTATCCGGCGGCCGTCATGATACGGGCGATTGAGGGAATGTCGTCGCTGGGGAGCCAGCAATCGTTGCTCCAGGCCCCCACGCGGCTGACGTACTTGCCCGAGGTGAACGCCAGCCGCGAGGGCACGCACAACGGCGAGTTCGTGTAGGCGCAATCGAACGTGATGCCGCGCGCCGCCAGACGGTCGATGTTCGGCGTCCGGACGAGGCGGTTGCCATAGCAGCCGGTGACGGCGGGGTCGTGTTCGTCGGACACGATGATGAGGATGTTCGGCCGGTCACGGTGTTTCTTTACGGCGGGTCCCTTCGCGCGTGCCGTTCCACAACCGCCAATGCCGGCCCAGACGGCCCCGGCGGCGGCCGCTTGCAGGAACTCACGTCGGCGAACGACCTTCGCGTTGCTCATGACGGGTCTCCGTTGTGCGGTTTGGCCTCGCTTCGATACGTGAACCGTATTCTACGGCGGCGGGCCGACGGACGCTACTGATTCCGGCCGCGCCCGGGAAGGGCACACCGTCCGTACGGGCCGTGGGACGTGTCGGAGATGAGGTCTGCGGCGTGGTTAGCGCCAAGTCCATTTTTTGGAGACGAAGATCGGCTGGTCCTGGTTCAGCCACCACTTGTCGCCCGGTAACTTGTAGGTGATGGCGAGCGTTTTGCGGAGGCGGACGACCTTCTCGTCGACGGGCGTGCTGCCGCACACAAGGCACTTCAGGCGCGGGTCCGACTTGCTCCGCTCGGTCCGTGGACTGCCGCACTTCGGACACCGCTCGACGTACCGGCCCGAGAGGCCCTCGCAGAAGACCGTGAAGCGGTCGGTGTTGCGGTCGAGCGGGGCGAAGATGGCCACGCCCGTCCGTGCGTTGTCGTCGCCGGGCAGGACCTTGCCGTGCATCCGGACGGCGTTTTCGAGGAACCGTATCTTGCGGTTCTTCTTGATGGCCTCGAAGACGGTCGGAAAGACGCCGGCGCGGCGGACGGCGGCGGTGTCGCTGAAGAGCGTAAACGTGGGGATGTACGTCTTTTCCTTCTCGGCGCGGTTCGTGACGGTGTAGACGAGGTACCAGTAGACCTCCTTCTCGCCGCCGGGCGTCGTGACGACCAGGGGCTGGGGCTGATCGAACCGGAAGTCGAATGTCCACGTCTCGCCTTTGACGAAGTTCGGGTCGACCTTGTCGGGGTCGCCTTGCTCGACGGCCCTGGCCGCGACCTTGGCGAGGTCCTCCGCTTCCGCGGCGGGCGCCGTCGGGGCCAGAACGGCAACCAGAACCGCGGCGACGCCGTACACCATAGCGCTCGTGCGCATCATTCTATTGCTCCGTAACCTGTTACCGTGCCTCAAGCGACCGGAGGAGGGAGGTCGATTCAGGCGACTTTCTGCCCGGCCGATTCCTGTTTTTCGGTTTCCCGCTTCTGCGCTTCACGGAGTTCCCGGAAGTTGCCGATCGCGCTGACCGGGCACACCCGGGCACACTCGCCGCACCCCGTGCACGTCTCGGGGTCGATGGCCGCCAAGTTCCCCTCAACGTGTATGGCCTTGCCCTCAACGGGGCATGCCTTCTCACACGCCTTGCAGGCGATGCAGCCGACCTTACACGCCTGCCGCACCACCTTGCCGGAGTCCTGGTTGCAGCACAGCACGTGAACATACTGCTCTTTGGGCAGAATCTCAATGATATTCCTGGGGCAAACCGCCGCGCACGTGCCGCACGCCATGCACCGCTCTTCGAGGACGCGCGGCAGGCCGGTCTCGGCGTCGAGGATCATGGCGTCGAACGGGCATGACCTGACGCACGTGCCCAGTCCCAGGCATCCGTACGAACAGGCCGCCTGGCCGTATTGTGTGGCGGCTGCGGCTCGACAGTCGGGTTCGCCGATATATCGGAAGCGGGCGCCGGTAAACTCGCAGGCGCCTTGACATCGGACGACGGCTACCTTGGTAACGAAGTCGGCGACCTCCAGGCCCATGATGTCGGCGATGCGTTTGGCGGTCGCCGGCCCGCCGGGGGTGCACAGGTTGGCGGCGGCCTCGCCCTTGGCCAGGGCTTCGGCGTAGCCCGCGCAGCCGGGGAACCCGCAGGAGCCGCAGTTGGCGCCCGGCAGGGCCTCCTCGATCTTTTCCTGGCGCGGGTCCACCTGCACCCGCAGGAAGCGGTCGGCCACCGCCAGCAGGATGCCGAAGGCGCCCGCCAGGGCCGCCAGCACGACCGCCGCTGCGCTCAGGTACGTTATGACGATGTCCGACATGGTTCCCGCTCCCTCACGGTCGCGGCTAGTTTTATACGGCGATGCCGAACAGTTTCGTGAAGCCCATGAAGGCCAGAGCCATCAGGCCGGCCGAGATGAACGCGATCGGCAAGCCCTGGAGGGCTTTGGGTACGCGACTCTCGACCAGGCGCTCCCGAATACCGCTCATCAGGAGCATTGCCAGCAGGAAGCCGACCCCGCCGCAGAACCCGTTGAACGTGGCCTTATGCACGGGCAGTCCGTTGGCCGGGTCACGCCAGGCCTCCGTGTTCAGCAGCGCGATGCCCATGACCGCGCAGTTGGTCGTGATGAGCGGCAGGTAGATGCCCAGGGCGCGGTACAGCGCGGGGACGCTTTTCTTCAGGACCATCTCGACGAACTGCACCAGGCCGGCGATGACCAGGATGAAGGAGATGGTCTTGAGAATCAGGACGTAGCCGCCATCGGGCACCGGCAGCCCCAGCACGCCCAGCAGGTTCGTGTGTTCGAGGTTCGTCGGCAGGAGCAGGTGCCGATAGATCAGGGCTGTGGCCGCCGACGCCATGCTCGTCACGAAGATGACGGCCAAGCCCATGCCGACGGCGTCGCTGGTGCGCCGAGAGACGCCGAAGAACGGGCACAGGCCCAGGAACTTCGCCACGACGACGTTCGAGATCAGAATCGACCCGACGGCCAGTTCCAGGTAGCCGACTTCCATGACATCTTGCCTTTACTGCCTCGGTTTCGGAAAATCCCTGGCCACCTGCGGCACGGCGGGGACGGCGGCGAGACGGGCCGCATCGCGGCGGCGGTTACCGATCCAATAGAACAGGCCGAACAGCAGGCCGATGACGATAAACGCTCCCGGCGCCATCCCCAGCACCGTTATCGGCACGTACTGCGGGATGACCGTCGTGGGGCCGACCGCCACGGGCGTCAGCCGGTACCCCCACAGGCTCCCGGCGCCGAGGACCTCGCGCACCAGCGAGATGGCCACCAGCGCCAGGAGGAATCCGACGCCGATGCCCAGGCCGTCCAGAAGGCCGGCCACCGGCCCGTGCTTCGACGCGAAAGCCTCGGCCCGGCCCAGGATGATGCAGTTGACGACGATGAGCGGGATGAAGATGCCGAGGGCCTTGTTGATGGCTGCCGGGGCGACGGCCTTCATCGCGATCTCGACCATCGTCACGAACCCCGCGATGACCACGATGTAGCAGGCGATGCGGATCTGGTTCGGAATGAGGCGCCGGATGAGGCTGATCAGAATGTTCGCGCACACCAGCACCGCCGTGGCGGCGATGGCCATCGCTACACCGTTCTTCAGGCTCGTCGTGACGGCCAGCGTCGGGCACAGCCCCAGAACCAGCACAAACACGGGGTTGTGCTTGATGGGTTTGTCCGTGAATTCCTTGAGGAGACTCAAAGGCGCTGCCCTGCCTCCCGCCCCGTTTCAGTCGTCATTCTAGGGGGCGCGGTCCGGCTGTCAAGCATTTGGGACGAGTGGCGGATCGGCACGGACGGCCGGCGTCACTGGATACGGATTCGGGCGTAGCGGATGGTGTGCCGGGCACCGGCGCGTTCGCCGAGGAGGTCGAGCGTCCTGGACGGTTGGCTGCCCGCACGGACGGTGGCGGTGAAAAACGACGCGAGCGCGTGCTTCAAGGGGACACGCGACGCCGAACTCGGCGTGCCGTCGGGCGCCAGTTCCGTCAGCCGATTCTCCGAAACCCGTTTGCCGTCGGCCGTGCGGCCGCTGACGTGGAAGAAGACGAACAGCCGCCCGTCGGACGTCGGCTGGAACCGCGCCGCGCCGGGGATCTCCTGGGCCCCGCCCTCCTCTGCCAGGACCAGCGTGCGGCGGTAGACGACCTTCCCGTCGCGGACGATGGCGTGGACGAGCGCGTGGCTCTGTTTGGCGTCGGGGAAGAACCGCTCGCGCAGGCGCGTGTTGATGGCCCGTTCGCCCCATAAGAGGTGCACCCCGCCGTCGGGCGCCACCCACAGGTCCCACGGCGTGATCCAGCCGCAGGTCTTGTCGCGGCTGGCGATCTCGACCCACTCGTTGAAGCGGCCCGTCGTCACGTCGTCGGTCCACGTGTAGAAGAGGCGCCGGAAATCGTAGTCCCACGCGCGGCCGGTGAGTTTCCGCTTGTGCTCGCGCCACGCCGTGTACGGTTCGACGATGTCGCTGACGCCGCAGAAGTACACGGCCCGTCCCTTGAGGGCAACGGTCGGGTAGCAGACGCGTATGGGTTGCGGCTTGTCGTACTCGGCGCCCCAGGGCCACTTGAGGCGTCCGGCGGTCCAAGTGTCGTCTGCGTCGCGGAAGGCCCACTCGACGTGCGTGTAGCCGATGTTCTGGAAGACGATAAGCGTCGTGGCGCGCGAGTCGGCGGCGAAACTACGGTACGAGTGTTCGGTGAACGTCGGCGCTGCGTCCCACTTGGGCAGGATGCGCTTGGGCGGCGCTTTCGGATCGCCGGCCGCGAACTCCAGGATCGCAGGCCGCGCGGTGCCGGCGCGGGCGTCGG
>Ga0307427_1000861_pt1 | contig 16976 bp, 12 predicted proteins | sample SalMarWE160190MG_FD_202162 | JGI IMG/M metagenome (GOLD analysis project Ga0307427, IMG submission 202162) | Salt marsh sediment microbial communities from the Plum Island Ecosystem LTER, Massachusetts, United States - WE1603-190 | ecosystem: Environmental > Aquatic > Marine > Intertidal zone >... | reverse complement strand
GATGAGGACTATCTCAAGGGAATCATTTTGCAGTCCGGCGGCAAATTAAAGGGAAACTATTATATCATTACGCCGGAGACATGCGCCTTGCTGGGCGATACCATTATGAAAAACAGCGCCGGTGACGAGGTGCATTTTAAACTGCTCAAGTTTCCCTACAAGATACTGGAAGATGTGTCCCGCAATTTTCAGATACAGAAACAGCCAAGCTCCCAGGAAAATGTCAATAACCTTATCAATTCCACGGGCTTCTATTTTAATGACAGTGTGGAAATCGAAGTCGAAAAAACAAAAGAGGGTTTGAAGATCACCCGGTTTGAGACAAGAATCCTGGATAAACAGGGAGATAGTTTGAAAGGATTTGACGGGCTTTCCATGCTTCTCGTGGATGTTGATTATAACGGGGAGGTTTTTGATATGGACAGGACCATATTCGCCAATGACATTAGCGAAAATGGGGAGATTAAATTGGCCGGCTTGACAGAAAGTGTTGCAGTTATTGCCATTGATAAACATGGGAATGAGAGCAAACCGATTATAGCATAGGTGGAAGGTAGAAGGAGAACTCAATCAGCCTTTCAGCCTTCAGCCTAAAAACTTTCAGCCTGAATAGAAGGAGTTATTATGAAATCATTTGAAAGCGCCTCATTGATGAAAAATGAAAGTGAGGCCATCGAGGCAGCTATCAGGATGCTAAAAAGCGAATTCTCCGTATCTAAAGTTATTCTCTTTGGATCAAAGGCCCGTGGAGACCATGACGAGCATTCAGATATTGATTTGCTTGTGGTCGCTTCCAAATTGCTACATTGGAAAGAAGAGAAGGCCATTGTTGGGGCTTTATTCGATATCGGTATGGAATATGATGTTATTTTCAGTCCTTTGTTCACATCCGTTGATGAGTGGGAGAATGGTATATTCACGGAGTTTCCTGTTTACCAGGAAATCTCACGAGATGGAGCTGTAGTGTTATGAGCCAACAAATTATTATCGACTATTGGGTAGAAAAAGCAAGGGAAGACCTTGCGTCAGCTCGGGACAACCTTAAATCTGGCAGGTATCAGAATGCAGTGAGGGATGCATATTTTGCCTGCTTCCATGCATTCTCTTCGGTACTTTTAAATGAGGGAAAGACGTTTAAAAAGCATAAAGAAGTACGATCAATGCTCCACAGAGACTTCATTCAAGCCAAGAAAATCGATAGATCCTGGGGAAAACACTATGATTGGCTTTTTGATAATCGGCACAAGGCGGATTATCGGCCATTGATTCAATTTGATGATGATCAGGTTAAAGAGATTGTTGAGGAAAGCGAAGCATTCGTGAAAGAGATGGCAGGCATGCTAAATATTTAAAAATGAAATGGCGAAAAAAACAAAAAGACAAAAAGCGATCAAGAGATTGAATTTATCAGACCACACCCTGGATATAAATATCCGTAAGTGTAATTACAACAGGTTCAATTTTTCAGAGATCGAGGAGTATGTCCGGGAGCTGGTCGGATCACGTGATTACCAGTACGATGCCATTAAACACGTCATGATCTATCTCTGGGGTGGCGGTTACAAGAGCATTACAGATCTTGGAAAGGAGAGTTACGAACAGAAGTTACAGATTCAGCAACGATTCGGGACCGAAACGAATTTTTTCCACAATCTTCCCCTTCCAGATCGGCTCTCAGGAGTCGTGCATATGGCTACCGGCACTGGGAAATCATATGTGATATTTGCCATCGCCTATCTCTCCCTTGCGATGGGGCTTACAAAGCGGGTTTTAGTGCTGGGACCGGCTTCTACCATTATCGAACAGGGCCTTCGCGAAAAATTCGGAGACCTGATGAACAGGAAAGAGTTTAATGACAAGCTCCCGCAAAGATACAGGGGAAAGGCGATCAATCTTCTGACTGATAATGACCCTATTGAAGACTATTCCATTGTGATTGAAAACATAAATGCTGTCTACACCTTTGGCGGGATCACCGATACATTTTTCAAAAACACAACTGAGGTCCTTGTACTCGGCGATGAGATCCATCATGCCTATTCCCACTTGCAATATGCAGACAATCGTCTTGTGCTCGATAAAGAAAAGGGACAGGAAGGCACCGGAGAGGCAAGAGATGAACGGCTGTGGATGCGGTTTTTACATCAGAACAGCAAAATTACCAGGCACATCGGCTTTACTGGAACCCCCTATAACCAGAACGAATATTTCGCGGATATTATTTACAATTACTCCATTAAGGATGCAACAGAAGATAGATATATTAAAAAGATCAATTCGATTATCCGTACGGAAACCGATGAAGGCGACTCAAGGCTCACGATTGATCAGCGGTTTGAAATGGTGCTGAAAAATCATCTGGAAAACCGGGAGAAGTATGCATACAAAAGGCAGTCGGGCAAAAGGAGGTTAAAACCAGTAACGATTTTTATCTGTCCTTATGTAAGTAACGCTCAGAAAAGAAATGAAGAGTTTATCACATTTTTGGCCGGATATGAGAAAAAGCACAAAGGCGCTAAAGGATCGGATTCGGAGATTGTGGACAGGATGCGCAAAAAAGTGATTTGTGTTGTTAGCCAGGTTTCAAAATCGCAATATAAAGATGAACTTGATAATATCGAAGAAACAAATGCCAAGAAGACCGGCGGAAAAGTGGAGTTTGTTTTTGCGGTGAATAAGCTTTCAGAAGGATGGGACGTGGATAATGTATTTCAGATTGTTCCTATGGAAGAGAGGGTTTTCAATTCCAAGCTTCTTATTTCCCAGGTGCTTGGCAGGGGAATGCGTATACCCCGTGAGGTTCCCAATGCCCATATACTGCAAAACTATCCTGTTCTAACTGTTACAAATCACGACAAATTCGCCGATCACATCAAGGAGCTTGTTGCCTCGGTTACTGAGAGTGATATGTATCTCACCTCCTCGGTGCTGCCCGACCGAGAACAGGGGAGAGGTGTGCATAATTTTACCCTCTTTAACCTCAATTATATCCCGAGCGAACGTTATGAAAAGGCCGATAAAGGGAAGGACGTAAAACCGACGGGAAAACTCATGCTAACCCCATTTGAGGAAATACTCGGTGTTAAAGTCATAAGGACTAAAGACGAAAAGCGATATGAACTGGCAAAGGATTTTCATACGGTTGATCAGATTGTATACGATATCTTTAACCGTTTTAGGCTGAGAACATTTGAGGCATTACATTTTGATTTCGGCAGCGTGGTTGTGGATGACCGTTACCCGGAGGAAGATGAAATTAGGCAGGTTATTATTGGAGCAATGAAAGAGTCCGGGATAGAGGGAACCAGGCTTTCGGAAGAAAACAGAAAAGAGTGCGATATGTATTTTAACCGGTTTCTGCCTCCGGGCAAAAAGAAAAGGATATTTGAAAATATTGAAGGGGATATTAACCCGGTTGATACCTCCTGCATGGACAAGTCAGGCATCCGTGTGAGCGAACTTGAAGGAGATAGAACCGCATTTTTAAGCGAGGACTATGGAAGTGAGGCTGGAGAGACGAATAAATTTGTTCTGGATTTTATCAGTGAGTTAAGAGGACGCCCGGAAGATAAACAGCAGCTATCACTTTTTAAGCCAGATGATTTTGTGGAGAATAGAGATGAGATTATCCGTCCATTTGTAAAGGGAGATACAAGGCCGCCCTATGTAGTGAATACATCAAAACTGAAAAGCCCTCAAAACATTGTACTGGTCTCTCATTCGCCGGAAAAAGAGTTTGTTTTCTGCCTGATAGAAGACTCCAATTACATAGATTCGTGGATCAAATCGCCGGATAAGAATTTTTACTCCATTGATTATGAATACTGGAAAGGCGGGAAAGACAGGGTCAGGCGGAGTTTTAATCCTGATTTTTTTATCAAGATCGATCTTGATGATTACATCTCAACGCTTGAGAATGAAGGAAAGGAAGAGAATCTTGAAGAACTGGAAAAACTCCAGGATGAAGGTGTAGAGACATTGATCAAGGTAGTGGAGATCAAGTCGGATGAAGAGCAGGATGAGGCAACTCCAGCAAAAGAGGAATATGCAAAGGTACACTTTGAAAGAGTAAATGAGAAATTAAGCACATTGAACTTAGCAGATCTTGCCAGCCAATATCGAGATGACGCCAAACAGTATTACACATTTGATTTGCTAACACCCCATCAATTCACGGGCTGGATTTCTGATTTGAAAAAAGGAAAGCTTGGATAATGGCAGGGTTATAGAGTGCGGTGATAAGGGCGTCTATAAGAAAAATAATAAAAGAGTAAGGGTGAAAGAAGAAGTTCTTGGAAAAATTGTGTAATCCTCCTTGAACAGCAATTGAAGGGCTTTGTCGGCGTCACGAATAATGACTGGTGTGCATTTCTCTTCACAGCAACCTTTACCGATTTCAATTCGAGCCTTTTTTCGTAAATGGAGCTTGTGGCGATCAGGTTTTAACCCATTTAAAGGCAAAGATGGGGTCTGGCCTCGACTTGGGCGGAAGGAGAGAACCTCCCAAGGAGATGGCACTATTAAAAATGGCCTGAATACCTTGTGAAATAGCCCCAACTTTGCAGAACTCTTAAAAGGCAAAAGATAAGGAATAACATTTTCCTCTTCCCTGGTTTAAAGCAGCTTTCAGTTTTTAAGTTGAAATATCTAAAAAGTTCTATTAGGTAAGATAATACTATTAACTAACCACATTACTATTGATAAGAAAGGAGGAATGGGTATGAACAAGGGAGATTTAGTTAATGAGGTAGCAAAGGTGGTCAATACCAAGAAAGAGGCCCAGGCAGCGGTGGATTGTGTTTTTTCAACCATTACCAAGGCATTAAAGAAAAAGGGTACGGTTACACTGATTGGTTTCGGAACCTTTAAAGTGGCACAACGGAATACCAGGAAAGGAAGAAATCCACAGTCAGGACAAGAAATGGTGATCAAGGCAAAGAAGGTCCCCAAGTTTGTAGCTGGGAAAGCCTTAAAGGATGCTGTAAGTTAATCATTTTAACTACCATCTTTCGGTTGGGCTTCCTGTTTAATGCAGATGGGGATGTCAGGAAGGCATCGAAGACCTTTGGCCCTTATATTCTGATCAACCATAAACACATATTAGAACGTAGAAAGGAGTCTAACGTGTATCCATGCAGGCGCTTTTTTGTAAGGCCAAGCAGGCTTTACATACCGCCAAAACTCATAGGAGAACTATGAACAAGCTGTATGTCATTGACGGCCCAGATAAGGGCAAGTCCCTTAACCTTAAGAATAACACCACTACTATTGTGAGATCTTCTAATAATGATATCCACATCTCAGATAGAGCAGTTTCACGGTACCATGCCAGGTTTATAAGAAGGATGATAAAATTATTATAGTAGACTTGAACAGTCTTCATTGAGGAGAGAAGATAAAACCAGGATTGAGGTTGAGATAAAAAAGAGAGTAAAGTGACTATAGGAATAACAATTCTATCATTCCAAAAGGAATCTTCTGGAAAAAACCAGCGAAACCATACCCTAAAAATGTGAAAAGGAAATCCTTTGATACAAGTGAGTCCTCAAAAAGATAGCACCAGGAACTATATACGCAGTTTGGAATTACTCCTTAATGTGTCAAATATTCTTGCTCAAACTCTCAATATAGATGAACTATTAAGTGAGGTGATAGATCAGATTTTTAATCTTTTAAAGAGAATCGATCGTGGAGCCATATTGTTGTTAGATAAGGAGACTCACAAATTACAAGAGATGGTTTCAAAGACAAGAATGGGCGATAAAGAAGGCGTCTTCTCTAAAATTAATTATAGCAGGTCCATAGTTAAAAGAACTATAAAGGCAGGTAAGCCGGTAATGATGTCGGATACCCGGCGTGTAGCCAAAGCTGAGCTCTCTGATAGCATGGAACAAATGAATGTCATGTCAGTTATGTGTGTGCCACTCACGTATAAAGGAGAGGTTCGAGGAGTGATTTATGTAGATTCTATTGGATTGCCTGAGGGATTCAGAAGGGATGACCTCGATTTGCTTGCAAGTTTAAGTAACACTGCGGCCGCTGCCATAGAAAATGCTCGACTCTATGGGGCGGTGAAGCAAGAGTTGTCCGAGCGCAAGCGAGCCGAAGAGGAAAAAAAGATAGCAAGAACTTATTTGCAGAGTAGTCTTGAAAGTATCACTGATGGTGTAATGTTGTTAGATAAGCAGAGGAAATTTGCCTACATGAACCCTGCTTTTCTAAAGTTGTATGGTGGTGAAGCAAAGGATTCCATTGGAAAACCTATTCAAGAAATATTGCCTCCCCTCATGAGTCCCAAGATGACAAAAACCATTGCAGAAAAGGTGAAAAAGAGCCTGAAAAGCGGTGAATCCATAACCGGGGTAGAACTAGAGGTTATTGACAAAGACAACAAAATGAGGCCTGTATCATACTCAGCAGCACCCATTGGAGATGAAAAAGGGAATGTTATAGGGGAAGTATACTTCATTAGAGACATCACGGAGCGCAAGCGGGCAGAGGAAGAGCTAAGGGAGAGTGAGCAAAAAATGAAGGCAATTCTCAGGGCTTCTCCTATTGGGATTGGTTTAGTAATCAACAGGCAATTGGATTGGGTTAATGATACAATGTATCGAATGGTGGGGTATGAAGAAGGTTCCTTATTAGGGCAAAGTGCAACGGTTCTTTACACGAATGACAAGGAGTATGAACGGGTGGGCCGAGAACTCTACGCTGGCATTACTGAGTCAGGAATTGGTCAGGTTGAGACACGATGGATTCGTAAGGACGGCACTATCTTTGATTGCATTCTTGCAGCGTGTTACCTCAACCCAATAGACCCCTCCGGGGGACAGATTGTGACTGTAGATGACATCACCGCCCGCAAACAGGCCCAAGACAAACTCACCGCCTCCCTCAAAGAAAAAGAGGTACTCTTAAAGGAGGTCCACCATAGAGTAAAGAATAACATGCAGGTAATATCAAGTCTGCTCAATCTCCAATCACAGCACATCACAGACAAAGACTCCCGTGCGATGTTTCAAGAAAGCCAGAGCCGCATCAGGGCAATGGCACTGATCCATGAGAAGCTCTACACCTCTGAGGATCTCTCACACATTGACATTGCCTCCTATATCCACTCCCTTACACACCAGCTCATCACCACCTATAGCACAGCAGCATCCCGTGTGAGTATGAATATCGCCATCAACGATATCTTCCTTACTATCACCACTGCCATTCCCTGCGGGTTAATCATCAACGAGCTGGTGACAAATGCCCTCAAGCATGCCTTTCCACACCAACAAGACGGCACTATTACTGTGTCTATGACCCCGTCCAATACAGACAGCCTCATACTCACGGTCAGTGATACTGGTATCGGCTTTCCAGAGGGAATTGATTTCAGGAATACCACGACCCTGGGCATGCAGCTGGTCACCAGCCTGGTAGAACAACTTGAGGGCACCATCACCCTGGACAGGAGCGAGGGGACGAAGTTTCAGATAGAATTTAGAACGCAGCAGTAACAATGGGACTTACTGGAATACTGGCTTGCCCTGGTGCTTAATGATTGAAACAGGCTACTGTGTCTATAATAAGGTATGTGCTATGAACGGATGACTAACTTATAAGCCAGGTCTGGGCCAGGGAGTGGTGGAGTGATGGAATACTGGAGTGATAGGAATATGGGTATTGGGAATTAGGAATGAGGGATTTCTGGATAGTTGAAAGTCACATACCTCGTATTACATTGCTACTACCCTCGCTTACACCTCAGTGAGGCCTTCTCTGTCCTTAAAGAGCCGAATAGTGGGGGATCATTCTGGATAAAGACCGGAAATGATACCTCACAATAAGGCATCTCACTCCATAGAACTCATTCCATACATTTTAGATGAGGTTTCCCTTCTGTTGAGCTAACCGGTTAAAATCTAAGCACATATTCCTACCTTAAAATGGTGCATGATTTTTGCATACCCTACACATAAAAAACTCTATGCTGTTCACAAGGACTGCTACGTGCTTTGATTCGCATACGCAGTCTGAAACGCTTCAAGCGAAAAGTATTTCCCAGGGTTATTTTGGCAGCAGCTTGTAGGTGTTTGATTAACACCTTTAAACCTTCAGCTATGCTAATGGTCCTAGCTTTGCTATGCGGGTAGGTGAGAGAATATTTTTCACCGCCCGTCGAAGCATCGCGGAGATCCCGCAATCGGGGCTTCGCTCAAGTCGCAAAGTTCGCAGAGTGAATAGATTTTCCCTTTGCTGTTGACCCCAGTTAAATAGGCTATCGCATTTAACGGGGCAAGGAAGGACAGCAAAGGGAAAACATACAGCTGTTGAGTGTTGAACCAGCATCATGGACAGGTATCTGTCTCTGGATATAATACCATCATGCCCGGTAGGGCTGAGGATTTTAGCTTTCCGGCCTCCTCCGCCCTGTGGAATGCGGAGCCTATTCCTCTGGGGTCAGCGGAAAGCTAAAAAATATCTCCCTTAGCGTTCTCTGCGGCTCTGCGGTGAAGATTGCAGACCCTTTTAGGGTCAATATCAGGCCACCCGTTTTACGGGTGGTAGTTGATTTTAATGACCTTACTCATGAACGAATTCAGAAAAGAATACGAAAGGATAAACAATTATCTGAGCGAATAGACACAATTTATCGAAATATTAGTCCATAGTCGAGGTGTGATCCTACTATTTTCAAACCGTTGTTCTATAAAACATCAATTAGTAATTCCCTTACTTGGAAAGGGATAGTATGTACATACAGAAAAAATCTAAACCTCTTTGGCTACGCTATATCGTTGCTGTAGGCCTTATCGCTTTGGGTGCTGGCCTGCGGATATGGCCGCTGGGGGGTCTGGGATTGCGTATTCCCTACGTGACGTTCTATCCGGCAGTGATGGCAGCCGCCCTATACGGGGGATTTAACGCCGGATTGCTGTCGGCGGTTCTCTCGGTCCTTGTAGTTATATTCTGGATGCCCACTGGCCAACCCTTTGTCGATGATCCCGGTGATTACCTCGGCATGGCTGTCTTCTTCGTGAACTGCATGATTATCTCCGGCATAAGCGAGGCAATGCATCGCGCCCGGAAACGCGCAACAGAGGCCAAGGAGCTGGCCGAATCAGCCAACCGGGCCAAAAGTGTATTCCTTGCCAACATGAGCCATGAACTGCGTACCCCGCTTAATGCAATCCTCGGATTCTCAAAGCTGATGAGTAACCGTCCGGATACTACTGAGGGGCAGAGGGCAAATTTGGACATCATTTGCAAAAGCGGCGAACACCTTTTAAATCTGATCAACAATGTGCTGGACATCTCCAAGATCGAGGCCAGTCATATAGTGAAGGAGGATGACACTATCAATCTGGACAGGTTCCTGCGTGAAATCGAATCATTAATGTCTGTACAAGTAGCGAAGAAAGGGCTGAACTTCACTATGGAGCAGTCCCTGGATCTCCCCAGCACTATCACCGTTGACTCGGGCAAGCTGCGCCAGGTGCTTATCAATCTGATCGGAAATGCCATCAAGTTCACTGAGAGCGGTGGGGTGTGTTGCCGGGCCGAGGTCGCAAAACAGGAGTCGACGCACCTGACCCACGTGCGTTTCGAGGTGGAGGATACCGGCATCGGCATTCGCGAAGAGGATAGGGAGATTATCTTCTCCCCCTTCGAGCAAAAGATTGACCAGCCGCTTGCGGAAACCGGGACCGGACTGGGACTGACCATATGCAAGCAGTATGTCAAATTCATGGGCGGGAAAATCGGCGTTACCAGCGAGCCGGGCAAAGGCTCGGTATTTCACTTCGAGATCCCGGTAGAGGTCCTCCCGCCATCAAAGGATAGTATAACCGAGCTGGAGCACAAACGCGTTACAGGGCTGGCAGAGGGGCAACAACACTACCGTCTCCTCATTACCGAAGACAAACTGGAGAATCGCCTGCTCCTGCGCAAGCTGCTTGAGCCCCTGGGCTTTGATCTTCGCGAGGCGGTCAATGGAAAGGATGCGGTCGCGCTATTCGAACAGTGGCACCCCCACCTAATCTGGATGGACATCCGCATGCCGGTGATGAATGGGCTGGAGGCGACCCGACGCATCAGGGAAAGCGATGCAGGCGCCAATACCAAGATCGTCGCCCTTACGGCCCATGCTTTGGAAGAGGAGCGGCGCGAGATTTTGGAGGCGGGTTGCGATGATTTCATACGCAAGCCATACCGAGATACGGAGATCTTTGGAGCCCTGACGAAACATCTGGGTATGCGCTTCCTGTACGCCGAGGAACAGGAGCTGGCTGCCGCAACCGAGGAGGGCGAGTTGGATGTGGCGCAACTAAAAAGGATTCCTCCAGATTTGATCGAAAATTTGCGAGAGGCCGCAGTGCTGTTGGATGATCAACACTGCCTTAAGGTGGCCGGAATGATTAGCGATCATAACCACGAACTGGGCGAGCGTTTGCGCTACATGGTGGAAAACCTGCAGTACAAAGAAATGCTTTTGGTTTTGGATAACTTACATGGTAAAGGTTCACAGGTTCAGAGTTTCCCGATGAAATCGGGATTCAGGGTTAGGAACAAGGACAAAATTGAAGATCCCAAGTCCTCGTAAAACATGCTGGTTTTGCTACATAATTGCCAAATACCATGTTCAAGACCCGCCTGCCTCGCCTGTCATGTACGGAATAGGCATAGCCCAAGAGGTCGGCAATGGCGGGCAGGTTTGTGGGGATGTAGAAGCGGTCCATTTTCCCGTACAAAACGTTTAAAAAATGATGTATGGTGATGAGAATGCAACCTTTGAATCTCCGAACCCTGGTCGCCTACGGCGCCGCCAAAGGCGGGTGAACCTTTGAACCCGTGAACGGTTACTTTAACTGGAGGTGTATCTACATGAGCACCGTCACTATTAATCCCGCTTCAACCGGGGATATTCTGATCGTCGACGATACCCAGCCCGATCTCAAGTTGCTGTCGGACATCTTGAGAAAGGCCGGTTACCGGGTACGGCCTGCCACCGATGGGGAGCTGGCCCTTCGCAGTGTGCAAGCCAAGCTGCCTGGTCTGGTCCTGCTGGACATCCAGATGCCGGGCCTGGACGGCTACGAGGTCTGCCGCCGCTTGAAGGACTCTGAAGACACCCGGGATATTCCGGTAATCTTTATCAGCGTCGAGGGTGGGCTCGTGAACAAGATCAAGGCGTTTGGCCTAGGTGGTGTCGATTTCATTACCAAGCCGTTTGAATCGGAAGAGGTGTTGGCGCGCGTCACAACCCACCTGTCTCTACTAAAGGCGCAGAAGGAAATTAAGGAGAAGAACCTGCAACTCCAACAAGAGATCACCGAGCGCAAGCAGGCAGAAGAGTCTTTAAGAAAATCAGAGGAAAAATATCGGTTACTCATTGAAAACCAGACAGATCTCGTGGTTAAGGTTGACACTGAGGGAAGGTTTCAGTTCGTTAGCCCCTCATATTGTGAGATGTTCGGGAAGACAGAAAAGGAATTGCTGGGTCAGGCATTCATGCCCCTTGTCCACGAGGATGATCGAGAGTTGACCGCAAAAGCAATGGAAAATCTTTACGACAAGCCTTACACTGCCTACCATGAACAGCGGGCTATGACCAAGGATGGATGGCGGTGGCTCGCATGGGCTGATAAGGCCATTCTGGATGAAAATAACAACGTAATTTCGATCATCGGTGTTGGCCGGGATATCACCGAAAAAAAGCTCATGGATGAGGTACTTCGGGAAAGCGAGGCTCAGAAAAAGGCCATCCTCGATGCCTCGATCGACCGGATCAGGCTCGTTGATACGGATATGAACATCATCTGGGCCAATAAAACAACAACCAGAGAACTCAATATAGCCACCGAGGATTCGGTAGGAAAGAATTGCTACCAGTTATTCCAGGACAGTGATTCTCCCTGCCCTGGCTGCCCTACCGTAACGGCGCTTGAATCCGGCAAAATCGAAAATGCCATGATACATCACACTTCCTCAAAGGGTATGGAAGGAGAGACCTACTGGGATGTCTATGCCGTGCCTATTAAAGATGAGGCAGGGAGGACCATCTCCATTATCCAGATGAGCAGAAACATCACCGCCCGCAAACAGGCCCAAGACAAACTCACCGCCTCCCTCAAAGAAAAAGAGATCCTCTTAAAGGAGGTCCACCACCGGGTAAAGAATAACATGCAGGTAATATCAAGTCTGCTCAATCTTCAATCACAGCACATCACAGACAAAGACTCCCGTGCGATGTTTCAAGAAAGCCAGAACCGTGTCAGGTCAATGGCACTGATCCATGAGAAGCTCTACACCTCTGAGGATCTCTCACACATTGACATTGCCTCCTATATCCACTCCCTTACACACCAGCTCATCACCACCTATAGCACAGCAGCATCCCGTGTGAGTATGAATATCGCCATCAACGATATCTTCCTTACTATCACCACTGCCATTCCCTGCGGGTTAATCATCAACGAGCTGGTGACAAATGCCCTCAAGCATGCCTTTCCACAAAAACAAAAAGGCACTATTACTGTCTCTATGACCCCATCCAACACAGACACCCTCACCCTCACGGTCAGTGATACGGGAATCGGCTTTCCAGAAGCAATCGATTTCAACAATACCACGACCCTGGGCATGCAGCTGGTCACCAGCCTGGCACAACAACTTGAAGGCACCATCACCCTGGACAGAAGTAAGGGAACCACCTTTACCATTACCTTCAGGGGGGGGATTACAGTATAAGAGAAGGGACATAGGAAATGGCACCAGCACGGATACTGGTTGTTGAAGATGAGGCCATTGTGGCCATGGATATTAGTGGTAAAAAGTTTTGACATAGTTTATTTTCATTTGATACAATTTCCTTATATTTTAACTGAGAGCGCTGTAGATACATCTTTTTTTGATCGTTTTCAGATTCTAAGTTCCGTTTTAGTGAGTAAGAACGGCAAATTTGTCGGCCGATAGGTATAAGGTATGGCAAAAAATTATTTAAAAGCAGTGTTCTGGGACTATCCTCATTTATGTGATCCCAAAAGCATTGAGAAGGCTTTAAATGAGGCCAGGCTACAGAATGATGATGCGACAGTATATTGGATTATGACCAGGTTTTTAGAAAGAGGGAGATTTAGAGATACCGCCCTTTTTTTCAGGCCAAAGGAGGTTAGAGAGAACTTGAAATCTTTAAAAATCTCTTCCAGAGCTCGAAAGAGATGGGAAAGATTATTGGAGGTGTATGGAGATACTGGTTAAAGAAGATGTATCTTGCTATGCCTCTGAAATGCAGCAAAACGTGCTTGGCATTATTAGCGGAATTGACACGATTGCCAAACAATTTTTCATTACAGGTGGCACCACTCTTTCAGTTTTCTTTCTGCACCATCGCGCATCTGAGGATATAGATTTCTTTTCAACGGAATTTCGAGATTTCAATACAATTCATACTACCCTCAAGAGAATATTCAAAACCGATCTGACCCTCATCCAATCATCTTCTGAGTTTTATTCATACTTAATAAAGGAGATAAAAGTTGATTTTGTCTTTGACCCCCTATCGGCTATTGAAAAAAAACCGCGTGTACGTCTCAAAGTGGGAAAAGAGATATTCATTGATACCTTGGGCAACATAAGCTCAAACAAATTGTCAGCAGTTGCGAGCCGTTTTGAGGCCAAAGATATTATTGATTTCTATTTTATAAACAAGATCGCCTGGAAAGGATCTAAGGAAAAAAATTTTTTAACCTGTTACGGCATGGCCAGAAAAAAAGAGGCGCTTCTCGACGACCCTGCAATGGCTGCCTATCAAATTGAAGGCTTATTAACTCACGTGCTTTCAGAAAAAGAAAACATCCTGCCGCCGATGAGAACAAAAGTGGATTGGAATTCATTTGAGAAGGATCTTAGATTTTATATTGAACTCCTATACCGAATGGAAAAATGGTAATTTTCCCTCCGCTTCCCCTATTAGCAAAGAATCCATTGTCATTTTTGATATCGATTCCACATTTCCAACTAATAACAAAGGGAAAATATGGTGGTAGTAAAGGTTGAAAGACAGACACAGGGCGCCAAGTTTCTACTACCCTCGCATACACCTCTTACACCTCAGTGAGACCTTTTCTGTCCTTAAAGAGCCGAATCGTGGGTGGGCATTATCGATAAAGACTGGAATTAATTCCTTATTATAAGGTAATAACTTCCATGGAACTCATTCCATACATTTTAGATGAGTTTTTACCTCTGTTGAGCTAAACACTTAAAATCTAAGCACATATTTCTACGTTAAAATGATGCATGATTTTTGCATACTCTACAGAGAAAGTATTCTATGCTGTCCACAAGGATTGCTACGCGCTTTGATTTGCATATGGTTTTGCTATTAGCAAATGCAGGAATTACTTGAGAAAGGACTTGATAAGGAGCGCCTGCTCTCATTTTCTCTTTAGGGCTTTCAATTTGTATTGGAGACATACTACCAAATTTCCTGCGCTCAATAGTAAACAATGTTATTTGTTAGATGCTAATACATTTGTGATCGTAAAGAATCCGCCGAGTGAATCCGAAGAAAGTTTATGTGTAACTATTCAGCCACAAAGACACAAAGACCTTGTCCGGTGTCCGCCTGCCGTACTGCGGTCAGGGACGGCAGGCGGGGAAAATGAAAATAAATTGAATAACGCAGTTTTTATTAATTTTAATGAGCCTAAAGCTCATTAATGAGACTATTATAAAGAATAATTCTAAAATCTTAGTGCCTGCCCGCCATCGGCTTCGCCTTAGGCGAGGCGGGCGGGCCTTAGTGCCTTTGTGGCATGATAACTGAGTACGTTTATGTTATTAATCTGTGGGAAAATGCAACGACTCTATTTTTTAATAGTATAGGTAACATTTAATACTATTTATGTATGCCAAGGGCAGGGAAGAAAGCCATAGTAAGATAAACATATTACATTCGTAACTGCTCACATTTTAACAATGGAGTGCTTCAGGAGAAAGAAACCATGCCGAAAGAGAACATACTAATTGGCGATGATGATCAGACAATCCTCGATATACTTACAGAAATGATTCAACGTGAGGGCTATGGGGTTTTTCTGGCGTCCAATGGGAAGGAGGCCGTGGAGGCTATAAAAGTCAACCCCATAGATCTGGCTATTCTGGACATCAAGATGCCTTTCATGGATGGAATTGAGGCCCTGAAGGAAATAAAAAAGATAGATCAGGGCATAGAAGTCTTGATCATGACTGGTTACGCAGATCTTGAGACTTTGAGGCAGGCCATCAACGATCATGGAGCCTTCGATTATATTCTAAAGCCATTTAAAAGAGATGAGATCTTAAATGGCATCCAAAACGCCCTCCTTAAGCGTGACTTCTCCTCTCAGAAAAAACTCAGAGAGAAAGAACTGCAAGAGCGAATTCTTCAATTGGAAAAGGAATTCAATGAGAGGACCCATCAGTTGAGGGAGTCCCAGATAAAGTACAAGGACATCGTTGAAAATTCCAATGACGCGATCGTTGTGGTTCAAGATGGGAAGCTCAAGTTTGCAAATACTAAGACGGTAGAATTAACCGGCTACCCTCAGAAAGAGCTTAAGGATATGTCCTTTCTCGAGATGGTCCATCCTGAAGATCGTGATATGGTGGCAGAAAGTTATAAGAGCGAGGACTTCACAAATATCTTTTCCTTCCGAGCGTTGAGAAAAAGCGGAGAGTCTCTCTGGGTAGAGAGCAATGCTGTAAAGACCACATGGGAAAAAAGACAGGCGACCCTAAACATTATCAGGAATGTCACTGTCCGCAAACAGGCTGAAGATGCCTTGAAGGCATCGCAGGACTATACAAGGAATATTATTGACAGCTCCCTTGATATGATCATTGCAGTGGATATGAATCGGCGCATTGTCGAGTTCAACAAAGCGGCAGATAGAACCTTTGGCTATCGAAGGGAGGACATTGCGGGCACCATGGTGGATATTCTCTATGCAGATCCAAATGAAGGACTGGAGGTCCACAAGATTGCCGTGGATAACGGCCAGTGTACGAGGGAAATTCTCAACAGGAGAAAGAACGGCGAGGTATTTCACAGTTTTCTCTCTGCCTCCACATTGCTCGATAAACATGGTAATGTGCAGGGCGTCATGGGCGTGTCCCGCGACATCACAGAGCAGAAACAGGCTCAAGACAAACTCACCGCCTCCCTCAAAGAAAAAGAGATCCTCTTAAAGGAGGTCCACCATAGAGTAAAGAATAACATGCAGGTAATATCAAGTCTGCTCAATCTCCAATCACAGCACATCACAGACAAAGACTCCCGTGCGATGTTTCAAGAAAGCCAGAACCGTGTCAGGTCAATGGCACTCATCCATGAGAAACTCTACCAATCAGACGATATGGCACACATTGACATTGCCGAATACATCCACTCCCTTACACACCAGCTCATCACCACCTATCGCACAAAAGCATCCCGTGTGAGTATGAATATCGCCGTCACTGATATCTTCCTTACTATCACCACTGCCATTCCCTGCGGGTTAATCATCAACGAGCTGGTGACAAATGCCCTCAAGCATGCCTTTCCACACCAACAAGAAGGCACTATTACTGTGTCCATGACCCCGTCCGATACAGACAGCCTCATCCTCACGGTCAGTGATACGGGAATCGGCTTTCCAGAAGCAATCGATTTCAGGAATACCACGACCCTGGGCATGCAGCTGGTCACCAGCCTGGTAGAACAACTTGAGGGCACCATAACGCTTGAAACCTGCCCGCCATCCCTGCCCGACATCCGGCAGACGGGTGGCAGGCGGGGAGAAAAAGGAACCACCTTTACCATCACCTTCAGGGGGGGGTTACAGCATAAAAGAAGGGACATAAGAAATGGCACCGGCACGGATACTGGTTGTTGAAGATGAGGCCATTGTGGCCGCTGATATTAAAGGTACGTTAAAGGGCTTAGGCTACGATGTCCC
>Ga0307427_1000858_pt1 | contig 17000 bp, 20 predicted proteins | sample SalMarWE160190MG_FD_202162 | JGI IMG/M metagenome (GOLD analysis project Ga0307427, IMG submission 202162) | Salt marsh sediment microbial communities from the Plum Island Ecosystem LTER, Massachusetts, United States - WE1603-190 | ecosystem: Environmental > Aquatic > Marine > Intertidal zone >... | reverse complement strand
AAGGGTCGTTTTGCCGGCGCCATTCTTCCCCCCGAAGAGAACCACGGGACGCCGACGGCCATACTTGACGCGGGGGGCTATGTCAATGCTGTGACGCCCGCTGTACGGGCCGAAATTCTCCATAATGACGCGGCTAATCAGCATCTGGAGTGCCCTCCCCCTGGTTGGGGCATTCCCCAAATGCGGCCACTTCGGCCAACACTGTCTCTTCCGACCGCCAGTCCTTCTTCATGGCGCGGTCGAGTTCGTCGTACACTCCCGACCTACGACTCATACCGTGGTACTTTCGCTCGATATCGAGTAGTTCCGTCAGAAGTCCTGGGGGGACAGCGTGCCTCGCGCAGGAGTCTCTCAGAATCTCTTGCTCCTGTCCGCCCAAGCCTGACCAGTCCTCTTCCACCCAGTTCAGGTCTTCACCATAGACCTCATGGTATATCGCCGGGACGGAATCCTCCCAGTCACCCTCCTCGAACTGCCAGACCTGCCGAATCCTGTGCAACTCCTCTTCTGTTATGAGCTGCACATCGGGGTCAGGTCCTTGTGACCGTATCCGCTTCTGTGCCGCCAAAAGCGTTTTCAAAAGGCGCCTGCGCACCTCCATCTTGTATGGCCCTCTTACGACCTTCCTACCCTCCTTCGAGTCCATGAAATGCACTCTTCCAGTACGCCGCCTGTGACTTCTGTACTTGCTCTTCAGTGCCGGGTCCCGCGTCTTCATCAGCCATTCACGAAGCTCTAAGAGCGGCACTAACCACTCGTCACCGCTTGCCACGGCCCCTTCCATGGACTTGTCACGTTCCACCAGCGTACATGTCCAGCAACCGAATCTGCTATTACCACATGGCGGAGTACTCTTGTCCACCACCAGCGGGCATTCTCCCGATTGGGCGTTCTTGTACATCGTTACCAGATCGCGGTTGTTACTTCCCCAGGGGGACGGCCACGACAGCAGGTACACCCAGACATCCTGCCGGGTCCAATCCTGAATTGGCGTGAACACCCACGCTCCCGCCAGGCTGGAGTGGCGCGTCACTAGCTCTTCGGGAGACGAGGTGCTCGCGCGCCGGTTCATAACCTGTGCCCGAGAAGCGCTCTCGGAGACGCGGGCTCCAAGTATGACAAGCACCTCACCCCACTGCGCGACCTTGTCTTCAATGAAGCGGCTTGCCGGCTTGATCTTCAGCCGCTCCGTGCACCATCGGAATCGTGTCGTGGGGGCGGGGTAGCCTCTGCCAATCATATTGACCCAGAACGAATCATCCAGCGTAGGGCCCACCTTGTGGGCTTCGAAAGGGAGGCCTTGTTCGTCGGCTGATGAGGTGATCTTGGAGATGGTGGCATCCAGGTGCTTCACCACGACAGGGGTTTCCACCCCCGTGTCGGAGGTTATCACATAGACCGCTTTGGTTCGCTGATCCTCGGGAAGCTCTCGAAGTGCGTACCAGACAACTGACAGCGTAGCAGTCGAGTCCTTCCCGCCGCTGTAGCCAACCACCCAAGGCCGCCTATCGGCCAGATACACCCTCCGCACAGTCTCATAGAGACCAGCAAGCTTCTCCTTATCGAGCGTGACCTGCGACTCAGGGTCATCCGGGCGCGCGGCTACGTCGGCCATAGAGTTTCTCAACCTTCTTCTCGGAAGGACTCAGAGAGAGTCCCAACATCCGCTTCAGAACATTCGCCGTGAGGATGACGTTGTTGTAGGCCTTGCTGAGCCGCCCCCCGACCAAGGCCCGGCCCTCCCAGAGCTGCGCGTTTTCGCGTGTCCAGTCAACTTGCTTGAGCTTAGCCAGTCTCCCATGCCACGTCTTCGGGTGGTTGGCTATCAGCGCCGCTCCCGCGATGGCAATGGCTTGAAGGGCAACACCGTGTGCATGCACGTAGTTGCGCCTGAGTTCCGCAGGGCTCGCCCTTCCTCCCGCTGCGGCCTTCCAGTCGGGCATGTTCTTTCCCACCGTTTTCCAGAACTCAATGACTAACTGCCTTTCGCCCTCACCGACATCGTCACCCTGCTTCTTATCCAGTAACCTCTTCGTGGCTTGGTAGATGCTGCTCAAGGTGAACAGTTCCCGCGATCGGTTGGATATGCTGGTCTTGGCCGTCTCTGTCATCCCCTTGAAGATGGATACCTTCTGGGTTAGGTCTCGGGCCAGTTTCGCGACAGGATCCCTGTGGTCGTACAATACACTCAACGACTTCGTCGGTCGGACAGAGTATCGGTTCAGATCAGCGAACATCTGTTGGCTTGACCTCAAGCCGGCGTCCACGAAAAGAACAACGGAGATCGTCTCCTTCCCGAGGGAGGGGTTCTTTTTCAAGGCTGCGTGAATTGCCGCCATTCGATGTTGCCCGTCATTGATGAGTAGGCGAGCGTCCATCGGGAGCGTTAGAGTGCCCAAGGCCTTCTCCACACCATTGCCGGCGTACGACTCGAAATGAACCTGTCCGTCGACAGAGGCCGTGAGTGACGAGAACACGTAATTCTCTGGATTGTCCAGGATGTAGTCTCTAAGTTGAGGAACACGGCTCTTGTTGAGCTTACGCTGAGCCCTGACTTCCACTGGCAGAGAGGCGTCCTCAAAGCAGAGGAGTTGCGGCACGAGTTCGAGTGGGAACATCGCGACGTAGTATTCGCGTCCGGCCTGTATGCCCCGAATGGCCGGGAAAGAGTACGTAAATCCAGGGGACCGAGCGCCACTCATAACGCGGCCAATCCTATGGCCGGCGACCGGGAAGTCAAATAAAAAACTTCCACCCGCGATAATTTAACGTCCCTCTGCTTGTAAGTCGTTTGCCTTCATGCTCTTGGAATTCCCCATCACCCCGACTTCTAGGCAATCCCGCCATCCGTCCGTTACGTGCCCCGAATCGTTGAACGTTATGTCCAATTCGGTCCCGTCCGGCGACCACACCCCGTTCTTCTTGACCTTCACGTGCAGGTTCTTGTCGCCGTCCTGCCAGATCACGATGTGCTCGAGGCGGCTGACCCGCCTTCCGTGACGGATGCCGCCGACCACTTCGGCGGTTCGGCGGGGCAACGGGACGAGGCCCGACGGATGAATCGGTTGAACCAGCAGGTCTTGCCGCTGGCGGCCTGAAGCTCGCGTTTGTATCGGACTTCGCACTCCAGGGCCGGCACCTCACACGCATCGCAGATCGCCCGACGCTCCCTGGCACGGGTACGGCTCGCGGTCGAGCCACGGCAGGCTTGCCCTGCCAGGGTGCCGTGGCCGGTGGCGACATACGGCAAAACGGGCCGGCGCGTTCTCTCCGGCGGCTGATACCCCCACGGGTTCCCGTGCGGACAGGGCCAGTCCACGCCGTCCACCGCGAACCGCGCGGCGATGCGCGTCCGCCACGCGCGGCCGCCCTCCCGGTCCCGGCAGACGCAGCAATGCGCGCCGACGTTGCAGTGCGCAGACTCACAGAACTCAGGTCTCAGCCAATCGTCACGTTCGCCGTGCATCCTACGCACCCGCAATAAGGCGCAATGGCCAGGCCCGGCAGCGAAAACGAGCCGCTGAGCTTGTGTGTCGTGTGGTCACACGCGAGCGGCGGGATGTCGCCCTGGTAGGTCACGCTCTGGTCGTTGTGTCCCCAGAGGGTCGCCTGCCAGATGTCCAGGTCCAGGTCGTAAAAGACTTGCAGCCGCCACTCGTGCCCCTCCTCGGGGACGAAATACCAGTACCACACGAGCCCATCGGTTGGAGGCCCCTGCTGGAACCAGCAGCCATACCACTCGTACGCCCCGGCCCCCTCGTGACACCAGTCGGAGCAGAACTCGGACGGCTCGCCCCACTCGTCCGTGCCGCACTCCCCGACGATGGTAATGACGGCGTCGTCCTGGGGGTGGCCGGGAGGGTTATCGGAGCCGCAGCATCCGCGAATTCCCCCGCAGCAGTCGCAGTCGTCCGGGTCGCCGTAGATCAGCCTGCCGTCGCTCTTGCGATAGATGGGCTTGCCGGTCTTCTTGCTGTACATCGGCTTGTCTGAGTAGGCCACGGCGAGCGCCCCCGAATCACGTGTCGTCGCATTCCGTCAGGTCCGTGATGGCGGTCCATGCGGCGTCCTCATCCCCGGTCTCGATGACCCGCACGTTGGTCTTCTTGTACTGGAACTCGTGGGCGGTGGTGTCATAGCGGATGCTGGTGAGGACTGCGACGAGGTCGGTCTTCGGCACTTCCTCGACCGCCTCGAGGAGTTGGAGGTCCCCCTGGGCGTCGTACCAGGCTACGCCCGGCGAATCGGCGCCCGGCTCGACGTACTCCGTGTGCGCAAAGCGCGGCCGCAGGGGCGAAAGGGCCGTCGCGAGTTCCGCGCCGAAAAGGTCCTTGACCGTGTAGGTGAACGTGCAGTCCGTCGCGGCGTCTCCGGCCACCCCGCCGTCCTTCGTGACCAGCACGGCAAACAGCCTGCCAAGCGAGTCGGGGGGCACGCCGAGTTTGACCACGGCCCATTTCTCGCCGGTGCCGGACTCCTTCCAGAGGATGAAGGCGGTCCCGCCGAGGCCGCTCTTGAGGCTTCCGGCCTGGCCATCGTTCACGTCGGCAAACGCGTGGTCCGCGTCCGCCACGTCCACCTTGACCTGGCAGACGCCACAGACGCACCCGCGGCCGATCTCGCCCGCCCGGACGGGCTCAAGGAGGATGGTGAACCGGCCGGCGTGGTCCGGCAGCGTGGGCACCAGGCCCCGCAGGGCGACGCGGTTCTTGAACCCCTCCTCGTTCTCATCGGGCCCGAAGACGGGGCCGTCGATGCCGAGGACGTCAAACCGCTCGCGGTCGGCGCCGCTTGCGTTCTTCACCGGGACGATGCCACCGGGCCGGAGTTCCGCCGCAGGCGCGCCGGCGACGTTCTGCTGCCGGGCCTGATGGTCTCGGGCGGCGTCGATGAAGGCGTTGTAGGCCCGGGCCGGGACCCGAAGCGGCTTGCCCGTCTGCGCCCTCTTCAGCGCGTCACCCATCGTGTTCCCTGCGGTATCCCCAACCCATCAGGCTGGCGTAGTCGTTCGCCTCGCGCACCTTGCTCAGCACGTCGGTCTCGTCAGATGCCGAGTGCAGAGAAGTCGGCGAGGTGGTAGACCTTCTCGACGTTGGCCGACGCGGGCCGCTTGACCAGGGCCTTCGCGCCTGAGTCCTCGGCGTCGGCATAGCGCACCCACATGTATTCCCACCCCTTCTTCGCGGCGACCGTGATGTCGCCCACCGGGATGGCAGTGGCGTTGGGACTTGCGGCGAAGCGGTACGTGATCTCCCAGTCCTCCTCGCCCCGCTTCGACCCGGAGGCGCCCAGGAACAGGACCTCGCCGGCTGCAAAGCCCTTGAACGCCCCCGAGTTGGCCTTGCCGGTCAGCGAGAAGAGCGTCGCCTTGTAGGCAGGCGTGACGAACGCGTCCGGCTTGTAGTGCGTCTCGGAGAAGTGAAAGACCGGCACGATAATGTCCACGCCCTCTACCGAGTCGTGGGTCACGCCGATGGCGCCCTTGAAGTCCGGCGGTGTCTGGCCCTCCGGCGCGTACCGGCCGACGGTCTCGATGCTCTGGGTGATGTGCTGAGTGCCGCCGCCCGTGTCGAAGTTGTAGGCCGAGTCGCCCGTCTCCGGCTCCGGCGCCGAGGTGCGGCCGTAACGGACGTTGCCGGCCCAGAGGCATGTGTCCGGATGGCCCGTGTCGATGTGGACAGGTTCGACGCCCCACGTCTGGCGCACGAGGCTGTCGTGCGTCGGCGGCGCCTCGGCCGCGAGCGCCCCCCGCGCCTGCACGTCATCGGCCGTGCCGCGGACCGAATAGACGAGGGTCGCGGACGGGTTCTCGCCGGACGTAGATTCGCGGCTGTCGGGTTTCTCGGTGACGGTGATGGCCATAGGGTCTACTCGAAGACGAGACCGCCCATCTGGGCCTCGGTCACGAGGCGCTTGGTGTTCCTGGCCGTCTCCTCGCTCGCCTTGGCGATTCGGTCGGTGACGCCGCCAGCGCCGAGGCCACGAGCCTCCATCGCGCTGAAGGTGCCGGTGACGCCGATGGTCCGCTTGGCCACGTCCTTCAGCGTGGCGCCAAGGCCCGCGAGGCTGTCCTGGACCTTGCTGACGAGGTCGGCGGGTTTCTCGAGGGCGCCGGGCCCCTCGTCCTCGGCCTCCCGCGCCTCGCGTTTCTTGCGGGCCTCGGCGATGGCTGCGCACCACTCCTGGCGGGCCTGATCCAGTTCGGCCTGCGCCGCAGCCGTCCGGGTGCGGGCCTCCTCTTCCATGGCGCGTTTCTTCGCTTGGTGGGCCCGGCTGATCTCGGCCATCCCGGCCTCGTACTCGGCCTGCTCGTGTTCGCGGACCCGTTTGCGGGCGGCCTCAAGCAGGTTCTGGCGACGGGCGCCCTCGTCCTTCAGGTACTGACTTGCGGCGTCGTACTGCTCCTGGACCGCGCGGTTGGCGGTTCGCGCATCGAACGTCTCATCGAAAGTGCCCTTCAGGACGTTCCAGACCTTGGTCAGTCTGGCCTTGAGCCAGAGCATCGCCCGGGCCACGGCAAAGACGTACCGGTCCCAGGCCTTCAGCATGAACGCCGCCGCTTCAACGGCTGCCACCTGAATGCCGTGCCAGACGGTCCGGGCGAGGGCGAGCGTGCCGTAGAAGGCGCTGTACGCGACGCCGAGAAAGGCGTGCTTGAACCGGAGCCAGATCCCCAGGAGCCAGGCGACGCCCTTTTCCCACGCGACCTTGAGGGTGAGCCAGAGGATGCGGGCTGCCAGGGCGATGTCACCGGCGGCAAGCGCGTCGGCGATGCCCTGCCACGCCTCGCCGGCGAACTGGGCGAGCGCGGCGAACTTCTCCCTCAGCCACGCGATGGCCTTTCCGGCGGCGCCGGTCGCGTACAGGATGTATCCGCCGAGCGCCGCCACGCCCGCGATCACCAAGCCGATCGGTGAGAGGATCGCCGCCAGGGCGGACCCGAGGAACCCGATGGCTGCAGCGGCGCCGGTGACGATGGCGGCGATACCGCCGAACACCGTGGCCAGGACCGAACCTGCCACGCCGAGGACCACGAGCGCCGCCCCCACCGCGCCCACGACGGCGATCACCTTGGCGATGGCGACCACAAGGCCCTTGTTCCGGGCGATGAGGTCCGTGACGAACGCTGCGTACCGCTTGATGGCGGCAGCCGCCCTGGTGAGCGGCTCGGCGAGCGCTTCACCCACCACCGACAGGGCCACGAAACCCGCCTGTTTGACTTGGCCGAAGGCGTGTGACAAGGTGCGGGCCATCTTCTGGTAGGCAGTCTCGGTGGCCCCGGCGCGGTTGCGCATGACCTCGATGTCGCCCATGAACCCCTTGAGGTTCTTGAGCGCCGGGATCACGCCCCTGAGGGCCCGCACGTTCGGGAACAGTTTGGCGATGGCGTCGGGCGAGAGACGGCTGATCTTCTCGAAGACACCGGCGAGGCCTTCGGTGTGGAGCGTCGCGGCCGACATCTCAAAGCCGAGTCGCTTGGCAACGTCCGCCGCCTCCTTCGAGGGCTTGAGGAATGTCATCACGATTTGGTTGACGGCCGTGACGGCATTCTCCGTCCGGACGCCGGCACGCGTTAGGGTCGCAAGCGCCGCCCCCAGTTCCTCAAGGCCTACCCCGGCGCTGGCGGCGGTCGAGGCGACCATGCCGATCTGGGGGGCGAGTTCGCCGAAGGTGGTCTTGCCTCGCTTGACCACGGAGAACAGAAGGTCCGATACGGTGCCTGCGTGCTCGGCCGCCAGGCCGTAGGAATTCAGGATCGTGGTGATGGCGTCGGCGGCGGTCTTGGTGTCAGTCATCCCCGCCTTGGCGGCGCGGACGGCCACCGACAGGACGTCCAGGGCCTTCTCGGCGGGGATGCTGGCCGACAGGATATCGTACAGGCCGCCCGCCAGGGCCTCGGTCGATTCGCCGAAGGCGACCGCCATCGACCGGATGCCCTTCTTGAAGGCGTCCATGTGATCGGCCGGGCGGTCGAGCATCGTGGCGACGTTCGCCATCTGCTGCTCGAAGTCCGCAAAGACCTTGGCCCCGGCGATAAAGGGGGTCGCCATGACGGCGCTGGCTGAGACCAGGCGCTTGCCGATGTCAGTGACGGCCCGACTGAAGGCCTTCAGGCGTTTCTCGGCGCGCTTCAGGCCACGCACCAGGCGCGAATCGTGGGCGTAGAGTTCAACGTACGCTGCGCCCGCCCGGATGCCGCGTGAGGAGGGCACAGGTTACCCTCCATCCGCGATCTTGCCGGCGAGGACATCAAGGACCGCCTTCGGGTCGGCGGCGACGAGTTGCCGGAGATCGGCCAAGATCTCCGACATCTGCGCCACGTTGACCTCGACCTCCCCGGCCTCCCTTGCGCACAGGCGCTGCGCGAGCCCTGCGAAGTCCAGCGGCTCGGTCACGCTCTGCTTGGCGACCGCCTGGGCGAGCCGCCAGAGGCCCCCATCGTCCGGCGTCAGCAGGATGTACGGGCGTGCCATCGGTTACTCCTTCCCTTTGACCTCCTGGACCATCTCTTCGACACCCCCGCCGGCGTCGGCTTGGGTCGCGGCATGGACCTTGTTGAAGAGGCGCTGGATCTCCTCCTTGGTGTACTGGACCCCTTCGGCGAAGGCCGCCTTGACGTCCTGGCCGCCCTGAACGAGCGTGGCGAAGGCGCGGCGGTTGCGGTATAGGCCGTAGCCAAGTGCCGCCACCGCCAGGACGATGAGCACGAGGCCGCCCCAGGCCAGCCACTCGAACCAGCGGTACAGGGCCACCGAGAGGGCGAACACCGCGAGGGACGCAAGGCCCACCACAAGGCCCGCCTTGCGCGACAGCCAGATGAAGAGCGCGCCGCCCGCAAGGATGCCGGCGAACCCGCCCGCCGCCGTGATGAGGAGCCACTTGCGCACCGCCGAGTCGGCCCGCTCCTTCTCGCGCGCGGCCTCGGCCTGCCAGTGTTCGAGCTGCTCGGCGAGATCAGAGACGGTCGTTACCAGGGGCACGACGTCGTCGGTGGTCGTCTCGATGTGCTCGACTCGGGCGCGCGCCTGGTCCAGTTCGGGCACGACCTCGCGGTCGAGCCGGTCGGCGCTGGTGGCGAGTTTCTCGGCGAAAGGTTTCGCCTGCGGGACCGCCAGGGCCGTCCGGGCTGCCGACCGGACCTCGCGGGCGCTGGTCTCGGTGCCCGTCTTCGCCTTCTCGATGTGGAGTTTCGCGCGGCCGGCGTCGTCCTTGATCGTCCCCAGGGCCGCCTCACCCCGAGCCACGGGGTCACGCTCCAGACCCAGTCGCGCCTTCCCGCAGCCGGTCACCAGGACCACCGTCGCCAGAACCGCCGTCATCAGGACTCGTCGCATCGCTCTTCTCCTTGACGAACACGTGTTTCAGGAGGCCGATGTTCTCGGCCCGCAGGGGGATTCCCTTCTTCTTCCGCGCCTCGTACGGATTGAAGTCGGCGGGCTTAAAGACCCGGCCCTTCTTCGGATTCCGGTGGATGTTCGCGAGCATCGCTAAGGTCGCCGCCGTGTGGTTCCACGCCTCGCGGCTACGGGCCTCGGCCATCCACACGAGCTGCCGGAGCGTCAGCCGTCCGGGGTCGATTCCGAGGACGCCGGCGAGGTCCCAGACAAGTCGCCAGACGTTGCAAGAAGCGCCTCGATGGCCGCGTCCTCGTCGAGGGCGTCGATCTTCAGGCTCACCGCCGCCAGGACCTTCCGGTACGCCGCGAGCAGCTTGTCGGCCTGGCGACGGATCGTCGGCCCCTCCTCGTGGAAAAAACCCACGATCTCCTCGAGGCACGCCTCGCGCGCCCCCGTGATGGCCGCCCCGCCCATCGCCCGGCCGAAGTCGGTGTCCGAGATGCCCTGCTCGTCCGCCTCCGGCTTACAGACGGCGTACAACACGTCGCAGAGGATCACGGGGTTTCGGATGACGCGCTCCAGGAGGTCACCGCCTTCGATGAACTCCATGAAATCCACGCCCACCAGGTCCCTGACGCGCTTGACGGCGTCGACGTTCACGGCCACCGTCCAGGTCCGGCCGGCGTTGTCGGTGAAGGTCTTCATCGCTCACTCCAATCTGGTAGCGGGGGCGGGAATCGAACCCGCGAGACCGAGATCATAACTCTCGTGGCCTGCCACTGGCCTACCCCGCGTCTAGGCGACTTCCATCCACTCGGGCGCGTTGTCCGCGTAGGTCGGCTTCAGCGTGACGCTCACGGTGATTGCCTCCTCGAGCGGCTCGTTGCGGCTGAAGTTCGTGACGGCCATCGTCGCTCGAAGGCCCTGGCTGCCGCTCGTGGCGATGTCACCGTCCATGACGGCCACCTCCAGGGGCGTGCCGTCGAAGTACGCCTCCTGGATGGCCGTGAAGCCGGCGTCGTCCGTGTCCCAGACCATCTCGAACTCGACCGACCCGTCCTTGAGCGTGCCGACGGTGGCCCGCCACCCCTGGTTCGCGCGGGTCGTGACGTCCGCCTCGCCCTTCTCGAGGTTGAGGTTGACGTCCTTGGCGTTGGTGATCTCGACCCAGGTGGGGGTCTCGTACGTGCCCGTGTTGCGGTACAGTTTGGCGTCCATGCCGAGTTTGACGGACATCTCTCTGTCTCCTTACCGGACCGACCCGGCCCAGAACCGGGGCAGGCGGTCGCGCGTCTTCTCCAGTGCGGGGCCCATAAAGGGGCGCCGGGGATACCGGGCCCGCCTGTACCGACCGCCGAACTCGTGGGCGGTGGCGGACAGGCCGATCAGCGTGTACACAGGCCCGATGACGACCGACTGGCGCGCCTTCTCGACGGCGTAGAGGATGGCGCGCTTGAGTTGCCCGCGCCTGGTGTGCGGCGCCTTGCCGGGGGCCGAAGCCCTGGGCGAGCGGCGGATGCTGTGACGTGCCACGAGGCGGATGGCGGCGCCGGCGTGGCCGAGGCTCTCGATCTGGGCGCTCCGCGCGCGGCGCCTGACCTTCGAGAAGTCCGACCGGGTTCGTGCCGCCATGCCGATCAACGGTCTCTCCTACCCTTGGTGGCCCGGCCCCTGCGTGTCGTGCCGGCACCATCCGGCGCGAGTGATCTTGAAGCCCGCCTTGAGCACCCGCCGTGCGAACCACGCACATTCACAGCCCAGGAGCCGCGTGTTGTCCGGCGTGCGGGGGAAGGCGAAGAGGGGGATCGACTGCCCCCGTTCGTCGCGTTCCGCCGCGAGCGCCTCAAAGACCTTGCGCTTGACGCGCACCAAGCCCATGTGCAGCGCATCCGGCCCCGCCCACGCCCGCACGTTGTGGACCGGGTACTCGCACGCCACCACGTCTCCCTCGGCCGCCAGGAACGGTTCCGTGGCCCCCTGGACATCCGGCCGCATGTCGCGGTCCATCCACAGGAACTCCGTGAACCGATCGGGGAGTTTGAGGCACAGGTTCAGCGCCGCGTTCGAGCGGACCACGTCGATGGGACCCTTCGCGAGGACCCGCAAGACGTTCTCCCTGGGGAAATGGGCCGCGAGCCAGTCGGCTGCCTGCGTGGTGAGGCTGTCGTCCGGCCAGACGAACGCGACCACTGCGATGTGTGCCCTCGGATGTTCAGCCACGATCAGGGCTCCAGGTCCAGCCAGTCCGCTTCAGCCCGCGTCACGGTCACTGCCTGCACGGCTTGGGCCACGGCCCGCCACTCGGCCGGCGTCCGGCACCCCACGATGGCTGCCGTGGGGAACGGTTGAGCGAACAGCCACGCCAAGGCCACGGCCTCCCTCGCCACGCCCTTCGTCTCGGCCAGCTGGGCCGCCCGCGCGAGCCGCGTGACGTTCGCGTCGTCGTAGAAGGCGTGGGCCAGGCGGCGGCTCATGCCGGAGGCCGGGTCCGCCCCAAAAAACCGCATCGCCCGCGCCGACCACGCCAGCAGCGGCGTCCCCGTCGAGACGAGCCAGGTCCGAAGCCCTGCCGGTGTCCCTTCCTGGTGCGGGCACGGCGGATCGATGAGCCGCGCAAGGCTCAGTTGATTCGACACGGCAGCCAGCGGGGGTAGGCCCCGCGACGCTGCGTAGGCGTTGGCCGCCTGGCACCGCGCCGCCCGCCAGTTCGAGACGCCGTAGGCCGAGCAGCGGCCCGCAGCCCGCTCCGCCGCCAGGGCGTCCACCCATTCCTTGACGGGCACGTCGGTGTCGTCCTGGTGCAGGAGCAGCAGGTCTACGCGCTCGGTCTGGAGGTTCTCAAGGCCTCGCGCCAGGTCCTTCGCGACGGCCTCCGGCCGGCACCGCGGCCGGTGGGCCACCTTCTCGATGACGAAACAGTCGTTCCGGACGCCGCGCGAGACCATCCAGTCGCCCAGGATGGCGTCCGACAGGCCGTTCATGTAGAGGACCGCCGTATCGAAGGCGTTGCCCCCGCGCTCGAAGTAGTCGTCGAGCACGAGCTGCGGCACCGCCACGGCGTGAAGGTCCTGGCACCCGATCACCACCCGGCACACCTCGACGGGCGCACCCGCAATAGCGAGCCGCGCGGGGCTAGGACCGGCCGTCACAGTCAGCGTCCGGGGCTCGCGGAACCGGCTGGGCGGGAGTTCGATGGGAGCCATGCCGAATCCTCAGTAGAGACTGACCATCCGCCAGGAACCGCCGTCGTAGACCATCGGGCACCCGTCGCACGAGCACCACACGAGGTTGCCCGTGACGGAATGCGCATACTCTCCGTCACCCAGGGTGACGTGGGTGGGCGCGCCGATATTGAAGACGTCCAGGGAGTTCCAGACACAGAGGTTCAGGAAGTCGCAGCAACTGTCCTGGCAGTAGTTGAGCACGATGCCGTAGCCGTCGGCCGCCGTGGCGACGACGAAACAGCCGCAACACCCGAAGAAGTGCTTCTCGAGGTCGATGCAGAAGGTCCCGGCGGGCCAGCCGTCCACGTTGAACGCCGCCATGGAACAGTCGGAGGCCTGGAAGCAGATCGTCCGGTGGCAGAGGAACTCCGAGAGCGGCGTCTCGCTGCCGGCCTGGCCGACCTTGACGCCGCTTTGGGCCTGGACGGCGCAGTCCTGGAACACGGCCGCCTGACCCTCGACACTGATACCGAAGCAGAACTCCTGGAGGGCCTGCCAGATGTGGGGCGCGGCGAAGATCGCGTCCGTCAGCGGCGAGAAGGAGAGTTTGGCCGCGTCGATGCTGCAGTCGATCAGGGCGGAACCGCCGATGGCCTCATCAGGGACAGACCCCCACAGGGTCTGGGCGATGTCGTCGATGGTGATCGTGCCATCGACGATGCGGGCACCGGTGACGGGAAGGGCGCCGTACGGCATCACCAGGTCCCCCCGACTATCGTAACCACGTCGCCCGGCGTGCCCTTGACCTGGACGGTCGCAAGGTCGATGCTCTGGAAGGAGTGCCATTCGGACGCGATCCAGGGCACGTCGCTTCCGTCGTCGCCTTTGAAGGTCACGTCACCGGCGTTCGACGGCGGGCAGGAGAGGGTGACGCTCGCGACGAGCGAGTCGGTGACCAGGGGCGCGTAGGCGGCGCCGACGGTGACTTTGCGCATGACGACGTTGTTCATGGCCTACCTCACGACGCGGAACGTGAGCGTCAGGACGCTCGTGAACTGCCTGAGTTCGTCCACGTGTTCGGCCGCATACACCGGATCGTTCTGAGTTCGGACCCAGACCGCCTCCTGGCCGCCCGGGAGCGAGAGCCGCTTGAAGCGGAAGTGGTCGGCGATCTCCTCGACGAGCGTCATCAGGGGATCAAGGTCGGCCTCGCCCGCGAACTTCTGCTGGACGCCGACGTCAACCTGGTAGTCACCGGTGGTCCGCGACCGGCTCTGGATCTCCTGGCTCACCGCCTTCGGCACCACCGAGACGTGGAGCGCCTGCATCTCCGACAGGTCGAACTGCGGCCGGTAGCGCCGCACGGCCTCGAACGGCTGGCTGAAGGATGCGCCGTTCAGTTCGGCGACGACTGCGTCGGCGATATCCACAAGCGTGGCCATGGTTCACCTCGCCAGTTGAATGAGGACCGAAAGGATGGCGCTGACGACCGCGCCCAGGGCGAGCAGCGTCACCGCCCAGTGGTGCCTGAGGTGGTTCGTCATGCACCGGTCGAGTTTGGTGACCCGCTCGTCGATGCGGATCAGCAGGTCGTGGTCACTGGGCTCTGCCATCACACGGTCTCCTGCGCCACGTGTTTCGTGTGGATGCGCCAGGCCCGGCGGTACGGGTCGGCCGGCTCGTAGTGGCTCATCTCGCCTCCGGGCGACATCACCTCGTACAGCTGCACCGCCTCGCCCTCCGTCACGCGAACCCGGTCACCCGCCTGCGGCAGGACCGTCTCGGCCGCGAGAACCAGGTCGGCCGCCCCGACGATGAAGTCGGTCGAATCGGCCCACACCGCCGCGCCGTACCCACCGTCCACCTGGTAGGACTTGCGACCGACCGTCGCCTGGACCTCTACGGAGTCCTCGCCCCGCTCGTACATCACCGTCTGCGAAACATGGGCCACCCGCATGGTCTCAAGCCACGCCGCGCCCTCTTGCAGCAGGTCGGCCATGACCCTCTCTCTGCCCGGCTTAGACCGTGCTCAGCGCCACGCCGTCGTTTGAGACCACACGCCACGCCAGGGCCGCGCCGTTCTCGATGGCCACGAGCAGAATCTGGTCGCCGGCATCGGCGAAGGTCAGCGTGTTGTTGCCCGTCTGGTTGACGCCACTGGCGGCCGTAACCACGCAGTCGCCGCCGTCGGTCTTGAACCCGAGGTTCAGCAGTTGGCCGGCGAACGTGGGGATGGCCAGCGTGCGCGTCTCGGCGTCGGCCGTGACGAGCGGGCACGTGCCGCTCCTGGTGACCGGGATCGCCCCGGCGTCGCCGGGATCGGCGATGGCGCCCGCGAGGCCCGCGTTCAGAACATCGGTCTCGCGCAACTCGAAGCGGACCGTTGCGGCGGCCTCCGCTGCCGCGGCCACTGCCCGGCCGGCGTACAGGTTGCCCGACGCGGTGGTCGTGAACGCACCGCTGCCGGCCACGCCGCCGACGGGATCGCCGTCCTCGTCCCAGTAGATGGCGTCACCCACGACAATGGCGCCCGTGGCCTTGGCCCCGTCGAAGACGCCGCGCGTCGCCAGGGCCCCGAGGACACCGCTGGCGATGGCCTGCTTGGCGATAGCGACTGAGAGGCTGCCGAGCACGATAACGTCACCGGCCGCCACGTCCGAACCGGGCGTGTAGTCAATACTCGCCCCGTCTTGCACGAATGTTGCCTGTGCCATGTTCCGTCTCTCCTACCGGAGGCTCACGCCTCGCCCTTGCTCTTGGTTCCGCCCTTCGGATCCTGCAGGGCCACACCGAAATCATGGTAGCCCCGCATCTGGACACCCAGGACGTTGAAGTCCGCCTCGGCCGTCTCGATGGTCGGCGACTCCTGGCCGTTGAGGAACGCGACCTCGATCACCGGCAGGTCCGCCGGGTCGGCTAGCAGATACCACGCCTTGGCACTCGCGCCAGTGTACTGGGTGTTCGCCAGGTACCGGCTGACCTCGGCCCGGAACTTGCCCTGGTGCGGGTTGGCGACGGGGTACTTCGTGTCGGCCGTGGTGTCCCGGATCTCCAGGCTCTTGTAGAGCGTGGTCCCGATGGCCGAGAGCGCCGTCGGCACCAGCAGGATCTGCGGCATGATGCCGATGGGTTTGCCGTCCGAGTCCACCTGCTCCAGGAACTTGACCTCGGCCTTCGTCAGACCGTCCACCGTCAGAGCGGTGTCGGCGCCCGTGATGTAGTTCTTGTTGGCGGTCTTGAAGAACCCCGAGTTGTCCAGGAAGATCGCCCAGAAGACGTCGTTGATCTTCAGGCCCGACCCGCGGCCGAGTTTGCGCGGCACGGTCGTGATGGCGCCGAGGTCGTCGTTGATGATGTCGCGCCGGTCGATGGAAAGGAGCAAACCGTACGTGTCGGCCTTGTTCTGATACTGCTCTTCGCCGAGGGTCCCGTGCTTCAGTTCCCCGCCCGGCGCGACCGGCTGATACGTGTCAGCGCCGACGAGGCGGTAGGAGGTGACGGTCTTGAAGTCCGAGACGTTGCGGACGGCGCAGATGTTCCGCCACACCCGCTCGACGCTGAAGAACCCGTCCAGGAGGAACTTGTTGGCGACATTCGACAGGATGCCGCCGATGTCGATGGTCGAGAAGGCGGCCGCCAGGTTCTGGCCGAAGGCGAACCGCAGCACTTCGCGGCTCGCCCGGAAGTTGCGGCCCGTGTACCCGTTGGCCCAGGCGGCCTCCAGCAGCAGTTCCTGGAGGCCGATGCCGCCGCGGAAGCGCTTCGCGGCCACGTCGAGCGCCCGCTCTTCGCAGTGGTCCTCGGGCTTGGCGAGGCCGGCGGTTAACAGGCACGCCGCCTCGAGGACGGTGCTGGTCACTCCCGTTTCCGGGATGTGCGCGGCCGGGGCCTTGGGCCGCGAGGCCCGGAGAACCTCGAGTTCGGTCCGCGTCACGTCCCAGCCCTCGGCGATGGCCTTGGCGGCGATCTCAGCGTGCGCGTCGCCGCAGACCTTGCGCACGGCCGCGATCCGCGTCTGCTCGGCGGCGGCCTGCGCGCGCATGTCGGCCACGGGATCGGGCGCCAACGGCATCTCCGGCGCCTGGGCGCTGGCCTCAGTGCCGTCGGGCGCCTTGGCCTGGACCTGGCCCTTGGGCGTGTCGGTCTCCGGCGTCGGCTGGGCGGTTACCTGGTCGGTTTTCTCGGTCTTGGTCTCGTCCATCGGTTCGTTCTCCTGGCTTGCGGATGCAGCGACCTTGGCGCTTGCACCCGCGTCGGCTCCGAGGTCCACGAAACTGATCTCCCCCAGCGTCGCCCGGCGGACGACGTTCACGGGGCCCTGAAGTTCCCGGCCGTTCACCGTGACGGCCTGGTTCTCCTTGACGAACTCGAACTGCTCGACCGACGCCCCAATGGAGGCCTGCCACGGGAAGCCGTTGCGGGCCGAGGAGACGATCTCGCGGGCGGCATCGGTGTCGCGCGAGACGACACCGGTGGCGACGAGTCGCCCCTCCGTCAC
>Ga0307427_1000857_pt1 | contig 17007 bp, 19 predicted proteins | sample SalMarWE160190MG_FD_202162 | JGI IMG/M metagenome (GOLD analysis project Ga0307427, IMG submission 202162) | Salt marsh sediment microbial communities from the Plum Island Ecosystem LTER, Massachusetts, United States - WE1603-190 | ecosystem: Environmental > Aquatic > Marine > Intertidal zone >... | reverse complement strand
TGGGGTATTAGAGGTAGTCCAGTTTTAGGTAAGCCTGGTAATGTCTTTCCACCCTTTGCTGGGAGGGCAACATTACCACCAGTCATTGGTGTTGTCCCGCTTCCTGGAAGTGGTGTGATTCCAAATAAAGAAAGAAGATTGTTCTTAACTGTAGCAAGATTGTTCTTAACTGTAGCAAGACTCTTCTTAGATAATATTTCTTGTGGTAAATTCAGTAAACTGGCAATATTCGCCTTTATTTGGGGTATTAGAGGTAGTCCAGCAGCATCAGCAGCAGCTATATCTTCCTGTGGACTGATAGTTCCAGATGTACCCCCCCTTGCCCCTTCCCTTTTAGTTTTCTCCATTTCAAGATTTGCCCATGACATGATTTGATTATAGGCAGGATTGCGAGCATTCCTTCCCGTTGGCCCGTTTCCTGGATCTATTTTACCTAGACCAGCAATAGTAATAGTTCTACCTGCTTTATCAGCATCTTCAATAAATTTCTTCCACTCTTCTCCAGTTTGTGGGGCTTTTTGTGGTGTGATTCCAAATAAAGGAAGAAGATTGTTCTTATTCGCCTTTATTTGGGGTAAATGACTGAATGTCTTTCCACCCTTTGCTGGGAGGGCAAAATTACCACCAGTCATTGGTGGGGCTTTTTGTGGTGTGATTCCAAATAAAGAAAGAAGATTGTTCTTAACTGTAGCAAGATTGTTCTTAGATAATATTTCTTGTGGTAAATTCAGTAAACTGGCAATATTCGCCTTTAAACTGGCAATATTCGCCTTTATTTGGGGTATTAGAGGTAGTCCAGTAGTAGGTAAGCCTGGTAATGTCTTTCCACCCTTTGCTGGGAGGGCAACATTACCACCAAGAAGCTCATACCAATCCCCTATTATTAAATTAAATGCTAGTTTCATACCCCCATAAAAAGCTTTACCTATTGCTTGTATCAATTCACCTTTACCAAAAACCTCTACTAATGAATTTGTAAATATATCCTTGAGCCTCTTTGCTTTATCTCCAGCCATGGCTTCAATTGCTTGCTTGAATATACTTGTCCAAATAGCAGATAATTTAGGAATGCTTGCCTCCATTATCTTAACAATACTATCTGCAAATTTCTCAAGAAACTTTCCAAATTCTGGCGTGCTCACCATTGTTTCAACTACATCTAACGCTTTAGTCATCCTATTTTCAAAAAACCCAAAAAGTCCCTTGTTAGGCGGTAGTTCTTCTTTTTGAGCACCATAGACTAGATTATGTATAAGAGTACCATCTCGCCATATTTTTAAAAAAGGTACTCTTGGATCGGCTTTACCATTAGTGCTAGGCCCACCAAATATAGCCTTCTCAAAAGCATTATATATATTACCACCACTAGAAATCTCATTGAAGAAATCCTTAGCTATTACTCTTAATTCATTGATCGGTGCAGATAACCACTTATCAATGGCCTCGCCAAAACTTTTAATAGTTTCAGATTTACTTAGATCAACAAGACTATCCTTTATTTCATTGAAGAAATCGGCTATTCTTTGATAAACTCCTACTTTACCCAAAGTATATAGCAGGTTTTTCATGGCCCCACCAACATTTGTCCAAGCAGTAGTTAAAGTCTTAGACATCTCACTCAACAAATCCCCACCTTTATTGAGGGTCTCAAAATATTTTGCTATAATTTCCAATCTATCTTGAGGAGTTCCACCACCACGGTAAAGCTTGCTAACATTTGTACCAGTTGATTTTGCAACTGTTTCTGGGGTTACATAGTACCCACGTCTCATTCTATCCCATAAACCAGCAAATATAACTGAATACAATGCCTTAGCAGCCATGTCAAAGCCCTTCTTAGGCTCCATAGCATGAAGCATAGCTGTCAAATCTACTAATGACATTCCACCTTTAGCTTTAGTGGGAATCCCACTCTCAAACTGACCCAACCGGAGGCCACGGCCACGTGAATATCTTAGAGATGAAGTTCGTATATCCATACCATAAGGGGCACCGGTTCTCTTTGCCTTAATGGTTGCAGAAATGATCTCTTCAAGAGTAGCCTGATATTTCATGCTCTTCTTGAACATTTCATCCCAAACCTTAGCACCCTCTTTCTTACCATAGAGAGAACTTAATACAATACGCATTTGAACAAAATCATCAGTAGCTTTAAGAACAGAATGCCCCAACTTAGCAATTACAAGACTAGCCCCCAATCCAGTACTGACAGTAGATGCCATAGCTGCAACAGCACCCTGAATAGCAACAATAAACCCAACTTTTAATACAGAGGTAAGCCCACCAAGAATAGATTTACCAATTTCTATTCCAGTAACTGCTAACTTACTTTTGAAGGAACCACCAGGCATGAAAGCCTCAGTTGCCATTTTTCTATAACCAGCAGCAAACGGCTCTTTAAGCCTAGCCACAAATGGTATTCTATATTTCTTATACATTCTCTCAGCAGAACTACGGAATCCAATTTCCATTCGCTGCAGCTCTTTAAGCCTTCCAATCTCTTCTCTTGATGTCTTACCCTTATACCTGGCCATTTCATTTTGCCAAAGCTTAACCTGCTTGTAATAGCTAAACTCCTTATTCAACCTCATATCAAACTTATGTCGATCTTCGCTTATATCCTTAGCTCTAAGCATAGAAGTATGTCTAGCCAAGGCATCACTCATTCTCATGTGATCTTTATGCCACTTCGTAGATGCTCTACCTGCAGCTGCCCCACCGACAGCTCCAGCTGCCGCTGCTGTTGTAGCAGTACCAGATATACCACCACCAGCTACACCTCCACCAGCTACAGGAGTAACTGGAAACTTAGCCCCCTCTCTTACCTTATTAAATACTTTTCTAAGGTCAGTAAGAAAGGCGTCTGCATTAAGTTTTAGCCTTAATACTGCTTCTTTGGTTACATCTTCTGCCAATTTACCTTAGCCTCTGCTTCCTCTATTGATTTAGCACAAGTCTTTACAGCTTGAATTTTATCCGACAAGCTTACTTTCTTATCGTGCAAATCTACCAATATCCTAAAAATAACATCAGATTTAACATTTGCAACCTTATTTCTTATTGCTACAAATTGACTAAGATCTTCATTAGTGAATTTACCAGTTGCACCATATTTGATAACTTCCTTTATCAAATCAAGAGTTGGCTCTCCTCCTGATTCCTTTGCTATCATAAAGATCCACCATAGATCATTCTGAGCAGATACACGTTTCCACGGTATCCCCCACTTGCCTCTATGCTGCTCACATCTCTCCTTTATCCAACAAAGACGTTGAACATTCTCATTAGATTTTAACCATTGACTTAAGTTTCTAATCTTAAATCTGGTTGATGTTTGATTAAATCTTTCATCAAGCCAAGAATCATCATAATACTCTACATCCATGGGGAATGATTTATCTCCACCATCTTTAATATTCACCTGCCCCCTCTTTGTAGATACCTCATACCCCTCTTCTCTCCAATATGCTCCCCAAAACCCTATCATCTCAGAATAGGATAATTTATCGGGGACCTCGTAAGGTCTCCAACCAGTAGCCTTAAATATCGCCCAAGCAAAATCCCATTTTACTCGTTCGTTGGAGGTAAAGGGTTTTTATTATCCCCTTCTTCCGTAAACAGAGCTATCAATGTTTCGGTTAAAATAGACATATCCCCTACTGTTGGAGATGGGTTTTCATAACCAGTAACGAATTTAAGAACCGCCATTGATCTCGCATAGTCATCCGTATACTCCTCAATAAACATCGAGGCTGGGAGAGTGGATTTAGAAACTGGGTACCATTTACCCATATATCTAATATAACGCTCCCTGTCAAGTTCTGGCAGTATCTTGTTGAGCCGTACTTGCTCTGCATCTGGAAGTTCCTTCACAGAGCCTTTGAACATTTTCTCAAGTTTCTTGTCAATCATCGTCATTTTTCATCCTCCATAATTACGCTGATCTTCGTTTTCCAACAAATGAAATATTTACAAAATCTTCCACACTATATGCACGATCTACTGAGATTTCCCCATCTAAATAAAACCCAGGGTATCCTTTGAATTCACCTGTGGATAAATTTACAAAATCACCCATAAACTTGTCAATGTCATTTTTATTTATCCATAATCCTGATCCCAGAATGATCGTGTGACGGGCCATGGTTTGTACGTGTTCTGATCCATCAAGAAGCGGATGCCGCACATTTTCGGGAACAGTGTGGGAGAACCCAACCACGTCGTGCGCAGCATAATCCGACATATTACTATCTCACCCCCATAAATCTTTCTATCTTGTCTAAAACCATATCTTTATCCTGCAATTCATCCTCCCAAATTACTAGCAAATCATAACCATATCTGCCAAATATCTTTTTCCTACCATATTCAGTTTGATAGTATTTTATGTTTTCTTTATCTCTATGCCAGTAGGTACCAAACATTTCAATGATCTTCTTCTTGCCATTTATACTGATAAAGTCAGGACATAAGCCTGCAAGAAAGAACTGTCCATCACCTACAAATTTCCACTCTCCTTGGAAGTTGCTATCTAGTATTTCCATAAGCATCTTTTCAGGTTTATTAAGAGTTTTATTAAAAGCTTCAAAAGATCTTTTTGCAAACTGTGGATCTTGCCAGAGCTTTTTCTGGGCCTTACTCATCTTAGATTTAGTCTCATCAGAATGATGCTTGCCTAGATTTGCTTTACTTATCTTAGCTTTAGTTTCCTCAGAAGGATGCTTGCCTAGATTTGCTTTACTTATCTTAGCTTTAGTTTCCTCTGAAAGATGCTTGCCTAGACGTGCTTCCCTCAGCTTTTGCTTAGTCTCAATAGAAAGATGCTTGCCAAGTTCTGATTTACTTATCTTAGATTTAGTTTCCTCAGAACGGTGCTTGCCAAACATAGGATTATTTTCCCCAGTTTGTGCTATACTCATTTTAATTTTAGTTTCCTCAGAAAGATGCTTACCTAGATGTGCTTCCCTCATTTTAGCTTTAGTTTCCTCAGAAAGATGCTTGCCAAGTTCTGCTTTACTTATCTTAGCTTTATGCTCATCGGAAAGGTGCTTTCCTAAATGTGCTTCCCTCATCTTAGCTTTAGTTTCCATAGAATGATGTGATCCTCTAGGCCATCCCATTATCGATCTCCCGAGTACGTCTCAAATGCCTTAAACCTGTCCAGGATCGACGGAGAGGCATTTTAACACAGCTAGTGGTGTCAGATTACTACTTGCAAATAAAAATCCATCCTGGTGCATCCTGATACATCCTCCAAGATTACTAGTAATAATTGTCGCTATTATATACTGTGATTGTTTGCTCAAGATTCGCCTCAGTTTTTCCTGACCCATCCAAGATAAATGATCTTCGTAATGTGTATTTTTTTCCATCGTTATTAGCAAGGGAGGTGTCACCAAAATTAGCGATTCCTTGTCCGTCCGATATGCTATTGTCCAGCAAAAGCAAATGAGTTTGAATATTTCCGATTGATCCAGACTCTGTAAATTCAAAGTCATAGCTTGTTACTACAAAACCATCCATACTGGTTTTCTGTGATTTATATGCTATTATAGTACCAATTGGAATTGTTATAGAAGCTTTTGGAGCAGGTTTTACAGATGAAAATGTGTAAGTTTGGGTTGTTACGGAAAATGGAGTTGCATCGTTGACTCGTAAATCCACAGGTATTCCAGTTGTGTCCGACATTGCATTATATCCAAGACTAAAGGTTCCAGTAGTTCGCTTCAATCTTATAGCTAATACGACAACTTTTAGAAGTGGCTTCTTAACAGTAGCGATCATAGAAGCACCAGATCTTGCAGGAGCATAGACAAACTCAACATCCTCGGAGATTGTCCATTCAGATGACACAATATTAGGGGTAATTTCAGTACATACTACTCCAATTTCACCGGTAAGACTCCTGCTCTCTGAGGTTACTCTAGTTCTCAGATCACAATAATTAGTCTCCCCAAAAGGAAAAGTTAATTTAACTTTCCTCAATTCTTCTGTTGTGATGAGGAGACTTGACACCCCACCATGGATCCCAGCTGGAACTGTCATTATTCTTAATAATAAGTAGTTGGATCATATACTGTAACTGTTTGATCGCCAGTTGCCTCATCAGAACCATCACCAGATACTGAGAATGACTGTGAAACCTCATATATTGTCCCATCATTGTGTGTCATAGCAACATTACTAAAATTAGCAACAGTAGGACCATCAAATGCCAAATCAGTGTCATCCAACTCTGTTATATGATTTGAAAGAGTAGCTACATCATTAGCAGTGATGAACTCAAACTCATATTCAGAAACAACAAAACCATCAATAGTTTGTCTCTCTGAAATTTGAGCAATTCTAGCACCTATTGGAATCGTTACTGTAACCTTCGGAGTTGATGCAGCAGATGTCAACACATGTGAAGCGGTAGCTGAAATATATGGGTCAGACCCATCTACTTGAAAATCTGCATGAATGTCTGCTCCATCACTTATTGCATTGTATCTCAAAGCAAATCTACCAGCTATCTTTTGCCACCTAATGTATAATGCGTTCACCAGAACAAAAGGCCTTTTAATGTTACCGGTAAAAACATCACTACCGGTTGAAGCCTCATGCCGAACAACTTCCTCGGTAACATCCCAAGATCCGCTATCCACCACAACTGGAGCATCAGAAGCAGCTTCAAGATTAGTTAAGGTTGCCCCAATTTCACCAGTAAATGATTTTCTTTCAGTTATTTCTCTTTGCCTAGCTCTACCAAATTTAGTCTCTCCAACAGCAGTTGTCCATTCAATAGGTTCTATTGTCTCCGTAATGGAGAAATCTCTACTTACACCCCCCTCTATACCAGCCGGATATTGCGTTGCCAAATCAATTCACCTTCCTTAACTTACGGTTGAGTATGCAACATACCCCAACATTAAATCAGCATTTTCAGCTGTCATACCAGAAGAAATGACGGATGAGACTTGAACTGTCTGCCTCATTCCCTCCATTTTCACTGCCCCCTCATGCGAAAACTGAACCTTCGGTATATAAACAACACGATTTGTTGTTAGATTTATCCTATGCACTAACTTAAATGCGTATGATAAAATATCGGATAAATCGGAATAGTTCTTTATCTTATCCTCACCAGCAGTTCTCTTCAAAATATATTGCATTACAGTTAAACTATCAGCCTTTATATCAAAATCGCATACAAAGTTTCGCACACCCGTTACAACTGCAAAGTTACTAGCCGGAACATTCTTTCCTGCTTGTGCTCCAATATGCCCCTTATTTTTAGAGGCAATGGTCTCATCATAGTGATACCCAACACCGGAAGCTTTAATATCTGTCCAATCTTCGACATCAGTATAAGCCAATGAATCATTAGCAGTTCCAAGGTATATCCCAAAAATAGGAGTTATAGCATCATTTTCTGCAATCCCAACATTTGGGATCTCCAGATCCACTAGACATCTAACCCACGTGCTTTCATTATAGTCAGAAATACTAGAATCAGATATTTTAGCTTCTTCAATAACAGTATTGCCAAAAGTAAGATCATTTCTTATGGCAGCAACAGTATAATCTGAGAGGCGATATGCACCGGTATCCACATCAGTATGTTTATCCTCGGTATCGAATCCTACAATCCTGAACCTCAAATTTTCAGACAGATCGTCGTTATATGTTTTATCCACAAATTGCAGATATAAGCACGGAAGATCATTTCGCACAGAGGACTCTGTGACCATCTCTCTAGATCTCACAGGAATCACTCTGTTTCCAACATATCTAGAAAGTGCAGAATCTGCTTGCAGCTGGGCAATGATGGATGATTCCAGTATCGATATATTAGTCATTTCATAAATTCCCTTACTTTTTCTAGAACAGCATCTTTATCCTTTAATTCATCCTCCCAGATTACTAGCAAATCATAACCATATTCCTTGAAGATTTCCCTTCTTCCATCCTCAGTTTGATGGTATTTTATGTTTTCCCTAGTCTTATGCCAGTAGGTACCAAACATTTCAATGATCTTCTTTTTTCCATTTATATTGATAAAGTCTGGGCATAAGCCCCCTAATGTAAACTGTCCATCACCTACAAATTTCCACTCACCTTGGAAGTTACTATCTAGCATTTTTATTAGTGCTTTTTCAGGTTTATTAGGAGTTTTATTAAAAGCTTCAAAAGATCTTTTTGCAAATTGAGGGTCTTGCCAGAGCTTTTTATGTGCTTTACTTATCTTAGATTTAGTTTCCTCAGAAAGGGGCTTGTCTAGATTTGCTTCCCTTAGCTTTTGCTTAGTCTCACTAGAACGATGCTTGCCAAACCAAGGACTATTCTCTCCAGCTTTTGCTATACTAAGCTTTTTCCTAGTTTCCTTAGTAGGATGCTTACCTAGATTTGCTTTCCCTATCTTAGCTTTAGTTTCCATAGAATGATGTGATCCTCTAGGCCATCCCATTCTTATTCATTCTCCTTTATTTGAAACTGTCCACCAAAAACTTTCCCCCAATTTTCACCATTTTCCCCAAGCTCTTGCTTGAGAACTGATTGTAATCAAATTTAGGAATGCTATACCAGATTTTCGAGTGCAACCGCCTAACAGCGAAACCTGTGAGAAGGGCCTTCCAGTATGGGCTTGCCGCCGCAGCTGAATTTACTATATCGTCTCCTTTGTGCTTACCATGCGTTTTTTCAGTTACAGTAGAAAATACAAATGCTGTTTTAGATTTAACCTTATATCTAAAGCTGCTAGCCAAATCATTTGAAAATATTAAGGATATGTCTGGACCCCCATGTTTAGCCTTCCATTTGGCGTACACAGGAGCATTCTTACGAATAGGCATTGGATCGCCTCCACCATGAATTTGATCCTCTACGATATTCTTAATGCCTATTTTCCCAAAAGCATCTAGAACTGGTTTTTGCTTTCCAAATGATGCTAAAATCTTGTCGAAAGTAGCACCGCTTTTTGCATCCAATTCACAACTACCTGCTCGTGCCATAGTTAATCAGAACAGTAAGCTTTCTTTTCAAAGATAAGACCGTTCCTATTCTTTACCTCCACTACTGGTGCAGAAATCACAAAGGTAGTATTACCAGAAACTATCTTTGAACCTTGTTTTACATTCACCCAACCAGGAAAGATAAAAATACGTCCAGGGGGCATAACCAATCCCTCTGGGGTAACAACTGGTGATGGTTTTTGAATCTCACTACAAGGATACTTCACACCATCAACAATAACAGCAGTATTATACATTACTACTCATTCCTTAGCGCGAGAGGAATTCAAAACATCTCTCTTTGATAATTCATGTGAGATTATATCCAACACGAAGTTCTCACAGCTACAAAAATCTTTTGGATCAACGGTAAGTCTTCCATCAAACCATTTATCCATTATCGATTTAACATCTGCTATCTTTTCTGTAAAAAGAAAAAATATAATTGGCATCCCCCTAACATCAACTACTTCAACAGCATCGTGAGCAAATCCAAAATATTTAAGCACAGCAACTCTATGCTTGTTTGAGTCTCTATAAGTCTCTTTCATCATTTATACCTCATCTAAATCTTCTGACGGAGTTTCTGAAGCGTTTCTACCATGCAAAGCTCCGCCACCCGTAAACTTATGCAGGGTATATTTCCATAACAACTTTCTCAAAGAAATATCATCATTAAACTTAACACTACCACCGGCTGCCATACGCTCAGCTTGAACCTGCCCAATTTGTTGATTAAGACGCATAGCTGCTACCTCAGCACATACTTCTCGTATAATAGAAGGAACAGCGGTCCATCCCCAATCACCTGTGATCCTAACTGTATCAGTACCCTGGGGAAACACCCCCTGAATGTGCCTAATATAAGCTCCCTTAGTTCCAACCTCAATGCCAGTGATCACAAGTGTTTCCCATGTAGAAGCAGTATCATCCCTAACCTCAACAGATGTCAGGGATCTAAGTCTTGGGGTAACCCATAGTAAACTTCTATCATCCTGCTTTGGTGAAAATACCTTAGCAGTACTTGGCTCATCCTCAAAGACATCTCCAGTCTGAAGCTCTATCCATGCACTTGCAAAGGCAATAGCCCTATCTTTCTCGTCATCAGAATGGTAATCAGCACGATAATAAATATCTAAATCACTTTTTGTGCAGTAAACCATTAAATCCCACCAAACTTCTTTTTTAATTCGGTACTTAGATGACCAATATCATCAGTAATATCAAATGGTGTATATGTCTTATCATGTTTCATCCATGAACGCCTAGCACTAATTGGAAATGAATTACCCAAAGGCCAAATAATAGCAGTTTGTATTCCTAGATTGGCAGCAAGCATAGCAGCTCCAGAACGCAACGATACAAGCCCCATTGAACCAGACAATCTTTTCATAAGATGTCTAATACTAACTGTTGATTCTCTATTTGTAGTGGATACCAAGTTATCAACATTAGGAATTCCCCCCCTAAGCTTATTCCCCTCATCCAATATCTCATTTACATAAAATCTATCACAATCGAGTCCAACTATTTTTACATTTGCCCACCTACTAATCTTTTTTATCAGGATAGCCCAATCTTTAGGCTTCCACACCCTGTTATATTCAAGTTCAGTATCATGGTTTCTAGGGAGAATATACAGAGCTTTCTTATCTTTAGTCTTAGCACGTGGAATCCTCAAAGTAGTAGCCATTCTAAAATCTGTTTCACATTCTGGCATCCAATCCTCAAGTGACTCTCCCCCATAAACAACAACTCTAGGATCCAGTACATAATCAAAATCTAAATGATTTACTAAAAATCCTTTGGGGGATGTTTCAACTTCTGGCAGCATAATATATCTAATAGTTGAGATTAGGGAGGGAAAAGCAGAATACAATGTCCCAGATCGACGAGGCATACTCACAGTTTCCTGCACAGTCAACCGTATATTAGTAGCACCGCAATTACTTCCAAGACTTTTTATCTTGGTTAAAATCATATAAGCAGCTGATAAGCTGTCTGGAACTAGTATCTTTAGAGTTTGCTTTTTAATAAACTCAAACTTATCACTTACTATATCGCATACCTTAGATATAAGCCCATATAAAGTATATGGTACTGTGTATGTCTTCCCCTCTTCGAGGTGGATACCACCGACTGTCCTATACGATGGTATATTTGGCTTCAGTTTAACCTGAATTGTCTTGTTCATATTCTTCCTCTCTATCTAAAAGAATCTGGGAGCTAAAAGAATTACAATCAGCCCCCAGAATTTCAACATCTAATCTACAACACTATCCACTATACGCTGTTCCGCCGACGGAAACATCAGAAGCCTTAACAACGGCACCTGGGTTCTTAACCATAGCATCAACCTCAAATGATAAGGTCAACTGATATGTTCCACCACCAGTTTGTGGTAGGAACTCACAGTCCCGCTCAATGTTTCTACGGATAAACGCATAGAAGTTTTTCGGATCGCACAACCACATGAACGTACCATCGCTACGTACATCTGAACCCTCGGTAACAGATACATCCTCTGGTATGAAAGGAACCTCTATCATTTCAATACCAAACGGACCAGGAACCTTTCCTGAAAGGGCTGCATCACCAGCAGGGGTTGTTCTATCATGGACTTCATCAATCCAGTTGATGAATGTGCTACTCCCAACCAACCACTTTAAGTTACGTTTGTCTGATCTATACTGATATGGCATAGAAGCATACATATCCTTATATAGATCGAAAGACGCCTTAGCTCCAGCTGCATCAACTACATGAGCACCAGTGCCAGAGTCGGTTCCAACATCCCAACCATCACATCTACTAAGCAATGGATAGGTACCAGAATCTAGGGAATCGTCCCCCTGGATACAAAGCTGCTCAATATCGTTACCAGCTTGCTCCAGCCACTCCCTAACAGTAGTGTCCCAGAATGAGCCACTTCCTCTAGGTTCATTATCCTCAGTCTGACCGAGAATAGGAACCTGCAATGGCGCGGTTACGTTATCCAGGACGGCCTTTCTTGTAATGTTAAAACCCGCTTGGAGCATTTTAACCGCATATTGCACCTTGTGGTAGGTAGGATCAACCTTTGTGATCGATGAAGTGGTCTCACTAACAGACTGTAGCACGTTAGCAGTCCGCTTAGTAGCGTGCCACTCTCCAGTTTCTTTGGAAACTAACACAAGATTTACTAGTGGGGAACCACCTACACTCCAAGGCGGCTTGAGAAGGGTTGTCTTGGAAAGCGTCCAAATCATTAGATCATCCGACTGCCAAGCATTCGCCTTACCAGCACTAGCCATAGTTGTTGCACTAGTGATCGTTTTTACTCGTTCACTAAGCAATTCTCTAACTGTTGGCATTATATATTACACCTCCTTTTAAGTTTCATTACCTCCCAAATAATGGGAATCTTCAAGCATTAACAATGTGGTCGGCCCAGCATTCAGTAGGTCCTTCCTACCAGCCGCGTGACAGATCACACCCCCCAATACCATTTCGCCAGGAGAAATAGTAGTCTTTCTAGATTCTTTATCCTCCTTGACTAATTTACCCTGAAGGTCTCCAGACTCATCAGTAAATGTCTTAATAGACTCTACAATCTTAGTCTGGCCCTCTTGCAAGACCTTGATCACATCCTCGTTCTTCTTCTCCGATTCTGTAATCTTATCTTCCAATTTCTTGTCTTGGGTTTCAACCAAACCCTTAATAGCACTAGCAATTACATCCCTTAGATTTGTGGTAATCGTAGCAAGGGTAGCCTCAATCTTGGAATTAAAACTATCCTCGATCTCACTCTTCAGCTTATCGGGATCGAAACTAGGCTTTAACTCTGCTAGTTCCTTCACAACAGGCTCTTCTTTCTTTGAAGCCTCTTCTTTCTTTGAAGCCTCTTCCTTCTTCTCGGCATTTGCCTTGAGAACTTCAGTAACCTTACTGACTAGATTCTCGCTCTGCTCTTTCAAGAGATCATCAAGTGTCTTTTGCGCTTCTTTGGTCATAACTTTGCCTCCTTCCCTAATAAGCGTCATAACTGCCCTTCTATTACAGGGCGTCGAAGTAATACTAACTTCCAATGGTATAAGCTCACGAACGTGGCTTACATTAACTACTTTATCTCTTTCACTATCATACTCAACTATCTCATCAACTTTTGTAGGCTTAAATCTAACAGAGAACTTTCTTAAAGACCCCTCTTTAATCCAAGTTTTCTGCTTTGATGCAAGAGAACTCAACTCAGCTTTTATATAAAGCCCCTTATCTTTATCAATCATTGCATCTACTGGTTTGCCTACGATTTGATCGATGTCATGGTTGAATAAAAGGGATTGATCCAATATAGCATCCTTAGCCATCTCCCAAGCATTTGGATCTACCTTATCATCGGAGAGATCAATATCTGAAGGAGAAGCCCATCCCTCAATATAAAATTTACCATCTTCCTCTTTATGGTCAAACTCCCAAGCAAAATCAACCTGAGTAGACGGCGTAGGGGATTTTAGGGTATCCGCTATCATAGAGATAGCTTGTGGTTCAAATGTTCCGCTATTTTGATTTCCCATTAGACATCACATCTCCTTGTAAGGTGGCCGGGGTAATTTCCTGTATAAACCACTGTGAATCGGACAAATTTGTGATTAAAAGGCCGAAATTCCCATATTCTTCGGTTTTAACAGAAAGAGTATAAAATTTTATGGTTTTACCTTCCTCTAATAAAGATTTCGAGTTGATCACCCTGTACATGTCAGTCTCGCCTTTGTTATCGATACATCTGGAGCGAAACTTTAATTTGGCCCTGTATAGTATATCTTTATCCTCTTTCCCCAAGCAATCACCAGTTATCTCAAATGCTATCCGTGAGCCTAGCACGATCTGAACACCACTATTTGTATAAATAAGAGAAAACGGAAATTCTTTTCCTTCTTTCAAGCTTCTGTAAACCGCCCATCTTCTCCTCAAAGATTCGAGTATCATAATTTAATATCTCCTATCATTTCATAAATTCCCTTACTTTTTCTAGAACAGCATCTTTATCCTTTAATTCATCCTCCCAGATTACTAGCAAATCATAACCATATCTAGCAAATATCTTTCTCCTCCCATCCTCAGTTTGATGGTATTTTATGTTTTCCCTAGTCTTATGCCAGTAGGTACCAAACATTTCAATGATCTTCTTTTTTCCATTTATATTGATAAAGTCTGGGCATAAGCCTCCTAGAAAGAACTGCCCATCACCTACAAATTTCCACCCTCCGGTGAAGTTGCTATCTAGTATTTCCATAAGCATCTTTTCAGGTTTATTAGGAGTTTTATTAAAAGCTTCAAAAGATCTTTTTGCAAATTGAGGGTCTTGCCAGAGCTTTTTATGAGACTTGCTCATCTTTTGCTTATGTTGCTCTGAAAAGTGTTTACCAAACATAGGATTCTTTTCCCCAGTTTGTGCTATACTCATTTTAATTTTAGTTTCCTCAGTAAGGTGCTTGCCAAACATAGGATGATTCTCTCCAGATAAAGCAACACTCATCTTCTGCTTGCTTTCATCAGAAAAATGCTTGCCTTTCATAGGAGAAGGCCTACCCTTGAATGCTTCCCTTAACTTCTGCTTATGCTACTCTGAAAAGTGTTTCCCTAGATGTGCTTCCCTCATCTTATCTTTAGTCTCCTCAGAACGGTGCTTGCCTAGGTTTGCTTCACTTAGCTTCTGCTTATGCTCATCTGAAAGGTGCTTTCCTAGATATGCCTCGCTCAGCTTAGCTTTAGTTTCATCTGAAAGATGCTTGCCTAGATTTGCTTCCCTCAGCTTCTGCTTAGTCTCACTAGAAAGGTGCTTGCCAATCTGTGCTTTCCCTATTTTAGCTTTAGTCTCCTCAGAATGATGCTTGCCTAAATGTGCATCACTTAGCTTCTGCTTATGTTCATCTGAAAATTGCTTGCCTAGATTTGCTTCCCTCAGCTTCTGCTTAGTTTCCTCTGAATGATGCGATCCTTTATGCCAAGTCATTGTTTAATACCCCTCAGCTTCTCGTTTCCTCCCCCACACGTTCCTTAGGAGTTGGCGAAGCGCCTCTTGGCTTCTTTTTATCTAAGTCCTGTAGCTGATCATATTTGGGATCACTCATAGGATTCAGTCCCATGCGAATTCTTGCTTCGTTTTGAGTCGATAGACCACCTCTAACAAGGGTATCACAAAGGCTCGCCAACTTTCTTAGATCTCTCAGATCCCTTGTATTCAGGTCTAAGTAATACTGATCAACTCCAAGTCCCTCTTTCAGGAGATATGCCATTTTCCCCTCAATATATGTCTCATCAGCTGGAATTGTGGATGTCCTGTACGTGTCTATCTGAGAAATGGAATCACCTGAACCTCTAGTTCCCTCCGTTGAAATTCCGAGTCGAGCGAGGACTAAACCGTCTGCGACAACTATCTCATCCCTACTCAAAAGGGTATATTCAACAAAAGGAAATTCGTTAATGCTTGTGTCAAACTTTTGCCATTCAAGTTTCATGTCAGAAGCAACTCTAGGTAGGCCAAGCAATATAATAGATCTACCTCCACGTTCAATATCCTGGAAGTACTGTTGTAATTGTTCATTGGTCTCATCATCAACATCTCCACCCTGCAATATACCAAGGTGGGACGGTAGAGGTCTTAGAAACCAGTTAATATTATGATCCCTAACCTTAACATTGCCATCTATAGCTTTCAACCCCGTGATTATAGGAGGAACACCATAGACACGATCTCTAGGATGATCGTGCATGAACGTCAATATCTCATTTCCAGCCTTAATCGGATCTTTGCCATTAAACTTCTTGCCATTTTTACTGTCTATTAAAATCCACTTACCTTTTATCCGCTTCAGTCCAAACTTTTGGAACCATCTTACTGTCTGCTCATCTATTTCCTGGGACAGCAAATCTGGTCGATCCCAGTAAGCTTGAATTGTCTCAGCTTGTAAATGACCAATTCTTCCTATCTTTCCACCACGTCTCCTTGCAACTTCTAACCTTCCGTTACCAAAAGCGTGCATATCAAAGATAACTTTACTAATTATATCTTCCAGTCTATCCTCGCCTTCATTAACGAGGTCAAGCCACTCTTCAAGAATACTTAACTGAACTCTTTTTTTCATCTTATTTGGCTTATCAACTTTCCTACCATATTTTTCAGTTATCTCTTTTATCTCAAATACATGAACAACATCTTTAGTCCTCAGTGTTATACATCTAAAATGATATGGAGACTCCTCTAAAAACTGCTTTAATCCATCAAAGTTATACTCAGGGGTAATTGGATCTCCTTTTGCATGAACCTCTTTCTGCCCCTTCAAACCTCCATACATCTTTGCTAGTGTTGTTGGAGTAAGCTTATCATTTGGAGTTGCCCCCGCCATCCCACCAATATAAGCCTTACTAATCTCCTCATCCACCGTAGAATTATCAAGAGCGATACGAAGAACTTTTAACTTACCAAACCGCTTCTCATCATGCTCTACTATCTTACCGTTTACAGCTGTTTTTAAGTCACCAGCATCTGTACGCTCTACATCAACATTCAATTTTTCCTTTGCCATATTATCCCTTCCAATAATTAGGATTTATGATCGTATAAATCATATCTACCACAAACCTTGAGAGATCCAGTTATCCCTTTTATCCTACAATGATAGGCACATCCAGAAACAGCATCTGTAATATCCTTTCCTCCAACCCTATGGTCAATTTTACCAGAAGAACTAAAGATAAGAGAACGAACATTGTCCATATATCCTTTTATCACGGGCATATCAATTTCTCCACGATAATGTGCTTCTCTCCACAAAATATACGGATCATTACTAGTTTCTACCGAGAAATTATCAGCTTTTATACCAGAACTTTGTAATCTTTGTATAGACTCAACACTTTGATACCTATCGAATGTAATTAGTCCAATCTTAAAGCCTCTTGCACGTAAATCATATACTATATATTGAGGTTTAGTAATATCTACTACCTGTCCACACTTTGGATCAACAACATA
>Ga0307427_1000856_pt1 | contig 17017 bp, 26 predicted proteins | sample SalMarWE160190MG_FD_202162 | JGI IMG/M metagenome (GOLD analysis project Ga0307427, IMG submission 202162) | Salt marsh sediment microbial communities from the Plum Island Ecosystem LTER, Massachusetts, United States - WE1603-190 | ecosystem: Environmental > Aquatic > Marine > Intertidal zone >... | reverse complement strand
AGCGCTTTCCTAATGCTTACCAATTTTACTGACGGATACGTTATGACCGTGGATAGTGCGGGAAATGTGGGGATTGGGACTGTGAGCCCTCAAGGCAATCTTCAAATATCCGCAACGGATACTCACGGCGGTTATATTACAAAAACATACGAAGCCAGCGTAGATATTACCGCCGCAGCTTCAGCTACTCTTGATTTAAATATTCCCTCAGGTTGGATTGTTAGAGGTTGTCAGCTCCACGTTAAAACCGCTTTAGCTGCGGGAGAGACCTGGGATGCCGAGTTAAATGATGGCGCACAAGAGGAAGCAATCTGCGCAGCTCAAGCAGTTGCTCAAAATACAAATGTTAATTATCATTGCCACGCAGATAATGGCTATGGTGGGACATTGACAGATGCAGTAACTGATATAAAGATAACCCCAAACGCTGGAGGGAACTTTACAGCCCAGGGAACGATTGAGGGATACTGTATATGCAGTGGTTTTGATACTTGGGATAATGAATAGAAAGAAGGAGGAAAATATGAGACAGTTAATCGTAATTCCGATACTCTTAGCTTTTGTTTTACCTTGTTATGCTGCTGATTATATAACAGTAACAAAAGATGACGAGGTTACCCAATTAACGAGCGTGGAGGTCAAGAAAAGCACGCAGGAAACAATCGAAAAGACATACACACTTCAGGAGATTGACAATGAATTATATAATCTATCTAACCAGATTGAAGCTTTATATCGGCAGATAACGAGTTTAGAGGCCAAGATTAACGAGCTCAAAGCTATTCGAACACTGGTTGAAGTTGAGGCGAGGAAGATTAAACTAAAGAAGATTCCTAAAAGAGTGGAAAAACCAATAGAGTAAGGGGAGATAAAGCTTTTACCAGTTTTGGTGATAAGGAGATAAGGGAAAAGAGATGAGGGGAAAGTGATGAATGGCGATGAACGAGGCTATCTTGAGAAATTATTAAACGAGAAATTTGATAATCTGCACCATCGCTTTACAGAACTTCGAGAAGACACCAAAGCAATATCCACCAAGTTTGATAAACTTCCCTGTGATACTTATAGCGAAAAGATTAAGGGACAAGGCAAGAGTTTAGACCGCGCTTGGGTATGGATATATGGAATTGTTATTGGATTTATATTAACTGGCGCAGGATTTTTAATTATAAGGAGTGTGTTGGCTCAATGAAATAGCAAATACCGACGGAGATTATCTTACCAGCGATATAAAAAGATGCGTAGCCATTTAGAGGAATTAAGAGGATTCTTTCTTGAAAACTTAGGGGCGTTAGAGAATATGATAGATATAGGACTTGAGGAAGAAAAGGCAAGGAGAAGAAATGGCGAATCTCGCTCTTCGAAAAGAACTTAAGGATATAATCAAGAAGAAATTAAACGGGACATTGGATTGCCAGATGAAACACGATTGGTTTCCTAAAGGCTGGACTTGTGTAAAGATAAGCAACTTCTCTGGTGAATTAGCAAAAGAAATTGAAATACAAATAAATAGAGTAGATTAACGGAATTATAAATACGAAAGGGCACAATGAGTAAGAAACCAAGGGTATTAATTTTAAGCGATTCTCCTGTGCTGGCTTCTGGAATGGCTGTAGGACACTATCAACTTGCTTCAAGACTTCACGCAACTGAAAGGTTTGACGTAGGTTCATTTGGTTGGTTCTTCCATTCGGCACAGCAACAGGGTCTTAAATGGAATCTTCCTTGGAAACAATTTACTAATTCTAATCATAAGAATCCATATGGGCATCCAGATAATTGGCCTAATCCATCCGAGCAAGATTGGAAAAATAGTGCTATCTACCAAATTATAGATAAATTATTTAAGCCCAATATTATTATTACGATGGGCGATTATTGGATGGTTGATTATCTATATAAAATCCCCATTAGAAACAATTTTAAACTTATCCACGAAGTACCTATAGATGGTGAACCTATCCCAAAATCTTGGGTTAGAGATTTTAAAACTGCCGATGTTCTTATTAGTATGAGTAAATATGGCAAGCGAGTTATCCAAGATAATGATAAATATTGCAATGTAACTGTAATCCCAAGAGGTATAAATATTGAGGATTTCTATAAGATAAATGCTCCAAAAAATAAGATAAAAGAAAAATATATGCCTTCTGCTAAAGATAATTTTGTAGTTGGAGTATTCGCAAGGTTCCAAGATAGAAAACAAGTTGGCAGAGCAATAGAATCATTTTCAAAGTTTATCTCAAACGGAAGACATAAAAATTGTGATTTATATTTACATATGGACCTTGAGGATCCTTTCTCTATATCACAAAAGAAAACTCTTGATGGTGAAGATGGTCTCGTTGAAAGATATGGTGTTAAAGAACGAATTATAGTTAATAGAGAGATTACTGTTGAGAAAGGTGTTTCACTTAAAGATTTGAACGCAATCTATAATTGCTGTAACGTTTCTCTCTTAACAACTCAAGGAGAAGGGTTTGGTCTCCCTATTGCCGAGTCTATGGCATGTGGATTACCTGTAATTGCTACAAACTATACTACTCCTACTGAATTGCTTGGTGTTGATGGCAAGCGGGGCTTACTCGCAAATGTTCAAGCATACATAACAGGAATGTATAATATTGAACGGGCCCTTGTGGATACTACCCACATTGCACAATTATTGGAAAAGTTATATCGTTCTCCATCTTTATGTAAAGAAATAGGGGAAAACGCAAGAGCATATATACAACGCTTTAGATGGGATACAATTATTAAGCAATGGGAACAAATTATAGATGGATGCCTAAAAGAAACTCCTTATAGATTAACAGATAAAAGCAATATCCAGATAGAGGATACTAAAGACATAAATATTTATGGTGCAGTTAAAGAGAACACAGGATTTGCGATTACAACTCGTGGCATAGCACAGGGCTTACAAAATAATGGTTGGGATGTTAAGATAACTGAAGGTGGCGGAAGTTCTCCTAATTTTGAATTAGATGTGAAAATCAACAATATGCTTAAAAAGGAGACATCTAATAATCTTGCTTTTATCAACCATATGCCAGCCAACGCTTTTGAAATCGCCTCTGAATGTAATGCTAAATATAAAATGATATACTTTCCTTTTGAACTTAGCCATATGACCTATGATATAGTTGGTAATCTTAACAGATTGGCTGATGTATATGTTTGCCCAACTAAATTCGTAGAAAACATAGCAAGAAAATCTGGTGTTTTAAATACCGCAGTTATACCTCTTGCAAGCGATATTGATATAAAAGCACAACCGAGAGATTTGGAAACAACAAAGAGTTATAAATTTCTAATGCTTGGTAATTTAGGCGATAAAAGAAAGAATCTTAAACTTACAGTTAAAGCATTTATAACAGCATTTACAGGCAATGATGATGTTTGTTTGGTATTAAAATCAACTCCAGGGCATAGAGATAGCGACCCAAGTGAATATATTGCGTCAGAATTGCTTGGTAGGGTTAACCCACCAGAGATTAAAGTAGTTCATTATGATGAACATGATGTTGCTCCTTATTTTGCGGCTTGCGATTGTTTACTAATGCCTTCATTAGCAGAAGGATGGGGACATCCAGTGTTTCAGGCTTTAAAGTTTGGAATGCCAATAATCGCATCTAATTATGGAGGTTACTTAGAATTTATAAATCGTGGTAAAAATATTCAACTTATTGATGGTAAACTTGTTGAAGCAAAATTATCTCCACAGTTTAAGTCCCACGAACAATGGTTTATGCCAGATTGGGATTCGCTTATTGGAGCAATGAAAAAAGCGTTTAATCTTAAAATGCATAAAACAGGGGAGAATTATGTTGCTGATTATACATGGGATAAAACTGCCAATGCTATAGAAACTATTTATAAAACAAAAATTTATAAACAGCCTAAGATAAAAGTTTATTATGAACGAATGATTAAAAACCTTTGGAACAAAGATAACGAAATTGGTTTCAAAAGTTATGCTCCAGCGAAGTATGAATTTGTAAGGGACCCTGCTATTGCTGATTTTCAAATACTCGATATTACAAGAATATCTGATAAATATTATTTAAAATGTGATAAATATCTTCTGTTTTTCCATACTTTTGGAGAATGGGCAGAAGAAAGTCCCTCTGAGTATTATGATTTATTTAATAACGCAATGCTTGTTTATTCTCATCTTGATTTGGCTTCAATATATCCAACGATGAATAGAGACAAATTTATGAGAGGTCCTTGGGGTTGCCAGCCTGATGTATGGTTTAAAAAAGAATATCTAAAAAATGATAGATACCAAATATTATGTACTGGAGAGATTCCACAGACCGAGGGAATAAGAGAATGTATCGCTGCCTGCGATGAGTTGCATACAAAATTGTTACACGTTGGAACTAATTTTAATTATCAAAATTATTCATATACAAATAAGAGTAATCTCCCTTATAATGAAATGAATGAAGCATATAATAACAGTCTCTGGGTGTCGGCATTAAGAAGAATTGAAGGATTTGAAAAACCTGCAATCGAAGGACTGCTTTGCGGAGCAAGACCTATTTGCTTCGACACCCCTTTGTATAGATATTGGTATGGGAATTTTGCAAGATATGTTAAAGAAGGGACTGAACAAGAAACATATAATGATTTATTGAGAGTAATGAAGGAAGAGTATGCTCCTATTACAAAAGAAGAAATGGGAGAAGCAATCAAAAAGTTTGCGTGGTTTTACGTTTCCCAGAATCTGTGGAGTAGGATAGAAAAAATCAGGGAGGGTTAAAATGGCATTGTTACCAAAAACTGCTATAGATGAAGAATGGAATGAATGGTGTAAAGAAAAAAAGTTTGCTTTCTTATCGCCTTATCAATGCCCATTTGCACAACCAAGACAGGATATAGTAAATGGTTGCACTGGATTTCCCACGTTATTTGGTGGAGCAGACTTCTTTTGGTTCCCAGATTTGAAAGATATAGATAACTTTGACTTCCTTAAAAAATATACACATATGTTTATTAATGTTTATCCTGAATATTTCCATTTATTGAAGAAGATAAAAGAAAATGTTCCAGAATTAGTAATCTTAGGGATAACAGATATACAAACACACGTCCTTGCTTATTGGTCGCTTGCTGACACTAAACTCTTTGTGGAAAGTATAAGATTGTACGATTATGTCTTTTGCACAAACGCAGACGAAGTAGAGGTATTTCAGGGTTGCTTAAAAGACCCAAGAAAATGCCAATATACAGGTTGGCCAATGTATCAAGAAATAACCCATTATCCACAAATTATAAAACCTGAAGAAAAAGATAAGAAGTTAATCTCTCTTGGTATATCAAACCCAGGTGGATTCAATAGGGATATATTAACGAACCTTGCTGTGTGGAAGCAATTGAAAAAAAGAATTACTGACCTACATGCCTTTATCTATTATATAACGCCAAGTAAAAAGGCAGAAATCCAAGAGATTATTGACCTATACAAGGCTAAAGATATTGAACTCGTAGATGAATTGACTTATGATGAAGCAATAAAGTATCTTAGTAAGGCATACATTGCTATCCATATGTATACATTTAAGGTTGTGGGTAGGTTAACGCAGGATTGTGCCGCCTTAGGTATCCCAATGGTTGGAACAGTTGCAAACTTTCCAAATAGGTTATGCTTCCCTTCTTTAAGCGTGAATGATTATTATGTAAGTAACGCTGTTGAGATAGCAACGGAACTTTTATTATCTCCATATAAATATATGAAAGTTAGGGAATACGCACTAAAGCAATCACATTTTTATGGTATTGAAGCAACCAAAAGAAGGGTATTACAAGTTCTTAATTATGGCAAGTAATGGGTGTAACTTATGTGGATGTAAAATCCATAGGGTAAAATATTGTATAGAAAGATTTGAGCATCCATTTTTTATTCTACAATGCACTAAATGTGGTTTATTGTTTCGCTATCCAATACCTGAGAATATAAAAGATTTATATAATAAAGGTTACTATGAAGGGACTAACAAATATTCTTATATCGATGAACGAGAAGATAAATTTCTCCGTGATATAGAAAATAAACGTAGGATAGACAATCTAAAAACATTCTTTCCTGACGATAAAGTACTATCCTTACTTGACATTGGTTGCTCGTTTGGGGCATTAGTAGAGATGGCTGTGCATCAATATGTTGATGCCCGTGGAATTGACATTTCTGACTACGTAAGGATCCAAGCAGAAAGTAATAGGCTCCTACAAGGTGATGTTTGCAAAGGCATTAATGGTAAGTATAGTATTATTACGATGGTTGAAGTAATTGAGCATTTACAAAACCCAGATAGAGCCCTTAACAATTGCTATAATGCCCTTGAGAATGATGGGGTAATATTGATACAAACGACTAATATGGATAGCATTGTAAGAAAAGTTGAAGGTAAGAATTCAAGATATTTTCTTCCAGGACATTTATATTATTTTTCTCTAAAGACACTTACTCAAATGTTAAAGAAACACAATTTCAAAATTGAGAAAGTTTATTATGGGCACGAAACAGGAATAATTCCTGCTCTAATTAGAAAATCAATTACAAACATCGGAAGGCTTAATCTCCCTGATTGGCTTGTTGCTTTATATACAGTTATCTCCCATTTATTCAGTAAGATTCACATTGGTAATATAGCAGTTCACAATGGTATGGTTATAATAGCACGTAAATAAGGAGAAGTTATGGATTTCAATGTAAAAGGTTGGGGTGGCAAGACAGGTAAGGTAATTGGAAAATGTAAATATTGCAAAGAATTCTCGCTTGCTGAAGTAATGCTTATTGACCCAGTTGACCAGAAACCTTATCATAAGCAATGTAAAGAGAAGTTTGATAGAGAACAAGCAGATGTAACACAAAATTTATCAAAGGAAGGAGGAAAATAATATGCCAGGTAGAGATGGAACAGGACCAAATGGAGAAGGACCTCTTACAGGTGGAGGCAGAGGAAACTGCACAGGTGAAGTTTATGCAAGAGGTGTTCCAAGGAGAGATGGAAGCGGTAGAGGAACGAGAGCCAATAGAGGCAGAGGTGGATGTAAGTCAACAAGAAGAACGGGAAGAGGACGCAGAAGATAAATGCGGATTTACTTCAGAGGTGAAGTCGGGGATAATCAGTCTTGGGGTATATCAACAATAGGAAATGTCAGGGGTTTCCTATCTCTTGGACATCAAGTTACAATAGACCCAATGAACTCATATGGCAATATACCTGATAATGTTAGGTATTGTATTAATAAACGATATAGTCAGTACGATGTATTCATCCGCCAAGGTCTTGCGAAGCATATGCAGGAATTGGCTGGAATTGACAAAAGTATAGTTAAAATTAGCCTATCGTGTTGGGATAGTTCTCTTATAGATAAAGACTCAGCAGAGATACATAACAAGTACGTTGATGGTGTTATCGCATTATCTTCGTTTACAAAGCAGGCTTTTCTTGATGCTGGTGTAACAATTCCTGTTCATGTTGGCGGGCAAGGTTTTGATGATAGTATTTTCTATCCACCAAAGACATTCTATAATGAAAACGTTACATTTCTTACTGTAGGTGTGGCTCAAGGACGTAAGGGAACACATACATTAATCAATGCTTTTGAGAAAGCCTTAGGAGATGTCAAAGGGGCAAAACTAATCATAAAGTCTAATAGTTGGGGTAGTCTAAAAGACTATAGTACTAAAGTCAAAAATATTGAAAAAGTCTACGAAGAATATTCACTCAAACAAATGGGGGAACTCTATAGAAATTGTGATTGTTTTGTAATGCCAACTGAAGGAGATTCCTTTATGCTCCCTGGTTTAGAAGCAATGGCAAGCGGACTTCCCCTTATAATCACAGGCTTTGGTGGCCCTTGCGATTACTGCACAGATGAGACTGGGTATAGAATACGATACAAACTGAAGGAGGCAGGCTATTTGCCTGGCCACCAAGCGGTACCAGACGAAAAGCACCTATCTGAACTGTTATACTATGTATTTACTCATATAAATGAAGCAAGAGAAAAGGGCGAAGCAGGGGCAAGAAAAGCATTATCGTATTGGACTTGGAGAGATGACGCAAGACGTAATATAAAATTTTTAACAGAATTAATAAACAGAAAGAGGGCACAATGAGACCAATTTCAATAATCCTACTCTGGTGGTCCAGGACTCAAGAATTAGAAAAGATGGCTCAGGATTGTCTTAAAAGTATATTAGCACATACCAGATATCCAGCATATGAGGTTATTATTATAGAGAATAAACCAGAGGTTCTTAGAAAGACAAAGGCTGTTGATGCAGTATATCCAAGTCCATTCTTACAAGAATTTAAACACGATAAAGTTCGTATCTTCCACCAAGAGAATAACTTAGGCTTTATAAAAGGCAATAATCTTGGGATAAAACTTGCTGGTGATAATGATGTCCTATTGATTAATGATGATATGATAGTTCCTATTGGTTGGCTATCTCCAATTATGAAGACATTAGATAATCGTCCAGATTGTGCTATGGCAATGCCTACACAGATACATAAAGCGAGTAAAGAATACTTTGCGTTTAAGGGTAATATACCAGAAATTCTCGATTATCTTGCTAAAATCATCGAGAAAGACAAACTTAAAGACAAATCGTCGAAAATGGTATTAGGAAATTGGTTGCCTCTTTGTGCTACTGTAATTACAAGGAAGGCAATAAATGAGGTTGGTTTGCTTGATGAAGAATTTGGTTTAGGTGGCTATGAAGATACTGATTATTCTTGGCGTTGTATAGATGCTGGGCTATCTCTGTATGTTACATCTGGTTCGGGTGTCTTCCATCATTATGGACAATCATTCCATCATCACGGAGGTCTTTCTGAAGTTTGGTTGGATACAGGTGATTACTTAAGAAAGAAACATAACGCTATTCAAGATACAGAAAATAATGTATATAGGATAAAAGATAAGACAGAAGAATGGTTTAAAAGAAGTTTATATAAGATTAAACCTGAAGATATAAAGAAATTTGAGGCTATTTATGGAAAAAGCAAAAAAGACGATTAGGTTAAGGGGTTCGATTGAATTTGCTAAAAATTACTTTAAGGAAAACGTAAACACTATTGTAGAAGTTGGCGTAGAATCAGGTCGCCATGCAATAGTAATGTATAAAGCATTACTACCAAAATTGTTTTACTTGGTCGACCCATATAAACAACCAGAGAGTAGGAATAATTATGAATTAGCAATGATAAGTATGAAGGATGCCCAAAATTATAAATTTATTGTTAAGCCTTCGCATCTCGCTATTAACGATGTTCCCAATGAACTTGATTTAGTCTATATAGACGCTAATCACGATTATGATAATGTTAAAAGAGATATTGCTTGTTGGTACCCAAAAGTAAGAAAAGGTGGAATTATGTGTGGGCATGATTATAGAATTAATGGTGTTTACACAGCAGTTAAGGAAGTGTTTCCTATTATTAATTTATCAACACCAAATGAATTACGTGTTGGGTGGGGCGTGGAAGATGACCCTGACCCATACGATGATTGGTGGATAGTCAAATGAAGTTATTTCTGGGGTGCGGGCCTAATTCTAATTGGCACGATAAGGGATATAAAAATGTCGATATAGTGGACACCCCTAATGTCGATTACTGTATTGATGTTGGCGAAAAGTTACCTTTTGAAGATAATAGTATAGACGAAATTTACGCAGAGAGTGTTTTAGAACATATAGGGCATATGTTGCCCCGTTTTACGCAAGGCGACAAACAGATGCTTAATACAAAATATGTATTAAAAGACTGGAGACGGGTATTAAAAATTGGGGGAAAATTAATTATAAAAGTTCCTAATCTCGAATGTCAATTTAATAAATATACAATAGGCATAAATACGCTTAAAGAAATACTTGTATTCATTTATGGTGGTACGGTTCACAAGGAGAACGCACACTTAGCAGGTTTCGATAAAGTCCTTATGGAGGAGTGCCTTAAAGATGCTGGTTTTACTCAATTTGAATTTCACAATGGGCAATATATAGACCAACCTTTAAGCCGTAAGGGTAACGACGAGATGATAGTGATTACAACAAAATGAGACCATCAATTGAGATAGCAAAGAAACATTTTGAACATAAAGAAATTGCTGACTATAACTCTGTTATAGGCGTAGAAATAGGCGTTTGTTATGGTATAAACGCTTTTGATATGTTAAAGAATTTTCCTAAACTTGGTATGTTGCATCTTGTTGACCCATATATTGGTCGGATGCCTCATTATTATGCAGGGGCGAGAAAACTATTAAGTCCTTATGAACATCGCATAGTATGGCATATTGTTAATTCAGAGTATGCCGTTAGGCGTTTTACAAAAGAGACATTGGATTTTGTTTATATAGATGGTTCTCATACAATTACAGATGTAATAAAAGATTGTGAATTGTGGTATCCAAAGGTAAGGGGAGATGCTGGAATGCTTTGTGGTCATGATTATAACCCCGAGAAGAATGATAGATTATCAATAGAGGTTAAATTAGCAGTTAATAAGTTTACCAAAAATAATAACCTTACATTATATAGCGATGATTCAGATTGGTGGATATTTAAAGAATGAATAAAAGAATAGCCATAAAAGACATTGTTGATGCTAATGGGAACCATATGAATCCAAAGGGAATGACAAGGACTATCGGTATTAATGACTTGTATGAGTTTTGCGGTAAATTACAAACCACCTTAAATTATGTTCCAGGCAAAAACAAAAACCTAATTAATGACATAGCTACATTAATCACACGCATAAAAGTAGCATATTATTATAAGAAATTACAAGAAGGAGAAAAGTTTACTCCTATTAGTTTGCGAGGTAACATATTGGTAGATGGAAGACAAAGACTATGGGCACATTTGTTAAACAACGATATTGAGGTTGAATATATAGACACTGAGTGAGGGTACTATGACAAAGCTGGCGTTTGGGTGTGGGCACCTCGATTATCACTCAAAAGGTTATAAGAACATTGATATAAGAAGTTTTCCTCATGTTGATTGTATAGTTGATATTAGTGGAAAATTACCTTGGAAAGATAATACTATCGATGAGATATTGGCTGAAAGCATTTTGGAACACTTCCCTCATGGGATTTGTAGTGGTTTTACTTACGGTGTATCCCATTTGAATACAATTAAAATTCTTCTTGAATGGTATAGAATCTTAAAACCTGGTGGTCGGTGTATTATAAAGGTTCCTAACCTTAAAGGAATAATAAACCATTATATTAAAGGGAAAATATCTTATTACGAGTTCTATCTATATATATATGGTGGTCAACATTATAAAGAAAATATCCATTATTCTGGTTTTGACCCATTTACATTAAAAGAAGTAATGAAGGTTGCTGGATTTCGTGATATTGTATTGCGGAATTGCCATGACTTAAACTTACCACTTGACGAATTAAACGCATGGGAAATGACAGGGATAGGTATAAAATGATAACTAAAAACGATATTGGTAGAGTAGTTGAAATAGAATGGTTTGACCCACGTTCTGATATTAGGGTTACATTTGAAGATTTTTTAATTAAGCCTTACTTTGTAATTACAACTGTTGGGAAAGTAAGGCATGTAAGCAAAAATTGTGTTATTTTATCGCATGAAGATTGTGTAGAAGATGATGAAGAAGATTTATCATCTATCCACCCTGCGTTGATAAGTAAGGTTACATATAGGGGGTAAACGATGGGACAGATTTTAATTTTATTGGCACAAAAAAATATTGAGTCTTCTCCAAAACGTCAGAATACACGTTTACAAGTAGAAGAAAATGTTGGAGAAGATATCCATATCCACTTTAGAGAGTTAAGATTAGAACTTACAAAAGGTGAATTCAAGGTCTTTGCATCTACTATGAAAGAAGCATATGAAAGGCTATTGGAGAATGAAAAAGGAAATAGTTAAAGATATCCAATATATTCCACTTAGTCAAATAAACCCATTTGATGCTTGGCATACTAAAGATAACGATGGATTTATTGTTGATGGAACGCAAACTCAAGGACATTTAAAATCAATTAAATTTATAAAAAAGCGTATTTTAGAAGGTGGAAAAATGCGTCCTATTTTAGTTATGAAAACTGGTAAGAATACTTATCAACGCTTAGATGGTTTCTGTAGATATTGGGCATACAAAGAACTTGGGAGAGATAAAATTCCCTGCATCCAAGGAAAAATAGCAGGTGGGCAAGGTAATCTAAATCCATTTATGGATGGTAATCAACCGAGATTAAGCTGATTAAATATTGCAGTGAGGAAAAAAACATAATGCTAATTGAGGAAAGTATTAAGGAATTTAAAGAAGTTTGTTCTCTTTTCCATATTAATGAATTGGAATATTGTATCCTTCGACTTCCAACATCTAAGGCTTCTGGCTGGGAATTTGAAGTTGATATTTTAGTAAAGGATACGCAGATAAAAAATATTCACAATGTTTTAACAGCCCAAAATTTCGAATATTCACAAGATAGTAAAACATCTCACCATCATTATAGACGAGGACAACTTCATTTAGATTTAATCGTATCTTTATGTTATGGAAAGAATAAGGAATATTTTGCCAGTTTAGGATATGGTATTTTAGAAAGACGAATATTTAAAAACGATATGTACTTCGCAAGCGAAATAGATGAATTTACAACTTTATTCTTGCATTGTCTATTTGATAAAAGGAATTTTGATAAGCATTTTAAAGGAATTTTTAAGTTAATTGATTCTATAGGTGAAGAAAAATGTATTAATGAAATGGCAAAGGTTTATCGGGGGTAATATGGGAAATATCAAGAAAGTATTACATGAAACAGAATTAGAACAACGCACAATTACACCAAGCTCAATGTGGGGCGACTTGTGTGAAAATATACACATTCACATAAGGAACCTTAGAGTTGAGTTCTCTAAAGAGGAATTTGATAATCTCTTGAGTGCAATTAATATACTTGCAAATGGGGTTGGCAAGGGCATAAAGGAAGGATGGAAACCTGGAGATAAATCCTTTTTGATTAGTTACGATAATAAAGTTAGATTAAAAAGAAGCAGCGATTATTATCCTAATAGACTTAGAATAGAACTTGAGAAAAATAATGACATCCATATCCATTATCGTGAGATTAGATTGCATTTAACTACTCCTGAATTTAGGACGATAGCAAACGCTTTTGTTGAAGCATTAAAAAATCTTGGCGATGATGAATAATATTGTGCTTTCAGCAACAAACAAGAAAATGGAGCATTTTGTGGTTCCAATGTTCACCTCTTTTATCAAGTTTAATCCAGATATTCATATGTATTGTATTATCGCAGATGACGTTAGCGATTCGGTGAAGATTTACTTAGAGCATCTTGGCGTTCATCTCATTAAATATCAACCTGATTCGACAACAGCCAAAACTCCAGCAAAAGCACTTATGCACTTAAAATTAGTTGCCCCTGATTATATTCCCAATTTTGATAAGGTCATGTGTCTTGATAGCGATATACTTGTTCTCGATAACATTTTGGATTTATTCGACTATTCTGAAGATATTGTTGCACATGGTGGCTTTAATGGGAAAAACTGGTGGGAAAAAAGTGAAGATGGAAAAACGTATATTGCTTTTGGCGTTTCAGTTATTACTCATAATGCTTCTTGTCGCTTGCGTGATTTATACAGAAAATATGGTGAACAAAATGGTGATGATGGCGATTTTATACGAAAGCATTTAGAAGATTTTAGTATCCACAAGATACCTACTCCATTGTATTATTTTGGTAATATATTGATTGAAGATGCAAAATATCTTAATGGAAAAATAGTTTATACTTTTAAAGATATACAATATACTCCAAAAATTGCCCACTTTACAAAACATTGGGAAGGAAGAAGCAGAAGTGTTGAGATAGATAAATGGTGCTTAGATAATGGAGTCCAACTTCGCCATGAAGCATCTGATTGAAACAAAAATACTCAAACGCCCCAATAAATACTCAACTGAATTATACGCTGATGTTCTCGATAGAGAAACAATAAGGATACAATATAGAAACTTATCTCTTTGGTTTAACGATGCTGATTTTATTGAATTTGTTGATTTTCTTATAAAAACCAAAAAGAAATTAAATGCTTTAAGAATATCAGAGTTATCTACCATAAAAATAAAGATTATACCATTATCTGAGGTTGATTACTGCGATGAAGGGCATGGAGAAATTCCCGATGAAGCACATAGAATAGGAATAGATAAACTTAAAAAACTGATTAAATTAGGGGAAAGAATTACACCTATACTTGTCAGAGAAGAACAAAAAGGAGAAACAAGATACAAACGCTTGGATGGATATAAACGTTATATGGCGTTTAAAGAACTAAAGGCATACTCAATAGAGTGTTATGTTGATAATAATGCTTCATTTGGTGGACAAACAGGGATGCCTTGGATATTTTATAAGGAGTAAAATTGAGAGTATTAATTTTATCTGGTGGTAAAGGGACTGGATTACTACCTTTAACTAAGTATCATCCAAAGGTTATGGCGGCAATACACGGTAAACCTTTTATCTATTATCTTCTAAAACTATACAAGAAGCACAATACTATCCTAAGTATAGGGTATATGAAGGAAATAATCAAGACTTGGTGTAAAGAAAACAATATCTGGTTAGAGTACGCTGAAGAAAATGAATTGCTTGGGCACTCTGGCGCTATTCTTAATGCTCAACAGTTTTTAACAAATGTAAAGGTTTACGCTGTTGTGAATGGAGATACATACCATAACATTAATCTTGATGATGTTAAGAAGAAGTTTATTAATGACAAAAAATCTATAGCGATGCAGGTATTTGCAAAAAATATACTTACAAATAAATCCGATTGCTGTGGTATCTATCTGTTTAAGCAAAAATGCTTTAATTATTTCAGAAAAGGGATACATACAGATGAAATCTTACGTTGTATTCCTACGATGAAATGTTATCTTAAAGATAAATTTTATCTTGATATAGGCTCTCATAAAGGGTTAAAATATGCTAAAGAATCTAAGTTATTTAAGGAGGAAGACAAATGATTTATCGTGCTAAGGCTCCATTAAGGCTTGGCTTTGGTGGTGGCGGTACTGATGTTCCTCCATTTTCAGATGAGTATGGTGGTTATGTCTTAAATGCTACTATTAATAAATATGTTTATGTTACCCTATCAGTGAACAATTCTGACGAAATAAGTATACACTCTCAAGATTATAAACAATCTATAAGTTATAATGGTAAAGGAGAACTTCCTTATGATGGTAATTTAGACTTAGTTAAAGCAGTTATTAACAGAATTAAAAAAATTGCTCCAAATAGAGTAATCAACGGATGCGAGATTTATATAAGAAGCGATGCCCCACCTGGCGTTGGGTTAGGAACGTCAAGTACGGCTGTAGTTGCTGTGTTGGGTGTCTTCCTCGAGGCTCTTAATCTACATTTAAGTGCTTACGAAATAGCAAACTTGGCATGGGAAATTGAACGTAAAGATATGAATTTGTCGGGTGGGAAGCAAGACCAGTATGCGAGTTCCATAGGCGGTGTTAATTTTATGGAGTTTCATCAAAATGGTGAAGTAATTGTAAATAGCCTACGTTTAAGTAAATCTGTAATTAATGAACTCCAATACAACTTACTACTATGCTATACAGGTATGCGGCATAAATCAGAGGATATTATTAAAGAACAAATCTTATTAACAAAAAAAAGATTGAATGAATTAGAACATCTAAAAATGGTAGCAATAGCGATGAAAGAGGATTTACTTACAGAAGATTTAACTAATTTTGGTAACCTTCTTTCTACAGATTGGCAGCATAAGAAAAGTTTGTCTCCAAAAATAAGCAATAAGAGAATTGAAGAACTTGCTAAAAAGGCAAATGATGCTGGTGCTGAAGGTCTAAAGATAACAGGTGCTGGTGGCGGTGGCGTCTTTATAATTTATTGTGATTGGAAAAAGAAGCCACAGATTGCGGATGTAATGACAAAGAATGGTTGTCAGATATTTGATTTCACCATTACGAAAACTGGCCTTGAAACTTGGACGACTAAAAATAAAGGTAATTAAATGAGCCGAACTAATTCATATAGTACTGCCGATAATGATGTCCGTATAATGTTGAGTTTGGTAACGGATTCTGTCGTTGAGGATACTATTGTCGAATACTTTATTGAAAGAGTAGATAATTATATTGATAGCAGATTGGCTAAAAGATATAATGTACCTTTCACGCAGTCGACCGTTCCACCTATTATAAATGATATTTCTGCAAATTTAGCCGCTTACCGTGTTCTCAAAAGACTTAAAATTGAGGTTCGTGAAGAAGAACAAAATTATGCCCGTACCTTTTATAATGATGGAATGAAGATGCTTAAAGAAATAGAAGATGGTAAGTCAGAAATACTCGATAATAGTGGAAACACGATTGAACCACTTAGCGAAACTGGTGTAGTCTCTTCCACGGAGCCATATAAACCTGTTTTTAATGAAGGCGATGAAACAGGATGGGAGATTAGTGGAGATAAGGTGGCTGATGAACAAGATTCATATTAGGAGGTTGTCATAATGGCTACTCCTTCATATAGCAACATAATTGACAAAATAACGACACGTTTAAAAGAAGATAGTAGGTTAGATTCTGTCAGTGATGATTCTATCTTCGCAGGTCCTAATCCAGCAAGGATTGTACTTTGGCCTGCGATTACAGTATCGTTAGATAGAGTTGATGAAGAATGGAGAACGTTTGCAGGCAAGAAAGGTGGCCAGAAGAACGCAATTTGTACTGTTCGATTAACAGTAATGGACAGAGTTGCTCATGGTGCTTCTGGTTACGTTGCTGGTCTGGAATCGGTTGAGAATATAGTGCGAATCGTTGATGATATTATCCAATCGGATGTATCAATTAGCGGAGTAGCATATCAAAGTGAGACCTCAACTAAAACATTTGCAATGGGAGAATTTGATAATGTACC
>Ga0307427_1000854_pt1 | contig 17088 bp, 17 predicted proteins | sample SalMarWE160190MG_FD_202162 | JGI IMG/M metagenome (GOLD analysis project Ga0307427, IMG submission 202162) | Salt marsh sediment microbial communities from the Plum Island Ecosystem LTER, Massachusetts, United States - WE1603-190 | ecosystem: Environmental > Aquatic > Marine > Intertidal zone >... | reverse complement strand
GCGTGCCGGTCACCTGACCGCGCTCGATGTCGGACTGCTCGACCGAGATGTCCTTGGCGTGAACGTGAACGAGGCGGTCGCGGACCCGCTCGAGCCACGTCACGGGATCCTGGCCGCTGAGGTAACTGTTGCCCGTGTCGAAATTGATGCCGATGACGGGGCTATCGACCAGGCCCCAGATGCGGTCCAGGCCGTCGGGGCTCTTGGAATACTGCTGGTGGGGCTCCAGGCCGATGAGGATGCCGCGCGGCTCAGCCACGGCCGCGGCACACGTCAGTGTGTACTTCATCAGCAGGTGGTCTTCGTCCACGGTGGTCCAGGCGGGTTTGGGGCCCTCGTCGGTGTTGACGCACGGCGCCCCGCACTCGGCGGCGTAGCGGATGGCCTGCTTGAGGTACTCGGCGCTGATCTCGGGCTTACAGAGCGGGCAGTGGGCCGACAGGGCCGAGGGCCTCACGCCGTGCTTCTCGCAGGCGCGCTTGATGCGCAAAGGGTCGTCGAGCATCGAGACGCTGTGAAAGTAGCCGGCCTCGCTGAACAGTTCGCGGCCCCAGTGGACGATCGGCTCGACGTACGTGTAGCCGAGTTGGGCGGCCTTCTCGACGCCCCACTCGAACGACTTGTCGTCGTGACGGACGAACTCCATGCACAGACCGACGTCAACGTTTCCCATGGCACAACCTCCCAACGGCGATTCAAGGTTCAAGGTTCAAAGTCCAAAGTCGCGGCGCGGCGGGGTGAAGTCAAGTCAAAAAGCCGTGGCGCACGCCTTGCCCGTGTCCGTGGCGGTTTTTGATTGACACTCCCGGGGCGGCAAGCGATAGTCCTGCGGCACACGTTTCCGCGAACGCCTGTAGCGACACGCCCATGTCCGCATCATCGGAAGCCCGCTTCGAACAGTACATCGTCGAGCATGGTCTGGCCACCGAGGACGAACTCAAACAGGGACGACGCCTCCTGAACAAGGCCGTTATGGACGGCGACGCCCTGACGCTGCCCGAGGCGCTCGTCAAGGCAGGCGTCCTGACGAGGAACCAGACCCGGCGGGTCCAGGCGGCGCTCAAGGAAGAGACGCTCTCGCCGCGGTTGAAGATCCCCGGCGTCCAACTCATCGAGCGCATCGGCCGCGGCAGCCAGGCCATCGTCTACAAGGCGAGGCAACTGTCGGTCGACCGGATGGTGGCCGTCAAGGTGCTCCTCTCGGAGATGGCCCGCGACCCGGTCATGCGCGAACGGTTCATCATGGAGGTCCGGGCGGCGGCGAAACTCGCGCACAACAACATCGTCCAGGCCTACGACGCCGGCGAAACCGACGGCTACATCTACTTCATCATGGAACTCGTCGACCCGCCACGCACCGTCGCCGACCTCTTGAAGGAAGTGGACGGGCCGCTTGAAGAGGGCGAGGCCGTACGCATAATCATCCAGGTGACCGAGGCCCTGGCCCACGCCCACTCACGCCACTTCATCCACCGCGACGTCAAACCCAGGAACATTATGCTCACCAAAGACGGCGTGGCGAAACTGGCCGACATGGGCCTGGCACGCCACATCGGCGAGGGCACCTGGGACGAGATCGGCAAGGCCTTCGGCACGCCCTATTACATCGCCCCGGAACAGGTCGTCGGCAACCCCGACATCGATTTCCGGGCCGACATCTACTCCCTGGGCGCCACCTTCTACGAGATGCTGACCGGCCAGCCCCCCTTTACCGGCAAGACGCCTCAACTGATCATGCAGAAACACGTCAAGGGCCGCCTCATACCGCCCGACCACATTAACCCCGACCTCTCGGCCGGCGTCGCAGAGGTCGTTGAACTGATGATGGCCAAGCGGCCGGAAGACCGGTACAAGTCCACCGAGGACTTGCTTGTCGACCTGCGGTGCGTTGCGGCCGGCGACCCGCCGCGCATCGCTCGCGCACGCGTCGGCAAGCAACTCGCGATCATTGCGGGCCTGGCCGAAGGCGAAGGCGTCCGTACGGATGAACGCGGCCTGCCGCCGCTGGAGGAACCCAGCCCGTTCGAGGTCAACCAACTCGCGATTATCCTCATCGTCGCTCTGATGGTCTCCATCCTCGTGAACATCATCCTGGCGGTGATGTAGGGCGGCGCCCGCGGCGCTGTGGGTGTTCAGCGCCGGGTGGCATGGCCACGCTTGCGTGACCATGTTCTCGGACGGCGAGGGGACGTGCCCCATGCCCGACTTCGAATACCTGACCGGTTCTCGCATCTACGATCGCGTCCTGGCCGACCTTATTCCGTCGGCCACCGACAGCCTCCTTATCGCCACCGCCACGCTCAAGGCCGCACGCATCGTCCGGCGCGACGGGTCGGCAGAGAGCATCGTGCGCCTCCTCGCGCGGATGGGCGAGCGCGGCGTGGCGGTGCGGATCCTGCACAGCGGCGTGCCGTCGGGACCGTTTCGCGAAGAACTCAGGGAGGTCCGGCCGCACGCCTTCGAGATGCGATGCTGCCCGCGCACGCATTTCAAGGCGGCCGTCATCGACGGCGAAAGGCTGTACCTCGGCAGCGCGAACCTGACCGGCGCGGGCCTGGGCGCCAAAAGCGCCGGCCGGCGCAACTTCGAGATCGGACTCGTGACCGACGACCCCGGCCTCGTCGATACCGCCGCCGACCTGTTCGAGGCCATCTGGTCCGGCGCCATGTGCCGCACCTGTGACCGCCTCGCCCACTGCCCCGTGCCGCTGGAGTCGCCGTGGGATGAAGGGTGATTGCGGATTGGGGATTTCGGATTGGCCGGCTGGCCCGAGTCGCTCATCGCCGCGTCATTGAAACGGGAAATCCGGGTCGCTGATTGCCCAGAAGAACAAGCAAATAAATGCTATGATCAACAGACTTCCAACAACGCTGACGTACCCGAGAACCAAGCCAACCAGGGTGCAGGCCAGGTCTCCGGGCTGGCTTGCACCCTTACGCATTCGCCACAAAGCGATGTGGCCCAGGATGACCGCAGGAAGGCCCGCGAGGATTCCCACGAACAGCCACGTTGCGAGGAAGAACATCGGTATTGCCGGCGGATAGGTGGCTGTAACCACTATGACAAGCAGGCACGCCACAGGGGTGGCCAGGCCCATGGCGAGCGCCACAGCGGCCCAAGGTTGCGCCGTGGATTCTCGCTCAGGAATCGCCTGACCAGGCTGGTGGTTGTGCATGCGTGAATTGTAGCGTGGTTTGTCGGCGGCCACAAGCCTGTCGCCGCGCGCCAATCCGAATTCCGAAATCCCCAATCCGAAATGGCTTCACCACCGCCGTTCCCGCACGCGCTCGCGCCGCAGAAAGAGGCCCGTCACGAGATATCGCAAGGCGTCGATGGGGTGGTCGGCCCCGTCCTTGGCGGGGCGTTCGCTGCGCCTTCCCTCGGACGACTCGTTCCAGTGGTACTCCTGAAACGCCCGCGTGAGCCACCGGCACGACGGGTCGATGACCAGGCCGCCGGCGCCTCCCCGGAACGGGTCCAGACCGCGTACCGGCCGCGGTTTCAGCAGCCGCCGCACGAGTTCCACGCCCTCGAGGATGCCTGCCCTCGGCGTCCGCACCCGGATACCCAGCCGCGCCAGTTCCTGGCACGGCCCCGTCCCGGTGACGTCGGAGCGCTGCCACCCGGCGGGGTCGCCGAAGGTGCGGACGACCGGCCCGGGGTCGCGCGCAGCGATCTCGCGGGCGTGGTCCGAGATGGCCCGCTCCCGCGCCACGTACTCGGCGATGACACGCAGCCGCACACGCGACAGGTCCACGTCGCCTGCGAGCCCAACCCCTCGCTCACGCTTGGGGCTAGTCATCGGCGCGCCGGTCGCCCCGCGCGCCAATCCGAAATCCGCACTCCGCACTCCGCACTCCCCCTCCACCTGCACCCACAGGCACACGAACGGGTTCGCGTATCCGAAGTCGAGCGTCCGGTAGAGCGGCAGCGACGGATTGTACGCGACCGGCGCCACGTGCCGCGCGGCGTCGAACTCGGCGAAAACGAGGTGGTCGGCGCGCGGCCTGAGGCAGAGCATCTCGGCCTGCCAGGCCTCGCGGCTGGACCGGGCCTTCTGGGCGATGGCGTCGTCGATGGGGAAGTACCCCTCGGCCTGCCGCGCGCGGCCCTCGCAGTCGGCCCACAGCGGGCACCGGCTGCACGAACGCTCGGGCGGGCACGGCTCGATCACCTCCCAGAGGCACCACGTCAGCAGCACGGGTGCTGCGGCGTCACGCCCGGCGCGAGGCGTATTTAGCCCCCGGTGATTACACCGTGGGTGACCGGCCGACAGCGCATCATTCGCCTCGTCACCCCCCGTGTGCTCACGGGGGGCTAAATGCGGTCGCTGGGGGGGCCGGCTCCCTAGCCGATCCACCAACTCCGCCATCGGGCCGAACGGGCGGTGCATCGTCGAAAAGACCTCCATCTGGGCCGGGATCCAGCGGCCGTCGCTCCCCCGACCCGACTGCGTGACAAACTGGGCCGCCTGCCACACATCGGGCAAGAACTCGTCCACCTCGTCGCACTTCAGGCGATGGATGCGCTGGCCCCTGACCGACCGGGCCGACTGCGTCAGGACCTCGATCGTCGAGCCGTTCACGAGTTCGGTCCGCCGGGCGGTCGGCTCGCGGGCCAGCAGCCCGGCGAACGCGCCGTCCCACTTGCGCAGGAGGTACTCGTACATCCTCTCCGACTGGTCGAGGCTGCCGCCGAGGATCCGCGTCTGGCACCCCGGCCGCAGGATCGAGTCCAGATGCGCCGCCACGCTCCCGAGTTCGGTCTTCGCCCCGCCCCGCGACGCCCATACCACCACGTCGCGGCCGGGATGAAGGATCGCACGAACGAGGTAGTCCATCGGCGCCGCGTGCCCCGGACAGATCGCCCGCCGCGGGACGGCCAGGCCGTACGCGCTGCGGACGAACTGCCACAGGGCCTCCGGCGACCGCGGACGCGCGCTCGCCAACGCCAGCGTCAGCCGCGCACGGAGTTCCGATACGTCAGATGTGTTCTCGGAAGATGGCATGGGGTAACATCTCCTCGGCTTGAGGTCACCGGATTCGGCCGCCGCTATCGCCGGGTGCCACTGGCGGCTTGTCCGCCAGTGCCCTGACCGCTACTGGACTCGGCCGCCGCTACCGCAGGCCGCGCGACTCCAGGTACCACAGCGCGAGCCGCTCCAGTGCGTCGGCCCGTTTCGGACGAGGTGTCCCGACTCGTCGGGATTCCGGCCCGCCGGCATCACCCGCGTGTCCCGGCGCGCCGGGATCGCGGGCGGCCTCGCGCAGCGCCTCGGCGACCAGGGCGTGCTGCTCCTCGGCCAGGAAGAACGTCATCGGCCGCGCGATCGGCGCCACCGCCTCGGGAGCGAGCGGGGCGGGCGGCGGCTGGGCCAGATGCAGCAGACGCTCGACGGCGTCCGGGGGCTCCGGAAGCAGACGGGCCAGTTCCTCCGCGGTCCGCCCTTCGGCCAGATGAGCCACCAACCGGCCCCGGGCCGAGGGATCGTCCCGGCCCTCCAGACGGTTGAGCGTCGCCAGCAGCACCCGCGCCTCATCATCGTCCACCTCCCACACGTCGCACCGCGCCCGCGTGTGCCCGAGTTCGCGGAGCACCTCGGCCCGGTGATGGCCGTTGAGAATCTGGTAGCGGCATCTCAGATTCGAGATTTCAGATTTCAGATCCCCGCCCCTCCGGGAGGTCGGGGGGGCCTTCGGCGCGCAAGAAGGTTCGGCGGCGGGGAAGCCACCCGCGACCTTCCGGTCGCGGCTCGGAGCGATGTTCGGTGCCGCCCGCTCTGCCTGCGCCGGTAGCAGCCTGACCACCAGCGGCTCGTACAGGCCGGTCCGTTCGATGTGGGTCTTGAGTTTCTCCATGAGGTGCGGTGGCATGCGGTTGGAGTTCTCGGGATGGCGCTCGATCGAGGCGAGCGGAATCCATTGCAGGGTCATGACCGGCCTCCTTTCATGCTCTGCGCGGTGGGCAAGACTGCCCACCGCGCTCAATGCATCCGGACTGCGCAGCGCGAGTCGTCTCGTTCAGGATTTCGAGGACGCGGGCGAGTTGGTCGTCGGTCAGGGCGGCCACCTGGCGTCCCAGTGGGTCGTCGGCGGCGAGCCCCGACCCGGAGGCCGGGGTTACCCCGGCGTTGCCGGGTTTGTCGCCGATGGGCCTGGCCAGTTCCCGCTGCGTGTCGAGTGCAAGTTTGAGGATCTCGCGGGCGGCCTGGCGGGCGTCGGACGCCGACTCGCTGTCGAGGTCGCGGATGAGACGCGACACCGCCACGGGCGCCCAGCGGAGCATGGCGCTGGTCGCCTGGAGGATCGGTTCCAGCGCGTCTTCGGCCAGCAGGGCCCGGAAGTCCGGGTCCCGGAGCCACTTTCGCAGCGTGGCAACCTGGATGTGCTGGCGCCCGGCCACTTCGTCGAGCCGACCGCCGCACTCCCAGATGGTGCGGGCGATCTTGCGATGGCGCGGCGTCAGGGTCATGGCATGTCCTCCCTTCTCCAAAGGTAGTACACCGGCGTCGAGTCCAGGTGGCGGGCCACCAGTTCCAGCATCCGGCGCCGGCCGGGCCGGTTGGTCCGATGGTTCTTGGCGCCGAGGTACGACCGGGCCCAGCGGCAAATCTCGCGCCCGCCCAGACGCTGCGGGCCCGGGGCAAGGACGTCGAGTGCGCGGCCGAGGGCCTCGGCGCTTCGGCGGTCGCAGCGGCCGATGCCGACGGCCTCCAGGCACGCCCGGAGGCGTTCGCCATAGCGCGACAGCGGCTGCGGGTACGCCGTCATGCCGCCCCGCTCGAAGAACGGGTGCATGCGGCCCATGGCGGCCATCGCCTCGACGTACGGCGTGCCGACCAGCGGCAGCGTTTCGGCCACCAGTCGGCCGGCCAGGCCCAACCCCCGCCAGTTCGGTGCGATGACAACGCGGCTGATGACGCGGAGTTCGCGGTTCACCAGGTTCGCGGTCGCGATGCGGCCCATCCCGGCGGTGCCATACCGGCCGCCCGTCGCCCGGTCGCGCCCACCCAGCGACAGGGCCGACCGGCTGACCACGATGACACCGACGAGGACGAACCCGCCGTCGCCGAGCCCCGCGTCATTCGAGCCGGGAGCGGAAGCTCCCGGTGGCCTCGTCACGCGATGGAACGTGCCACAGCCGAATAGCGCCCCCGGCCGCTTCCGCGGCCGGCTCGGGTCGTACACCATCCGAAAGATGTCGGTTATCGCCCCGGCGTGGTGGCTGCGATAGTGCAGTGCCGCCAGAGCCTGCCAGTCGGCCATCGTGCCTCGCTCGACACGGATGCCCGCCAGGAGGGTGCATCGCCGCCCGAGGTGCGACGTCGTCATGGTTGCGCCTCCCCGCGCGCCGCGTCGGCGTAGTGCACCTCGACGCGGTCTCCCGCCTGCTTGACGATGAGGACGTCCGGCGCCAGGTCCGCCACCAGGTCGTCGTGGGCGCTGGCTGCAACGACCGTCAGGCCGTGCGTGTCGGCCAGCCGCCGGACACGGTACGCCACGGCCCGGGCACAGAGCCGGTCGAGCGTTGAGCAGAACTCGTCGGCCACCAGCAGCCGCAACCCCGGCGCGCCGGGACTGCGACTCGCAAGCAGTGTGTCCAGCGCCAGGGCCAGGCGGAGCCGGTACCGCTGCCCGTCCGATAGTTCCCGCGCCCGCCTCAGCAGCAGGAACGCATCGGCCAGCCCCGCCGCGCTCAGCAGACGCAGGGCCCCCTCGAGCGGGCCGCTCATGAGGTCGATGACGGGCCGGTCGTCCGGCACGCGGACGCCGGTCAGGTTGACGACGTGGCCGCCGTCCGGCCGCCCGTCCCGGATGGCCCGCTCCAGGCGCTCGACGAGCACGCTCTTGCCGCTGCCCGACGGGCCGGTCACAAAGACCACGTCCGCGGGACGGACATCGAGCGTGAGGTCCTCATACAGCGTGACCTCGTAGGATTCGTCGAGCCCGATGCCGAACATCTCGGCGACCTGTATCATGCGATCGCTGGGTGGGCGGTCCGGCCGCGGCCGGGGCGCGGCCTGAAACTTTTGGTTGATCGCGTAGAGGGCCATACGTATTCTCCTTTCCATGATCCTGTTGAAGAAGAAGTTCCTGGACCTGGTCCGGTCGGGAGCCAAGCGGCAGACGGTCCGCGTCTGGCCGCGGCGGCGTCTGCGACCGGGACAGAGGGAGTTCATCCCCGGCCTCGGCCGCATTCGCATCACGGCCTTCGAGCGCGTGAGCCCGGAAGATCTGACGGACGAGGATGCCAGGCTCGACGGGTTCGAGTCGCGCGAGTCGCTGCTCGCCGAACTGCGGGCGCTGTACGGCGACCGGTTGGCCGATGTTCCGTGCTTTCGCATTCGTTTCACCTATCCCGCCGACGACCCGGTCACGCCACGCGCCGAGTGAACTCGGCGGCTAACAGGCGATGGGCCCAGTTAGCCGCCGCGCTTGCGCGGCGCGCCGGGACTTCCTTCCTGAGGTTGCTTCGTGCGAGCCCATCGACGGACCTTTCTCCGGATTTTGCGCCACATGGCCCTCGGCGATCCCGGCGCGCCGGGACCGCTCCCGGACGCGGAAGTCGCGACGAGACCCAGCCGGGCGATCCGCCGCAGCGACATCCCAAGGAACCGGTGAAGGTAAACCAGCCGTCGCTCCTCGGGCCTCAGGCGTTGCCATGACGCAAGGATGGCCAGGTTCTCCGGATCGGTCGCCCGGCGGACGGCTCGCCCGGCCATCCGCCTGACGGTGATACTGCTGACGCCGAGGAGGCCGGCGACTTCGCGGAGGCTCGCTCCGCGCCGGCGCAGGAGCGTGAGCAGAGATCGGTCTCTCTGGGGGAGCAGCCGCCACGCCCTGCCCAGGTCACGGCGAATGAGTCGGTGGCGGCGTGTTTTGCCATCCAGCAAACCAAGGAGGTTCACAAAATCGGCTGTGGTGCGTCTTCTGGGCGGCATTTTTGATGCTCGTCGAAGTTTCCGAGGCATTATACACCCGTTTTTGGTAGTTGTCAAACAAAAAATCCGCCGAATATGGTAACTGACAAACAGCTGATGCGCCGGGGCACGCCCCGGCCTACATGACCGCCCGTCACGGTTCTTCTCGATTTTCCAAAATTGGGGTTGACTCATGTTTGGTCTGGGGTAAACTTATAGGGCAGGCTCGACCGGGAAGGGCAAAAAGGTTCCAGGATCCTTTTCCCTGAAGGGCCCGAAGGGTGCTACGCAGAAAAGGTTCCTGGAACCTTTTTGCCTGACGGCGCGGCACCTGCCATAATCCGTGGTCACACCCCAAGGAGGCGAGCGATGGGATTGAGGGAGAACCTCAAGGAACTCAAGATGGTTCGCCGCCTCCTGGCTGTCAGCCGCCAGGGGGGTGCGTTCGGCGAGGAGGTCCGACGTGCGCGGCAGCAGCGCCGCATGACACTGGAGGCGCTGTCGCAGGCGACGGGCATGGCCAAGTCGTATCTGTCTCAGATCGAGACCGGCTATGCCTCGCCGCCGCGCGATGAAAAGATTCGCAAGATCGCCGAGGCCCTCGGCCTCGACGCCAAGGCGCTGCTGCCGCGGGCACGTCTCTCGGAACTGCCGGAAGACGCGAAGGTTCGTATGGCCCGGATGTTCGATGCGACGGAGGAGGTGATCCGCGCGCTGCTTGCGGCCAAGGCCGGCGTGCAGGGCGCGCTGCCGCAGAAGGGGAAGCCGGGCGGAGCCGCAGAACCGACGCACGGGGGTCCCGGCGCGCCGGGAGACGAAGCCCGCCTGCCGGCCGGCGGGCAGGCGCCGACGGAGGAAGAAGCCGGCGTCGCCCTGGACCTGGACGCCCTGCACCGCAGCGGCCTGCTCCATCATCTGGCGGAGTGGGGTGAGACGCGCCGCGAGGACCGCGGGAGCCGCTTGCGAGCGATCCCCATCATCAACAAGGTCTCGGCGGGGTACCCGCAGGATTTTACGGACCTGGAATACCCGGTGGGGATCGCGGACGAGTACGTCTCGGTGCCGGAGGAGATGGCAGACCCGAACGCCTTTGCGGTCCGCGTGGTGGGCGATTCGATGGAACCGAAGTACCACGAGGGCGACGTGGTGGTGTTCATGCCCTCGGCGCCGGTCGAATCGGGTGACGACTGTTTCGTGCGGTTCGCCGTAACGGGCGGGCCGGTGGACGGCGAGAGCACGTTCAAGCGCGTCTTCTTCGACACCGACGGCCGCATCCGTCTCCAACCGCTCAACGAACGTCGCGCCCCGACGTTCGTGGAGCGCCGCGAGATCCAGGGCATGTTCCGCGCGGCGGCGCGGTACGAGAAACTGTAGCCGACACAGGCGGAGCGAGCGATGACAGAGGACCTCGTGCTTCTGGCGGACGGCGGCGGCGGCGAACGGATGATGGACCTCATCCGCAACCAGATCCTGTCGCGCTTCGCCCGGGACGATGCCAGCGGGGAGTTGGCGCGCCTGGCCGACGCCGCACGTCTCCAGACCGACGGCACCGACCTGGCCTTCACCACCGACTCCTACACTGTGCGGCCGCTGGAGTTCCCGGGCGGCGACATCGGCAGGCTGGCCATCGCGGGAACCGTCAACGACCTGGCGTGCCTGGGGGCGAGGCCGGCGGCTCTGTCGCTCGCGCTCATCATCGAAGAAGGATTGGAACTCCGGACGCTGGGGCGGGTGCTGGACTCGGCGGCAGCGGCGGCCCGCGAGACGGCAGTCGCGGTCGTTTGCGGCGACACGAAGGTGGTGGAGCGCGGCAGCGCTGATAAACTGTTCATCAACACGGCCGGCGTAGGGGTCATCGAGAACGGTCGCCAACTTGGGGCCGACGCCATCCGGCCGGGCGACGTGGTCCTCGTCTCCGGGACGCTGGCGGACCACGGTGTGGCCGTCATGAGTAAGCGGGAGGGCCTCGCGTTCGAGGCGGCGGTCGCCAGCGATGTGGCCCCTCTGTGGTCGCTCGCCGAGGCGCTGCTCGGCGCTTCCGCGAACCTGCGGGCGCTGAAGGACCCGACGCGCGGCGGCCTGGCGGCGGCGGTGAACGAACTGGCCGAGGCTGCCGGCGTCGCTATGCGGATCGTGGAGGCGTCGGTGCCCGTGCGGCCGGCGGTGGCGGGGGCGTGTGAGGCGCTGGGGTTGGACCCGCTGAACGTCGCCAACGAAGGCAAGTTCGTGGTCATCGCCCCGGCGGACGAGGCCGGCGCGGCCCTGGCTGCCATGCGCGAGCATCCTTTAGGCCGCGACGCCGCCGTCATCGGCGAGGTCCTGCCCGCACCCGGGAAAGGCCCGCGCGTGACGCTGCGGACCCGCATCGGCGGCGAACGGGTGCTGGAGATGCCTTACGGCGAAGATTTGCCGAGGATTTGCTAGAGTCGAGCCCCGAGCGTCACGCCACGCGCCGAGTGAACTCGGCGGCTAACAGGCGATGGGCCGAGTTAGCCGCCGCGCTTGCGCGGCGCGTTTCGCACGGCACGAACGGAGGTAAATAACTAATGCCCAACCGCCCGAACATCCTGTTCATCATGTCGGACGACCATGCGGCCCACGCGATGGGCTGTTACGGCAGCCGCATCAACGAGACGCCGAACATGGACCGCATTGCCGCGGGCGGGATGCGGCTGGACAACTGTTTCTGCACCAACTCCATCTGCACCCCCAGCCGCGCCGTCATCCTGACGGGCACGTACAACCACATCAACGGCGTGACGACGCTCTCGACCCACATGGACAACCGCCTTCAGACGTTTCCGAAACTGCTTCGGGCCGCCGGCTACCAGACGGCCGTCATCGGCAAGTGGCATCTTGGCGTGGGGCCGGAGCACTGCCCGACGGGCTTCGATTACTGGAACGTCCTGCCGGGGCAAGGGCTGTACCACGACCCGGAGATGATCGAGATGGCCCCGTCGGGCGAGCGGACGGTCTTCAAAGGATACGTGACGGATCTCGTGAGCGACATGTCGATCGACTGGATTCGGCGGCGCCGGAAGGACCGGCCGTTCTGCCTTCTGTGCCACCACAAGGCGCCGCACCGGCATTGGGAGCCGGACGCCCGGCACGCACACATGTACGACGACGTGGAGATTCCCGAGCCCGAGACGTTCAACGACGATTACGCGAACCGGGCTGCGGCGGCCGAGGCGGCCACGATGCGCATCGGCCGCGACCTGAACGAGCGCGACGTCAAGGGCGTGCCGCCGGACGGCCTCTCGCCACGGGAGGTCAAGAAGTGGAAATACCAGCGGTACATCAAGGATTACCTGCGGGTGGTGGCGTCGATGGATGACGGCGTCGGCCGCCTGCTCGATACGCTCGAGGCGGAGGGCCTGGCCGACGAAACAATAGTCATCTACACGTCGGACCAGGGCTTCTTCCTGGGCGACCACGGCTGGTTCGACAAGCGGTTCATGTACGAGGAGTCGCTCAGGATGCCTTTCATCATCCGTTACCCGCGCGAAATCAAACCGGGAACGGTCAACTCGGACATGGTCCTGAACCTCGACTTTGCGCCGACGTTCCTGGATTACGCGGGCGTCGCGATCCCCGGCGAGATGCAGGGCACGAGCATCCGTCCGCTGCTGGGCGGCCAAACGGCCGGCGGGTGGCGGACCTCGATGTACTACCGCTACTGGATGCACAAGGCGCACCACAACGTGTACGCCCATTACGGCCTGCGGACCCTCCGGCACAAACTCATCTACTACTACGGCGAGGCCTGCGGGCAGGAGGGGGCGATCAACGAGCCCACCGAGCCGCAGTGGGAACTCTTTGACCTGGAGCGCGACCCCTGCGAACTGAACAACGTCTACCGCGACCCGGCCTGTGCCGACCTGGTGAAGGACCTGAAGGCCGAACTGCACCGCCTCCAGGCCGAAGTTGGGGATGAGCCGATGCCGGAGGTCGAGTGAAGAGGAACGCTTTTCGCTTGGACCACCAGCCCTACGGCGCAACTCACCGCGCGGCGGCCTTCCCAGGCCGCCGCAGAAGGGGCGTCAACCCCTTTCCTGGGGGGGGCAACAATTTCTGGCATGGGGCGATTTCCTACGGATTGGCCGTAGCGCCGGGGTTTATCCCCGGCGCATCCTGGCCGGCGCCGCCGCCAATCCCGATTCATCGGGACCGGGCATAAAGCCCGGCGCTACAACCGCCCGCGCTGGCCAGAAAAACTTGCCACACCCTTTCCTGGTGGCCTGGGAAGGCCACCAGGCGGCATCAGGAAGCGAAGTGGCGCTATAGGACCGGGGGCAGGGCGTGTTGGCGGAAGCCGGATGGCCGCGAAAAAAAAACCTCTCGATTCTTGACAAGGGGCGGGGGAAGACATAGAATGCCACCCACCGGCAGAGGTGTTTTTTGCGGCCTATTGTGAAACCTTTCACAGCAAGGCCGCCGAGCCGTCGCTGGACGCGGGCGACACGTCGCCAGGCGGGGGCCAAACCCCTGTAAGAGCAGGGATGCGGCGGACAGCACGGGCCGGGGACGTCGGGCTGCAACGAAGCCGGCCCGGAGCCGGCCGGTCGCACGATGCGGGGAAACGGAGAGCAACCCATGGCAAACTCGAAGACCGTCATCATCATTGACGACGACCCGGACCTGGTTGAGGCCACCAAGACCATCCTCGAGGGCGCCGACTACGCCGTGGCGACCGCCCTGGACGCTCAGACGGGCCTGGACCGCATCCGCCAGGGCGGTATCGATTGCATTATTCTCGATGTGATGATGGCCAGCGACACCGAAGGATTCCATGTGGCGCAGGACCTGAAGGCGGACCCCGCGACGGCCGACATCCCGATCCTCATGCTGACAGCCGTCTCGCAGAAATCGGGGTTCGAGTTCTCGCCCGAGACCGACAAGGAGTTCATGCCGGTGGAGGCGTTCCTGGAGAAGCCGCTGGACCCGGATCGTCTCCTCGAGAGCATCGCCGGGCTGTTGAAGGAGTAGTACTACTACGCTACGTGCGTCCGTGCCCGGTTGTGGCCCGGCCGGGGAAATCGGGAGTCAGGGCCATATTCAATGCCAAACCAGCCTTTCGGTTTGGCTTTGAATGGTTTGGCTTTATGGTGGCCGAGACGTTCAAACGGCCTCTTGGCTGGTCAAACCGGAAACGGCCCCGGTTTGACCGCCAAGTGGCCCTGACTCCCGATTTTCCCGGCCGGGCGACATCGCGAGCGCACACATAGAGGGCAGATGCCTATGTTGCCACAAGTGCTGAAGACGAGCGACCTGGGCGCGTGGGTCGAGGCGCTGATGGCCGAGAGCCGCGTGGCGGCGCCCGTGCTCAAAGAAACGAGCGTCTCGGATCCGACCGACCTGAAGTTCGGGTGGGAGTATGTGGCGGACCCGGCCGACGTGCGCCTGGATTACACGGTGACCGTGCTCGGCCCGAAGAAGTTCCTCTGGCCTCCGCGGCAGAAACTCCTCCAGTACCACCTCGGTGCCCGCGCCGAGCCGGAGGCCATCATCGACCATGAGCCGCACGTCCTGTTCGGCGTTCACCCGTGCGACATAACCGCCATCGGGACGCTGGATGCGGCCTTTGCCAAGGACGTCCCCGACCCGCATTACCTGGCGCGGCGGTCCGATACGGCAATCATCGGTCTCGACTGCGGGGCGCCGTGCGACGAGTCGTCGTTCTGCCTCGACATGGGGTCGCTGTACCCGGAGTCGGGGTTCGACGTCATGCTCACCCCCCTGGGCGATGCGTACTTCGTCGAGGTCGCGACGCGGCGGGGCGAGGCGCTGGTGGAGGCGGCGGCGGTCCGCCCGGCCACCAAGCAGGACATGGAGGCCCACCAGGCTTTCGCCGAGGAGAAGCGGAGCAACTTCCACTACAAACTGCCGTACGAACTGAAGTACCTGCCGGAGATACTCGACGCCTCTTACGACAGCCTCATCTGGGAGGCGATTGCGCGGCGGTGCTTCTCGTGCGGGTCGTGCAATATCGTCTGCCCGACGTGCTACTGCTTCGACGTGTACGATGAAGTGGAGGCGGACCTGACGAAGGGGTGCCGCGTCCGCCGGTACGATTCCTGCCAGTTGGACCCGTTTGCCGAGGTGGCGGGCGGCGAGAACTTCCGCCAAGACCGGTCCAGCCGTCTGCGGCACCGCATGTTCCGCAAGGGCAAGTACATCCTGGAGCAGACGGGCCGGGCCGGGTGCGTGGGCTGTGGCCGGTGCGAGCGGGCGTGCGTGGCCGGCATCGGCATCAAGGACACGTACGTTCAGATTGCAGGTCGCCAGTGAGACGGGCGACTCGATAAGGCGAGGAGCCGATAACCGTGACTCAGATCGATATCGAAAAAGGGGCGGCCGCCGCCAGCCCGTACGTGCCGAAGATGGCTCGCATCGTCGCGGCCGAACAGATGACCGAGACCGAGCGGTTCTTCCGTCTCGAGATGGAGGGCGAGCCGCTCGTGTACGAGCCGGGGCAATTCGTCGGCGTCACGGTCTTCGGCGTCGGCGAGGCGCCCATCAGCATTTGCTCCAGCCCGACGCAGGGCGATGCGTTCGAACTGACCGTCCGCAACGTCGGCCTGGTCACCAATGCGCTTCGTGGGTTCGAGACAGGCGGCCGGCTGGGCATCCGCGGGCCGTTTGGGAACGGCTTCGACTACGACGCCATGAAGGGCCAGGACGTCCTGTTCGTGGCCGGCGGGCTTGGCCTTGCGCCGACGCGAAGCCTCATCCGGTACGTGCTCGACAAGCGCGACGACTTCGGCAAGGTGACGATCCTTGTCGGGGCGCGTGACCCGAACCTGCTCCTGTTCCGCGAGGAACTCGCCGAGTGGGTCGAGCAAAGCGACGCCGATACCCTGGTGACCGTGGACCAGCCCGACAAGGACTGGAAGGGCAACGTCGGGGTCATCACGCGGCTGTTCAAGCAGGTCGAGATGGATGCGGCCCGGACGTACGCCGTCATCGTCGGCCCGCCCGTCATGTTCAAGTTCGCGGTCCTTGAGGCGCTGGCCCGGGGGGTCCCGGAGCACCGGATCATCTGTTCGCTGGAGCGGCACATGAAGTGCGGCGTGGGCAAGTGCGGCCACTGCCAGATTCGCGACGTGTACGTCTGCCGCGACGGACCGGTCTTCACGTACGAGCAGGTCAAGCGCCTGCGTGAAGGCATTTGAGATTTCAAATTTCAGATTTCAGATTGCGTTTGAGGCGAACGCCCCGGCGCGTTTGCGGCTCGCCTTGGCGGGCGCGTACTTGAAAGCAAGGATCATCGCATGGCCGATAAGCCGACACTCGCGTTTTTCTCGCTGGCCTGCTGCGAGGGCTGCCAGTTGCAGGTCCTGGCGTGCGAGGAGAAGTTGCTGCCCATCCTCGAGAAGGCCGACATCGTGCGGTTCCGCGAGGCCTCCGACGGCGACGCCGACCACTACGACGTGGCGTTTGTCGAAGGCTCGATCGTCACGGAGCACGACATCGAGCGGATCAAGGCGATCCGCGCCAAGACGGGCACCCTCGTCGCTCTCGGCGCCTGTGCCACCATCGCAGGCGTCAACGCCGTCAAGAACTTCCAGGACCCCGACGACGTGGCCGCCTACGTGTACGGCGACAAAAAGGATTGGTTCCCGCACATTGCCGCCCGGCCGCTCAAGGCCGAGGTCCAGGTGGACGTCGAGATTCACGGCTGCCCGATCAACTCCGATGAGTTCCTCGAGGTGGTCACGTGCCTGCTCATGGGCAAACCCTACCGCCAGCCCAACTACCCGGTGTGCGTGGACTGCAAACTGGCCGGCAACGTCTGCCTCTGGAACAAGGGCATCCCGTGCCTGGGCGTGGTAACGCGGGCTGGCTGCGCCCCGCTGATGTGTCCGAGCGCAGGCCACAAGTGCATCGGCTGCCGCGGACTTGTCGACAACCCCAACACGCAGGCCGCCAAGGACGTCATGGCCGAGTTCGGCCTGACGGTGGACGACGTCCTGCGCGAGTTTCGCCTGTTCCAGGGAATCTATGACGAGGTCGCCAAAGAAGCGTAAGCCGCGGGTGAATGTTAGCCGCCGGGCTTGCCCGGCGCGTCATGATCGGATTTCGGATTGAACGGCGGACAACAGCAACGGGTGCCAGCGTTAGCCGCCGGGCTTGCCCGGCGCGTCATGATCGGATTTCGGATTTCG
>Ga0307427_1000853_pt1 | contig 17106 bp, 19 predicted proteins | sample SalMarWE160190MG_FD_202162 | JGI IMG/M metagenome (GOLD analysis project Ga0307427, IMG submission 202162) | Salt marsh sediment microbial communities from the Plum Island Ecosystem LTER, Massachusetts, United States - WE1603-190 | ecosystem: Environmental > Aquatic > Marine > Intertidal zone >... | reverse complement strand
AGTAAGGTCTTCGGCATATTTTCAGGAGTCTGTCCTTCACCGCGATCAATTATGGAATAACAAGGATTACTTTTTGATCCTGTGGCTACAAGGCTGATGTCTTCAGCAAGATTGGCCCTTTTTCTTGTATTCATCTTGGATAGTATTCCTTCTGGGATGTCATAGAATCTTATAAGTGCTTCGGTTACATCTCTAGGTGCTTCTTTACTCTTGGGGTCAATACCACTTTCAAAACATTTGCCCAATAGCAATGAGTCGACTGAATTGACGATCTTTTCAACAAGCGCATATTCCGCTCGGCTTTGTTGGTTACCTATAGTTGAATAATTATCTTCGATATCTCCAAAATACCGCCAGCATGATAGATCATCCCAATACTTATTTAGCTGCAAAGTTTTCACTATTTCATTTTCTGTTTCGCACTCAGCAAGAGCTAAAAACATGTCTTTGTAATTCATCATATATCACCTTTTCATAGCCTAAATCTCTGCCTGTTTTCGCCTTTCCCTTGAAACTGAATTTTTACTTCCCTGACTTTCCGTTCGATTTCTCGGAATATCTTGCGTACTTCCTCGTCATCATAATCGTAGTTTTTCCTATTTGAACATTTACCTAAACTGTCCAAACTGTCGAGTATTCTATTTACTCTACGCTCAACAATTTTTATGAATCTTTGCCGCTTCATATCTACATTTTGAATATCTCGAGTTCTGATAGCTGTCATAGGAACCTCCTTATATAGCAAAATAATACCACAAATAATAGCATATGTCAAGTGTTATATGATATATATCCCGAATATAGCCAATAATCGTGGACATAATTAAAATATGTAGAATGGAATTGCACCTCTAAAAAAACCGACTTTGTCATGTAGGTAGGGAATACTAAGGGATTGTAAGACCTATGTTTGATACTAAGTCAAATGGTAGAGAAACATACTATGTCAGTTAGGTCAGTGAGGATTGAGGATAGTCATAACTTTTTAATGAATCGTCAGCGAAAATGGCACATTTCTAGGGCATATGTTTCTTATAACAGACTGCACAGTATTTCTTGGCATGTAGACTGTGAAGGAATTTATCTTGAACGTGTTCCTTCCAATAAGTCTCCCCGGGTGATATTTCTTTCCCGCAATCATAGCAAATATGTCTTGTCCTAGCTTTGATTTGCTTAAGAACCGGTAAATGACTGTATTTGCCCATTAACAATGTGTTTATATGGAATTATTCTTATAAGACTGCTTCGCTAAACTAATAATATAGTCAAGACTTTCATCGTCGCTGAATTGTATCTCATAATCTCCATTGCCCCAATGACCAGTAGTCGACATGTCTCTTGTCATTTTCTTTTGGTCATTCAATTCGCCAATTCTAAGATTCAACCACAGTTTCAGCGCATTCTTCTGAATGTGAACGTCAACGAAATTTGTCTTAGCTATGAACCCTATGTATTTCTTAGTCGGTTTCACCTTTATACTGTTACCAATATCCAGCAAAGAGGCCCTTAGTTGTTCATACAATTCCCGTGTTTCACCAGAAGCGATTGATAGATGATCATCTTCCGTATATACCTTTATTTCTTTAGTCACGCCTTCAATAGTCTTACTTTTCGATGAAATAGTTTTTACTGATTCCATTGATCCTGAAGGCTGTATTTGCGATAAACCAATAGTTTCATTTGCATATTTTCTAATTTCCCAAAGTTCTATTGGTAAATCTTTGAAATTGATCGACTGGACTTGATACTGCGTAAATAAAGGGGCTACGAATATTACCCTCGTTTGTGTCCAATCTACATCATTCTTTTTTATTGGTAATTTGTGGCTTTCATAATATTCAAGAATACAATCAGCTTTATTATTAAGTACTATAGAAAGGTAAGCATATCCTTGATCTATAACGCTGAAATTTTTGTCTTTCTTATACTCGATTACGACAAAAGATTTCGTTTTGGTATCAAAAGCAAGTGTGTCTATTCTTAAATTTTGAAGGATGAATTCTGATTTCACAGTCTGTAATCCAAATATTTGAGAGAGATTATCCTCGCAAAGTCTCTGAATATCTTTTTCCAATTTGAAATCCATGCTCTCAATATTACTGAGCTTTCCGTTCTTAACTGAATACATTTCCATAGACATAATCTCCAATTAATAATTATAATCCGAAAAATGGTGAGTCGATAGTATTATAACGGAATTGTAGAAGCCATTATGCTAGTTGTCAACGACCTGACCCCTAAAAATCGGCTTAGTTATAATGTTAATCCTAAAGATATTGATTCTATATGTTCCTAGTTACTCAAGCCATTTGTTGATTTAATCTACATTTCATCTATGAATAAATACCTTTTTATAGAGCTATAAAAAGTATATGAAATCTACATCATTTATAGATATTCAGTAGTTCCTTCGCTTATATGGCCTTAGCTGACTGGAAAACTCTCACCGCAATTGGTACACAAAAGAGGGCAACGTTACTCTTCTTATTACCTTTACATTAGCATCGCATCGCCGAAGCTATAGAATCTGTAGCCCAAACGCTTCGCCTCGCTGTAGGCTTGCTGGATCATTTCCTTTCCAGCGAACGCGGATACAAGCATCAGTAGTGTGGAGCGGGGCAAATGGAAGTTTGTAATCAGTCCGTCGACACTGCGAAAGCTATGCCCCGGTAGTATGAGGATATTCGTCCAACCTCGGAAGGCCTCGATCCCATTTCCCTTGATCGCCGCCTGCTCCAGAACCCTGACTGCAGTAGTGCCAACACAGATAATTCTCCTCCCCTCACCCTTCGCCCTACAAAGCTCCTGGGCAACCTCTTCCCCCAGCTCGCAATACTCCTTGTGCATCGGATGCTCCCTTGGGTCCTCGGCCCTCACTGGCAAAAAGGTGTCAAGGCCAACATGGAGCGTGACAAAGGCAAATTGGACACCCTTTTCGGCAAGTCTACGGAGAAGCTCCGGGGTGAAGTGGAGCCCCGCCGTTGGCGCAGCAACGCTCCCCTTTACTCTGGAGTAAACCGTCTGGTAGCGCTCTGAATCCTTGATTGGGGAGTGAATATAAGGAGGTAGTGGCACCTGTCCTATTTCTTCCAGGGCAGCTTCATCAGAGAAGCGAACCACCCTGACCCCTCTTTCTCTCCTCTCAACAATCTTACCATAAACGCCACTAAAAGACCCTTCGTCGTAGCTGAGCTCTATTCCTGTCCCCACGGCAACCCTTCGCCCTGGCCTTACCAAAGTTTCCCAAAGCCCCGAAGCTAACTGGCGAAGCAGTAGCAACTCCACCTTCCCTCCAGTCCCTGCCTTCCGCCCTAATAGCCGCGCCGGTATCACACGACTATCATTGAACACCAGCACATCACCTTCGTGGAGAAAATCAACGAGCTCGAAGAATCGGCGATGCTCTATTAATCCATCGCCCCGCGAAACAACCATAAGGCGAGAATGGTCCCGTGGCTCAATAGGGGTTTGGGCGATAAACTCGGGAGGCAGATGATAGTCGAAGTCGCTGGTTTTCACGGTGACAATTATAAGTCCGCCCTTCAGCCTATGTCGAGTACACCCACTTTATTTATGGCCCCAATAGGTGTATCCTCTGTAGGATACGTGACAGGGTATGTGATTACTGCAGTCGCCGCCGAATTACCGCTGCTTCGGCGCCACTAGCCAGCGAGTCAAAAAATTATATGTGCAGGATATGGGGGACTAATAGCAATGAAACTGCCACAAAGTAATGATCTGGAATATATCTTCCACCCCAATTCTATTGCGTTTGCTGGGGTTTCCCGTACAGGACAAGCCTTGCTAGAGAGTCACTTAACCTCCGGTTTCGAGGGGAATATGTATCCCATAAGCAGGACTCTAACCGAGGTATTGGGGCTGCAGTGCTACACCGATATCAAGGAAATCGCAGGTCAGGTAGATTATGTGTGGGCAACCATCCCAGCACGATCCACACCACAGTTTGTAGAAGACTGCGTAGATAAAGGGGTAAAAGTCGCTAGCTTTTTCACCGCTGGTTTCAGCGAGAAGGATGAAGAGGGGGCAAGGTTAGAAGCTGAAATCGTTCAGATTGCCCGCAATGGTGGGATGCGAATTCTAGGACCTAACTGTATGGGGATATATTGTCCATCAACGGGTTTAACCTTTGCTCATGGGCTTCCGCAGCAGAGTGGCCCGATTGGCTATCTTTGCCAAAGTGGTGGGAACTCAGCTTATGGGGTACGAATAGCGGTGGCAAGAGGTGCTTACTTCAGTAAGGCTATCAGCTATGGGAATGCCTGTGACATCAACGAATGTGACCTGCTGGAGTATCTTGCCCTTGACCCTGAAACCAAGATAATAACCGCCTACATCGAGGGGATAAAAAATAGAAGAAGATTCTTCAAGTTACTAAGGGAAGTAACAAAAGTTAAGCCTGTAATAGTACTGAAAGGGGGACATACCGCGCCAGGAGCAGCAACTGCTACTGCCCATACCGCTGCCCTTCCCTTCTCCAAAAAGAATTGGAATGCACACATGAGGCGAGCAAGGGCAATTCAAGTGTACAGCGTAGATGAAATGGTGGACGTAGTTTTGCCCTTCATATTTATGCCGCCTCCCAAAGGACGGAATGTGTGTGTCATAGGTTTGGGTGGAGGGGCAAGCGTCATATCTGCCGACCATTGTGTCAGGGCTGGTTTATCTGTCCCGCCACTGCCTGAAGAAATTATACAAAAAATAGGAGAGTTCATTTTAAACCCAGCGGGCAATATCTTCGTCAACCCCATAGACCCACAATTCGCTCCAGGAGGGCTCAGCGGAATTCTTAAAACCGTTGCCGATTGGGACGGAATCGATATGCTATTTCTGCGCATACCACACAATATAACACCGTTTTATCGGGATCCAGGACGACAAGCTCTAGACATGATGATAAGTTTCGCCCAGGAAAGCAGCAAGCCCGTAGCCATTATCCTGGACCATGTTGCCACACCAGAAGCTATACAGGTGTTCCTTGACAGGCAACAGCTCTGCGCTGATGCTGGAGTAGCATCTTTCCCCTCAGTAAAAAGGGCGGCCAATGCCATGAGCAAATTTATTCGGTATCACCAAAGAAGGAGCGAAAGTTCATAATGCTGCCCCCGTGGCCAAAAGAGCGGCGGTAGCATAACCAACAGCGCACCTGCTCAGACTTTATCTATCTCAACGTGTTTCTGCGCCGAACTCAGTGTGCAATTAGCAATCCAAATTGCGGCTCCTTATTAATTGCCCCGATGAAACCTGTAGTACCAATTCATGTTAGCGATTGCCCTGGCGGCTCGATCCAAGCTGGGATAGACCGTTACCCACGCATCAGCGAGCTTCTTCTCCAGCGACATCGTCTCAGCGCCACCTAAGGTAGGCGAAGAAACTATCACAATAGGCTTCTTCTCTCTAACACGGATGAAAATATCGTTCATCTCATTGAGCGTCTCCTTCGACAACCCCATGAGAAGCTGATCCAGATGCTCATTCACAATGATTACATCTATCCTCGGGTCAGCGACCACTGTCTCCATGGTCTTTGCCAGAATCTCCAGAACCCCACCAACCCCACCCATATCCAACGGGTTCCTTAAAATGCAACCAGCGGGAGGAAGGATGGGCTTTAGCTTTTTTCTAGTCTCATCGGTGAAAGGAGGTACGTTCAGCCCTACACTGGCACAGGCATCGGTGGAAGAGACGCTCTCACCCCCACCACCACCAGAAAGCCCGGCGACGATAGCCACATTCTCGCCAAGGAATGGCGCATAATGCTGAAAGGTCAGCATGGTATCGGCAAGCTCCTCCAGGCTATCCACCTTAATGACTCCTGCTTGCTTGAGCACCGCAGTCCAGATATTATCCGATATAGCAAGGGAACCAGTATGAGACTTAGCAGCCTCCGCTCCTGGTTCAGTCTTGCCACCTTTCCAGATTATCATAGGCTTGCTTTTTGAGACCTCTTTAGCAAGCTGGAAGAATCTTCGCCCTTGCCTCATACCTTCTAAATAGGCACCGATAATTTTGGTATCCGGGTCGACAGCTAGATACTCCAGATAATCCACGCTATCGAGGTCACACCCGTTGCCAAAGCTAACCACCTTGCTAAAGTGAATCCAGCGCCTCAGCCCTATCCCTATCACCCTCCCCGCATGTCCACCACTCTGAGAGATAAAGCCCACCGATCCAACTTCTCCCAATAACGGCGTAGGACCGTAGGGCATCAGGTGAGCTGGTGAATATACGCCGATGCAATTAGGCCCGATGATTCGGAAGCCGCCCTCCCTTGACTTCTTTACCATCTCCGTTTCCAATCGCCGCCCTTCCTCCTCCCCTGTCTCAGAGAACCCAGCGGTAAAGAACTGAACCACCTTCACTCCCCTGGCGGCGCAATCATCCAGCACACCTAGAACATGCTGCGCAGGAATGCAAACAATCACATATTCAACAGGGTCAGGGATATCCTGTACAGTTGGATAGGCCTTGAGACCCATTATTTCACCATCACTGGGATTGACTGGATAGAGCCTGCCTTTGAAACCTGCTTTGATCAGGGCTTCAAGGTATCTGTTGCCAAACTTAGCGGGGTTTGGCGAAGCGCCCACTACAGCGATGGATTTGGGATAAAAGACGGGCTCGAATTCTCGAAGCTTATCTCGATTCAGAGATGCCTCCTTTTTTCGAACACCGGGATTTCAATCCTCAACTCTTCTCAAACCCCTCCTGCTATCCCGGTGCTGTTAACGAGCTATGCCGAGGTGTGCTATTTGCCTCTCTCGCCTTTCTCAGCAAGCTCAGCACGAGTGGGGAAAATGCCGCAACTCTCCACTTCATCGCAGTATCCGAGGCGGTAACATTTAGGTTTAAGCTCAGCGCCAAGGCGAGGGGCTACCTTCTCTACCTCAGCCTTGATATGCTCGAATAGCTCAACGATCTCCCACTGCGCTCTGAGGCAAAGCCGCAATGAGCAAGCGTGAATCAACTCCCGAGCATTCATGGTCATCACTAGCCTGGTCTCAGCAGCATTAGGAAGTACATAGCGGGCATCCTCTGCTGGAATGCCCACATCGAGCATTTCAAGATAGAGGCGATGGGCAGCGCGAACCATCTCATTATACTTAACCCCCCATTCAGGCTTAGCGCTTATGGTAGCAGGAGTGATATAGTTGAACTCCTTTAAAGAAACATATCTCTGACTCTGCTGGGTGTAGCTTGCCAGCCGATGGCGCACTAGTTGATGGCTGGTTACCCTGGAGATGCCCTCAATGGCGAATGTAAAGCTAGCGTGTTCGAATACCGAAAGATGGCCTGAAGAAAGAAGCCGGCTTATAAGACGTTCCACTCTGTCAGGGGTTAGCTTTCCCAAAAGCTCGACAGCACTCACCGGGGAAGTAGAAACACGGGCAGCGGCTGCGATTGTTCGCTCAGGGTCAGGGGTATAACTTAGTAATACCACGTTTACCATAATCACACCAACCTCTGATTAGAGTAGCATTTTACCTTATAGTCTGAGGCAAGGCAACAAGTCGCATCAATGGATTGCGAACACCTATACATCATAACAAGGATAGCTAGAAGGGAGTCCAGAGGGTACTGACCTCTGGCGGGGTCTGGGGGTTTCCCCAAGTAATACATCTCAGGGCGGGTGGATGGAAAATACAAGATTACTTCTCTATTGATTCGTAATCGCAGTAAAATAATGGAGGAAAGGCGATGTGTTTCCAGCTACCTAGGCGAGAAGAGCTATGTTGTTAAACACTTCTTCAATCCCTATAATAGAAAGGCAACGCATAATAGAGGTATGATAACGCAGATGCACTTTGTCGGCGTGGATATAATTGAGATCGAGCGCATCGAAGAAGCGGTAGTGCGATGGGGAGAACGTTTCCTCAACCGAATCTATACAGAGGCAGAACTCAGCATCTGTCGAGGGCGCACTCCGGCACTGGCAGTACGTTTTTCCGCCAAAGAGGCGGTGATGAAGGCTTTAGGCACAGGGACTAATGGGGTTGGCTGGCGGGAAATCGAGGTGCTTTCAAACTCCGATGGTAAACCACTCGTCTATCTTTATGGGGGAGCTCAAAAAAAAGCCGATGAGTTGGGCTTAGTGGATATGGACGTCAGCCTCTCCCATTCCAGAGAATATGCCGTCGCCTCGGTAGTTGGAGGAAGAATTGAAAATAGTCACCGTAAATGAGATGAAGGAAATCGAGCGCCGTGCTGCCGAGATTGGCCTTCCCCCGAACGTGCTAATGGAGAACGCCGGGCTCTCCGTCGCCCAAAAGATAAAGGGATGGCTCGGCAATGTGGTCCAGCAGCAGATTCTCGTCCTCATCGGACCGGGCAATAATGGTGGGGATGGACTGGTTGCAGCCCGCCACCTCCACGACTGGGGAGCAAGAGTTCACATCCACCTTTGCGCCGAGCGAAGCAACGATGACTCAAACTATGTCATAATCAGAGAGAGAGGTATCCCCTGCACTGCAGCCAGTGAAGATCAGGACTTTTCTAACCTAGATACCGTACTTTCCTCAAGCGATGTGGTCATCGATGCTCTTTTCGGTACGGGTAAGCTACGCCCTCTTGAAGGTTCCGTTAAGCAGACTCTGACCAGATTGAGGCACTTTAAAGAAATGAAGCCCTCCTTGAATGTAATCGCCCTGGACCTGCCCTCAGGGGTGGACGCCGACACTGGAACCGCTGACCCTTCATGTGTTGCTGCCGATCTTACCATCACCCTGGGCTATCCAAAGCTGGGGCTTTTCTCATTCCCCGGTCGAGACCTGGTGGGGCAACTCATCGTTGGTGACATTGGCATACCACAAAGCCTGGGTGAGGATATCGCCAACGAGCTGATTACTGATGATTATGTCAAGACAATGCTCCCACAACGACCGCGAAGTGCCCATAAAGGTACCTTCGGTCGGGTACTTGTTTGCGCGGGTTCCCTTAATTATATAGGTGCCGCTTACCTAGCCTGCGAGGGGGCGATTCGCGTCGGTGCAGGGCTGGTTACACTTGCCGTCGCTCGCAGCCTCCAACCCATTCTGGCAGCAAAGCTCACCGAGGTGACTTACGCACCCTTGCCCGAATCAGAGCCAGGCTTCGTCGATAGCGAAGCATACGAGGTTCTCCATGAATGGCTTTCAGGCTATGATGTCCTGCTTATAGGGTGTGGATTGAGCCAACATCCGTCAGTGATGGACTTTGTCAGAAATTCTTTACTCGAGATGCCGCCATCCCTTTCCCCGTCCCTTGTCATTGATGCCGATGCCCTCAATGCCCTTGCTCAGATTCAGGGCTGGTGGCAAAGGCTCAATCAGAATGCTATACTTACTCCCCACCCAGGGGAAACGTCCCGACTCAGTGGGCTCACCGTTAACCAGATTGAGCGAGAGCGGCTAATGGTGGCAGGGGAGAAAGCTGCCCTCTGGGATAAGATAGTGGTGCTCAAGGGAGCTCATACAGTAGTAGCTTCACCAAACGGTGAAGCAAAGATTAGCCCTGTAGCTAACCCAGGCCTGGCTTCAGCAGGCACTGGTGACGTGCTTGCTGGGGCTATCGCTGGATTGATGGCCCAGGGGCTTACACCCTTTGACGCCGCCTCCTGTGGCGTCTATTTGCATGGAGCAGCGGCGGAGTCTGTTGGAGCTGAGCTTGGCGATGCTGGCATGGTTGCCAGCGATCTGCTGCCCGCGTTGCCCAAGGTTATCAAGAAAATCAAGGAAGGTTAAGCGAGATGTTACTGGCACTCGACATAGGAAATACAAACATTGCCTTTGGCATCTTCGAAGAGGAGACGCTTCGGGCTAAGTGGAGTATTGCCACCGATCTTAACAAGACAGCCGATGAGTACGCCGTGCTGCTTTTGAACCTGCTGCCGCAAGAGAGTCTTGCCCTCTCTGACATCGACCATACTGTCATCTGTAGCGTCGTGCCTCCACTGGATCCAGTTATCGATGAATTGAGCCAGCGCTACCTTCGAACGTCACCCCTTGTCGTAAGCCCTGGGATTAAAACCGGGGTGCGCCTCGGCATTGACAATCCTCGTGAGGTTGGTGCCGACCGTGTGGTAAATGCCGCTGCGGCCCACCGAATCTACAGTGGTCCCATTATCATCATCGATTTTGGCACTGCCACCACTCTTGACGCAATCTCTGAAGACGGCGATTATCTCGGCGGCGCTATTGCTCCAGGCATTGGCATTGCTGCAGAAGCCCTTTTCACCCGAGCATCGAAGCTGCCAAGAATCGAGCTGATTCCCCCCGAACATGCGATCGGCCGAAATACGGTAACGGCAATGCAATCAGGGGTAATGTTCGGTTATGTGGGACTGGTCGAAAGTTTAGTATCTCGTATTCGGCAAGAATTAGGCGGTAAGGTAAAAGTAGTGGCCACCGGTGGTCTTGCCTATGTGATCGCCAAGGAAACCAAGGTTATAGATGAGGTGAACCCCAACCTCACCCTTTTAGGATTACGATTCATCCACGAGATGAATAGATCGGGGGAGTAATGATTAGGGAAAAGAATATTGTTCTCGGTGTTACCGGCAGCATAGCTGCCTACAAGGCGGTGGAGCTTGCCAGTAAGCTTACTAAAGAGGAAGCCATAGTTACTGTGGTGATGACCAGCTCGGCTAAAGAGTTTGTCACGCCAATGACCTTCCGCACCATCACCCAGCAATCAGTGGTTAGTGAGATGTTCGATCCCGCCTCTGAGTTCAGTGTTGCGCATATAGCTTTGGCGGAACGGGCAGACTTGGTGGTCATCGCTCCCGCTACTGCAAATGTCATGGCCAAGCTGGCGTGCGGAATCGCCGATGACATGCTCTGCTGCACCGTGCTCGCCACCAAGGCCCCTGTAATCATTGCCCCAGCGATGCATTCAAATATGTATGAAAACCAGGTCACTCAGGAGAACGTCTCCAATCTTAAGGCCAGAGGTTTCACCTTCGTCGGCCCTACCTATGGCCGTCTCGCCGGTGGAGCCTACGGATTGGGCCGATTTGCCGAAATCGAAGACATCTTGGGCACGATTCATCAGGTGCTGGGAAGAGGTGGCGATCTGGCAGGGAGACGAATCGTGGTCAGCGCTGGTGGAACTCGAGAGACCATCGACCCGGTTCGCATTATCGGCAATCGCTCCTCAGGAAAGATGGGCTATGCCGTGGCTGAGGCCGCCCGCGACCGCGGGGCAGATGTGTTCCTGGTGAGCGCCCCAACTGCCCTCAACTCTCCTGTTGGCATAGAGGTTGCTCAGGTGGAGACCACAATCCAGATGCGAGACGCCATCGTAAATTCCACGGTTCAGGCGGACGCGCTAATCATGGCGGCCGCCCCCTCCGACTTCCGCCCGGTTTCCACCGCAGAAAGCAAGATCAAGAGGAAAGCCGAAAAGATCACCCTGGAGCTGGTGGAAAACCCCGACATCCTCGGCGCGGTCAGAAGCGACCTCATCCGGGTTGGCTTTGCTGCCGAAAGCGAGAACGTGGTTGAAAACGCCACCGAGAAGTTAAAGAGGAAAAACCTCGACCTCATCGCCGCCAATGACATTACTGCCACCGATAGCGGCTTTGACGTCGATACCAACAAGGTGGTAATCATCGACCGCGAAGGTAATCTGGACGACCTGCCCCTGATGTCCAAATACGAGGTCGCCAATCGCATCCTGGACAAGGTAGTGGAATTGTTGCCAAAAGAGTCCGTTTAGAAATGTAGCGCGAGGCTTTAGCCTCGCTTAAAGCGACCCTGAAGGGTCGCGCTACAGAAATGCCCAAAATTGAGCGGAAAATCAAAATTAAACACCCTCGCCAGAAACCTAGGAGGTGAAACTACGCCCTTTGAAGAGATTGCGAAATCATTGATGGCGGGCTTCAAAACTACCGCCGATAGCCGATATTAGCAGGGGGAAAAGCTCTTATCCTATTTGGTTAGTGTTTATAGCTAGTTTCTGTGCCAGCGTCCGCGCGTTTTGTATGGCATATCCCTCGGCATCGTTGTTGAAGTAGATATAGACCGCATCCAGGTCTTTCGCCAGCCCTGAAATCCTTCTTGCCCAGTTTTCAAGCTCCTCTTCAGAGTAGCAGCTATAGTATAGTCCGCTTGAGCCATGAAAGCGGATGTAGGCGAAATCCGCCGTAGCCAGCAACGGGCAAGCGAGGCCGGGCATGTCGAAGACACAGAAGCCTACATTGTGCTTGCGCAGTATGTCGAAAACCCCCTCATCAAGCCAGGACTCATGGCGAAACTCCAAGACATGACTAAGCTCCTTGGGCAAGAGGGAGAGAAAGTTTTCAAGCCTCTCGTCGTTTCGATGCATATTTGGCGGAAGCTGGTAGAGCAAAGGCCCCAGCTTTTCCCCAAGAAGGCGCGCCCTCGATAGAAAGGTCTGTATCGGCTCCTCGACATCCTTGAGCCGCTTGATGTGGGTTATGAAGCGGCTAACCTTAACCGCATAGATAAAGCCCTCGGGGGAGGTCTGGCGCCAGTTCGAAAATGCCTTCTCTGTGGGCAGTCGGTAGAAGCTGTTATTCAGTTCAACTGTGGCGAAATGTTGGCAGTAGAATTCCAGCCACTTAGACTGCGCCAGCTTTGGCGGATAGAACACCTCCCTCCATTGCCGATAGACCCAACCGCTTGTCCCGATGAAATATCTGGCCAAACCTTATCACCTCGCCATCTTGAATTATATGCCACTCCAATATCGCCATCAACCTTGATAGCCTCCTCCTTTTATGGTAGATTTCCAATAGCAAAGACTAGCATAAAATCGCCTGAGATGATGGCAGTAATCGTCAGGTTAGTTATGAATCTGGAAGAGAGCCGAGAAAGACTAATCCGACACCTTAGCCGTGATATACATGACAAGAGGGTGCTTGATGCTATGCGCCGAGTGCCACGTGAGCTTTTCGTTCCCCAAGCAGAGCGTCACCTTGCCTACGATGACAGACCGCTACCCATCGGTGAGGGGCAAACCATCTCTCAGCCATTTATCGTCGCCCTGATGACCCAGGCATTGAAACTTACTGGAACGGAAAAGGTTCTAGAGCTAGGCTCTGGAAGTGGCTATCAGGCAGCCATCCTTGCTGAACTGGCACGACAGGTGATCACTGTGGAGCGACTGCAAAATCTTGCTGACACTGCCCGACAGACACTGAAGAAAATGGGCTATACCAATGTACAGGTTTACCTTGCCGAGAAAACCATCGGCTGGCAAGCCAAGGCACCATACGAAGCAATCATGGTAACCGCCGGCGCGCCGCAGATCCCCCCAAAGCTACTCGAACAGCTAACAGTGGGCGGTCGTATGGTTATCCCTGTCGGCTCCATGTGGGATCAGGATCTGCTTCAAGTAACCAAGCAAAAGAAAGGGTTCACCGTTAATAATTTAACCCCCTGCCGCTTCGTACCCCTTATCGGCGAGGGAGCCTGGAGCGGTGATTAGATGAGCTTTGGCCTGAGAAGGCTTGGAATCAAGCTATGAGGCTCTCTCCACATGTCGCGGCCAAAGGGCTATAACGATGAGCGCCCCCAGCCCAACGCCAGCGATGACAGCGCCGACCCAACCCAATAGACACAGCACAGTAACAATCACCCCGGACAAGAGTACCCCCAGGGAAATTGACAGCATGGCATCCCTAAATCTCATCCCAAGCAAAAATGCGACCATTGAACCGGTCCATGCACCCGTCACCGGCAAGGGGATGGAGACGAAGAGCATAAGCCCAATCCGCCCATATCTTTCTACAAGCCTTCCTCGCTGCTGCGCCAGGCCTAAAACCCACTCCAGTGCATTCCCAACAATGCCAATTTTGGCGGCGACTCGCCTCACAAAGCCTAGAAAGATAAGAAGAAAGGGTACGGGAAGAATGTTGCCAACAAGAGCGATGGGGCAGGCATAATACCATGGGATATGGAAAATGTTTATCGCTACCGGCAGTGCACCCCTGAGTTCCACTATGGGGAGCATCGAGACGATAAACACGATCAGTGTTTCTGAAATCCCTAAGTTTTGTAAGCTCTCGAACACAGTTATCCTATCGGCACAATACCATGAGCGGGAAAACCCCGTCAAGTCAACTGATGCCCCCAGCCATTGTCATATTTTGAAATGTCTGCTACATTATACTGGCGAGGAATTGCCAAGAGAAGCAAAAAGAAAGGCAGAACAGTGGAAACGGCATTAGTCATATTCTTGCTCGCCTTTATTTCGTTCTGGGGTTTGCTGACCATCGGTCAAATCATATTCGGCACGATTTACATACGGCGATACAAGAGATTGCACGGTCGCTATCCGAAGCGCGAAGACATGCGTTGGTGGGTGTGGCAGCTTCTTAATCCCGTGGCTTGGCGAAGCAGAGGTATCTTCGTACCTACGGGTCGCCGACGTGATAAACGTGGCGATGCCGCAGGCGACGGAGGAGGCAGTAGTGATAATGGTGGCCCATAGGCTAACGGCAACGTTAGTTTGGTTGCAGGGCAACCAGGAAGCCAGCAAGCCTACCACCATCGTATTAAACATCGACCACCATCCTTGCCGTGCCGTTAAAACACTGCTATACTACTTCTAGCATGGATTATGAGACGGTCATCGGTCTGGAGGTTCATTCGCAGCTACTGACAGAGAGCAAGATGTTCTGTAGTTGCAGCGCAGACTACATAAATGCTGCCCCTAACACTCATGTTTGCCCCGTTTGCCTGGGCATGCCCGGTGTTCTACCTGTAATAAACCAGCAAGCATTGGAATACACAGTAATGACAGCGCTTGCCTTAAACTGTACCATCCCCGAATATACCAAGTTCGACCGAAAGAACTACCCTTATCCCGATCTCATGAAAGGCTATCAAATCTCTCAGTATGACACTCCTATAAGCATCGATGGGTGGATGGACATCGAGATTGAAATTGAACAAAAGAGGATCGAGATCACCCGAGTTCACCTTGAGGAGGACACGGCAAAACTACTTCACCGCCATACGCCAGAGGGGGAGTCTTATAGTCTGATGGATGTCAATCGTTCTGGTGTGCCTCTTATGGAAATCGTAAGTGAGCCTGATCTACGCTCACCTGAGGAGGCGCGACAATACCTGATCAAGCTGCATACCATCCTCCAGTTTCTCGGCGTCTCCACCGGGAATATGGAGGACGGTAGCTTCAGGTGTGATGCCAATATAAGTATTCGGCCGCTCGGCAGAACCGATTACGCAGCCAAGGTCGAAGTTAAGAATATGAACAGCTTCAGAGCTGTTTATCGTGCCCTTGAATACGAGGAGAAGAGGCAGAAAGAGGTACTTGAGGCAGGAGGAACCATCGCTCAAGAAACCAGAGGCTGGATTGAGGAAAGAGAAGTCACAGTATCGCAGCGGAGCAAAGAGTATGCCCATGACTATCGGTATTTCCCTGAGCCTGATCTCCCTCCAATGGCGTTCAGCCGTACCTGGGTTGAAGAGCTTAGAGCCAGACTCCCCGAGCTTCCCGATGCTAGGCGCAATAGATTTACACAGCAGTATGGCCTACCGGTTTATGATGCCAGCCTACTAACCACCTCTAAAGCGATGGCTGATTACTTCGAAGGCTGCATCAGCCTGATTGAGGGCCCAAATCTTGAAAAGAGAGCTAAAGCAGTAAGCAACTGGCTTCTCGGCGATTTCACCAGGTTGCTACACTCTACAGGCAACGACATCAGCGACTGCAAGGTAACATCCAAGCATCTGATGGAGATGCTGGACCTCATCGATCATGGGAGGCTTAGTGGTGCCGCAGCCAAGACAGTCCTTGAAGATATGTTCACTGATGGCAAGCGCGCCAGCGAGATCATTGCCGAAAAAGGGCTTACTCAAATAAGCGATACCAAGGAGGTGGCGGACATTATAGCCCAGGTAATTGCCAGCAATGCGCAGGCGGTGGCCGACTTCAATAAGGGAAAGGAAAAGGCACTGACCTTTCTGGTAGGGCAGGTGATGAGACAGACAAAGGGGCGGGCCAATGCCTCATTGGTAAATGAACTCTTGAAGGAGAAACTGGAAGGTTAGCCATGCTGAGCTATCTCAATATCGCTCAAATCATCATAGCTATAGTCTTGATTGCTGCCATCATGCTCCAGGTGAGGGGGGGCGGACTGGGAGGCATCTTCGGCACCCAGACGGGCACGTACCGCACCAAGAGAGGGATAGAGAAAACGCTGTTTCAGATCACCATCATCCTCGCCGTGATCTTTATCATCATCGCTATATTCGCTGTTCGTGTTGCCGGTTAGCATTATGGGCGTAATTACACTGACCACTGACTTTGGCCTGCAAGACCCTTATGTGGCAGCGGCAAAGGGTGTGATCCTCAGTATCAATCCCAAAGTTGATATCATAGACATCAGCCATGCCATTGAGCCACAGAATATCGCTCAGGCTGCCTTTTTATTGAGCACCACCTATCATTATTTTCCCAAAGGCACCATCCATGTTGCTGTCGTTGATCCCGAGGTGGGCACCGAACGAAAGGCAGTGCTGTTAGTTACGCCATCAGCCTTCTTTCTTGCTCCAGACAACGGTCTTCTCAGCTACATAATAGACGAAACTCCTCCTGATACCATACAGGTCTTTGCCCTTACAAATCCCCGTTACTTGCTTTCAACCGTTAGCGATACCTTTCACTGTCGTGACATCTTTGCTCCCGCAGCCGCCCACCTATCTCGGGGCATTTCACCAGACGAGTTTGGCGAGATTATTCACTCAATCTATGCATTTCCCATTTCCCGACCTCAGGTTAGCGAAGACGGAGTGCTTATAGGTCATATCCTTCACATCGACCACTTTGGCAATCTAATCACCGACATCAAGAAGAACAACCTCCCCAGAGGCAGGATCTTCATTGAGGTTCACGGTCACATCATAGATGATCTGAGCCGGACCTATGCCGATGAAGATGAAAACGAGCTGCTAGCGCTTATCGGCAGCAGCGGAAATCTGGAAATATCGGTGAGCAATGACAATGCCGCCAGGTTTCTTCAAGCCAAAATGGGCGATGACGTAAAGGTGGGGATCAACAAATCATCACTGAGACAGATTAGCAGCAGGGCAGCCGAGTAATTAGATAAAGCTCAATATAATA
>Ga0307427_1000851_pt1 | contig 17148 bp, 16 predicted proteins | sample SalMarWE160190MG_FD_202162 | JGI IMG/M metagenome (GOLD analysis project Ga0307427, IMG submission 202162) | Salt marsh sediment microbial communities from the Plum Island Ecosystem LTER, Massachusetts, United States - WE1603-190 | ecosystem: Environmental > Aquatic > Marine > Intertidal zone >... | reverse complement strand
TGAGATTTTTGCCGAAATCGTGTCTGGCCTAAAAGATATATGCCAGGGGATTCACATCATCACCATGGGCGCAGAGGATAAACTGAGACATTACCTGGATGCAGCTAAGCTGAAAAAACTGTAAATTAAACGTCTTGGAAATTATACAACTTATTGAAGTTAAAGTAACTTTTTAGTGATAGGTGCCATCCACATGGAGTGATGGAGTACTGGGTGTTAAAAACTGAAAAGGAATTAAAAATAAGTTATAAGGCTTAGGCGGAAGGCCAAAAGTATTTGCTTTGTCTTGAGCGTTTTACCTTATGTCCTTAGCCTTCAAGCAAACTCATCACTCCAATACTCCATTACTCCAATAATCCAATTGGGGCAAAGCCCCTAATTTAGAGGAGCAAAAACCCTTGGAAGAGATAAGCCTCACCATTAACGGGAAAACTATCAGTTGCCCTCAAGGGACGAGCATTTTAAATGCAGCCTTGGAAAATGGTATCAAGATTCCTACCCTATGCCATCATCCCCATTTGGAACCGGTTGGCGCCTGCCGGCTCTGTATAGTGGAAGATGAAAAAAGTGGTCGAATTATGGCCTCATGTGTCACCCCTGTATCTCCAAATATGGCGATACAGACAGACTCCCCTATTATTAAAAGGCACAGAAGAAATATTATCCGCCTGATGATGGCCAATCACCCTGAATCGTGTATTGTATGTAGCCAGGGAAACAGATGCGAGTTGAGGCAGATTGCTGCTGAACTGGGCGTGGGCCAGATAGATCTATATCCTATGCCCTATTATACCGGTCTGGAAGAGGCAAATCCTTTCATTATCAGAGACCTTAGTAAGTGTATCCTCTGCGGAAAGTGTATTCGTGCATGCAATGAACTGGTCGTGGTTGGCGCCATCGATTATAATCTCAGGGGATTTAAATCCCGACCAGCAACAGCGCATGAAATGCCTCTGGAGAAATCCAGTTGCACGTTCTGCGGTACCTGTGTATCTCTGTGCCCCACAGGTGCCCTTTCTATCAAAAATACTCGATATGTGGGTTCTCCACAAAAAGAGTCATCAACCATATGTGGGTTCTGCGGTGTAGGTTGTTCCCTGGTGATGGGATCAGTTGATGGCCAGGTTATTGAAGTAAACCCTTCACACCAGGAAGATACAGTTAATCTATCCACCCTGTGTGTGCGAGGTCATTTTACCCATGACTTTTTAAATGCGTCTGAGAGATTGACCCGTCCATTAATTCGAAGAAATGGAGGGCTAACACCTGCCCCATGGAATGAGGCACTTGAGGTCGTTGCCAAAGACCTTATCTCAATAAAGAAGAAAAATGGGCCTCAAAGCCTGGCATTTCTTGGTTCATCAAAATGCACTGTTGAGGAGAATTACCTCTTTCAAAAAATAGCTCGTGTTGCTCTGGGAACAAATAACGTGGATAACGGCAGTTATGGCTCAGGCAGGACTATAATAAACAGAATAAATGAAAGACTTGATGGTAGTGGCCGAGTCAAACCGTTAGCTGAGCTTGAGAAGGCCAAGATAATTTTCGTTATAGGGGCTGATCCCACTCAATCGGTACCTGTAGTTGGTTACTACCTCAAACGGGCCTCAAGGACAAAAGGGATCCCACTAATTGTGGCAGATCCGAGAAAAACAGAGTTAGTTTCCTTCTCTTCCCTCTGGCTGCCCCTTGCCCCCCACAGCGATTGCGCGATGATAAATGGCCTGGCAGCCTCTCTTTATAAAAGGAAGGCATATAATGCTGATTTCATTGCCCGGTTTACAGAGGGCTTTGATGTTTATTGTTCAGGCCTGACTTCGATTGACCTTGAAATGGTGTGTCAAGTCACTGGGCTTGATTCAGTACAAATTGAGAAAGCAGCGGATTTCATTGAAGGGAAAAAAATAGCCTTTGTGATCGGACACGGGATATTTCAGCAGAGAAACGGGGTTGCAACTGTGGATGCCTTGCTCAATCTCGCACTGATGACAGGAAGTCTGGGTGGTGAGGGCAGAGGTATCTATTCGCTTGCAAAGGAAAACAACGAGATAGGGGCAGGAGATATGGGTTCAGTGCCAGATTTTCTTCCTGGATGCCAGCCGCTCAACAAAGATACGATACGTAACCAGTGGGAACAGAATTGGGAGGTTAAACTTTCACCGGATCCGGGACTCAATATAATTCGTATGATTGAGGAGATAGAGAAGGGAAATCTTAAGGCTCTTTATATCATGGGTGAAAACCCTATTCGCAGCCTCCCACAGCCTGAGCGCATCAGAAATGCATTGAACAACCTGGAACTACTGGTAGTTCAGGACATCCTTGCTACGGAGACCACCAACATGGCAGACATTGTTTTGCCGGGGGCTGCCTTTAGTGAAAAGGGTGGAACATTCACCAACATGGAGGGAAGAATCCAATCCTTTGAGCCTGTGGTTCCCCCACCAGGTGAGGCAAGACCCGACTGGGAGATCCTTAACTTATTATTCGATAAGATACATTATTCCAAAAGATATTCCTCTCTACAGGAAATAAGAGCAGAAATCAGTCAACTTGTACCGATGTACTCGGAATTGGAACGGAGTAAGGAAAAATCTTGGGTAAAGGAATCGAGCAATCTGAGGATTTTTCATCCAAATGCGGAGGGAAAACCTATTCATTTTTGCCCTGTGATCTTTACACCAGATGATAGATTTGATGGAAATTATCCCTTTAAGGCCATTTTGGGTTCCCTGCGATACCATCTTGCAAGTGGCACCAGGACCAGCCATTCAGATAGGGTTAAGGATTTTGGTTTTAAGGGAGAGGTGGAGATATCCCCTGAGGATAGTGCCAGACTCAATCTGAAAGATGGGGATATGGTCAGGATATCTTCTCCAAACGGTTCTATAGATCGAGAAGTGATGTTGAAGAAGGATTTAAGTACTGAACTCATCTTTATCCCCATGGCCTTTCATATTAATGATGCCATGCGGTTAGTCGAGCTGACACAACTGGCCGAGGCCAGTTCCCCTGGCTGGAAAGAGTGTAATGTAAAGATTGAAAAGTTGCAAGGATAACAACTCACATGTTCCGGGTTTGAACTCGCAACATGTAACTCGTAAGGGCAAGGTCCAAATGAAACCGAAAGTCATAGATTGGGGACAACTGGAAGATATTATAGGCAGACATAGAGCTGAGACGTGGCCCCTGATTCCACTATTACAAGATATTCAAGAGATATTTGGATACATACCCGAGGAATCCATTGAGAGCATTGCAGAGGCCCTGAATCTCTTTCCAAGTCAGGTACAAGGCGTAATATCCTTTTACGCTGGTTTATCCATGAAGCCCAAAGGAAAATATGTGATCAGGGTATGTCGTGGTACAGCCTGTCACGTCAAGGGGGGCCGAAGCATCTTGAGGTTCGTGAAAAAAGAGCTGGGGCTGGATGAGGGCGAGACCAGTTCTGATTATCAATTCACCCTTGATACTGTGGCTTGTCTGGGGGCCTGTTTTCTTGCCCCTGTCATGATGGTGAACAGAACCTATTTTGGCAAACTATCTCCACCAAAGCTGACCAATATACTAGCCGAGTACGGGAAGAAGAAGGGGGAAGACTAAAAAGCATGGAAAGAATTTTATCCATTGGGGAATTAGAGTGGTACCGGAATAAAATTCTTGCGCAGCAGGATGAGGGAAAAACATGTCTACATGTATGTATGACCGGCTGTCGCGCTTATGGTGCTGCTGACCTTCGATCTGCCCTTGAAGAGGAGGTCAAAAAACAGGGCCTTTCCGGCCAAGTAGAGGTCCGCTCCACCGGATGTCATGGGATTTGTGCTAAGGCGCCGGTAATGTACATTGATCCGTTAGGAGTTCAGTATCAGGAAGTGGCTCCTGAAGATGCCACAGAGATCATAGATCTTACCCTGAAGAAAAACCAGTTGATTGATCACTTAGCCTATAAGGATGCCTTGACAGGAAATCCCATTTACTATCGCAATCAAATCCACTTTTATAAGAAACAGGTGAAAAGGGTGCTGGGCAACTGCGGAAAAATCGATCCCACGAACATAGAACATTACATTGCCGCTGGTGAATATCAGGCCATTGTCAAGGCGCTCTCCAGGATGACCCCAGATCAGGTGATCGATGAGGTAACTGCCGCCAAACTCAGAGGCAGGGGTGGTGCCGGTTTTCCTACAGGAATGAAATGGCGGTTTGCCCGCCAGGCAGCCGAAAAACCCAAATATATCATCTGCAATGCTGATGAAGGCGACCCAGGTGCCTTTATGGATCGTGCGGTTCTGGAAGGTGATCCGCATGCCGTGCTTGAGGGGATGCTCATCGGTGCGTATGCCATTGGAGCAGAACATGGGCACATTTATGTGCGGGAAGAATACCCCATTGCTGTTGAACACCTGAAAATTGCCTTAGAACAAATGAAAGAACTGGGTCTTTTAGGGGAGAATATCTTAGGGGCCGGTCTTAATTTTGATATTTCCTTGAACATGGGCGCAGGGGCCTTTGTCTGTGGCGAAGAAACTGCCCTCATGGCCTCCATTGAGGGGAAACGAGGGATGCCGAGGGCCAGACCACCGTTTCCTGCTCAAGCAGGATTGGACAGCAAACCCACCAATATCAATAATGTAGAGACCTGGGCCAATGTTCCGTTGATCATTAAAAACGGCGTGGAATGGTATACCCAGATAGGTACAGAGAAGAGCAAAGGGACCAAAATTTTTTCCTTGGCTGGCAAGGTAAATAACACTGGCCTGGTGGAGGTCCCTATAGGTGTGACCATCAGAGAGGTAATTTTTGATATTGGCGATGGCATTCCAAAGGGAAGAAAGTTCAAGGCCGTCCAGATGGGGGGGCCATCGGGCGGCTGCGTGCCTGCCCAGTATCTAAATCTTCCCATAGATTATGATACCCTCCAGCGAATTGGATCTATCATGGGTTCAGGCGGTATAGTGGTTATGGATGAAAATAACTGCATGGTGGAAATGGCCCGGTTCTTTTTGAGTTTTACCCAATCGGAATCCTGTGGGAAATGCGCTCCCTGTCGCCTGGGTACCACCCAATTGCTGGAGATTCTGACAAGGATCACACAGGGAAGAGGCAGGATTGAGGATATTCAGACAATCAGGGATCTGGGAGAAACCATAATAAGCACCTCCCTGTGCGGTCTCGGGCAGACTGCTCCCAAACCTGCCCTTTCTACCCTTAATTTTTTCTTAGAGGAATATGAGGAACATATCCTGGAACACCGCTGTGCTGGAGCTGTTTGTGACTCTATGGTCATATCTGCCTGCCAGCACGCCTGTCCCGCCGGGATTGATGTGCCCAATTATGTGGCTGCTATTGCCGCCGGCAAATATGAAAAGGCAGTAGAGATAATCATGGAGAGAAATCCATTCCCCGGTGTATGCGGTCGCATCTGTATCCATCCATGTGAGTTAAAATGTCGTCGAGGTGAACTGGATGAGCCCGTTGCCATTCGTTCATTAAAACGATTTGCAGCGGACTGGTATTATGATCATATCGGGAAGGCCAAAGAACCCTTTCCAGTGACCAGAGATCAAAAGGTGGCTGTGATCGGTGCAGGTCCAACGGGATTAACCTGTGCCTATTATTTGGCCAAGATGGGATATGGTGTGAAAGTTTTTGAGGCCCAACCGGTGGCTGGAGGGATGCTGGAAATTGCGATTCCGGAATTTCGTCTCCCCCGCAAGGTGATTCAAGAGGAGATCGCCTACATCGAAAGTTGTGGTATAGAGATCCAATATAACTCACCCATTGATGCCCAACATACCGTAAATGACCTTTTAGAAGAGGGGTATCACTCCGTATTTATTGGTGCAGGGGCCCAGGCCAGTAAGAGGATCAACATTCCTGGCGAAGAAGAGGGTTTAGTCGGTCTTCACTACGGCCTTCAATTTTTAACAGATATCAGGAGCGGCGAGGAGATACAGCTAAAAGGAAAGGTCGTAGTCTTGGGAGGAGGGAATGTTGCTATTGATGTGGCCAGAACCGCCCTTAGGGTGGGCGCCCATGACGTTCAAATATTCTATCGGAGGACAAAGGAGGAAATGCCTGCATGGGAGAAAGACATTGAGGAGGCCATTGAGGAGGGAATCGTTATCAATCCTTTATGGTCTCCCAAGCAGATTATACATCACGGTGGTACAATCACCGGCATTGAGTTTATGCGCAGTATGACGGTTTTTGACGAAGAGGGACATTCCTCTCTCAGTGTTAACGAGGAGGTGACCCAAATGGTGGAGGCCGAAACTATCATTATTTCCATCGGACAGGCGCCTGACATCTCTTTTCTGTCCAAAGACAGCCAGCTTGAAAGGGCCCTGTGGGGCAGCCTTGTGGTAAATGAAAATACCCTTGCTACCAATATCCCCAGTGTTTTTGCAGGTGGCGATTTTACAACAGGCCCGAGTATTGTCATAAAAGCTATCGCCTCAGGCAGAAGGGCGGCTCTGGCAATAGACAAATACCTTAAAGGGGAAAAAGGAAGGATAGAAATCGTGGATGAAAAGACTGCGATGAAGGAGGATATTGGTCTGGCCCTGGATGAGGAAACCACCGAAGAAAAGCCGAGGATCAAGATCCAGCTTGAGAAGCCAGAAGAGAGGGTAAGGGACTTCAGGGAGGTAGAAAAAGGATTCTCCAAGGAGGAGGCCCACCGAGAAGCCATGAGATGCCTGAGGTGTGACTTAGAGGAAAAATAGGAGCAAAGCTATGATCAGATCTATCACTAAGCAAAAACCAGAGGAAGAGATTGACCGCCTTCTCAATGGACTGGGAAGGATTTTCATCATCGGGTGCGGTACATGCACCACCCTGACTCGGACAGGAGGGGAACCTGAGGTGAGGGCCATGAAAGAGCGTTTATCCGGTCAAGGAAAGCTGGTTACCGGAACAATGATTTTACCAGTGGCATGCGACAATCTAACAGGAGAGGCCCTAATGGAATATGGCCAGCAGATTGACCAGGCCGATGTCCTGTTGATTATGACATGCGCCTTTGGAGTGCAGACCATCGCAAGGCAGTTAAAAAAAATGGTTGTCCCTGCCCTTGATACCCTATTCATCGGAAAAGAGAACGGCATTGGCCAATTTGATGAGATATGTACCCAGTGCGGTACCTGCATCTTGGGGGAGACAGGGGGGATATGTCCAGTGACATCATGCCATAAGGGGCTGGTTAATGGCCCATGCGGTGGCACAAATAATGGTAAATGCGAGATAGATCCGGAAAAGGATTGTGCATGGACACTGATTTACAATCGGTTGAAAGAGTTGGGCCGTCTGGATCTAATGAGAACATATCAGAAACCGCGAAATCATCAGGGAGAGCCCTCACCGGGGAAAATAATCCTGGAGGCTTCGTTTCAATCGGCCTCAGGCCCCGCTTCCAGCCCGTAGGGCTTACAGGCCGGAGGGTAGTACATATACTCTCAAGGAAAGGAAAAACAGCACAATTATCAAGCCTGAATTCCCCTTTCAGAAATTCAGGTCAAAGGCTCAGCAGTTCTGCGATCTCTGTGAGACAAAAAATATTTTGAGAGGTTAAACATGGCTTCATCATTCAAAAAGGCCCTGAAATCAGGTAAATTTGTAATTACCTCTGAGGTGGCACCACCCAAAGGGACTAACCTGGAAAAGATGCATCACCATATTGAGCTTTTAAAGGATAAGGTGGATGCCATAAACATAACCGATCACCAGAGCTCTGTTATGAGATTCCCCTCTCTCGGAGGTGCCCTGCTTGTAAAAGAGATGGGTGGAGAGCCGATTTTGCAAATGACCTGTCGAGATCGAAATCGCCTCGCTCTGCAGGCTGATCTTTTATTTGCTTCAAGCAGGGGGATTAACAATGTGCTCTGTCTCACGGGTGATTCTGTAATCTTAGGTGATCATAAGGAGGCCAAAGGGGTTTTTGATATGGATTCTAGTCAACTCCTCGCTACAATACGACGGCTTGAGAAAGGAAAAGATCTGGGGGGAAATGACTTGGATGGAAGTGTGGCTTTCTGTGCAGGAGCAATTGTTACACCTGAAGCCAATCCCCTTGAACCCCAGCTCATCAAATTTGAAAAGAAGATTGAGGCAGGTGCTAAATTTATCCAAACCCAGGCAGTCTACGACCTGGATAATTTTAAAAAATTTATGGAGTATGCTAAACAGTTCCCTGTGAAACTGTTGGCCGGCATTATTCTACTTACCTCGGCCCCAATGGCCAGGTTTATGAACAAAAATGTGGCAGGTGTCAACGTTCCGCAGGACTTGATTGATGAAATGGCCTCTGCACCAAAAGGCAGGGCACTGGACAAGGGTATTGAGATAGCTGGCCGAATGATAAAGAGAATAAAGAAAGAGAAGATGTGTGATGGTGTGCACATAATGGCCATCGGCAGGGAGGAACTCGTTCCAGATATCATCTCTGCAGCAGGTTTAAGCTGATATCTGACTCACTCTATTTACAATCGTTTCAAAATATTTATTGCGGCCTGCTTCACCTTCATATCAGGCTCGGACAGCATCTCTTCAATCTCGTCTTTAAATCCAAGAAGATCCTCTCTGTTGGCCTCATTTAATTCCCTTAAAGCCAGAGCACGAATACGTGTATTCTTGTCCTTCAAATACTTACGATATACCGACACATAGTCTTTGGCCTCGGTTATCGATCCAAGAAGCACCATGGTGTTGAAACTAAACTCTGCCCAATCTCACATAGTAAAATTACCGATTTTGGCTCAAGGGTGTTTTAGGTAAAAAATTCACCTCATTAATCCCTGGCTGCTGGGCGAGAAATGCACACCAATCATTATCCGTGACGCCTACCAAACCCTTCATTTCGTATTTCCTGGAACGATTTGCTATCTAAAAAGTGCCAAGAAAAAGACTCGACCTTTTTACTGCCGGGAAACCAGGCAGCAAACTGAGAAAACAAATCTCAACCTGTAGCATCGGGAAAAATTTGTCTACTCGAATCAGAAACATAAATATCAAATATTGCTTGACAAATATACATATATAAGTACTAACTAAAATAGAATATTGTTCCAATTATATTCTACCAATCACATATCTAAGAATTTTGTAAGAAATGAATAAAACTTAAATTTCTTACATAAAATTCAAACTTTATTTCTCAAGAGTTGAAGTAGCCAGCAGGTGTCCCTTTGAGATATCTAAAATCCTACCTCCCCATATACTATCGATCCGACGTGTCCAAATTATTCTCAAACACTGTAAGCTAATTTAGGTTCCATGTCTATACATAGAAGATCAAAATTTCATCCAAAACAAGTTTTAGGTAAAGACCCCCAATTTCATCTAAAAAAGTAATAACGTATGTTGAACATTTAAGAGGTAATTCATAGAGAAAAGAACGAATCTCTATTTTAATAAAAAACGCTTAAAGAAAGGAGGGATAATAAAATTCTATAATAAAGGGTTTGAAAAATTGTGGGAGTAATTTTTTTAATTAACCTTAACAAGAGGGGGGAATGAAAATGAAATCAAAAAAACTGCTTTTTACTTCGTTCATTATATTTGGTGTAGCTTTTTCAATAATATTTTTTAAGACTGACATTTCTTGTGCCCGATCAATGACCTTAAAGGTTTCTCATCAATTTGCTGCTGGAGATGTCCGAGACATGATGGGCCGCGTATTTGGCGATATGGTATACAAAAGGACAAACGGAGAAATAAAATTCCGCCACTACCCTGCTAAATCCCTATTTAAACCAAAAGACCAGTGGGATGCTATGCGTAAAGGTGCTTTAGATATGGCGGTATTCCCTTTGGATTATGCATCTGGAAAGGTGCCTCAACTTTCAATTACCTTAATGCCATGTTCAGTAGCAAATATTAAACAAGGGCTTACATGGAGAAACAAGCCCATCGGTAAAAAGGTTGGGGCCCTGATGGAGCAAAACGGGGTAAAAAATCTTGTCTGGGCCTTTTTTGATGGAGGAATTGGCAGTAAGATAAAACAAATAAAAGTTCCAGAGGATGTAAAGGGAACAAGACTAAGGGCTGCCGGTAAAAAATTTGAATTTATGATGCGAGAGGCCGGAGCCTCTATTACCAGTATGCCTTCCTCGGAGACCTACCATGCCCTTGCAACCGGGGTCTTGGATACCATGATGACATCCTCTGCCTCTTTTGTTACCTATCGACTCTATGAAATACTAAAGTATATTAATGCCCCAATAGATTATTCTATTTGGTATATGGCAGAAAATTTATGTATTTCCATGAAAACGTGGGATAGACTCACGCCAGATCAGCAGAAGATATTTCTGGAAACAGCCGAGTGGATGCATGAAAATTGGATATATCAAAATTTTAAAACATTAGCGGAAAAACTTGTAATAGAATATACCAGAGCCGGCAGAGAAGTCCATTTCATGAATAAGCAAGAATTTGAAGCATGGATGGCATTTGCCAAAAAAACAGCCTGGAAAGACTTCGCCAAAACAGTAGAAGGAGGCCAGGAACTCCTGGATCTTGCCGTGGCAGCCATGAAATAAAGGACTTTCAGATACACGGCTGAGAGGTTAACAATCATAATGAGTCCCTCTTATAAAGGAGGGGCTCATTATTAAATATAAAATAAAGGCCTCTTGGTAGGATTCAAAATGGCGAAATAATTCGGGGTACCTATTATGAAAAAAGTGTGGAGAAAACTACAATGGGTGATTGAAGGGGTGAGTTCCATTACTGGAGGGGTAGCAGCATTATGCATAGTTGCTGCAGCTTTAGTGGTAACAGAAGGGATTATAACCAGAAAGGTATTTGGGTTATCTGCGATCTGGCAAATTGAAGCATCAGTCTTTTTGCTTATTTTTGCCACCTTTGTGGGAGCTCCCTTTGTCCAAAAAAGTGAACATCACCTCAATGTCGATTTAGTTCTTGTTCACCTATCTCCTAAGACCAGGGAAGTAGTCCTTATCGTTGTTTCTATCATAACGTGTATCCTTGCCGGAATACTTGCATGGTTTGCATGGCCTATGTGGTGGGAAGCCGCTATTAGAAATGATCATTCATATAGTTTATGGGGTCCTCCCCTTTGGATTCCATATTTTTTTATTCCATTTGGCATGTCGCTGCTTCTCTTTCAATATATTGTGCATATCATCAAGAAAATAAATTCTCTGAAAAAAAGCAAGCTTATTGAAAAGACTACGAGGTTTGAATTAAAAGACATAAAAATATCCAAGGCTGATTCAGGCCCGAAGAAGTAATTAACAATCCTGGAAAAGGAAACCACGATATGAATGAATATGTTCTTGCTGTGCTTTTGTTTGGAAGTGCATTAGTTTTATTAATCTCAGGTATCCCCATATGGGCAGGATTGGCCGGGATATCTATTGTGTTTATTCTCATTTTTTCTCCTCATCTGTTACCTACCGTTCCATTCGTTGTCTATGGTAGCATGGATACTTTTGCGCTATTAGCCATCCCCCTGTTCATTCTTATTAGTGCCCCTATATCTGAATCAAATGCGAGCAGGGATTTATATGAAACATTGCACAAATGGCTTTACAAGATCCCCGGAGGGCTTGGTATAGCAAACATGATTGGCTGCGGTATCTTTGCTGCTTTATGCGGCTCCAGTCCTGCTACTGCAGCAGCCATTGGGGGTATTGGGATTCCGGAAATGAGAAAGCGTGGCTACTCCCCTGCATTGGCCACAGGATTAATTGCCCATGCTGGCACCTTCGGCATCCTTATTCCGCCCAGTATAACCATGATCCTTTACGGGGTTGCCACTGAGACCTCTATTGGCAAATGCTTCATCGCCGGCATCCTTCCTGGTATACTTGAAATTCTCTTAAGCTGTATTTGGGTTGGGATGGTTTTTTATTACCGCAAGATAGTACCTGCCAAACAGGGAGCTGTATATTATATTGAGGACCGGCGGGTGACAGAAAGATATTCCTGGAAGGAAAGATTTACCTCTCTTTTCAAGATCTTGCCTTTTGTCTTAATCATATTTGGAATAATGGGATCCCTCTACGGGGGTTGGGCAACCCCAAGTGAAGCTGCGGGACTGGGGGCTGTTCTTTCCATTTTCTTTGTAATGACCATCTATAAGATTTATAGTCCCAAAACATTATGGAAGATATTTATAAAGGCCTTAAATGAAAGTTCCATGATATTGATGATTATGGCTGCGGCCTTGCTATTCGCCTATGTTTCTTCTGATCTCTATGCGACCCAGACCCTTGGTGAGCTTATCTTGAAGCTCCCTGTTGGCAAGTGGGGGATCATCATACTTATTAATATCCTGCTTTTAATGTTAGGATGCTTTATCCCCCCGGCTGCCGTGATCTTAATGGTGGCCCCACTATTAATCCCCGTAATCAAAGGATTAGGGTTCGATCCTATATGGTTCGCAGTCATTATGACAGTTAATCTTGAGATAGGCCTGGTAACACCTCCTGTAGGACTAAATCTCTATATCGTTAAGAATATTGCCCCTGATGTACCCATGTCTCATGTTTTATTGGGGGTATTCCCCTTTCTCATAATAGAAGGAATTGTTATTGCATGTATATGTATCTGGCCAGGATTAGCTTTATGGCTGCCAAATATGATGATAGGGTAGATTTATATTCAGGAATTGAAAAAATTAGAGAGATAAAATGATCCGAGGTAAAATGGGTTGCGAATCACTAAAGGATTGTCTTTTGGATAGCTCCTTAGCTCAGGGAGAAAAGAAAGCAATAAGCTTCCTTCGGGAAGGCGTGGTAGAGACAGAGATCTCCTATAAAGAGTTGAATAAGGATTCTAACCGGATGGCCAATACCTTCCTGGATATAGGGGTTACAAAAGGAGACAGGGTAATCCTCTACCTCCAAAAATCTCTGGCCTTTATCATTGCTCATTGTGCACTTCAAAAGATAGGAGCTATTGGAGTCCCTTTGAATCCAGGATTTAAGCAATCGGAAATGGAATACCTGCTTGGGGATACTCAAGCGACATTAGTGCTATCAGGCCCTGAACAAGAGGCCATAATAAAGGAAATAGACCCCAGGCTAAATACTATTGTGATTCATACTGAAAGACCTTACCAGGATCTTAATTTTTTCAGATCTGCCTCAGATAGTATGCCCCAGATAGAAATCAAACCAGAAGATCCAGGACTTATTATCTACACCTCGGGAACCACAGGAAACCCCAAAGGATCTATCCTTACACAGGGAAATCTTGTCCATGATGCAAGAAACATTATCAATATATGGGAGATAACAGAATCTGACGTGGTATGTCATGCGCTTCCTCTTTTTCATGTCCATGGACTTTGTTTTGAACTCCACACTGCCTTAATGGCAGGTGCTCACACGATAATGCTTGATAGATTTTCTCCAGAAGAGGTTATAAAGGTATTGACAAAAAGAGAGGGGGAATATGTCTGTACGCTCTTTATGGCTGTTCCTGCTATATATGCTAAATTAATGGACTATGTGGGAGAGAGAACGTTGGACTTTGAGCATATACGCCTATGGACATCGGGTTCAGCACCACTCTTGGTCAAGGACTTTGAGAAGATAAATAGTATATTTGGCAAGGAACCGGTGGAACGTGAGGGTATGACAGAGACGGGGATGAATTTTTCTAACCCTGTACGGGGCGTGAGAAAACCTGGTTCCATCGGATTACCCCTGCCGAATCTTGAGGTAAGAATAGTGGACCCTGAGACACTCGTAGATGTGGTTCCTGGCCAAACAGGCGAAATCTTTCTTAAGGGTCCTGCTATTACTCCTGGTTATTGGCGAAAACCTGAAGAGACGGGTAAGGCATTTGAAAAAGGCTGGTTTAAAAGCGGCGATCTTGGTAAAGTCGATAAGGATGGCTACTATTATCTTACAGATCGCATCAAGCATATTATCATCTCAGGAGGGGAAAACATCTCCCCAAAAGAGGTAGAGACTGTTATAAACCAGGTTGAGGGAGTAGCTGAATCCTCTGTAGTTGGTATCCCGGATGAAAAATGGGGAGAAAAGGTGGTAGCAGCCGTTGTTCCAAAACCTGGCTTCAAGGTTGAACCCCATAAGATTCAAACGTTCTGCAAGAAACATCTTCACGACTGGAAAGTCCCCAAAGATGTCGTTTTTATACAAGAGTTACCCAAAAACAAAATGGGAAAGGTATTAAAAGAGGAGGTGAAAAAGGCTTTTAAACATTGAACTATCAGCTTTCAGCTTCGAGCTGATTTTTCTTTAGCCTTCCATCTGGTAACTATAACGATCCAATGCCTACTGAAACATGTATGTTTCAGTAGATTCAAAACAAGGAAGATATTGGCTATAATCGTTTCAAAATATTTATTGCGGCCTGCTTGACCTTCATATCAGGCTCAGACAGCATCTCTTCAATCTCTTCTTTAAATCCAAGAAGATCCTCTCTGTTGGCCTCATTTAATTCCCTTAAAGCCAGAGCACGAATACGGGGATCTTTATCCCTCAAACACCTACGATATACCGACACATAGTCTTTGGCCTCTGTTATCGATCCAAGAAGTACCAGGGTGTTGAAACGAAGATCTGCATCCTCATGATTCAGGTATTTAAGATACACCGATATCACCTCTTTTTGCTTAGAATAAAAACGCCACAGATTAAGAAGAATGCACCGTTTTTGTTCAAAAGGCCCATGTTCCAATCGCTCCAGCATCAGGCTAAAGATGCGATCATCCCTCATATTAGAGAGGGCATTGACTGCAGTTTGTTGAACACGAATATCAGGGTCATACAGGAGCTCAATGAGAGGAATAGCAGCCTGAGTATTTCCCTCCTATCCCAGTGCAAAAGCAGCATATATCCGCAGTTCAGCGTCAGGGCTCTTAAGATCTTCCAGCAAACGATCCAGTAAGGGTTGGGGCTCTTTAAGAAATGGGAAGATAACGCTGAGTTCAATGGAGGCGGAATTGCGAATGTCTTTGTTTTCCTTTGTATCAGCAAGGATCTCATACAACGGCCAGGCCACTTCCTGTTTAGCCCAACTACCCAGAAGCAGGATTATCTCATGCTTCAATTCCTGATCAGCATACTTAAATGCCTTTAAAAGCAGGGGAACGGCTTTATCCTGTTCCTCTAAAAAGAGTTCTATTGATTCGATATAGGATTCTACCTTTTCAAAAAGGCGTTCCCTGGATTTAAAGTCTATTACTTTTTCATTCATAGTGCTCACCGGCTCTGGTCAATCAGCTATTAAAATATCGTGAGGGATTTGTCCCGGTTCAGCTACTCCCACGAGGGTCATAATACGCTTGAGTTCCTGAGTAATCCCATTTACTACACCCTTTACCCCTTCCCTCCCATCTGCGGCTAATCCATAGAGAATCGGCCGGCCGATGCCCACAAGAGAAGCACCAAAAGCGAGGCCCTTAAGTACATCACTGCCGCGCCTGAATCCACCATCTACCATTATCGCTACCTTTCCACTCACTTCTGAAACGATTTCATCCATCACCTGCAGGGGATGGGGCAGGTAGTCCAAGGTATGCCCGCCGTGATTGGAGATAATGATGCCATCTGCACCGGCATCCACGGATTTTATGGCGTCAGCTCGACTCAGGATCCCTTTGAAGATCAGGGGAGTGAATACTTTTCCTGAGAAGTTCTTCACCCTTCTGATAAAGCTCTGTGAGATCCATAGGGATTACCTCCTTTCAGCGTATAAGTTCAGCCACCAAGTCTCAAAGGCACGAAGAAATGATTATGTCTCTTATTAAAAATGATATTTAAAGAATTATATAATAATCTTGGTGACTTAGTGTCTTTGTGGCTGAACTATTACCTTTCAACTAATAACCCAGGCTTTCACCGACAAGTTTCACATGGATGCGGCCCTTGATCATGTGCCCCTCTATGATGCTCCACATGTTGCAGATACGCTGTGGCGATTTGCAGTCGGTGCACAGCCCGGTCTCAACGCACGGAGTATTGAGCCCCAGGCGAATGGCGTTGACTGGCCCTACGTAGTTCCTGACTCGGGCCATGGCTGACTCCAGATCGAGAGCCAGCTTATTCATCCCCACTACCAGGATAACCTTTTTAGGACCGAATGTCATGGCCGCTACACGGTTACCCATACCATCGAGGTTGACCAACCTGCCGTCCAGGGTGACGGCGTTAGAACTCGCGATCATCACATCAGCCGTCATACCTTTGCGCCTGAGTTCCAGGCTCTCCTCTGATGAGAGTCCGGGTTGGTAAGGATTGATAACATCAACTCCGGACAGATTATCTAACTCATCCCAAAGGCCCATGTCTACAGTTGTCATTGAACCGCAGCGGAAGACCGTCGCCCCCTGCGGAATCATGGCCACAATCTCGTCCTTAGCCTGGGATGCGTTTGAGGAGTAGCTCCCTTCCATGCGGCGCTTCTCCAGGTGATTGATAACATTCTTGGCCACCTTTTCGTTCCAAACTATTTGATGTACGTCCATATTGTGCCTCCTTCAAAATAACGATACAATTTGCTCTTTCAGTAATTCCTCTTTGAATATTATATAAGATGAGAAGGTTATGTGTCAATTAGAAGGGCCAATTGAATGCTTTTCATTTTGTTGGGCAGGCGCAATAGGTCATCGTGGATAACCGCCCATACCTTATCAATAATGCTGGTAGTAGTTATAACTCTAAATGGTTTGGGGTTCCATGGAGATCGGCTTTCTGGAAGCCCATTTATAGGAGAGATAAAAAGCCCGCATGGCGTTTTCTGGGGCTGAAAAAATAGGGATATTGGAATGTCTTCTCAGGTAATCTATTTCAACAGATTCTGTAAATACAAAGAATGCAACAGGCTTTTGATACCGTTCCACTAATTGTGCCACTTTTTGTACAAGTTTTCGAGAGGAACTTTGTTCAAATCCCTGGTAGCGGTATCCATGCCCCAGAAGGATACCGTCCAAATCCTCACGCTTTAACAGCTCATCCACTATATATTCGTAAACATCGAGATCAAAAAGATCACCGAGATCCAATGGATTTTGCAAACGAATGACATGAGCCCTGAGTTGGCTCTCAATTTTTTTTAAAAAGTCCTCTGGAAAAGATGGAAGGTGAAATCCGTAATGGGCACAGGCATCCGCTGCAATGACTGCATGACCTCCTGAGCGGGACACCA
>Ga0307427_1000850_pt1 | contig 17151 bp, 13 predicted proteins | sample SalMarWE160190MG_FD_202162 | JGI IMG/M metagenome (GOLD analysis project Ga0307427, IMG submission 202162) | Salt marsh sediment microbial communities from the Plum Island Ecosystem LTER, Massachusetts, United States - WE1603-190 | ecosystem: Environmental > Aquatic > Marine > Intertidal zone >... | reverse complement strand
CTTTGATAAATCAAGCGACCCTGGTTCATCCCCACGCATGTGGGGAACTCTCTGTAGCTGTTTTACTCATATATCCTTCCTACGGTTCATCCCCACGCATGTGGGGAACTCGATTTTATCTACTACAGCGGCTAATGTTTTATCGGTTCATCCCCACGCATGTGGGGAACTCAGCGGAATATCAAAAGATAGTGGGTATTTCACCGGTTCATCCCCACGCATGTGGGGAACTCAAATGGCCAAATACTAACTCGATTGAATAAGTCGGTTCATCCCCACGCATGTGGGGAACTCGAACGAATTGAAAAAGAAATTATTAATAATGCCGGTTCATCCCCACGCATGTGGGGAACTCCTATGAACTTGGTATCAAAAACCCTAAGCGGTCGGTTCATCCCCACGCATGTGGGGAACTCTTCTTTTGACGTGCCTCTACCCCTTTTTTACTCGGTTCATCCCCACGCATGTGGGGAACTCTTTCGGACAAAAATCCTTTTTTTCCTAACAACCGGTTCATCCCCACGCATGTGGGGAACTCTTCATCACCGGCCTTTAAACCGATCTTTTCAGCGGTTCATCCCCACGCATGTGGGGAACTCGAAAAAACCAACACTAAGCCGGTTTATCAGGGCGGTTCATCCCCACGCATGTGGGGAACTCATATTTTCGTCAGGGAAAATAGCCTCTAATATCGGTTCATCCCCACGCATGTGGGGAACTCGATTTTAATAAAAGATCACTTAAAATCTCACCCGGTTCATCCCCACGCATGTGGGGAACTCCCGCCTACCGGCTTTGATACGATTTTTTCAACCGGTTCATCCCCACGCATGTGGGGAACTCTGTATAGGGAATGTCTGGAAGAAATTCAAAGGCGGTTCATCCCCACGCATGTGGGGAACTCGACTTGTAATAAGCCGGTTGATTTCAGCCGGCCGGTTCATCCCCACGCATGTGGGGAACTCGGAACATCAAAAGAGGCTGGAATATCCATGACCGGTTCATCCCCACGCATGTGGGGAACTCCCATAATCCGGATCTGGCAAAGGGCTTTCTCCTGGTTCATCCCCACGCATGTGGGGAACTCTAATTGAATAGTTCTAATTGTTTTTTTTGCTGCGGTTCATCCCCACGCATGTGGGGAACTCACGTGTTTGTTCCTTGAGAAAGGCAAATTTTTCGGTTCATCCCCACGCATGTGGGGAACTCATATTAGTAGCAGACAGAATAAATCCAGACCTACGGTTCATCCCCACGCATGTGGGGAACTCGTAAATTTACCACAGTTTAGGTAAGTAATAACCGGTTCATCCCCACGCATGTGGGGAACTCACATTACTGATGATAGGCTCTCAGCTTACAGTCGGTTCATCCCCACGCATGTGGGGAACTCTTATGATCTTTTGAAGAAGTGGAGGAAAAACGCGGTTCATCCCCACGCATGTGGGGACTCGATACAAAAAGGATGCTCCCCTTTGGTTAGAGCGGTTCATCCCCACGCATGTGGGGAACTCATCAACACCGAACCTTGATAGGAGCCTATATCCGGTTCATCCCCACGCATGTGGGGAACTCTCTTTAATCATCTTTTCGGCCTGAAATTTCAACGGTTCATCCCCACGCATGTGGGGAACTCAGGAATTAATCGACAATTACAAATTAGGTAGCCGGTTCATCCCCACGCATGTGGGGAACTCGGGTGACAACTCTTACCTGTTTGTCTTGTACTGCGGTTCATCCCCACGCATGTGGGGAACTCTTAAGAAAAGCGGTGACGTTGTAGTTGGTGAACGGTTCATCCCCACGCATGTGGGGAACTCAGTAATGTTATCTATCATGTTTATCCTGAGTCCGGTTCATCCCCACGCATGTGGGGAACTCTCCAGTAGAGGCCAGGGAGAATACAATCAATACGGTTCATCCCCACGCATGTGGGGAACTCCTCGTCTGTCATATCGACATGCATTTTAATCTCGGTTCATCCCCACGCATGTGGGGAACTCGCTCGTCGTTTATAACTCCCATATCATGCATCCGGTTCATCCCCACGCATGTGGGGAACTCTTAATATATACACTCTCACACCATTGTCAAGACGGTTCATCCCCACGCATGTGGGGAACTCGCATCAATACCCTCTGGTACTCTTGCTACACCCGGTTCATCCCCACGCATGTGGGGAACTCACCAAGTTTGTTACATAGATCTCCTAAATAGCCGGTTCATCCCCACGCATGTGGGGAACTCTTTTAAAAGGTAACTAAAGGTAACTATGGGAACGGTTCATCCCCACGCATGTGGGGAACTCTATTAAGAAATTTGTTCTATCTAAGAAAGATGCGGTTCATCCCCACGCATGTGGGGAACTCACAATATCCAGGGGTCTTGTCTCATTCCAAAACGGTTCATCCCCACGCATGTGGGGAACTCAACTGCTAAAGGTCATGGATATAAAGGTATTCCGGTTCATCCCCACGCATGTGGGGAACTCTTCAACAAACCTGATCTCCTCGTTGACAAAACCGGTTCATCCCCACGCATGTGGGGAACTCGGATTGAGATCGCTTTCGACTTTAGCTACTGCCGGTTCATCCCCACGCATGTGGGGAACTCTGGTTTAAGTTAAAGGTATATCTCTCATAATGCGGTTCATCCCCACGCATGTGGGGAACTCTGTTTATATACATTAAGGGTATAAGCTGAATGCGGTTCATCCCCACGCATGTGGGGAACTCATAACAAATGGCTCTGGGAAGCAAACCTTTTACGGTTCATCCCCACGCATGTGGGGAACTCTGAACCATCAATAGTTAAGATTACCTCACAATCGGTTCATCCCCACGCATGTGGGGAACTCTCTTTTATTATTAGGCAATCTATTTCACCTCCCGGTTCATCCCCACGCATGTGGGGAACTCGAGGTCGCTCGTTGGAAGTGCTCTTACCGTTACGGTTCATCCCCACGCATGTGGGGAACTCACTTTCTGGAACTCTATGAAATTACATAGAATTTCTGGAAGCTAATTTGCTACCGTTATTTTTCGCCCTCTTACGATTCAATATTAAGTTGTCAAAGACCATTTTATCCATCGGATGCATCGGGTTCTAATGGCATGAAAGAAACAAGCCTCAACCCGTCATACTCTATCGGGACTCGGCGATTTTCGCCAAAGGTTTGGAAGTCGAAGCCGGATTCGGTATTGGTGCCCCACGCCATGGCCACGTTTCCGGTTTCGGCAAGTATGGTTATCTGTTCCCAAATCATCTCCCGGATGCGCCTGGAAACATCACCTACATATACACCCGCGCGTATTTCCAAAAGCCAGACAGCCAATCTACCGCGCAGCCTAGGAGGCACATTTTCCGTTACTACAACCAGCACGCTCATTTTATTTACTCCTATGACCCTCGTCGCCAAGCTTTTCCGGTTCTGGTATGGCTGGCGGCTGTGCGTCTTTCGGTGGTGGAGGTGGTTCTATGCCTCCTGCGGAAAGGACCTCTTCAATACTGGGAATAATCCTTTTGAGAAGACGCGTTTCCCTGAAAACGTCCCGGCAAGCAATACGCACTTCACGGTCCGGCTGGGCCGGGTTTTTCGAAGCGATTTTAAAGGCCACCGGTACTACAGCTTCAAACTTAAAGATATCTGCGATGTCATAAACAAAAGAGAGCGGTTTTCCACTGTGCAGAAACCCAACCGCAGGCGCATATCCTGCGGCTAAGATTGCAGCTTCCGTTATGCCATACATGCAGGAAGTAGCGGTACTGATACATTTATTGGCTACATCACCTGCCGACCAATCCCTTGGATCATATCTCCGGCCTCGCCACTTTACACGGTACTGTTTAGCCATTAATTCATAGAGTTTCTTGACTCTGATACCCTCGATACCACGCAGTTGGTCAACACTCCGCCGTTCCGGCGGTTTCTCGCCAAAACGCATCTCAAACATCTTGCGTACCACTTTAAGCCGAAGGTTTTCATCCAGGGCCAGCTTGGCCTGATAGAGCAGCTTGTCAGAACGCGCCCCGCCCGGCTGGCCCGAAGAGTATAGCCGCACGCCTGCTTCGCCCACCCAGATGAGTAACGTACCGGTGACAGCGGCAAGCCTAACAGCAGCGTGGCTGATGCGGGTTCCCGGCTCAAGCATAATCGAAGCCACCGACCCAACGGGGATATGTTTGCGCTCCCCGTTGACTTCATCCACCACCACAAAGGCACCATCCTTCACATCGATCCTACCGTAGTAGACAAATATCATAGAGACCCGATCCTTGATGGGGATGGGTTTTAGAGGCGGCAGAATAGGCTCTGTCAAGAGGCATCACTTCCTTTCGATCTTTTTGGTTTTCTCCGGCGTTGTCAGATAGTTCTCGGGGGAGACGACCTTCTTGCGGGTCTTCTTCTCCAGATCTACTCTCGCCTTGCCGGCGACCTCGCCACCCTTGCGCGCAGCACGCTTACTTTGTTTGAAACCTCTCGCATCGTCCACCCGAGTTATCTCAGTCGTTGCCGCCTCTCCGAGCATAGAGAAAATCAACCCCAGGTCCGTCATATGGTCCCCGGATCAGATCCTTAAGCTTCTTGTGTTCGCTAGGCGTGATGCCGAAGGCGGCTTTAGCGATTTTGGCCGTAAGGATCGCGTATTCACTCTCTCGCTTCACATCCCTGTTTTTCCACTCATCTGTAAGTTCCCCTCTAATGGCGATTCCGCGCATGCGTTTCTCGATCCAGTCATCAGAATAGCCCTTCGCTTTATACAATGCCCGCGTCCTTTTGGTACCTAGCTCAGGGTCTTCTATCTCCTGCACCCGCTCGTAACCAACTTTTGCCAGCCAGCGTTTGAAAGGCTCTGCCTTTGGGGATGGGATTGACTGGATGATACGGAAAATGCCCTCGGTGCTGGCGCAATTTGTCTCCCTCATTTTCCCATCAGGCGCTACCATGGCAAGGGGGGTACAAATTGTACCCCAGTAGGAGCTAAGCTCCGGATCTCGCTTTCTCAGTTTTTTAATGTATTGCTTCGGATCGGCGCTATCAGTTAAAGCTTGGGCCACATCGGAAACGGAAAACCACCACTCGTTATTGTGGACCGTCTTCCTAATTTCCTTGCCCCTGAAGATCGCTATCCCTGTCTCCATGTTAAATCCTCCCTATCAATTCTCCATCCTCACATCCTCCGTACCAGCATAAGGCCACAACCGAAGGCTTTTGCGGGACCTATTCCTACGAAGAGTGCCTTTGTAAGCTTCTCGACATCTGTTATCTCCAAATCACCAAGAAAATCTACAGAGCTGAAACCCGATTTTATTCCCTTTTCAGGTTTTATTGAATGCCAGCGGTAAGCGCTATTCTGAAGTTTGTATTGGTTGTTATCATCCTTGGCAAGCGAGAAACCGTGCCTTTCTCCCTGCTTTATCATCCATTTTTCAAGCGCATCGTCAACAATCGCTTTTATCGACCACTCTAGCTTGTTATGCAACTGCATTGATTGGCGCAGGCGTTCTGAATATCTAAAATCGTCTTTCAAAAATGTCGTCAGTCGTTCATCCAGTGCAAGGCCTCCATGAGATACAAGCACTTTCTTGTATTCCATTTTTTGTGGCACAGAAGACAAACGAGATTGCAGATTGAGTTCTACACATAGTGATGTCAGAAATGTTTTTTGGGCATACATGACAATATCATGGCGAACACGCTTTTTTGTTAGTTTGTTCTTATTCGCCACTTGGCGCCGACTACGCTTCTTCAGGTAATGCTCAGGATTTTCTCTATCTAATTTTTCGGTCACTACCGGATTGGCTCTTAACTGAAAACTCAGCCGATCCCCCTTCTGCAGCTTTGGTTGATACTCTTTCGCCTCTACCCTGAAGAAGGGTTTTTCTGAAAAAGGTCTGGTTGAAGAAACAACGTAGTAAATAGGTTCACCGCGAACACCAGCCTGTGTTCCAAGCTGTTCACGTGCAATTTCTTCCCGGTAGAGAAAGTTTCTCTGTTTTTCATCTGAGAATAGATCCCATAACAGCCGGTGCATATTGTAGGGACTATCGGAAAGGACCTGCGCCAGTTGGGTACTCTTGAAGATTTCCGGTCTGATTCGAATACGGGAGAAATACATTATTCACCTCCCTGACAGTAAAAGTAATGTTCCTGGCGTGGTGAAAACTGCCAGCGTTTTCGAGATAAAGGCTGATCGTGCCTGATTCGGGTTTGCATGCGGCTCAAATCGAGAGTATCGGAAAAATCGGACGCCTCGCCTTCCCAATAATAGTGCCGATCATCATCCTGTATCAGCCAATAGGCATCGCGATCAGATAGATTGCCTTCACATGCTTTATCCGTCGGCATCATAGGCTTATGCTCATAAGCCTTGAATGCCTCATAATAGTTATTTTTATCCTCGATGATCTGAGGATTCATCGGGGCGGCCAGGGGGCAAGATTTTCGGCCAAGATAAATATGAAACCTCGGCTCTTCCAGATGCGCTTTTATAGTTTGCAAATTATATGGGGCACCAGATAATGCTCTAACTGCCGCCAATGCAAAGGCATCCAAACGATATTCCCGGCTGGAGAGAATGGTTCCCAGCCGAGCCTTTCCAAGCACCAGCTCGTCGCGGCGTGTACGATAAGTGAAGTTGCCGACCGAATCAGGAACCTGTGCTGTATGATAATCCCGCAGGAGTATTCCTTGGGAATAGACCTCCACAGCTACCGCATATCCCTGCTGCATCTGAAGCTGATTTACTGCATCGTTACGCTTTATTCCCAGCGCTGCCGATAGCAGTCCGATAATAGCTGATTTACCAGGATAGCTTGCTGTGTGCCGGGTTTCACCAACTGCAATTTCCCCCCAACTGGCCATCGGACCATAGAGGCGGAACAATAGATAGTCCATATAAGCCTCCTATTTACCAACAAAGTCCAGCAACTCAGTCAAAGAGCCTTGTTCTTTGGGAACATTCAGTTCATAACGCAAATCGGCGCAAATGCCGTACACGCTATCGAAACTATCCTTTTGCTTGACCAGTGCACTGATGGAATCATGAATAAAATCATCGTTCTCGCGATGATTGATCGGTTTAAGGTACGCCACAGACAAAGAACGCGGTTGCTGATCGCCCTTCTCGGCCAACACATAGGAGGCATATGCGCGGGAGGCAAAGCTGTTTTGCTTACCCTCTGGAGCAACCTTGACTGCCGCTTCGGTCAGAGCGCGGATCGCTTTTTTTGCCAGTTCTTCATTACCATCTAGGTTTTGGACCAGCAATTCCCGGTTAATACAAATATAGGAATAAAATAGGGCGGCGGCGAAACGGGTTTCACCGATGTGTGCTGCTCCCATATCCTCCATACCTTCGTTCAAATCATCAACAGCAGTAAAGTAATCATCTTCAATAACAATAGAATGAACGCTGATGGCATGGGCAACCTGGCAGGCAGCCTCGACGTTATAAGCCGGTTTTGAAGCGAGCATTCGGCCAAAAAGTGCAATATCTACCGCATGCATCTTTTTGCGTAAAAGCTCCAATTCCTCATCTTTAGGACCTTCCCTTCGGACAGCAATAGTATTTGAAAGATCGGTTATGTCTTTTTCTTCTTCGGTGTCAAAAAATGCCAACTGTTCAATTTCAAGCTCAACTAATTCTTTTTTTTCGCACTCAACCTTGCTCAAGTCTTTCAAACCCTCTTTCTCTTTTTCAGAAAGCTCTTTTAGCTTTCCGAAAACCCCTGCAATGGGTTTAGCCCACTCAATAGCTTCTTTGTGGTTGATTCCTTTATCTTTTAGTAATTTGTAGATCTTCAGCCCCATTTCTTTTGTACGAGTTCCAAGATGATCGGCTATAGCCTGTGTAAAAAATTCGGATGTACGCCAAGTCCTCTTTAAGCATTGAGAGGATACACGCAGCCGGTCATATCCGCCCATCTTTGCGGTTTTAGGGCTGCCCTGATCATCGCGGTTCAGGTTGGCTGGCGGATATGCGGTCAAAAGATGTAATTGAGTAAAACGGCTCATAATCATTCTCCTTTTTATTTATTTTGTAATGCAGTGAAATAATCGGTTGCCCAGCGCACAGACAGACGATTGGACGGCTTACGGTCAATCTGATTATCAAACTCCTGATGCCACTGAATGATATCATTTGCCAAAGAGGGTATATTAACCTTGCGATCAAGTAAGCGAATCGCCCTTAAAATGCGGCGGTAAAAATCATCGGTGGTCCGGCTCTTCTGCAATTGCTGAAAACGCAACTCACTCATCGTCGGTCTTTTGCTCTTTGCGGGCGTTGCCAATTGTTCAGCAAAAGAGGCTATGTTTCTCGGTTTGTTTTTATCTTTAGGCTGATAGCCTCGGCTCAGGGCCTGACTGTCCTCTTTAACGTGCGACAACAACCCCGCCACCGCTGCGCTGGTGAGCATGGGCATTTTCTCCCGCCAACTTTCCGACATCCGGTTTAGAAAGTTGAAGAAGGCATCAGTCAGCAAAATATCTTCAGTCCTTTCGGCTCTCCGCAATCGGGCACGGTCACCACGATTGTCATCCAGCCAGCGATGCCATCTTTGCAAAGCATTGGTCTCTGCCAAAGTTAAAAAACGGTATTCACTCATCATGCCGCCTCCTCATGGGTTGCTTTTGCTTTAAGGTTTTTAATGGATTTATTTCCATAAAATTTCTTTCTCAATGTTTGTTGGGCAGAAATAATTCGTTTCAAATCGAGGTTTTCTGGTATGGACTCTAACGTTGCCTTTTCAAAAATCTGGTATACAGACTTTTCAAGAGTCTGGAACCAGGACAAATATATTTCAGGAGGTGCCATCCCTGTTTCAGCGGGTAGCTTTGCCAACTTGTCCAGCAGCCGGTAAAAATTCGGTTCTGTCTCCTCCCAAAATTGCTGATCAATAATGCTCATATCCCCCCTTACATCTCCAGGGCGACTGAACCAGGCCGATTTGATTTCATTTCGCAAAATTTTGACAACTTCTCTTGCAGTCCGTATTAATTCTCCGGCCCAATCAACAAGATTTATCCTTTGCCTGTCATTTAGCGCAAAAATCGGGAAACGAGAGTCGTACCAACAACGAGCCTTCATTTTGTCCATGTCGTAGCCGAAGCACCATAGCGAAGCTGAATTACTATTAAACAATGATCGACCACGTTCATCGTTAAAGACTTGAACAATAGTTGCTGCTTTATCACCCATTTCCGCGTCTTGTAGAGCCAATCCAAGCCAATGTCTGTATCCTAATCCTCCTTTTTGACCTTTCAAGGAAAGAGGGAGATTCTTCTTTTTGGGATCAAAACGATATGGGGTTAGAGGGTGAACCCACGGCCCGTCAAAGTTGATTCCGTGTTTTTTTGTACGGTAGCCTTTATATAGTGATGTGGCCTGTTCACCGCAGAGGTCGCATTTGCCGCTTCCCTCATTTTTCCCAAGTCTTATTCGACGGGGCATCCCCCAATACATTTGCAAGGCGTGGACATCGCTTGGAGTGGTAATGGCCCCCTTTTTTTCAGATAAACGTGTAGCGCCAAGCCATGGCATAACTGATGATTCCAAAGGTTCTGCCCCTGCTATCTCTTCCTGGTCAAGAACATTAAGCCAGAGCTTTTTCCACAAAAAAGCAGCTGTTGTTTGAGGCACTATCAAGGTGGTTAGTGGCCCCCCACCTCGCAATCCAACTCTATTACCAGAGCCCCCAGCCGGCGCATTTGTCTGCAGAGTAAAAAGAGCAGTGGCTGTACAAGCTGAGCAGAGGCAGTTGATCTGATCACGCTTTACAAAATGATCCAAATTATCCTTGAGAGTTTTCCCTCCCGGGGCTTCAATCAACAATGCTGCTATTTTTTTATGTTTCCCGTCTGACAAATCATAGTCCTGCATAAACGCAGGTCCATCTGGATTATCCAGCTCGAAAGCACTTTTCACCTTCTCAAAAGCGTCCTTCAATTCGCCTGACTTTGGGAACCTTTCCCAATTTTTCTCCCAGGCATCCTCGTCTTCTGGCGCAAAGCAGGTTTGCAATAGGCCGATCAGAAATTGATATAGTGAACCCTGAAAATCGGGGCGAGGGGCATCAATTTCAATGACCGGATTTTTTGCCTCTGCGATCTGCCAAGGCTCGATTGTGTCCTTGCCATCTTTGCGAATGACAGGAATCCATTGATCGGTGATTAGGTTCATATACTTTCTCCTGTTTCTGGCTTCCAACCGTCGGCTGCGCTGTAGTAAACCGCTGTTTCGTCTGTGAGAGGAAAAACCTCATGCCAACGAAGGGCTTTGACCTCGGTTTTTAAATCTTTAATCAAATTTTGCATGGTTGAAGTAATTTGTTGCTTTGCTTTTTTCCACTCCCATTCAGGGATCTTAACAACACTCATGGCCCATTCATGGTGCGTTCCTTTGGCGTAGGGTTGTAGTTGGTCTTGAAAAAACCTTGCAAGAGCGACAGAAACCGTTTCCTGTTCTGTCAATCGGGTCGGAATGCGGGTCTCTTCATCCCAATCGCCACTGGATCGAGTGTAGCCCTTCTTCAATTTAAGCGCATTCAAATTTGCCATGCTCTGCTGCGTCAGATTTTTGCCAACAGCATCCATGGAGGTATCAAGAAGACAGCTCGGGATGGTTTCTTCCGCTTCGTCTGAGTAGACGCCTTCAATCAGGCCCCTGGCATTGTGCGGCATGGTGAATTTTCCTTTTCCATCCTTCAACAACATATTGGCCGTCAACCAGAGTTGACCGACATGGGGATAAACCGCCTGAGTGCCTTCCTGATGTGTTTTCAACCAAGTTTCGTCGGAGTCTTTTGTTGGATCAGGGGCGAACAAATAGAGGATTGGTGTACCGCGCTGATCTTCGGTCTTCAATTCCCTGATCCTGTTACCTTGTCCATCGCGAATATGTCGGCACAGACGCCCAGCCCGCTGTACGATGAGGTCCATCGGAGCAAGATCGGTAATCAGCACATCAAAATCCAGGTCCAGTGATTGCTCAACAACCTGTGTGGCTATCAGCACTTGTCCTTTCCGATCTTCATGATTCGATTCGTCGCCAAATCGTTTCAATGTTTCTGTTTCAATCCTTTGCCTATCTAACATGGCAAATCGACTGTGAAACAGGTGCAGATGATCTCTCCCTAACCATTCGCAGTCCGACAAACTCCTATAGCTTGCCCGCGCCGCTTTAACGGTATTACGAATCCAGCAAACACACTGCCCCTTGCTTACTGCTTGTTGTATTTGCTCAATAACCGCCTCCTCCGCTTCCAGTTGTTTGATCTTCACTGTGCGTTTCACTTCTTCGCGAGTGTCGATATGTTTTTCACTCTCGCCCGATGTCGGTGAATGGGTAGCCAATGGATAGGCATAACTGGAAATGTTTGGTGTGATAGCGCCAATTCCTCGATGAAAAGCTTCGATCAATTTTTTACGCATGGTTTGTGGCAATGTGGCCGACAACAGAATCACACTTCCGCCCTGCCTTGCATGTGTTTCTATCAGGGCATCAAGCAATGCTTGCATGTAGCTGTCATAAGCGTGAACTTCATCGACCAGCAACACTTTGCGACCGAGGCCAAGAAGTCGCAGGGATTGGTGCCGTGCAGGCAACACACCCAGCAATGCCTGGTCAAGGGTGCCAACACCTACATCAGCGAACAACGCCTTTTTTCGATTATCAGCGAGCCATGCATTGCAATAAGCCGTAGCGCTCAACTCCTGCTCCTGTTCGTCATGGCCATCTGTGTAATTCAGGTCTGCTGCTTGATTCTCCGAGAGAATTACGGATTCACGAAACGCATCGGACAGATCCCTCGCTCCATGAGCTAATATCAAAGAAGGCAAATCGCTGCTTTCATAAAAGCGCCGATATGCTTTGCCCAGCCTCTGATACATAGCATTGGCGGTAGCCATAGTCGGCAATGCCACATACAAACCATCCGCTAATCCTGCGCTTAACAAACGGTGTGTCAGGATCAGAGCAGCTTCTGTTTTACCGGCACCTGTGACATCTTCGAGAATAAATAGTTGTGGTTTATCATTTAAAGGTTCATTGATTGCGTATTCTTGTAATGGAGTCGATTGTTGGATAAACGGGAATAGGTTTTTTAGACCTTGAAACTGGCTCGCTTTCGGCCTTGCTGGCATGGATTGAATAGCCTTTTCTGCTGAGGGCAAAGCGTGTTTACACCAATAAACAGTCAACTTCTCCGGTTCGCTGTAGTACTTGAAATGCTCCCTGTTTGATCCCAGCCAATCCGCCAGCACCGCAATTCCGGCCAAATGCCAAGAAACAGCTTTCAACTGTTGTCTCAAACTCTTATCGCACAAAGCAGCATGCTCAAACCGAGAGAGGAACAAACTGTGTACGTCCTGCAAAAATTGACTGGCCGCTTCTTCATCTTCCTGCTCAAAAAAATTTGGAATTCGGCCACCTGATTTTTTTGGCGGCATGCCGTGGTGACCTGTAACGATTTCCATCCAACTCTCAATTTTGTTCGGCCATTCACCGTTATTAGAAAGGGATTTTTCAAGCCGAGCAGATAGATTCTCCCGCCATAGCCAGAAACCAAGTGTATCGTGCCGTTCAGTGTACTGCATCCTTGGGTTGGCTTTAACTAAATCAGGCGATGGATCTGTTTTTAACCCCTGAAATGCTCTCGAAAATTTACCCATATCGTGAAGAGTCAAACAAAATACAAAAAAGTCACGGAGCCAGCCCGGTTCAACCTCAAGTTGTGCTGCCATTCGAAGGCAAAGCAATTTTTGGGGGTTTAGCAAAATCCATCCCACTGCCGCTACATCCAGGCAGTGAAATGGTAAAAGATGATATTTTGTTGGATCATCTCTGTCGGCCTTGCCCCAATATCTATAATATTCAGGAAAGGAATCGACCATCTTTTATCCTATAAAAGTAAGTCAAGGGATTAAATCTGCTTTTGACTCTTGTTCTTTTTTCTAACTCTCTAAAAGGAAGTATTCACCAGAGCAAATTAGGGCCTAGATTGGCCTCTCAACAGAATCTTTAAGCAGTACAGTAAATAGGCATAAAAAAGCTCCACCAACATTGTGTTGGTGGAGCTTTTTGAAAAAACTTTTTTTTGGAATTGCAGAGCAAAATCCCTCCTTGGCTTGAAGGACTCAAACTATGTTGCGGAAAGCTTATGCCTGTGGTTAGCGTTTGTCAAGGGAAGAAAGCCAGCATGGATTAGCTGGTTGCTGATAGCTGTTAGTATGTAGCTCTCCAGTGAAATAGGTTGGTTTTTGAACCCTTGCTTCGCCCCAGTTAAATAGTATTTAGATTTAACCGGGTAAAAATTTCACCCCGGTTGAACACCCAGAGGGTACCCGGTTCAACGGGGCGAGCGGGGTAAAGGTTCAGGGTTACAGGTTTGCCCAGATCAGCAGACGAATAGCTAACGTTATTGTAAACGGCACTGCATGCTACTTTCATATCCAATCTATGCCCATAATGAAAAAACATGTCCAAGAAAAATAAAAATATCGACACGTTATTCTGAAAGCAGTTCATAGATCTTTGTATTCAGATGGAGATTACCTCTGCTCATTTCAGTATCAACAATGCCCCAAAATGGGAGGAAATGGATCTCTGTCTTGTCCAGGTTGATCTTTTCCTCGAGTTCCATGTTTATGACCCACGCCACCTCTGGCTGATACCTGGTAATAAAACTCCTTAAAGAGCGCCCAATTTCCGGTTTTTTCAATTCCTTGAATTTTACCTCAACAGGGAGAGTTTGTTGCCCAAGGTTGATGACAAAATCCACCTCTGCCTTATCTTTTGTCCTCCAGAAATGAATTTCCGCAGGACTGAACAGGAATTTTTCTTTCAAAAGGTTAAAAACGAAATTTTGAAAAACAAAACCGGCTTCAGGAGACTGAATCAGGCTCCCATAAAGACCAAGGGCATAGTTCCGTAAGCCCAGATCATAAAAATAGGCAACAGTGGACTTGGTAATCTCTTTCCTTGTGTTTCTGAAAAATGGACTTATTCTCTGCATGATAAAGGTCTTTTCGGCATACCAGAGATACTTTTTTATGGTCTGAAGAGCAATGCCCAGAGTGGAGGAAAGCTCGGAGTAATTGATAAGCCTTCCGATCTGAGAGGCCATTACCTTGATCAAATCGCTGAAGGCCTCTGTTTTTTCTACCCTTAAAAGGTATGAAATATCTCTTTCGAGATAGCTCCGATAGATTTCATCAGTAATCCTGATCTTTTCTTTTTGTTCTTCCTCTAACAATAAGCGGGGATACCCACCAAAATTGAGATACTCAATAAGCAATTGCCTTGTCCTGTCTTTCTCCAAAGCCAAGAATGAACCAAGGGAATCTTTGTAGCGGTAGTCTGTTTTGTAGTTAACGAACTCCTTAAAAGATACGGTATTGAGTTCAAAGATTCTCTTTCTGCCCACTAAAGATTCATGAATTTTCTCTTTTAACTCAATGCTGCCCGATCCAGATACGATGAACTTGTAAGGAAGATTCAAATCATAAAGCCCTTTGAGAAATAGGCCTGCATCATCCCTTCGCTGAATCTCATCAATGAACACATATCCTTTGTTTTTGCCTATCTCTAATTGTATTTTGTTGACCAAATTTCTTTGTGAGGTAAAAAAAGGTTGATCCGAGTCAAAGTCAAGGCTTAGAAACAGTGTATTGCTTCCTTGTGTAACCAAATAATCCTGAAGCATAAGCATCAGAGTGGTTTTACCTGCCTGTCTGGGGCCAACAAGAAGGCTTATCTCTTTCTGGATAAGATGCTGTTTCAGGTCTTCAAAAAGGTTTCTCTCTATCATGATTCTATTTTAGCCCGATAATTCTAAAAGTCAATAGTAATAATTATCGTATAAATTCAAAGTTCATAATGAAAAAGTGAAAATGAACGTTCGTGCAGAAATTGCTTAACGCACAACCTTAAACGTAAAATATAAAATATTACATTGGCATTGAGCTTCGCTCAAGAACTTTTTTTGCAAGTTCTTTACCCAGCCCGAAACACTTTTTCTTCGCTTCATCGCTGATGGGACGCCCGCTTCCAACCGCTTCACCCACCTGTTCAAAGAAGCGACCTACAAAATCCTCTAAAGGCTGCCTCACTCCCGCCGCCACCGTGGGAGAGCAAAAGCACAGCCGGTTTTCCCTTGACGGGCTCGCCTGACTGGTCCCACTGATAGATATCGTCGAAGAAGGTCTTGATAGTGCCGGCGAGGTAAGAGTAATAATCTGGTGTGCCGAGCGCAATTGCGTCGGCGGCCAGGAATTGATCGAGTGTTACGCGCCGCTCGTTTGTATTTATAAGCTCAACTTCCGCACCAGCCTCCCGCGATCCCTCCGCAAGCGCTTCAGCAAGAGCCTTCGTGTTCCCAAACTGCTGGCTATGGTAAATAACTAAAATTTTTCCCATTATCCTCTCCTTTTTAATACATGGTTTCAGCTAGCGAATGAAAGCAAGATACTCGATCCTTTGTGGTCGTGTCATATTACTGAGGGTCAGGGATTGTCATTAAAATGTAAATCTGATGCCAAGCAATGTTTGCCTTCCCTTTCCAAATCTAAAAACATCAAAATCATCTTGTAGACACAAATAGATATTACAACTACCTGCTTTGCCGGGAATTCTAAACCCTGGTTCAACTGCGTAACCAAACACAGAATCGCTTCCCTGTAAATAATGACCTGAGCAGTTTATATACGGGGTTACTCCTTTCTTATAGAAATCATAGCCTAAACTTCCATACAAATCACCCCAGTAATCAAAGTCTTGTGTTGATGGATAAACACCAATCTTCACATCCCAATCCCAATGAGAAGTATTACTGTTTTTTAGTTCTAATCCGAGAAGATTATAATCTCTCACAACACCTGTATCCTCAAGACCATAAAGACAGGAATATGAATGAAAAATCATTAAATCAAGATTATCTAACTCCATTTTCAGGGAAGGCCCTATCTTATAGATAACAACATAAGGATTGAGATCATCAGGAAGTGTAAGAATTCCTGCATAGGTATTTACACTAAGTGTTTTGTCCTGGTCTAATTTTAAAAGCTCTAAGTCAATAACAAGATCACTGCTATGACCATAATCCTCATTATCAATAATATTAGCATAACCTCCGTTTATATGGAATTTAGGTGCCCATGAAACTTTTACGTTCTCTGAATTTGAAAAAGTATTAAAGTTTTCTTGGCCTAAACCCATCTCTAAACACAGGCCAGCAAAAAAGAAACCCTCTCCTTTGTTTAAACTATACCAATCATGAAAATGTGAATAGGAGATAAAAGGGATTAAGTAAATATTTTCATTTAAACGGATTCTGTCTCCTATCTCAAGACAAGGGTCTATGGTAATCCCTCTGTCATCATAGATTGAGTTAAGGCTGGCCTGAATGTAAAAAACCTGATTACCTATTCTGAAAACATCATCCCTTATACCTAATTCAAACATCCATTCATATTCGTTTTCTGTCCTCATCCAGATTTTACTTAGAGAGGCTCTCCAGTTGATATTATTTAACCACTCTGAACCAGAATTAAATTTGACTCCATGATTTTTATGGCCAAGCATCATACCTGTTGTTTCATATCTAATTCCTAATTCATTCCAATGAATGTCGTTTCTTTTCTCTTTAGGTAATTTCCTGCTTGGGTTATGGCATGTATGATCCCAGAATAATTTGATCCCACCATTAACTATTTTATATCCAATTCCTAAATATTCCAACTCGTGATCAAATTGGCTGGGTGAAGGATCAAGCATACTATCTTCTCGAACACCAAATTGTAGAGACCAGTCCCTTATTCTCAATGCATCAAACTGCACTTTCCTTGTTATAATGGCAGTATAATCACCTCCGCTAACTCCCGCAGCCTCGATCGCAGCACTAAGATCTGCTAAAAATCTAACAGAATTATTCCTTTTACTTTCATTTTGCCTGCTTTTATTAAATTTTGATGAAACCCCTGGCTTGTTTACTGATTCATATCCTGTATCTGGGTATGCGGGACTGCAAAAACCAAGGGATAATGTAGCCAGACAAATGCTTGCTAATAATTCTTTTAACGGATCTTCCATTTTAAGAAAGAACATTTTAAGCATTTAACCACTTGTTTATAAAGAGATTCTTCGCTCTTCA
>Ga0307427_1000849_pt1 | contig 17173 bp, 35 predicted proteins | sample SalMarWE160190MG_FD_202162 | JGI IMG/M metagenome (GOLD analysis project Ga0307427, IMG submission 202162) | Salt marsh sediment microbial communities from the Plum Island Ecosystem LTER, Massachusetts, United States - WE1603-190 | ecosystem: Environmental > Aquatic > Marine > Intertidal zone >... | reverse complement strand
GCTGCAATGTGGTCGGCGTCGCCGTTGAAACCACATTGAAGACATTTGAATCTCTCACCTCGTCGGTTCAACTTATCAATGTGTCCGCATTCAGGACATGTTTGAGAAGTGTACTGTGGTGGGACTGAGTGACACAGGACGCCTGCTACTTCAGCTCGATCCCTTATTCTTTTGAGAGTCAGGCCGTAAAACCAATAACCAAACCTTCGGTTAATGAGTTTAGACCACTTACCCTTTTTATTGTCTTTAAGCCCCTTTAGATCCTCAATTACAATGTTTGATTTCCCATCTACCACTCCCTTAACCGTTTTCCCAATATAATTATCGATCTCTTTACGGACCCGCTTATCCGCTTTTGATCCTTGTTGTTTCCTGGCTGCTTTTTCAGTCAGGGCCTTTATTCGAGTTCCGTATTTCTTTCCATCACTATCAGTAATTAACTTGTGGTAACCAATATCGAATCCTTTATTCTTTACCACATTCTTCTTGCGCCCCTTCTTCTGGAAAACAAGTTGCGCAAACCATTCGCCATTATCATTTCTGAGTAGCCTTGCACCATTAATAAGATTCCACCTACGGAAATATTTGTTAGCATGATCATAAGATTTGATTGGTGCAAGTATTGGATGACCCTTAGCTAACGTTGATACCCTAATCCAATAGTCGAAACTGTTTTTGGCCTTCTCGACTTTGATGAATCGTTGATCTAAAATCATGCTTGGTTTCTTCAATTCTGGGATTCTATTGTAATTCTTATCGGATCGTAGAATGGCTTGTGCCTGTCGCAATGCTGCTTGTTTGAAACCTGTACCTAGATTACCTTTATAATTTTGCCATCTCGCTTCATCGGAAATTTCATCATCCATGATGAAATAATTGACAGCATCTTGGTAAACTTCCCAAAGTTTATCTAACTGAGATAGTTTTCCTATATTGGTAGACCGCAGAGCAAACTTTAAACTTCGTTTCATTCTAATCTTATTATAACCCAAAACAGCAATGTGGTCAATGGATTTGGCTAATTTGCTAAAATTATATGCAAATCTTTTCATAATTTGGCTATTTTCCATGACATCTCCTTTAGCTTTGATAGTTTTCGATACGGTCTTGTCTCAATGAGCGATTCAATATCAACAGGGTGCATGAACCTGCGATCAGATTGTGCTTCTATCTCCTTGCGAGTAGGCATTTTATCTAATGAGTCCACCCACTTAAGAATGCGGCGGAAAACTGCTTTTCGCTTTGGTGCCTCACCTCGATGCTGAACATCGACAGGGTGTACGCGATTATGATGGGATGCTAGATGAGCGGCTTGAGTACGGGTACGAGATTGTATCTTGAGCCTCACCATGTGCCTTTTTAACTTATCCTCCGAGATAAGTGAAGCCTTGGCCATTTGTTTTTGTGTTTTACCTTGCGCTAGCATTTCAAGTATCCATTTCTTAGTGGGTTGAGAAGATGACTTTTTGACTGTACGGGCAATATCATCTTCATTAAGAAAGATTAGATCGCGGTGAACCCGAATGATTTTATCGCCCTGATAACGATTGAATACGACTGGTTTTATCATTGAACGTACATGACCATTGTTACGCCATTTGCATAAGGATGTACCGGAAATGCTATACTTAATAGAAGCTTCTTTAATCGTGAGGTACATGTCTCTCCTTTTCTTATATTCTTTGATCATTGGCCCGATTCTGGTGCTCGACCCCGCGCGGCCCGACAAAAGTCGTAGGGTAGCAAGGAGGTTCCGAAGATTCAACTGCTTGTGACAGCAGTAGATAATCCCCGTCACTGAAATCTACCCATGTCCCAGGGTGCAGTTACACCCCGAGAGGCCGTACCGTTCTTCGGATCGGGCCAATGTGTTCACCCAACTATGCTGCCGTCTTCGATCATTATGGATACCTGATCACCTTTTTTTGCCACTCGCTCTAGCCAAATCTGGGCATCATTTTCTTCGGCCATTTGACGAATAAGTTCTAGATTCTTCTCATCGAGTAGTGACCCGTCACGGATTAACATTACGCGCAGTTTCGGGTTCATCGCGAGTCCCATGGCAACCGATATGCGCAATGCCTCGGCCTGAGAAGCTTGCTTAAACGGGATCTTATTATAGGTTACACCCTCATCATCGAAAGCAAGTCCCTTGATGGGAAACTTTGCCTTAGAGAGTTTTTGTTCTTTCTCGGTGTCGATTTTATCGATATGTGTGGTGGCTTCTTGAACTTGTTTATCTAGCTGTTTAACCTGTATGTTTAGCTTCTCGTATTGTTCATTGGATCTAACCTTCTCATTGATCTCATCAGAGGTCTGAATCTTAGTACGAATATCATCTAAAGGAAAGTCAACAAGCTTTGCAACTTCCTCTGCCTTGGTCTTTCCGTCGGCAACAAAGGCATGGATCCATTCAATCTGTTCGCTAAGAGACTCATTAAGTTTAACTAGCTGTTGATTAAGCTCCTTGATCTTAATTTCTGTTTGAACCCGTTGGTTCTGGAGATCTTTTAACTGCGTGCGCATTGAAGCAAGCTCAGCCCGCTTTTCTTCATTACTACGATTGTGTTCCTCTTGCTGGTGGAGTTTTTCCATGAGATCTGAGACAAAAATTGGTTCATCTGGAACATCCTCGTATTTAGTACTGCTCTCAAACCTGGCGAGGAGAGCCTTTAGATCACGACCAACCAGGCGGCGAGAATCATAAAGCTCTGTACGTTTAGTGTTAAGCTCAGAGAAGTCGAGACCTACGAGTTTCATAAGAGTTGTGGCCTGGTCCTTAGTACTCATTTGCATATATGCTAATGGATCAAATGCAAGCGGGCCAATTAGTTTATCAAGAAGTGCCTGTGGCGATTTGGCTTCAAATCCTTCGCGATTTTTGACGGTGAGATAAGAATGACCCTCAGTCCATGTTCGTTCAATGGTGAGTTCACCGAGATCTACGTATACGTAGCCTCTCTCTTCTCCATCGCGAATAGGCTTAGTTGGGCAAAGATCCTTCCCCCCTAATGCATACGCGATTGAATCTAGGAGAGAGCTTTTGCCAGCTCCGTTTCTCCCACCAACTATGATGAGAGAACTATCTGGCTTTACCCGTACGGCCTTAAGCCGCTTTACATTCTCTGCGCGTAATTCAATGATCTTTAGGGGTGCTTTCTTTTCCATTATTATCCTCCTTTTTTAAAGAACGTAGCGGGCATTATCCCTGCCTGTTTTGTGGGTGTGTTTATCATACTGCGTAACGAACTGTCGCATTGCGAGAACCATGATGTAATTAAGGGATCGCCCTTCCTTGGTTGCGATGGTTGCAATATCATTAAATATTTGTTCGTGTTCATCCTTGAAATAAATTGACAATTGTTTCATTTCCACTCCTTTCGTAATAGTTCATCTTTTCGGGCTTCTTCCTCGTACTCTATTCGTGCTTTTTCTTCCTCTGCGATTGCCTTGGCTATTCTTAACTGATCTGTAGTTGTGATTAATTCATCTAATAGTGCCTCAATATATTTCTCCCAAGGACCCCTTTTAATCCACTCGCTACGACCCCAGACTCGAACAAGTTCGCCGGAAGTTATTTTGGGGTCATAATCATAGCTTGGAATGATGCTTGCATGTTTATCGGTGGCAATGGCTATGGACGGATTCGGATATGGCTCCCTGTCACTCGTTAGCAATAGGATACCATTTCGATAATAACCAATTGATTCTAGGCCTCGATGTCCTGCATGGTAGCGGCTGCCGCAATTAGACAAATCTAAATCGAGAAACTCGTTAATAAAACGGTGCATCTTCTCTGATGAACCCAATAATTGTTGTACTGCGTTTTTGGGCATTATTACTCCTTTTGTAACTCTTGATATTGATGACATACAACAGAACATGGACAATAATCTTCACACCTGCGATTGGCGCCAGGTCGATGCTTGATAATGCCACCTGTTGTATATGCCTTGGCCTCCTCTTCCGTATCCAGAACCCGCAATGCTCGCTTTGCTTTGGGATTCTTATAAACCGCCCACTTTTCGGGGCTTGCCCACCGCTCAGCCTCAGAACATGGCGTTAATTCGGAATCAGACTTTTGGCGCTCAGCTTCAAGTAATACGATTCGGTTTCTTAGCCATTCCTCGGTTTTGTCGAGATCCCACAATGAAATGGGCAGTGTTTGTACATCATGATCGGGGTAATCGTGCTTAAGCGCGTTGTTTTTGGACCAGTCTCTAAGGACCATGATGATTTGTGCTTTGTTAATTTCGATCCCATTTACCTTAGCGAGGAGGCAATAAAGGGAAAGCTGTTTTCGATAGTCGTCAATTCTGGATTTATAAATCCATGTCCAGACGCTTGTGAACTTCCAGTCTATAATTACACCATCAGCCGTGTGGTCAATGATACCGGCAAATACTGTGCCCTCATGGGGACCAGCAATAAGATCCTTTGCACGATCAATACTAATCGGGACTATTCTATCCTCAGTGATCAACATTGCTAAGGGTTCTTCAGACCATGTTTGGATAACGGGTCCTTTGGCGATGCTTTCTTCTAACTGTTTAACAATGATTTCACCCATGGTGCCCGCTGCTTCACAGGCTAACAATTCTTTTGCCAAACCAACAGAAATTTTATGCTCGTGTCCTCCAATTGAAAGATATATTGCACCGCTAGCTATTCGGGCTCCCTGCTCCAAAACCTTATGGCCGGCTTTCCCCAATAATGCCCACGAGAGCTCGCTTACATCCTGGATAAGTTCATCGCCGTGGCGTTCCTGAAGAATCGTGATCTGGGTGGGGTTCATTGCCCGGGATGCCGATAGGTCGCTCATGCGCTGGTGCTGGTCCATGTCCACTGCGAAGACATACGCAGCAGGAAGGTTATACTTGTTGGTTAATTTCATTAGTCCTCCCTGTTCCTTTTATCGCATATATTTTGAGCTTCTTTACCCGTCGCAAATAACTCGGTTTCTGAAAATGATGTGTAAGGATCCATTCCACTCAATCCATATAATAAGAAGTATGATTCTTCGGGATCGAACGAGCCGGTTATCAATATGCGAGTTATGTGTCCGCGTAATTGTACTCTCCACTTTCCGTGTGGCAAAAGATCCGTGTATTCTATTTGGAATACTTCTTGGCCTAGATTAAACTTGCTGTTAAGCTGCATCATTCTCCTTCAATGCTTTAAGTGTTGCGTCAATAATATCCCACGCTGAATTATGGCTTATCACGATGGGATAAGGATCGAATCCGCTTTTTCTGCACGCTTCTTCGTACAATTGATATGCAGTTTGCTCTTCTTGTGTTGTAACCCGATGAGGCATGCTGCCCCGTGACGCTTCTTGTAGAGCATCTAACATTGCCTCTCGTGCCTCTTCAATGGCTGCGCATAAACCCGGTCTATCTGGTGTTATTGCTCGTGTTGTGGATGTAATGCCTGGGGTTACGCGTATAATCCATGAGCCGGATCCGAATGTGTCGGCTGGGAATCTTTCCAAGATTGGTATGTACCGTACACGACCGCTTGGGAATTCCTTGCGGGTATATAATGTTTCACTGATTTTCATTTTACCTCCTTTATTGGTGGAAGTTCTGCCCAATGAGTAACCCGTGTTGCTTTTCTCACGAATATTCCAGCGATAAGACGATAAGAGGGCTGTGACTTTGGCGAGAAACATAGTACCAACGTGCCATCTAATTCCTTTTCCGGTAGCCGTTCTTTGACTGGGATAAACTCGATCTCGTATTTGATATGCTTATCCATTATCCTCCTCTCGTATTTCGGTAACTCGTATTTTTGCTATATAAGTAAAGCGATCAGTAAGACCAGCATCTTTTGCTGCATTTATAGCGTTGTCCCTTGTGCGGCCCCACGTTCCTAGGTGAAAAAATGCAGGTATGTCTGTTCCTCGCTGTATAGAACAATAATATTCTTTGGTTAACGGATCTCCCACTGGCTTCTCAGGATTATCCATACGACCTTCGATTATGTCTTGGTGTTCGAGAAGATCACAAACACCTTGGGCGATGCTGTCAAGGACTGCATCTCGGTCAAAGATAAGTCCACCATCATGTATTAAACCTCTTGCTTGTAGTCTTTCAAGTCCTGATTTCATGAGGGCCCCCTTATTAAGATTTCTTATTTTCTCTTACGCGAATGGCTAAAGCCTTGAGTGCTTCTAGAACCCCTTTCCTACCTCTTGCGAGATCAGCATAGATCTCGTGACATCGATCACATAATATACTTGGTTTATTATTAATATCATAGATAATGTGAAAGGTAATATCGTTTGGGATTAAGCCCCTATCTTTAGCGTGGCATATATCGCATGACAGGGGATCCTCCTCGAGATCAAATAGTGCGAGGAAATCTTTTATTGCTAAATATGTACTCCGAAAGGAGTCATGTGTTTGATGATAATCCCTAACCAAAACACACCCATCTGGGTATTCTGTTGCCACTACCTTGTACCCATCTTCCTTATGCTTATATTTTCTCATATTCTCCTCCTGTAAAATCCTTAGTCCAAAAAGGCCATTACCAGCCATGTGATAATAATAGTGATCAGCGTTATTCGTGCTAACATTATTGTCCTTTATGCGAGGTTAAATCTGTCTGTAATTGTCCGTTATCGGAGGACAACTTATATAAGCACAATGCTTCACGCTGCTTTGCGTTGAGATATCCGTAAAATTCCTCTGCCGTTAATTTATGTACTACCTGTCCATTCTTAACGGCATCGTAAATGCGTTTTAGCTCTCCCCGAAATGGAAATGCGAGCGCAAGAGTGATTCGGCCAGGCGGCCTCGGTATTCTTCTCTCAATTACAATTCCGCCAGAATCCGTGGCATAAAACGGAACACCTCTGTAGACGCCAATTTTACGATAACCTTTCATTTGTCCGCCTCCTCAAGTATCTTATCTATTCCTACTTTGTCGGCCATGTTTTCTTTAAGCGCTTCTCTCTTGCAGAAAATTCAGAACAAACCTTTTCTAATATACGCTCAACCTTCGGCAGGTCTTTGCTGCTTATATCACCCGCAATCCCCACCATTTGTGAAACGACAGGGTACACGTCGAAAGATCATTTTCGTAGCGTCACGAAAATGATCGAGATTGGCAAGGGAGGGCAACGCGAGATTGAGGACTTCATGCTGACACGCTACGCTTGCTACCTTCATTACACTTTTGAGCTCGTCTTGAACCGCCTGGTACGCCCTAATTTTTGCCTGTTTCTTGTTCATTCTGCTTCGCCTCCTCTAGTATGCAAGGCGATTATGAGCGCCTTGTGTGCTTCCCCGTCCTTGCACGCAAGTTTGTCATTATAGCGCCAAGCACCGCGAGCACCGTTATAGAAGCTGTAATATCGCCATTCCTCATTATACTGATGGCCAGTGTTCCTACTCTCAAGCCCATAATACTTTAGCTCATTCATTCTGTTTTGCCTCCTCTAGTCCGACGAATCATAGTGGTACATGTAGCCACACTCCGCACATATGACTTCATGGTCTAGGCCATGCATCGTCGGGTCTAGGTTGTAGGTTTTGGGTATATGACCCAGCTTCTTGCATTCTTTTACGATCTGTAGATCTTCGGCCCAGCCATTAGCCCAGCCAAGGTCCAAACATAGATTCATGCCCTCTGGCGCGTTTTCAATCTGTGCGATTATTCTTGTCTTATCCATTCCCCTCCTCCTCCTTGCTATTTCCTCTTGCCGCTAGAATAGGCCAAGCATACCAAGAAGGCTATTGTTATCATTAGTGTCCAATCTGGCATGATTGGCTCCTTATTGCTTCTTCTTTCTTGGTTCTATGTTTTCTCTTACATTCATCCATCCGCTCGTCCTATAAATCTCTAGTCCAGTTTTGCTCTCTCTCCTTCTCTGCCTCCTCAGGGACGGCAATTGCTTTGTCAATCATCTCCACGGGTAGTGTTATAATGATGAATTTTATACTTGCGTTCCTTAATCTGTTTCGTCATTTGTTCTGCAATTGCAATAGCAACGGCTGCGGTTTGTAGTGCTTCTGTACGAACGTTAAGGTTTTTCGACGGGTCATCTGAGCCTTCGAGGAGGGCCTTACATAATTCCCCAAACTCTTCTCCTAATATCGTTATGAGTTGATAAAGTGACTTTTTATCATCCTTGCCCCATTCAAGAACCTGCATTGCACGAGTTCTTAACAAAGAGGGAAATTCTGCTTTGGTTTGTTTATATATTTCTTGAACAATATCATCCATTCTGCTTCACCTCCTCAAGGACGGCAATTGCTCTATCAAGAATCTAATTGGTTGTTGAGTTACTCCTGGAAGTTTAGAGTCCATCATCTACCTCTAGTAATAAGTGCAATGCCATCGGCTAGCTTGCCAAATGCTTCCGCAACCTGCTCTTGAGCTTCGGCAATCATCGCTAGGCCCTCTTGCTTCCTCTCTGAGAGCTTGGCAGGGGGAATATCTGCATCAGATGACTTGACGCCAGTATGCTTGCTCTGCTGGGGGGAGAGAGGTTCTTCTGTCGGGCCAGTGATTGTTTTCTTGGCGGACTGATCGGCGGGTTCATATTTATCCTCTGGCTGCCATTTCTCATCTATTGGTCTGATTTGGGTGCACTGTTGGAACCCCTTACTTTCAACGGCGATATAAACGACTTGCTTGGGGTCGTCTCTATCGGCAAACTTACGAATATCATAGGGGGATCCTTTGCCACCAAACCACCAAGAATCAAACAGGGAATACCACTCGCTATCAATTAAGAGCGAAACGAATGGACTTCTGTTCTTTGCGATTTTCTCGTTTGCAACTTTTAAATATCCTTTTTTTGCCTTTTGGGCCATTTAATCCTCCTTTTGATTTGTGATAATAAATGCTTGGGTAATAAGACAAGCTAATTGCCCTATTTTTCCTACAATCCGATCTGCATATCCTCTATGTTGTTGGAAATCCCAGGCCAGACCGATAACATGATCATTTCCCCACCATATTTCTTTCGGTAGAGGCATTCTGGCCCATAACTCCATTGCTGCTGCGATATTATTAGGATAATCGGGGATGCATTGTCGTTGTCCATTCCTCGTGCCAAAAAAATCTTCTTTGGTAGAATCCGGGACCGATGACATAAGTGGTGTTTCAAGGCGGACTCCAATAAACCCAGCTAGTTTGGCTGCCTCGATGCGTAACTCATAACTCAGTAAGTGATCTATATCGTGCTTTGTTAGCATATTCACTCCTTTTTGAAACGCTCAGATAATAAACTAACAAGTAATCTCTCTGCGCCTTCTCTATCGGGTTTTAGCGGTAAAGGACTGTGAATATATGCCTCTTGCGCCAATGCGAATAAGCGATCAGATTCCTTTAATACCTTTTCTAATGACCATTCGCCGTTCATTTAATACTCCTTGATGTTTGGCATAATTAGTTTTAATATGGCGAAACAACTCGTTCCCATGTTATCTTTTTCCTTGCTAAATAAATAGTGGCATTACGATATAGAAAATCATATATCCGTGGACATTGCTTATTGCCACCATATACCATAGAAACCGTGTTGCCATCAGCTTTGCGTTTATCTACATAGAGGGCATGGATCTTTAGATCGCATGACGCTGCAAGGTGATCTCGTAATGTTCGTAGGAATGGTGGGCATCCACTAACTATTCCAAAAGTAAGTCCACGTTTCTTATCGTATGATATCCACATTTAGAAAGATTCTGTACAAGATCCTTACAGCCAAAACAAAAAGAGAGGCCAGTAACAACGAGACGAGATAATATAATCTAGTGAGGGTAGCTGGATCTTGGGGCATCAAAATGTTACCTCTTCTTCCTCTTCGGGTTCATCGACCTGTGGATTAGGATCTTCGGGCTTGGAACCACCGTTTGCGGGTACTCCCCAATAAAATGCGGGCATGGGTGTATTGGCTTTCGGGTTGGCCTTCTGGTAAAACGGGGTGGCATCAGTATGTTTTGTACCAATGATGGCAAACTTTTCTGGTATTCGATAGAGATACCTGCCAATGTCGAGTCCGCTAGCGGCACGTTTTTTAGCTCCGGAGAGGCCGCCCTTGAAGGGTTCATACTCGGTTAAGGGGGCTCCATCTTCTCTCCAGCACCACTCGCCATCCGACCCCTTAAATGAGATCCGGCAGATAATGCCAGGTTCCTTGCCGGGGAGGATCAGTTCTCGAAACTCATTGCGCCAACCATCGAGACCAAAGACTTCGGTAAGGCGATCCGTAACAGCACGAGCTGTAAGATACGGAAAGATCATGGCCCAGATGCCTTTATCGGTTTTACCCGAACGAGCGATTCGCCACTCGATATCCTCGGGTGGAAATTCAGCCTGCAATAATTCTAGCTTCTCTTTCATGGTCTCTTTCATATTATTCCTCCTTTTAGCTCTTTCAATAACTCTGCTCAATCCTCTCTTCTAGCAGTCTTCCAACCATATAATTACCTCCCAAGAGGGACGAGCGGGATTCGAACCCGCGTTTCCCAGTGCCACAAACTGGTGGCTGTACCAGGCTTGCCTACCGTCCCAGAATTAGTGGTATCGATCCATCCATACAGCAGCCGTCTTATGTTGTACCTCACTCTCCCTGGTAGACTTGTTGTCCGCACCGATTGCAGATTTTGAAGCCAGAGATATACTGTTCCTCAAACCTTTCCCTTGTCATTCTCCCGACTGGTTTGCCACAATACTCGCAACATCTTCTTCTGATTCCCAAGTAATTGTTCCCCGCAATAATGCTTTCGCGGAACCTTCCTTTGATACGCTTAACCGCTGCCTTCTTTTTGGTCTTTTCCAACGTTGTTCTCCTTTTAGGCGGCTGGCCGGATTCCCCATCCGGCTGCCTAATACGGCACGAAACCGATTCATCCCCCCAACGTAGCACGCTACGCTGCAACCGCCTTATTTTATATGCTTTCAGCTGGGGATTGCTGAATATTCCAGTTTTTCCCAACTCCCACTCTGCTTCCGCTGCCAGTGCAATCTAAATCCTTGTTCAAGGTGAAATCCCTATCGCCAATTTGGATATTCAATTCTCGTTCACCGTCAGTGAAATGGGCAAATTGAATTTGAACAAACCCCTTCGGCAGGAAAGGTGAGGAACAATTCTCTTCGAGGGCTTTTGCTAAATGATCTAAAATGTTGTTCATGAAGCCTCCTTTGCCTCTTTTGCTTTTAGAATAAGTGCTCTTTCAATATCGGGTTTAACGTACTGAGCTTGAAGATAGGTACGATACGTTTCTACTGCTATATTCCGCCGCTCCAAGTCTAGGCTACGATCTTTGGTAGCATCGGAAATGTCCTTTACCAGCAACTCTTCAATGGTCATGTGTTAATCACCTCCCCTTGGTTGGCTGGGAGTGCTTTTGTTCTACATCCACCATACGATAGCCTTAAGTTCCCTGATGCTGACAGTACCATCAATAAATATAGTTGAGCCGTAACCGTAACCCGAATTCATGTACGGTTTGGATTTATCTGTGTAATTACATAGGGTGCCTTTTTTTGTGATGCAACCGTTTAAAATCTCTCTTGCTTTTTGTTCATTCATCGTCTCTTCCTTTATTCTTCATCCACCATACGATAGCTTCAAGTTGTTCAAGCGGAAAGAGGCCATCAAGAAAAATGGTTGGTCTTTTGTCCGGCCACGATATCATGGGGTGACCACGGGTAGGCATTGGGGTGAGTAACGCATTATTATCGGCGATTGCACGCTCTAGAATTTCTCTTACTTTTTTCTCGTTCATGCTCCTCCTTTTGTGTCACTTAAAGTATACGTTAATAATAAAACAATGTCAACCGCTCTGGTTACAGGTCACGTGCGGCCATTTCGGTTTTGACGATGCGAAGGAAATCGCGGACGGAACGATCACTCCAGTTGACAATTGATGTGCGAACAGCGTCAAGAATAAAGCTAGTCGGAGCAATATGCTCTTTGTGATCGTCAATACACTGGATGGGAACTCGGAAACCTATAAGCTCATCGAAAGTCATAATATTTCGGCTGCGGAAACCCCGTAGCTTGCTGTAGGGAGGGGCAGCCGCAAGGGCATAGGCCCTTGACATCACCTCCTATATGAATTATAATTAATTCATCATGCTTCAATTGACAAAAACCGTATGTTGCAAACTGAATCCCGGAACTAAAGAGAAACAAGCAATGCTCGAAACTGTTCGTTTGTTTAGTAATGCGTGTAACTATATTTCCAAGATTGCCTATGAACATCATGGAATGTCGAATAAAGTTGCCCTTCACCATCTTACGTACTACGGCGTTCGTAAGAAGTTTGGTCTTCCCGCACAACTTGCGTGCACTGCAAGAGACAACGTTGCAGAAGCGTACAAGACCAGAAAGGGTAGCCGCCGTATACCTCGTCGTTTTGGCCCTAACACGTCCGTTAGGCTGGATAGCCGTACTTTCTCTATCACTAAAGAGGGCCGTGCTTCTATTTCCACCGTCAGTGGCCGCGTTAAGGCTCCGATGATCTTGGGAGAATTCCAACGATCCCTCTTGAACAATTGGACAATTAACGGTGCAGCTCAGTTGGTCTATGATAAGCGGACTAAAACCCTCTACCTCCACATTGTTGTTAAACGAGAAGTTGACCCTCCCAGCAAATCTGGTAAGAGGGTTGGTGTAGATATCGGCATGGTAAACCTGGCCGTTGCTTCTAACGGTCTTAAGTTCAGTGGTAAACAAGCAATGCATATTCGGCAGCATTACCGTAAGTTGCGTAGCGAGCTTGAAACCAAAGGGACGAATGGAGCCAAGAAGCTCTTGAAACGCCTTCAGGGTAAAGAAACTCGCGTTATGCGTGACTTGAACCACCGCATCAGTAGAGTTATTGTGGGCAGCCTGAGTGTAGGTGATGTTATCGCAATGGAGCAACTGACTCATATTCGAGGGCGAGCTAAACAAAGGAAGGCCCAGCGAGCTGATTTCCATAGTTGGCCCTTTGGTCAACTCCAGAACTGTATAGAATATAAGGCTCTGGGGCAAGGAATTGCAGTGGAATACATCAACCCCGCTTATACCTCCCAGACATGCTCTTGGTGTGGTGCTCTCGGTTCTCGATCTGCTCATCGTTTCTCCTGTTCTACTTGCGGTCATCGTAATAATGCCGACTATAATGCTGCTTACAATATCGCTAAGGCGAGTTTGGCGCTTAGCGACGGGCCTCAGTCAATAGGCCCTAAAGCAACGCCTTTACGGCAGTTGCAAGTCCTACAGCTTGCTGTGGGGTAGTTGACCGATAATATGGTCTTGCTCATCGGCAAGGGCGAGAAAACCGGTGGCGCGTAATAGGCCTTCTGTAGATTGGGCGTGTGATAGAAGATCGGTGAGACGAGATTCTAAATCTGACATGTGAGGAACCTCCTTTACAGATAATACAATTCGCAACAATTCAATGAGATCGGTATGAGATAGGTTATAATGTTTGGCCATAAGTCCTCCTTATTTTAATTCAGAGCGCATACGGCTACTGCTTTCTTCCATTGCAGCGTCAATTTCTGCTAGACGATGCTTAAGTTCTGTGTCAGACATGGTGTGTCCCTCACGTAGGGCAATCTTATAGGCTTGTAATTGCCACGGACTTTTTTCTGAGAGCTTTATACTCATGTTATCCTCACTCCAAACGTATCGTACTTGCTTCCATCCCTATCTTCTTCGGGGATGTCATCACCCCACATACGAATTGACTCGCCCTTGCTATAACACTTACCGCAAAGCAAGAACGCTGGTATTTGTCCTTTCGTAAAGTAGTTAGCCTTCATTTCTTCAGCGGTTCGAACGGCTATTTGACCACAGCTAGGGCATTTGTAGGTTCGTTTCTTCACGTTATCCTCCTTTTGGGTTTAATTCTCTGTACCATTGACCACATGAAAGTACCCTCTTTAGTGCGAAAAGTAAACTAAGAACTATCTTGGGTCTCTTTTCCTTTCCCGGAATACTCAAATAACTCTCGAAAACCCGATGCTATCATGTAGTGTAATAGTATGGGGCCAATGGTTTCAGTTTCGATGGGGCCCTCTAATTTGACTGATGCTGTAGGGAGAACCACATCGTGACTTCCAAAGAAATTGATGAAAGGTTGCCCGAGAATAGACTTAGCAGCTCTTAACATCTCGGCAACAGAGATGAGATCGACGCGATCAAAACACAGATTATTTGAGATCCTGCAAATATGAGGATTATTAAAGCCAATAGGAATTATGAGCTCGGGGTCCTCTTTCTCAAGATATTTAATAAGGTGGCCGAGATTCATGTTCCTCCCTTGCCTTTGGATTCCATACGCACTTGGTGGGTACTTGGGTTGTAAATGCATCCCACAGCATTAAGAAAACACCCGATGGTAATCTACCCAATGTCCTTATATTAGACTGTACCTTTATCGGTATGTTGATTAAAGTCACTGTCATATTCCTCCTTTATCTCCGCATCGATTGCGTTGATGGCCTCTGTTAAATAGTATTCGCGCTCATCGTTCTCGAATGCTCCATCTCCCTTGGGCCACGCCTGATAAATTGTCTCGCCACCGGAATGACAAATCTGTGGGTAATCGGCCCTAAACCAACCGTGTCGTAACCGTAAATAACCGACTTGTTTATTGTCTTTGTAAACATCGTATTGCTCTGGGCAAGCACCGCCACCCCTAAGTTCATAGCCGTTTATTTTCACTGGTCCTCCTTTGATGATTGGGCGGATAGGGCAGGTGCATACCAACTTAAGCGGGGGATAAAAATGCGATGAGTTAACCCGTGCAGTGTACGCGGAACGCCGATTGAGTTCCATTCACAAATCAAGGCTTGGCTTAGAATTGCCTCTCGCAATTGTGTCCTCGTATGTTCTTTTAACGCTATGTTCGCCAAGTAATTGTTATATTCTTCGACCTTGTTTTGCATTATCCCTCCTTTATCCCTCATGGACCTATCCCCGCCAGCGGCAAGATATTCTCTCCAGGCCTTACCGTACTCCTCGGTCTGGGGCGGGTCAGGTAATAAAAGCATCCGGTCATGGGCTAACTGTAGTCGCTTATCAAACATGAGTGCTGGGTCAGCGGTAGCCAAAATTTGTTCATCTGTGACTATATTCAAGTGTATCTCCTTCTACCCTTTTTGGGGCTAGGTTCTTACATGCCTTATAACTTGGTATGAGGTAATTAACTATAGCGCTCGCTTGAGGGGGCCGGCATTGTTAAGTACCGGCCCCCTTTGAAGTTATGGTTATTCGATGGACTTAGTAAAGTCTCCCGTGAGATCGTAGAAAACGGATAGAATGTAGCAATTGGCTCGGGTTACTCCTGCGTCACGAATGGCCTGCCAATCAAGTACCGGTTCATTGTGTGCGATGATCCATATAAGGCCAAGAGTCTTAGATGAGACGAACAAGCGGAGGTTATACAAATCGTTCTCGTCTAATTGCGTCTTTTTCACGATATTAAAGGTTGTACCCACCCAAGCGACTTGCTCATCTTTGGGTCGGGCGATGAACGGGTTGACGTCTGCGGCGATCACGAGAAACGATATAACCATCAATGCTGCTACTGCTACTACTAGAATCTTCTTCATGCTGTTTCCTCCTTTTAGCCTTTTCGCTGCGCTCTCAAGGCTGGCGCAGTTCTCTCTGGCCGCCCTGACGAATTTTCACTCGCCAAGGCGGTGGGGTGTAAGGAGGTTGTACTACTTGAATAGCTTTAATTGAATGAACATATTGTTTCCCATATTCTATAATATCTGATAGCCCGTTCCGTTACGCTGAGCTAGATAGTGCTTGGTTCTGATCGGGCCAGCTTGTTGTAGTCTGGCAATGAGCTCACCTTCGAGCTCCGGTAATTGGTTCAGTAGTCGATGCCGATATGCTACTGCGGCAATGAGTCTGTTGTTTTTCATGTTAGGAGATATACAAATTAAGTTCGCCTTGCGGGGTTGTCTGAAGTCCTATGTATACCCAGTGGTTATCCTGAAAATTCAGAGTATCAAAGAGCGGTTTACCCTGTCTATTATAACATGTGGGTTCGCCTATCTGGATATAATGATCTGACATGCATGCAGGGAATAATACTTCAAGAAAGTACATCTTGAGATCTTCGTCTACAATATCGCCAACATGCAGAAAGTCTTTAATTGACTTACCGGACTCTAACCATTGTTCATAAGTTTTCATATTGCAGTCTCCTTTAATCTTCCTCGGGAAACATAACTGTAATGACGGGTTCTACATCATCGCCAGGGTCAACTATTGCTTTCAGGGTAATCTTACGCTGTTGCCTTGCTTTCATGATGGCGATAACCTGGAATAATAGTTCTGAACCTCCTCTAATCTTTGCGACAACACGAAACACCATAAGAACATCCCACAGTCGGCCTGCTTCGCTTTGCCCATATGGTCGCGATCGATCATCGGGAGTTATTGGTCCTTCCCAGACGCGTGAGGTTACTGCTACGGGATAGACAATTCCTGCCTCTGCTGCTGTGTCCGAAACGTCAACTAAAACACCGTCTTCAATCGCTTGTGCCCTGGTGTAGACAGAGATGACATTCTCGGTCCATGGGGTCTGCGTTTTGTTAGTGGTCATGTTGAACCTCCTTATATGTAACCCCTCTCTCTAATGATGTAACCTTGCCGGCTGGGGTGAGAATTAAGTGATCGAGCACGGGGATCCCTAAAAGCTTTCCGGCTGCAACTAGTCGCTTTGTTATTGCGATATCTTCTGGGCTAGGATCAGTGGCACCGGATGGATGGTTATGAGCTACGATAATTGAGGCGGCACGGTCTTTGAGGGGATCTGCGAACACCTCGCGCGGATGGACTTGGTTTTGATTGAGTAGCCCTAACGTCACAATGCGAGCAGGGCCAATAGGTTTATTGCCACCATCAAGGGCCAACACTGCGAAGGCTTCTTGTGGTAATTTGGCAATTGTGCTAAATGATGGAGCGGCGTCCATTGCGTCAAGGATGGCTATCGGTCCTGGCTCGTGTACTTCGCTGGACTGCCAGATCGTGCACCCGTCTACTATTATTTGTAACATTTTGTTTCCTCCTTTTTCCCTTACAACTATAGTAATACGATATTAACGGTTAGGCGTCAAGAGTGTTTAACCGTGCTTTATTTCTTCCTCTGGCCTCTTTGTAGACCCATCTCTTTAAATGCTTTAGCATTATCGGGTTGTACAA
>Ga0307427_1000847_pt1 | contig 17214 bp, 11 predicted proteins | sample SalMarWE160190MG_FD_202162 | JGI IMG/M metagenome (GOLD analysis project Ga0307427, IMG submission 202162) | Salt marsh sediment microbial communities from the Plum Island Ecosystem LTER, Massachusetts, United States - WE1603-190 | ecosystem: Environmental > Aquatic > Marine > Intertidal zone >... | reverse complement strand
CCGTTGTCTTTCACGAATTTCACCAGGGCGTCGGGATCCCATTTCTCGGCCTTGAATAGAGGAATCAGGTCTTCATAGCCGAACTCGGAAGGATGCCCGTAGCGTTCGGTATGCCACTTCGTCAACGTCTCCGACATGCCCATCTTGCCCGTATAACCATCCGGGACGACAGAGTACATGCGTCGCCCGTAGTGCGACCCGTCGTTCGGGCGGTTCTCATCGGCAGCCGAAGGAATTCCCCAGTGCATCCAGACGCCGATTTTCCCATCCACGAACCATTCCGGCACCTGGTAATTCGCCGCCAGCGACTCCCACGGCGGCTCGATTTCCGCAGCGGAAACCATGCCGCACCAAAGCACCGTTCCAATCAAGAATGCAGTCCTATTCATGCTCTTGCTCCTTTGTCGGCAGCACGCCGATTTTCGAAACATCAATCGGGGTAATGCCCATTTCGATCGCCGGCGATCCGGGTTTGAACCTGAAGTCGCCATTCTCCGGATCGACGAAGAGCGGATCGACGGCCAGACTGTGTACGTCGACGCCGTCGCGCTGCTGTTTCTCCAGCATCGCCTCGCCCAACGTGCGATCCGCCACGCAGTAGTAGATGTTGTAATCGGTATCGGCATCCCTGGATCGCGCCAGGCCCCGTCCTCTACGATCTTCGGCTGTTCGTCCTCTTGCCGCCGGCGGCTCATCGATGAAGGTGCATGTCGCTGAGGATGCGTAGAAGATGTTCCGCTTAATCGTTGCGCCCGTCAGCGGACCCTCGCGCACTGCGAGATAGTAGCCGCGAGGCGGCGCGATGATGTCCGCGACGATGTTGTTCTCGCAGCGATTGTTCAACTTCAACAGGATGCCTTGGGAAGTGCACTTGTAGATCAGGTTTTCGGCAATGAGGGTATCGGTTTGCCCGCCATCCGTGCGGATCGCCGCCTGCATCTTCATCGGGGAGACCAGGTGGTGCACGTAGTTGCGGCGGATCACGTTCCCCGCGCCCGCGCCGCGGATGTAAATCCCGTTGCCGTCGCCCAACATCTCCATGGCATGATGGATTTCATTGTATTCGATCAGATTGTCATGCGTGTGCAAGAAGGGGCGCACCTGCTCCAACGTCCTTTTGCCAGGCTTGCCGCCCACTTCATGCCACCGGATGGTTCGAGCCAGTTCCCGGCCGCCAGGTTTCGCGAAAAAGCCAGTCATGCAACCGGAGATGATGAGTCCCGTGTAGGGGGTGTGGTGGATCAGGTTGTTCACCACACGGTTTTCTCCGCTCTGCCAGACCATGATGCCGGGCGAGTGCGAATAGACCCGACCCGTATGGTGAATGTGGTTGTTGTAGACCAGATTGCCCTTGTTCACGTCCTTGGTTCCCGGGCCGTAACCGCAGAGCAGGATGCCGGCGCCGCCTAGATGCTCAATATGGTTGCCAGAGATTGTGTTCCTTTGCCCGTGCAGGTCGACGCGTATCGCGCCACTGCCGCTTTGGGTAAAGTGACATTGCTCGATCGTGCAATTCTCGGTGCCGCGCAGGCGAACGAGCGCGTTGGCTTTGTCGAGCATATCCCAATCGTGTTGCAGCCCGGCATCGTCCTCGCTCAGCAAATAGCGATCGCCATGCATGAACGTGAGGCCCCGGAAGCACAGGTTCCGTACCGGCACGTCCTTCGGCCCCATCTTGTCTATCTCACCTTGAACGCGGATAAGCTCCGTCAATTGAGGAGCCATCACGGGCGACTTGCCCCGAGGCCAGAGATAGAGCTTGCCTGCCTTCGTATTCAGAACCCACTCGCCCGGCTCGTCGAGCTCCTCCAGCACGTTCTCGACCCAGCACGATTCGGTTCCTTTCAGGAAACGGAGTTGGTTCATCGCATAGGTTGCGTCGATTGCCGTACGGGCAATCTGCGTTTCCTCGTCAACCGACACCAAGGGCAGGACATTCACAATCCAGGCGTGATGCGGACGGACGACAATTTCCACATCTTCCACATTCGGCCAGTTCTTCAACCGGCCTTCCGGAAAATGGAGTCTGTTACGACTGCCGCCCTCCAACGGAATGAAACCGTCCGATCGCGCGCGCGGCAGCAGGCCATCGGAATCATAGAGCGTGCAAAAACGCCGCGAAACATCAGCCACCCGAACCTCTCCGCGCACCGCCGCCGGCAGGCCCGGAAGCCTGGCGGTCACTCTTTTCCAGCCCTTGATCTCCTGCCCCGAGCTGAATACGGGCTTTTCGCCGGGATCGGCCGCATACGTAATCGTCGAGTCGCCTTTGCCCGAGTCCTCCAGGCTAAACACAACCGTTTCGGCCAGACGATAGACCCCACCGCGGATTTGCACGACAACGCTTGTTTCGGGCTGGCTTGCGCGTAGCCGTCGGACGGCGTCCCTTGCTCGCGCTAATGTCGCAAAGGGCCCATCCGTTCCGTCACGATTCGGCTCAGGCAATGTACCCGACCAAGCATCTTTGCCATCCGTCGCAACATAGAAATCTACGGTGGAAGCGGCGAAGTCTGGTTGCTCCGCACACATGGCGTTTAGGGCACCCAAGAGTGCGAAACCGGCATTGAGGATAAGGAAACGGAATTGCATGACGCCTCTCTGAAGGACGGTCTATGGTTAGACCAGCTTGTGAATCCTCCCCGGTCCTTGTACCAGGCGTTATGAGAGAATCGGGTGATGGTTCGCCGGCTGGTCCAGAGGGAGGGGCGGAGCCCCGACCGGAGGTCCAGCCGGCGTCGCCGCCGAGACCGCCTCGACGGACTTGCCTTCCAGGGTGGCCGCGAACGCCGCCGGCGTCTGCCAGCCGATCCCGCTGTGTGGCCGACGGTGGTTGTATTCCAGACGCCACGCCTCCAGCACGTATCGCGCCCCGGCCGGCTGACCGGAGCAGATCCAGATACCGCCGGACTGGGAGAACCCGGGATGTCCCGGGTGGACTCCGACCGACGACCGCCGTCGGCTATTCTGAGCATTCTACCACGGACCTCCGGGGCAGCAAGAACTCCATCGGCTCCTGGCACGTCACACCCCAACCCGCCACGCTGGCCTTGTTGGCCGTGGGCGGGCTGGGGGTGCTGCTCCGGCGGCGGAGGTGACCTGAGCGGCTGAAAGCGTGGAATGAGCTGTGCCGGCAGATGCTGGGCAAGTTGGCCACGGATTTGGCCGCAAGCGACCTTAGCAAAACGCAAGAACCATAGAGACACCGCCCGAAACCGGCCGGGTACGCCCTGCGCCGAGCAGAAACCGCGCTTGCCGATCTCGCGATCGGTGATAGACTTGTTAGAAAGGCCGACGGCGGTCGTCGGCCAAAGGCCATCGGGGAGATCCCGGTTGGAAGCGTATGGTCCGCTGCCCAAGCCGCGGATCCAGCTTGCTCAACGCACCGCATCGAATACAATCACCGCAAATGCCCTGCGACGGTCGCGGGCGCAATGCCATCTGGGAAATCCCAGATCAGAACAGTGAATCGGGAGCGATAAGCATGGTTCCAGCGTCCTCTACACGATGGTTCTGCGGGGTGGTGGCAGGTCTCTTGCTGGTTAGCTGCGCCTGTCCCGCTGGGGAGAGGCTGCGCGTAATTATGGAAACTGATGCTGGAGGTGACCCTGACGACCAAGCGTCACTTGTCAGGTTCTTGATGTACTGCAACGAGTGGGACGTCGAAAGCATCATCGCTGATCGCGCCCAAACGAAGAACTGGCCACTGAAGAAGGAAAGCACGGGACTGGCGCTGGTGCGGATGTACCTGGACGCATACGCGAAGGTCCATCCGAATCTCGTGAAGCACGAGAAGGGGTACCCAAGTCCGTCACACCTTCGAAAGGTCACCGTGGCAGGACACAACGAGACAGACGACGCCGTGAACCTGATCATCCGGGCGGTTGACCGGGACGACCCGAGACCGGTGTGGTACGGCAACTGGGGCTCGAACAGCGGCTCGCGAAGCAATCTCCGCCGTGCGCTTGACAAGGTGAAGGCCAAACGTAGCGACGAGGCGTACAGAGCGTTTGCCGGCAAACTGCGCATATCGACCCTTGACGGCGGGCGCGGCACCAAGCAGGGCCACAACGACATGATCCAACTGCATGTGGAGACAGGCTACCCGACAATGGACGGCGGGAGATGGTACCACCAGTTCCGCAGGATCACCGAACGGGCGGGCGGGTTCGATCTCAAGCGCGACATCAAAACCGGTCACGGTGCCTTGGGGGAGATCTACACCACGCCCAAGGAAGGCGACTCGTGGACGTTCGTGTACCTGATTCCCACGGGCCTGAGCGACCCGTCACAGCCGCACCTGGGCGGCTGGGCAGGCAGGTATGGGCCACGCGCGAATGACCCGCTCAACCGGAACTCAAGCCTGAAGGGCAAGCAGCTCTACTGGGCCAATCAGCGGGATACGTGGAAGGGAACAACGCACCGGAACAACACGGCCAGCCGCTGGGCGACGCACATGCAGAACGACTTCAAGGCCCGCATGGACTGGTGTGTGACGCCGAAGTTCGACGACACCAATCACGTCCCGCTGCCCCACTGCCAGGGCGATTCGTCGCGCAGGATCCTGCGTATTGCCGCGACCCCCGGTCAAAGACTCGCGCTGGGCGCAAGTGGATCGACCGACCCGGACGACGATCGCCTGAACTACCACTGGAGTGTTTACGAAGAGCCTGGAACGTATCGCAGCAAGGTAACGATATCAGATCACAGCTCGCAAAAGGCCACTCTCCACGTACCCAACGATGCTGACGGCAAGACAATCCACGTGATTCTGCAAGTCACTGACGATGGCATGCCGGCCCTGACACGGTATAGGCGCATCATCGTAGGCGTCCCCCCCGCCGGAGGCGAGCCGGCCTCGACTGAATCAAAGACCGGTCTGCTCCATGCCGTACACGAATCGCTACTGCGAAGCCCTTGGTGGCGGCATTCGCAAATCCGCAACTGCGCTTTCGCAAAACTCGGGTTGCTCAGCCGCGGCGACCTCCACATCGCCAGCCGACTGCCCCTGCCTGCCATCCTGGAGGCCTTCTGCCTTGACGCTCCTGCTTCTCGCCACTGCACTGGGTACCGGCTGCCCGCTGATCGCTTCCGACAAGCCACGCGTGATTGTCACCAGCGATGGTGAGATCGATGACGAATGTTCCCTGATACGGTTTCTCCTCTATGCCAATGAATGGGACATTGAGGCTTAGTAGTACGCGGGGGGCCACAGCAAGGGAGAAAGGCCTTGGCCCCCTATCGGGCCAAGGCCTTCTTTAGGTCCTGGTAGCGGGGGCAGGATTCGAACCTGCGACCTTCGGGTTATGAGCCCGACGAGCTACCAGACTGCTCCACCCCGCGATCCGTGGAACAGATTGTACCGGACGCCCGGCGGGTGTCAAGGGCCTATCCCTTCGAGGGCTTCCCTTCAGCGTCTTTGTTCTCGCGTGGCGTTTGGCCAAGTTGAGGTGCACCCCTTCCAACTCCTGCGCGAGCCATTTGCGTTGTTTGCAAGTCTTGCATTGGCAGGTGGATAGGAAGATGTAAGACACATCTTAATCCCAGGTCGTCGCGGCTGGCGGGGCTTGGGGCGGGGTGGGGGTGGCTGCCACGACGGATTTCGCAGCGAAGATGTACCGGGGCCGTTGCGAGGACGGGCCAGCCGCTTGGCCCCCTCGCGACGCTCGGCTCACCTTCCCGCCCGGACCCGACCGCCGCCCATCACCTCACCCCATCCGCCCAAACGCCCACAACGCAAATGGCTCCCGACGATACAGCCTTGCGGTCTGAGTCGGCCGCGCGATAGGATTGGCGGGCGTGGTTCGGATGGCGGTCAAGCCATGCGGACAACCACGAACGGGCGTGGTGCGGAAACACGCCGCGAGGAGGTTTGCCATGACGTTGTCAAGACTTTCAGCAACCGCATGCCTGGCGCTGTGTTGGTGCGCCCCCACGCTGACCGCAACCGCGGCTGATGCGGCGGGGGAAGCCAAACGCCCGGTCGAGGTGTTCATCGTGGGGGCGACTACCGCTCCCGCCGTCGGAGCACCCGCCGCCGCTTACAAAGTCAAACCCCTGACCGACGAGATGGCCAAGGCGTACGGGCTGGATACGGCGTTCTACAAGAAGTGCACGCTGGTTCAGGGTATCCTCATTGCCACCTCGGATCGCGTCTGCGACCACGCCCACCTCGAGGCGGCGTACCAGTTCGACATGATCATGACGCGCATCGACCGGCAGGTCGCCCGGCGCATTCGCGATCGAAAGCCGTTGTGCATCCTCATCGGCTGCAAGGAACTGACTTCCGACCTGCCGCAGTATACCACCGACAAGACCGGCAAAGAGCTCGACTTCTACAACTGGCGCCGCCGCGGGTTCCTCGGCTGGCGACGTGGACGCCCTGTCGTCGTCTTCGCCGAAGAGGACGTGCTTGAATACGAAGGTGGCATGCAACTGGAAAGCATCCTCATCCACGAGTTCGGCCACGTCATCCACGGAGCGGGCTTCGACGACGGGCTGCAAAAGCGCCTGACCGAGACCTACGAGCAGGCCAAAGCAAAGGGTCTCTGGAATGACGGCCGCGCGGCCCAGCGTTTCCGACGAATCCAGATCAAAACACCAGTCAGCCTGTTCGACGCGCTTGTGAAGTCGTTCCCGGATGAATCGCCTGAGTTGATGCGGAAGTGCCTCGAAGGCGGCGACATCCTCGTCAACGGCAAGCCCGCGGGCGCGAAGGTCAAGGTCACCGGGCAAGACAAAGTGCTCATCGTCTTTGGCGGCGACAAGCCGTGTTACGCCGGAAAGAACCGCTCGGAGTACTGGGCGGAAGGCGTGCAGTGTTGGTACGACACCAATCGCACCATGGACCACGACCACAACCACATCCACACCCGCGAGCAACTCAAGACCTACGACCCGGGCCTGGCCAAACTCTGCGAAGAGGTGCTGGGCGATTCGAAATGGCGCTTCTCCTCGCCCCGCGACCGCGCCGGTACGGGACATCTCAAGGGCTTCAACCCGGCCACGGCGCCGAAGGCTGTGGAACCCGAGCATATCCAGGAAGCGGCTTACGATTACTACGACAAATACTGGAAAGCCTACTGGCAGCGATTGCGCGATAAACACGCCACGGCCGTCGCATCCGCCGGCGCCGCATCGCCACCCACGCGGCTCGACGGTTCCACACGGAAGAGGGCGCCTTCCAGCGACGCCGATTACGAAGTCGTCCACGTGAAGGGGTGGGCCTTTCACATTCACAAGGACTACCTGGGCGGCGATCAGGATCTACTCGAGGGCGCACTGAAAAACGCGGAGATTCAACTGGGCCACGTCGAAACGCTCCTGCCGGAAAAGGCGGTGGCCAAACTGCGGAACGTTCCGATATGGGTCACCCCCGGCAGGCGAACGGCCGAGTACCACTGGAAACGCAAGTGGCTCATCGACCATGGCCGCAACCCCGACATGGCCCATAGCATTCAGATCACCGACATCCGTATTCTGAGCAGAACGCGTCCAACCGGCCCGTGGGTGCTGCTGCACGAACTGATGCACGGTTACCACGACCGCGAAGTCGGCGACGAAGACAACAAGGCTATCGTCAAGGCGTACAAGAGCGCCTTGGCAAAAGGCCTCTACCAGAAGGTGCTCCACAGCAAGCGCGGACGGGGCACGCACACGAAGGCCTATGCCGCGACACGCATGGAAGAGTATTTCGCCGAAACCTGCGAAGCCTACTTCGGGCTCAACGATTTCTACCCGTTCGTGAGAGCGGAACTGCGCGAATACGACCCGGCAATCTGCGAGATCATCGAACGGGTCTTTCACGTCAACGAGAAGGAATGACGCGACAGGCGCCCCATGGGGCCGCGAGCCACGAGCCCAAGCCGCCGGCGGCAGACACGCGCAGAGGCCCGCGCGAACCCGGTCCCGGTCCCGGCTACTTCGCGTATTCATAGTCCCGGTGGTTGTGAAGGTGCTTTCTCACGGCCGCCGGATCCGTATACGCACTGAGGAACTTGGCCCCGGCCTTCGTCTTCCAGAAGGGATCGGCCTTCTGGATGGCCGGGAAGTGTTTCAGGACCTCGTCGAACCGTTCCCTCGCGGCGACCACTGCGGGGTCCTTGGACTCCGTTACGTCCCGGTAGCCCTTGCCGGTGCGGTCGGGGCCGCAGTCGTAGAACCGGCCGCGCGGCAAGCCGAGGATCGGGTTGACGGCCTCGAGGAGCCACCGCTTGTCGCGAAGCATCTGCGACGTCCCGATGCAGGTGTAGATCCACTCGCGATGCGTGTGGGTCCGCCCTTCGGCGAAGCCGAAGGAACAGAAAGGCCTTGAATCTCGCCATTGCGGGTGCAGGCATTTTCGGGTAATATATACACCTCCGGGATGGGGTGGCCGGATCGTACGTCGGCGGCAGTGCCGGCATTGCGGCAGACGCGCGACGACGTGGGAGCGGTCGGTTGGGGGATGAGTACCGAAGGAATCTGAGTGCTATTCCGTTCAGTCGTTGCGTGTTGTGCGGCTGGCGGGGCGGGCCTGAGTGTTGTACGCAGACTAGATACTCCGTAGTTATGTGCAGCATTGCAGACAGGAGCTAGCTATGTTTGCATGGATCAAATCGTTGTTCAAGGTTCCTCAGCCAGTTGGCCCCCCGCAGGAGCTACGGTCCTTCACGACATCGGACCCCACGCTCACCCAGGAGTCGATTGCTCCGGAGGAGGGCGTTTGGCGTGTGAATGTCGCAGAGCAACAGACGATTCGCCTTTTTGAAATTGCGGATCCTGGGGTGGAAGAGTGCATGCTGACTTATCGAGCACAACTGAAGAGCAAGGATGTGCAAGGGAAAGCCTATTTGGAGATGTGGTGCCGGTTGCCCGGACGGGGGGAATTCTTCTCGAAGGGTTTGAACAACACCGTCAAGGGGACAAACGAGTGGGCCTCGTATGAAATCCCCTTCTATCTGAAACGCGGCCAGAAGCCCGACCTGGTAAAGCTCAACCTCGTGGTCGAAGGAAGCGGCACGATATGGATCAAGGACGTCCATCTACTCCAAACGCCTTTGAAGTAGGTTCTCAACGGGCAGTTACACATAACCACCGCATGCACCCGACGCGTTACACTCGCGGGTGATGCGTAACGTTGGAGAGGATGGAACATGAGCGAGTGCTGCGGACATCGCTTCGGCAAAGTGCTTCATGCCACACTGGCTTGGGGAGTGTTGGTGTTGCTTGGCGCCGGCCAAGCGGGTGCGGTCCCAACTCCCGGCCCGCTTGAAGTTCGCCTGGACAGGGCAAAGGCCGTCGTGCTGGGCGAGGTCATACGGGTGGAGAACACGGACTCGGCCGACGGTACGCAATGGACACGGACAACTCTATCCGTCAAGGAGGTGCTGAAAGGCGATGCCGCCGACACGATTGAGTCCCGCAGGAGAGCCAGCGAGAGCGGCCATCTCGGTCTCCACACCGTGGGCAACTCCGGGATTTGGCTGATCGGTGCAGATGGCCCTATCGCCTACCCGCATGGGCATCTTCGAGAAGCACAGAAACCGGACGTGCAACGGATACTGAAGATGCTGGCGGAGAGGAAGTGGTCCGGCGAAATCAATGGCCTCAAGGCGTGGGCTACGGTTATCGACCGCCAGTTCGCCGCTCGTCCTGGGATTCTCTTCGCTGTGATGAACTGCTCGGAGGGCGAGCGATTCGTCCCGCGCCCGAACTGCCGGCCCGGTATCCTCACAGCAAGAGTGAAGAGCGCCGATGGGAAGGACGTTGTCTTTGACCTCCGGAGAGGGGAGCCGTGCAAAGCCCTCCACTGCGACAGGTTGCCTGCAGGCGAAATTACGTACCTCCTATCCGGCTACTCTTACATCGATCCGAACAGCAAACTGCCTGCAGGCAAGTACCACGTTGTCCTGACCTATCGGAACGCACATGAGGGAGTGCTCTTGCGGCCGGTCGGCGTGAAAGGCGAGCCAGTAGATGCTTGGAAGGGTGAACTGCGGGCCCCGCCCATCGAGATGGTGCTGGCCGGCCCGAGGAATAGATGAGCGCAGCCCAACCACCGCGTGGACGGTACAGCCTGAAGCCGCGCGCGGCCTCCAGGGGCCGGCGGAGGCCCTGGCTCACAAACCTTACCCACAAAACTCCTGTCTCTGAGCCGCTCAAACCGGAAGGAGCGGCGGTGGAACTTCGAAGCGTGCTCGTGCAGGCGGCGTTGCTCGCGCTGCTTCTCCTGCATCCGGCCTCATGGAGCCTTGCAGGCGGCTACACGATTGTCGACACCGCTCAGGAGCGTTGTTACAACAACACGCACGAGATCCTATACCCGAAACCCACCGATGCGTTTTTCGGCCAGGACGCACAGTATCAAGGTAACCAACCGGCGTATCGCGACAACGGCGACGGCACCGTCACGGACCTGACGACGGGCCTCATGTGGCAGAAAGATCCCGGCCCCAAGAAGACTTTCCGGGAAGCGGTTGCGGGCGCCTCGGCCTGCCGCCTCGCCGGACACGACGATTGGCGGCTGCCGACCATCAAGCAACTGTATTCGCTGATCCTCTTCAGCGGCATGGACCCTGATCCCCGGAGCGCCGGTTCCTCGAAGCAGCGTCCCTTCATCGATACCAACCACTTCGTGTTCCAGTACGGTGATGCGGCGAAAAACGAGCGCATTATCGATTCACAATACGCGACCTCGACCCAGTACGTCGGCAAGACCATGCGGGGCAACGATACGATGTTCGGCGTGAACTTCGCGGACGGTCGTATCAAGGGGTATCCGATAAGTCACCCGGGCCGCTCGGGCAGAACCAAAAGATACTACGTCATGTATGTGCGCGGCAATACCGCGTACGGAAAGAATCAGTTTCACGACAACGGCGACGGCACCATCACCGACGGTGCAACCGGGCTTACCTGGATGAAACGCGATAGCGGACATCTCAAGGCCGGCGAGAACCGGGACGGGAAACTGAACTGGGAGCAGGCGCTCCATTGGGCCGAGAACCTGGAGTATGCCGGACATTCGGACTGGCGTTTGCCCAATGTCAAGGAACTCCAGAGCATCGTCGACTACACACGCTCGCCCTCCACAAGCAAGTCGGCTGCCATGGACCCGATCTTCGAGGTCACGTCCATCGCCAATGAGGGCGGCAAAAAAGACTATCCGTTCTATTGGAGCAGCACCACGCACACGCGCCTCCACAGCGGCGCTGCCGCATCCTATGTCGCGTTCGGTCAATCGCTTGGCTGGATGCAGAGTTTCCGAGGAGGGCGCCAATTGATGGACGTCCACGGCGCCGGCTCCCAGCGCAGCGATCCGAAGGCCGGCGATCCGTCGCGATTCCCGTACGGTCGCGGGCCGCAGGGCGATGTGATTCGCATCTATAACTTCGTCCGCGCGGTTCGAGGTGGCAAGGCCACGCCGAAAACCAGCGGTCCGAAGGTCGAAATGACGGAGGCGCAATACGGCGGACCAGGTCAAGGCAGGCGACCGGAACAAGCGACGCCGCCGGGAATGAGACCGGGCGCGGGCCCCGGTCGAGAACGAGGACCAGGGAACTTCTCACGATTTGTCCAACGACTCGACCGCAACAAAGACGGCAAGGTCTCAAAGTCGGAGTTCGACGGCCCGGCGAACCACTTTGATCATCTGGACCGCGACGGCGACGGGTACTTGTCGGAAGGTGAAACGCCCCAAGGCCCGCCACGAGGAAACCGGTAGGGAGCGATTCTTCGCGCCAAGGGACCGACGAGGGATTGGCGCGCGTGTGTTCACTCCCCTCCTCCCCGCGTCCGCCCCGGTTCGCTTCCATCTCCACGTTCACACGTCGCGCCACCTCCCTTCGGCCTTGCCTCGGGGGAGGTGTGGGATTAAAAGGCGAATCACCAATCGGTTCTCTCATAGCGCCTGGCACAAGAATCGGGGCCAGGTCAAGACAAGGAATCCGCCATGAAAACGACACCCCATAGGGTCCGAATACTCCTGCACGTCTTACAACCTTGCGTCGTCGCTGGGCTTGTGATAGCCTCCGCGCCGGCGGGGTTCTGCCCACGGAACGCGTCCGCGGGTTGCCTCTTACGCGACATGCGTTGTCGGGAAGGACGGTGAAGATGCCTCTGCGATTCTGGTCCACGCTTCCGACAGTGTGCCTGGTCGTTCTGCTCGGGGCGAGCATGGCTTCCGCACGCCAGATCCACGTGGCGAAGACGGGGGACGATGCCGCGCCCGGTGATCGGGCGCGGCCGTATCGGACGATCGGCAAGGCGGCGGCCGTCGCGCAGCCGGGGGATACGGTGACGGTCCACGCCGGGACGTACCGCGAGTGGGTCAAGCCCGCCCGCGGCGGCACGGGCGAGGCGAAGCGCATCACGTACCGGGCCGCGGCGGGCGAGGAGGTGCTGATCAAGGGTTCCGAGCGGATCACCTCGTGGGCGCACGAGGGCGGCGGCGTCTGGAAGGCCCAACTCCCGAACCGCTTCTTCGACGGGTACAACCCCTACGCCCTGAACCTGTCCGGCGGGTGGCTGCACTACGGCAACTGGCACCATCGCGGCGACGTCTATCTCAACGGCGAGGCGTTACGGGAGCAGAAGACGCCGGAGGACGTCACGAAGACCCAAGGCACGTGGCACGGGCAGGCGGATGAGGAGACCACGACTGTCCGGGCGAACTTCGGGCAGGCGGACCCGAACCGGCAACTCGCCGAGATCAATGTCCGCGAGAGCATCTTCTCCCCGGACCGCAGCGGCCTGAAGTACATCACCGTGGATGGGTTCCACCTGATGCACTCGGCCGAGAACTGGCAGCCACCCGGCCTCCAGATCCAGATGGGCGCGATCGGCCCGCGGATGGGCAAGCACTGGATCATCCGGAACTGCCGCATCACGAACGCCCGCTGCGTCGGGATCATCCTCGGGCACGCGCCGGACGTGGACTACAACGACATCGACGCCTTCGGCGACCACATCATCCGCAACAACGTCATCCGGCGCTGCGGCGAGGCAGGCATCGCCGGACAGAAAGGCGCGACCCGCTGCCTCATCGAGGGCAACCTGATCGAAGACACCAACTACCGCCGGGAGTTCGGGGGATGGGAGACGGCGGCCATCAAGTTCCACCAGTCCGTCGATACGGTGATTCGCGGCAACCTCATCCGACGCGTCGATCACCAGTCCCACGGCGCGTTCGGCATCTGGATGGACTGGGCCAACCAGGGCACACGCATCACCGGCAACATCATCTACGACACGAAAACGGCCAACGTCTTCCTGGAGATGAACCACGGGGCGATTCTCCTCGACAACAACGTCCTCATTGGCCGCGGCCTCAGGAGCAACTCCGAGGGGTCGGTGTTCGCCCACAACCTGTTCGTGGATTGCGCGTTCCAGATGGTCTCCGACCGGAAACGCAAGAGCCAGTACTACGTGCCGCACACACGCCAGGTCGTCGGCAGCAAGGACGGCATTCCGCAGGATGACAAGTGGTACAACAACATCTTCGTGCGGGGGGGCCTCGAGAAGGTGAAAAACGCCCCCGGCTACGCGTCGGACCACAACGTCTTCCTGGAAGGGGCGAAGAAGAGTTCCTTCGGCGATGAACACAGCATCGGCGATGCCTCCGCGACGAACTTCAATCGCAACGACGCACCGGCGAGCGTCACGATCACCTTCACCGTTGGCGATGCGCTGTTCGGCGTGAAGGGCCCCCGGGTCGACGGCAAGATGGTCGGCATGTTCCCCCGAATCAAGCAGACCATCGAAGACCGTCACGGCAGTCCGATCACCATTGACACCGACCTGGGCGCCCGGAAGCGGACGGAGCCCATCGCCGGCCCCCTCGCCAACCTGAAGCGGGGCCGAAACACCATCACCTGGTCGATGAGACACGCAGGCGAGCAGGTCGAGTAGTCAAGCGCCGGCGATGGCAGGGTGGACCTTGTAGGGAGGACACCCGATGACAGCCCCGGCCGCACACCCACCCCACGCCTGCGCGCTGCTCTGCCTTCTCCTCCTTTCGCCTTCCGTGACGGTTGGCGAGTCCAACAGGCTGAGTGAGGAGAAGAATCCCTGGCGGCTCGCGCCGGAGTACCAACTCTATGATTCGTACAACGTGAAGGTCCGCGGCGAGCGCTGTGCCGGCTCGCTATACGGCCTGGTCGCGGCGCCGACGGGCCTCGCCAGGAAGCCCGGCGAGTGGGACGGCACGTGGTCGTGGCGGCACGTGCTGGACAAGAAGTTGGTGGGCCGCAGCGCAGCCTCCGAGCCGCGGCCGTGAGGGAGCAACACCGCCGGCCGGCAACAGCGCCTGCGCCCCTTCACCCGCCGCCCGGCAAGCAGCGTTGTCGTACTACTTGCCGAAGCAGATCACCTTTCCGTCGAGCGTGGCCATGTAGAGCCTGCCGTGGGCCGCGGACATGCCGTCAAAGGCAGGCGGCGCCTCCAGTTTCTGCGGCACCACCCCCGCCGCCAGAATCCGCACCAGGGGGGTACGATGTCTGGGGCGCTTCCCAAAAAAAACGGAAAAAGTAACCGTTCACGGGCAAAATGCGTTTTGCGGGCTAAAAACAATGATCCGGGTGCCGCGACTACCAGAGTTTGTCGATTTTGGCCCGCCCGGTCCTCGTTTTTGAGTCGGAATCGGCGTTTTGGGGACCGTGAACGGTTACCGGAAAAAAGACTTGGCGCCGCGCGAGGGGGGTGTAGGACACAGGAACCGTAGACCTTGATCGGCGTCGCGTGACGCCGGGGACGCTAAACACGTACCGTCTAAGAAAGGACACGATACGATGAGAACCTTTGCGATTGCTACCATGATGCTTGCCTCTGCGTTACTTGCGTTACTGTGGGGCCTGGCGATGGCTGATGCGAGCGCTGCTGAGGTCGCTATGTCGCATCGTCTTCCTGAAGGCGTGCTGCCGGCACTGGGTTGTTGGTTCTGGACGGAAGAGGAGTTTGCCCCCGGCGGCTACCATGCCTTCATTGACCTCACGAGCCGCCACGCCGCCTACAACCTGCTCACGACCAGCATCCGCGCTCCGCTCAAGGAGGTGGCCGACCCTGCGGTCCACGCGCAGGTGAAAGCCGCTGCGGCATACGCCCGGGAGCACGGGATGGGCGTGGTGATGGACCTCGATGTGCGGCTGGCTCGCGCCGCCTTTCAGAGGGCCTACCCCGATGAACTCCAGCAGATGCTGCGGCTCCGCGAGGTGAATCTGTCCGGTACTGGGCAGGTAGGACTGCGCGTCACGTCGGACAATCTGCGCGACCACTACACCTTCCGCACGACCGACTACATTCCGCTAGCCGGGCGGCTTGTGCGGGTCTACAGCTACGTGCGTGGCGCCGACAGCATCGAGCCCGCCACGGTGCGCGATATCACCCGCGAACGATGCACGGTGAACAGCGCCACGGCCAAGGAAGTGACCGTGGCTATCGCCTGCGACGCCCAGACCGCCGGGCGCACGGCCTGCGTGATGGTGGCCTTCACCCACTTCACCCCGGCGGTGTTCGCGCCTCACCTGCTCGAGTTCCAGAGACAGCTCATCAAGAGCTACGCCGATGCGCCGCTGGCCGGCGTGTGCAAAGACGAGTGGGGCTTCCCGCCGTGTTTCGACGGCTGCCCGGCGAAGAACGACTACTGGTTCTCCTCCTTCCGAGCCCAGGCCTACGCCAAGCGTACAGGCGGTCGCGATCTGCTCCGCGACTGCTTGCTCATGACCCACGGTGAAGGAGGCCGCTCGCGCGAGCGCCAGGCTGCTATCAACCACTTGCTGGAGATGTCCACCCTGCGCAACGGCTCCATCGAACACGACTTCTACTGCGCGACCAAAGACACCTTCGGCCCCAAGGCCATGGTGGCCACCCACCCCACGTGGTGGCCCTACCCGGGCACCCGCGAGTTCAAGAAGAACGGCCTGAGTTGGTGGCGAGCGACGCGCGACTTCGCGCAGGTCGACGAGGTGACCCCCTTCGCCTGCCGTTCGTCGCTTGCCAAGAAGTGGGGCAGCGCCGTCTGGTACAACATGTACTACTCGCGTGCCGTGACCGACTACGAGACGTCCATCTGGTCCCACGCCCTCGGCGGCGGTCGGGTGAACTTCCATCCCATCTACCCGTCGAACGCGAAACGCGGCTGGCGGCGCCGCGCACTGCTCCAGGGTGGCCTGATGCGCGGCAACTGCCGCATCCGCCTGCTCAACTTTATCACCCGCGCCCCGCTCGACTGCCCTGTGGCCGTTGTCTTCGGCCACGCCTGCGCCATGAACTGGGCCGGGCCTGCTTACAGCGACGTGGGCTTGGGCGTAGCCAATGGCCTGTGGCAAGCCGGCTTCCCTGCGGATCTGATTCCATCCAGCGAGATCGGGGGGCCGGCGCTCAAGGTCAGCGCCGATGGGTTTGTGCAGTACGGTCCGCAACGCTATGTCGCCATCGTGCTCTACCATCCCGAGTTTGAGCGTCCCGGAACGGCAACTCTCTTCCGGAAGGCGGCCGAAGGGAAGACGGCGCTCCACCGCGTAGGCGAGTGGACTACCACGTTCCACGGCAAGCCCTTCGACGGTCGCCAGGCGCTGCCCGGGGCGATGCAGGCGAGCGACGACGCGGGAGCGTGCGTGCGGGTTGTGGTCGACCAGTTGAGGAAGCTCGGCGTCAAGCCACAGAGCTCAGCAGCGGCCACCCTCGGCGGCTTCGGCCACCAGAGCGCGTCGCCGGGCAGGACGGGCCACTGCCGTCTGCTCGACGGCACGGAGATCCTCCTCGCCGGCACCAAGAAGGTGACCGGTGACCCCATCCGGACCAGCTTTGACGTCGGCGGCCACGAGGTCGCAGTCGATGCCATCGGCGTGGTAGGCGTGCGCCTGGGGAGCGATGGCAGTCTGGCTGCCCTGGCGGCTGGCGGGCTGAAGCACTTCGCTGTTGGGGGGTTGACGGTCCAGCTTGACCACCCGGCCGACCTCGCCCTTTGGCGCGACACGAAGGGTAAACTGCACGGCGTGCTGCAGGGATGGGAGGGACCCGTTCCTCCCTCACTGTCTGCGCTGACGAGCGATTGGCTTCGTTTGGCCGTGCCGCCACCAGTCCCTGAGTGATTCGCAGCGACAGCGAACCCAGCACCACCATACGCCGGTCGGAAAACTGGGGACGGTACCCATGTTTTTCGCTTGCATGGGGGGGGACGCGGTGAGTTCCGCGGACGCGCGACGTAACTCGCCGGGGACCGGGGCAGTTCCGGCGACA
>Ga0307427_1000844_pt1 | contig 17259 bp, 10 predicted proteins | sample SalMarWE160190MG_FD_202162 | JGI IMG/M metagenome (GOLD analysis project Ga0307427, IMG submission 202162) | Salt marsh sediment microbial communities from the Plum Island Ecosystem LTER, Massachusetts, United States - WE1603-190 | ecosystem: Environmental > Aquatic > Marine > Intertidal zone >... | reverse complement strand
TTCTAAATAACTATTAACAACATCAATGGTATGATCTTGGCTGAGGTCGTCAACTATTACAACATAATCAACATAATCCGGGATTGTCTCGATTACTTTTCCAATTAATTTTTCCTCATTATAAGCAGGAACAACAACTGCTATTGATTTACCTTTGTACATTTTTCACCTAATTAAACTGCCTGGTTTTGACAAACCAAAGCCTATACCATAATAATCTAAACCGAATTGATTTGCACGATCAGGATCAATTATTCGTCTCCCATCAATGATAATTGGGAAACGAAGTCGTTTTTTTACTTCACCCAAATCAATATCTTTATAAGCTTCATGTGCAACCATAAAAATAATGGCATCACAGCCATTGATACAATCAAGGATATCCTGTTGATATTTTTCCACATAGGGGTCTTGAACAACACAAACAGCGTTTTCATCACCAAGTAATTCAATTAACTTTTTGCTAGGGCTGTTACGAGAATCGTCACTTTCTGCTAAATAAGCATATCCTAGAATTGCAATTTTCGCATTTTTTAATCCCTCGCCATAATGTTTTAGGGCTTTATTTAACAATTTCACAATATGTTTAGGCATCGAATCATTAACCGAGCGGGCTGCTGGAATAAGTTTTAGGTCCAGTTTCCCCTGAGCGCCGTAAGCCAACAACCAAGGATCTTTGGGAATGCAATGCCCACCTACACCTGCTCCAGCAAAAAGAACATGACGCCCTGGTGATTTATTAACTAAATCTCGCACCCTAAGAAAATCAGCGCCAATGGATTGGCAAATTATCGCTAATTCATTGGCAAAGGCAATATTAACATCTCTGTAAGCATTTTCAGCAGTTTTCGTGATCTCAGCCGTGATTATATCTGCAGTATCTAAATCAGATTGAACAATGCTGGCATAGAATTCCTTCATCGTTTCAGCCACATCTTGGGATTCCCCCCCACATACTCGACTCATACTTTCTAAATTCATCAGCAATTTTCCTGGCATAACTCTCTCTGGACAAGCGCCTAAGAAAAAATCCACACCAGCCACCTTCCCACTAGACTCCTCAAGTGTTGGGCGAACCACCGTTTCCACCGTACCTGGAGCAACAGTGGATTCGATGACCACCAATGCTCCTGTCTTTAGGACATTCCCCAGGCTATTACAGGCTGACCGCAATGCAACATATTGAGGAATGTGATTATCATCAATTGGTGTCTCAACATCTATCAAAGCAATATCAATTTCTTTCAATTCATCATATTGGGTTGTAGCCCGTAAAGCACCATTTTCAACAACTGAATGCAATAGATCAGATAGACCGGGTTCTTTACCTTCTATCGGTGAAATGCCTTGATTAATTAAATCAACGCGATCTTGCTTGAGATCTACCCCAATAACTTTGAAGCCGGCATCCGCAAGCATGCATGCAACGGGAAGACCAACATAACCCAGACCAATCACAGCAACTTTAGCTTTTTTACTTTTGATTTTTTTGTTTAGAGATTGCAGTTGTTTCATATATATCTTCTAACAATACCTCAGGGATTAATAATACGATGTTCAGTTCCGGATTTTACAATTATCTTTGCCAGTTCAAGCGCCCGCAAGCCATCTTCCCCGGTTACAGGTACCTGATTATCATTCTCAATTGCATCCAGGAAAGCTTCCTGTTCAGACCTTAAGGGTTCCTTCTTGGCAATAATATGACGAATCATCTGTCCTTCTCTGACCCCTCGCAATACCCGAAGATTATCCCACTCGCTGCCAGATGAAACAGGATTTTCATAGAAATACAAATCCTGCGTAAGGTAATCACAACGATATAAACCACGTTCACCCGTCACAATGAATTCTCTTATCTTTGTCGGTGTTAACCAGTTAATCACTAATGTTCCGACTATACCATCTGAAAAACGCACCACACCCGTTAATAAATCTTCATACTTGCTGTGTATATATTTTTCAGTTTCAGCATAGACTCGAATTATTTCCTTTTGGGACACAAAACGCATTACATCCAAATCATGAACCGCAAGATCCACAACAACACCAACATCAGCAATCCGGGCTGGAAAAGGGCCTTGACGATGAGCATCCATTTGGAATATTTTTCCAAGTTTTCCCTCATTGATATGCTTTTTCAAGGTAATAATCGCAGGATTGAATCGTTCAATGTGACCAATCATCAGCTTTACATTGTTTTTTCTAGCAGCATTAATGATTGATTGACCTTCTTCGATAGTGAAAGCTATTGGTTTTTCAATCAATAAGGGAATTTCACGATTAATGATATCTAATGCAATATCGTGATGGTAGATAGTAGGTACAGCCAATGTCACAGCATCTGGTTTTTCTTCATCTAGCATTTTTTTATAATCATAATATGCTTTCGATCCATACTTATTAGCAACCGAATCTGCTGTGTCATGATTAAAATCAGCAACCCCTACTAAATCTACATTGGGCAATTCCCAATAGATTCGTGCATGATTCTTACCCATTGATCCGACACCAATAACGGCAGTTCTTAATGTCATAATTTATTGACCTCAGTAACAATTTTCTCTAGATCTTCCTGACTTACCAGTGGATGCACTGGAAGGGATATGACTTGTTTTGCCATTTTCTCAGAAACGGGTAATGTAATATCCCCTACAATATCTCGCATGTAATCTTGTTGATGTGCTGGAACCGGGTAGAATATTCCAGTTCCGATACCAGCATCATTGAGCTTCTTGATAGCTGCATCACGGTCTCGGTTGCCATCCAATCTAATTGTATATTGATGCCAGACATGTTCATACCCTGGCTTAACTTTAGGTGTGATAACAGAAGATATATTTTCTGTTAAATATTTTGCGTTTTCACGTCTTTTCTGCATAAGTTCATCAATTCGACCAATTTGAGCCAAACCTATTGCCGCATGAAGGTCACTCATCCGATAATTATATCCAAGCATATCATGATAATATCTCACCTTCATACCATGACTTCGAATAAGTCTACATTTTTCCGCTATTTCATCCGAATTCGTTGTGATCATCCCCCCTTCTCCTGACATCACATTCTTTGTCGCATACAGAGAAAAAACGCCTGTGCCAAAACTACCGGCTGGTTTTGCTTCATAGGTAGCACCAACCGCCTGACAGGCATCTTCAATAACAACTAAATCGTGGCGGTCTGCTATGTCCATAATTGCTTCAATATCGCACATATGCCCATAGAGATGCACGGGCAAAATGGCTTTTGTTTTCGGTGTAATCGCGTCTTCAATCAATTCTGGATTGATATTGAAGGTCACTTCTTCTATATCTACGAATACCGGTTCCGCACCCGTGAATAAGATACTGTTAGCAGATGCAATAAAAGTGAAAGGTGTTGTTATCACCTCGTCGCCCAAACCAATATCGTGCGCTAACAGCGCAACATGCAAAGCGGTTGTCCCCGAGGTTGTTGCAATAGCGTGTTTTGTTCCGCATACCTCCTGAAAGGCCTTTTCCAAGGCGTTGACTTTCGGGCCTTGTGCCAGCATCCCTGATTCAAGCACTTCCAATACTAGTTTCTTCTCTTCTTCCCCAATATAGGGTTTTGCAATTGGGATCATAATTAATAACTCCTGTTTAAACTGTGGTGGTCAAAATAATTTTTCATAATCTGAGAATGGGATATTAATTTCCATACCACATTTTGGGCAATTCATCATTACGAAATCTAATTTCATATTTGAATTAATCTGTTCAGAACTCTTCCTGGATAAATTCAATTTCTCTCCGCAAGGGCAGACAAAACCAATTAGTTTTGCGGGGTTACCTATGACTAAACCGAAATTGGGGATATCTTTGGTAACAACTGCTCCTGCACCTATCATAGCCCACTCACCGATTGTAATATCACATATTATCGTTGCATGTGCTCCAATAGAAGCTCCTTTCTTAACAAGTGTCTCGCTGACCTTCCAATCATCTGCTCCCTTTAATGTACCATCAGGATTTATTGCACGTGGGCGCTTATCATTTGTAAACACACAATGCGGTCCGCAAAAGACCCCGTCCTCAAGTGTAACACCATGATACACAGAAATCCCATTCTGAATCTTTACATTATTACCAATTATCACACCAACATCAATATATACACCTTTGCTTAGAATACAATTAGTTCCTATCTGGGCATTTTCACGAACCTGACAATTCTGCCAAATCTTGGTGCCATGACCTATTTTTGCGTTAGGTGAGACATCAGAAGTCGGGTGAATATAAAAATCAATAGCCATAATTAATTCCTCGAAAAAACATGATAACTCAATTTCAAAACTATTGATTATTTTACCAGACTATGATGCCATCTAAGATGATGCCTTATGAAGAATTTTTTTGAGGTTGGACTGACTGTAAGAATAATAAAATAGTATATTTTTGCTTCCAAGATATTTTCCCTAAATTCTAATCAAAAATATAGAGAGGATTAACAACATTACTAATAATTATTCATATTATAAGATGGGGTTATATGGGAATTTATTTTACCAGTGGCGAATTGCCTAAATCATAAAAAGGAAAATAGCTTTTCTTATCTTCATAATCTGAAATTATTCATAATTTGCATAATCGGGCTGTGGTAAAATCGAATCATGGGATCTTAATGCTCTTTTTTCACAAACAAGTACTTGAGATTTTTAATCATTTAATTTATGAAACCAAATATTATATCGAAACTACGTTCACTCTTTTTATCTCCCAATTCCAAACTGGAACTCTGGTTGCGGACACAATACCATCAATTGAACAAAACGCATCTCTTTTTCAAAATTCAAGATTTTTTGGCTCGGCGCTCTTATCAACGTTTCCGAGATAAGCAGAAAAAAACTCTGGATAATAAGACAAAAGCCTTTCAACACACACCCAAAGTCTCCTTCCTTATTACATGTCATATAAGTGAAAACTATAAACTCCTAAAAACTATTAATTCCATTAGGAATGTAAAAGGGGATAACTGGGAAACAATAGTTTTTATTTACCAACAAAGGATTAATAATGATTTGCAATCATTGACAAGACAAGATTCGCGATTCAAACTGGTTAATTCAAACAAAGAGAAAATTATTGATTTTATAAGCGGAGATTTTATAATACTATGCCAGCCAGGTGATCAATTTCACGGTGACCTGTTATTTCAGTTTTATACCACCCTATCTGAGGATGACTCCGCCGATTGGTATTACTATGATTGTGAGCTTTTCGATGAAAAGACTGAGAACATCACCCCACTCTGTAAACCTTCAACCCTCTCTCCTGAACTTCTATTATCCGTAAATTATCTCTCTCGTGGATTTATTCGGTCATCATATTTTTTCAATAATTCAAAATCAATCCATGAACCAAAAAATCTATCACAACTTGAATATCGTCTTGCATTATTTCTCAAGAATGAAGATAGTGCTATTAGGCATATTCCTCATTTTCTCATAAGACAAAATGATCTAGTAAAACCAAACTCGCCAGAGATTATTGAAGAAATTATTAAACATTTATCCGATTTAGGTTTAAGTGAGGTAACATCGCAACATAAAACGAATAACACCTGTTTCACTTGGTATACTAATAATCCGTCGGTGGCAATAATAATTCCGACCAGGAACAACAAACACCTTTTAGAACCTTGTATTAATTCATTGTTCGATATTACAAGATATCAAAACTTTACTGTTCACATTGTGGATAATACTAGCGATAATCCCGACACCTTATCGTATTATCAAACGATTGTATCTGATCCCAGGATTAGTATTCACCCTTACAATAAAAAGTTTAATTATTCCCAAGCCAACAACCTGGGGGCAGCTAAATCTGTATCTGACTTGATATTGTTCTTAAATGATGATATAGAAATATTCGATCCAGATTGGTTGAGTGAACTTATCCAATGGGCGATCCGACCGGAGATAGGCGTTGTTGGCGCGAAACTACTCCGGGAAAACAAAACGGTTCAACATGCCGGGATTATTATGGGATTAGTCGGTCTCGCAGGCCACATTTACCTCAATGCCCCTGATCACTACCAAGGCCTGTTTGGCTCTGTTGATTGGTATCGGAACTATTTAGCCGTGACGGGCGCCTGTCAGATGGTGCGACGAGAATTATTTAATGAAGTTGGGGGATATGATGAAGAATTTCAATTGGCTTTCGGGGATATTGATTTCTGTCTACGCATTCATGATATCGGTTATCGCAATATATACACACCTTTTGCCAGGCTTTACCATTATGAAGGCAAATCCAGAGGGTACAGCACGCCCGTACAGGATATCATACGAGCCTATAATAAACATGAAAAATATTTAGAAAAGCATGATCCATACTTTTCACCGAACCTCACCTACACGAGGATTCCAAAATGTACGACCAGAAGAACCTCAGGGGAAAACAGAAAACAGCAAATTGAGGAAAGAAAGAAATTTTATCTTTCATAGAAAGACAATTAACTTCTCCCCTATTATAAGAAGACAAAGAATCGAATATTCATCTGATAATCATATAAGACTTCCTTGTATTTAATCTTGACTTAATTTCAATTATAATGATATTATATTTCCAGCAATTATTATCGGTTGAATTTGCTCTTTGAAATTTGCCGCAAACAGAATTTTTGTTTGGGGCTTTTTTTGTAAAAAGCTAAAAATTCAATACGAATACGTTCTGTTAATTTTCCCGATAACAACAACATCTCATTAACCAAAGAGGGGGAGAATATGCTTTGTTTGTCTCACAAAGAATCAATAAATCAAAATATTTTTGATAACAACCCTATACGAAGGTGGAAAAAGATGAATTCTAATATGAAGATAATTCTTATCATTGGCAAGAAAATAAAAACATGGTTTCGTTTCTCTGGGCTGCTGCTCATCATCTCTTTGCTGCTCACGTCTACACTTGACGTTCAGGCATTAAGCGAAAATGAAACAACCATCTCAGTTATCATGCCTAACTCCAGCAGCACAGAAACAGGTGATTTTGATCAAGAACCTTCAACATCAATGACCACAGTAGCGCCATCAAATACAGCCGATAGTGCAACCTATCCTGGTACACAAGAGACAAGAGAAGGTATAACGGCATCACCAGAAACAGCATCGGAAACATCCATCTTAACACCACCCGAAACTCAAACGGAAACAGAGAATTCTTCTTTAACGCCTTCTGAGAGTCCAACAGAAACTGCATCGGAAACCGCAATAGCGGCCATAACTGAAACGCCGACAGAGACGCCGATCCCTCCCCAAAATTCGCCCAAAGAAGAAAACAAAACAATTGCCGAAGAAAAACCAATCCCACCTGATTTGTCACTTAAAATTATCGCTAATCCAATTGAGAATTGTGAAAGTGTTTCATTTAATATCACACTTATCAACGCTGGAGGGCCGCTTCATTCAGAAATTTCAGTTAAACTCTCCGCCAATCCTGATTTGGGTGTGAATCCTTCAATTCTAATATTTTCACAAGCTGGCGAACAACAATCGGTGAGCGTTGTTCATCCATGGAACAAAGATAACCAATCCCTGACGTTGATTGCTTCTATTATTGGAAAAGAAGGAGATCTTGGGGTTGGTGTCGCTGCGAAGGAAAGTGTTGAGAAGCCCGAATATTGTCAACAAAAAACCGAGCCGAGTGATGATCTCGCACCTATTCTTGATATCGCTGTGAACGCTCACGATTACAATTATGATGCTGATTCGGTTTCCTTTGAGGTGACCGTGATGAATTTAGGCTCTACGAATTCCGGCGCTGTTGCAGTAAATATCACAACGTCGCCCGAGATGGAAGAGGAGCTTGTTCAACCTGGCTCATTGTTTTTCGATAATATCAGTTATGAAGAAGGCAGCAACAGCAAAACGCAATGGGTAACAATAGCCAGTCCTTGGGCAAACGGAATCACCTCATTAACTCTAAAAGCTTTTATTGGTGGGGTAGAAAGTGATCCCGGCTTTGGTAAATACGCAGAAGCTTCAGCGAAATTTCCCCAAGAAATTCAAGTGGCTCCCTTAACTTTGGAGAGAAGCGGCAACCGTGGACAAGAAGAACCCAGAATCCAGGTTGATGTGACTTGCAGCATGCATGGCGGCTCGCTCCGACATAAATGGATTGTTAAAAACATTATGTCAACAAAAATCCACTTCAAATGGTTTTCAACTTCGGGTGAATTTGATGGATCTTGGATAAGTTTAAATCCTGGCAATACATCAACATTCTATACAAACTCTGCAGAACAGACCATCACCGTTAGTTACCAATACTTATATTACGATTCCGTGATTTATTATTCTTGGGTTTGGTCAAGCACAATCCTAGAATATAAATTGAGTCAAGCTTGCGATTCAAATGATCTTTCATTATCCATTACAGATGTTAAAACATCATGCCTGGGAGTAGAAGCTACGGTCAGAATAAGCAATCCCAATCAATTTGTCAACGCAACCAATATATCGGTTAAGTTAGAAATTGAAGATGGAAGTGAATATATAAGTGACACTATGCCATTGGCATACACCTTCGCCAGCATCCCGAAATCTGGCTACAGTGAACATATATTTACATTCGATACAAATAGTGATTGGATAAGTGCAACCATTTATGATTCAATAAAATTTTCCATATCGATCATAAATGCCGATCAAATAGATCCAAATTCTGAGAACGATTATGTCAATAAGCAATTCTTTAATCCTGGAGATTGCCTGACAGCCCCTACGTTGAATGTAAGTTGTGGACAATACGGCGGTGTGTATGGTCATGTATGGTCACTTTATAATCCTAACAGCGTCACATTAAGTTACGCATGGACAGGTACTTCTGATCCATCAAGCGGAAATGGAAGTGTGGGCGCTGGTGGAACATCCTACATATTGACCAATCTGGAAAGCCAGACATTGTCTCTTTCTTATGAATATGATGATGTTTCATACTCGCTTCCTACAAAATCTGCAGAGACATGTTTACAAGACCTGGGTCTTACCTATCAGTGTTTGCAAGACGGTCACCATCAATGGACAGTTACCAATCCCAACAAGGTTGATGTCGGATTCACCTGGTGGACGGATTCCACTGGTGAAAAGAATGATACACCAACCATCATCGCTGCTGATGGCGGAACAGCAACGTTCCAAACTGATTCATCCTTGCATACCGCTTCTGTCTCCTACACCTATGCTGGAGAGACCCATACAACATCACGATCGGCTGATGCCTGCATAGTTAAACTCAATCTTGATTATGAATGTGAGACAGACGGGCGGCATAAGTGGACGGTGACCAACTCCAACGCAGTTGATGTTAACTTCACCTGGTGGACAAGCGCACCCAATCAGGGTGATGGCAATCCCATCAATGTGTCTTCCGGTGGGACAGCAACATTCTACACAGACAACACCGCCCACACAGCCTATGTTGAATTCACGGATGGAAGTAATACCTATACCACTGATAAAGATGCTGCCGTCTGCCTGATCCCGCTTGAACTGGATTATGCCTGTCATGTGTCCAACGGTGATCATATCTGGACGGTGACCAACAGCAATGGATTCAATCAAGATTTCTCGTGGTCTTCAGATAACGGCGAAAATGGTTCCGAAACTGTCTTAGCGAATAGCACAAAGATCTTCACAACAAACAATCTTAGCCAAATAATGACAGTCAGCTATGTATTTGATGGTCAAAACAAATCAGTACAAAAGCAGGCTGATGTCTGCTTAATTCCGCTTGAACTAGATTATGACTGTCATGAGTACAACGGCAGCCACATGTGGACAGTGACCAACGCGAATGGATTTGCCATAGATTTCACCTGGGCTACCGAAGATGGCTTGCAAAGCGGCGGTCCTATCACAGTTACCGCTGGACCGGGTACAACAGCAACATTCACAACCGATGGCACAGCTCATAAAGTCATCATCAGTTACCAATATGGCGGTGATAATAAAACAATAGAAAAAGTGGCGGAAGCCTGTAAATCTTCTGACCTTATCCTCTCATATATGTGTGGATTTGCTACCGACGCTCACCTCCATTGGTCAGTTATGAATCCCTACACTGTGGATCTCACTGTTGATTGGAAGGTGGTTGGCGGTACTGAAAGCGGTTCGTTTTCAGCAGCAGCGGGGATAGAAACTCTGTTCACGACGGAAAAAGGATTAAAAACTGTTGCGATTATCGTGGATGGGGTTGAGGTTGATCAAGAGGATGGCGGTGACGCTTGCTGTGAAGAATTGATGCTAACCTATACCTGTTTGGATAATGGACAGCAGCAATGGACTGTAACCAACAACAATGCCTTTGACCAATTTTTTACCTGGTCGTCATCATCTGGGCAAAGTGGCTCGGATACCGTTCTGGCGAACAGCACAGCGACCTTCCTAACAGATAACAAAGACCACACAATTACAATCAAATATTCCCACTACCCCTTCCCAGAAAAAACATCTTCTATGGAAGCCGAGGTTTGTAAGATATCAACTGATGAGCCCGAGGAAGAACCAACAACGACTGCTTCAACCTCTCCTTACATACCAGCGAGTACCATCACAGAGACAGGCATAGAATGGATCGTTTTCACGACATTGCGTGACGGCAATCTTGAAGTCTATAGACTCGACGGTATTGAAGGTATTGGTAATTTTAAACTCTATAATCTATCCAAGAGCGATTGGATTGATACAAGACCAAACCGTTCCTTTGATGATCAATGGGTCACTTTTCAGAGCAATCGGGATGGCAATCTGGAGATTTATGTCACCGACAATGTCGGCAGTGAGCAAATCCGACTGACAGATAACCCCGCCAATGACAAGAATCCTGTGTTCAGTCCTGATAACACGAACATTGTATTCCAAAGTGACCGAAACGGAAGTTGGGACCTGTATATGGTTAATCGGCTGACGGGTGAAGAAGTACAATTCACGGATCACTCAGCGGATGAAATCAATCCATCCTTCTCTTCATCGAATGCCAATCTGGTAGTCTATGAAAGCAACAAAAACGGCAATCAGGATATCTTCCTGCTCAATATCGTAACAGGGGAAGAATACCAGATTACGAACGGTGAAGGTGATGAGATCCGTCCCATTTTATCGCCCAACGCCCAAAAGATCGCTTACCTATCCTCTGTAGATGGCGTCATGAACCTGTTTGTGATCGGCATTGATGGTGAGAACCCATTGCAAATCACCAATGGTGATGGAGACACGATGAACCCCACCTGGTCGCCGGACGGCACCCGACTCGCATACCAATCAAAGCGTAATGGCAACATTGACATTTATACCTACGATTTACGTGACGGAACGGAATACCGATTGACCGACAATGCGGGTCAGGACACTGCACCCTCCTGGGATAAGACTGGCACCAATGTTTATTACACTGCAAAGATCGATAAAATTGCATTGGATATCTATCGAGTATTCTGGAAAGGCGGCAATTCTATTTACATAACGAATAACCCATCATCAGATATGTGGTCAAAATAGAATCGTGAACCATAGTATGTCATAAGTTACGTTTCACTAAACAATAGTCCTCACTATTGGTTATCGAGGGCGGGTTGTAAGTCACTCGCCCTCGTAACAATTAATAACATAATGGTTTCCATTTTTAATAGACTGCTCAGCTCTAGCTGGTTAAAATGAGGTTATGAAAAAGATCCTTTTCCTGACAGTATTTTTTCTGTTAATTTTGGAGGCGTGTGAAGCCACAAATAATCAAGATAGTGCAACTGCTTACTATATTTCCAAAAGCCCTACATTAATTTCTACAACTGAGTTGCCTAAATTTAATAAGACTTTCTCCTCTGAACTCACCAATAATGAACCTACACTATCGCCAGCGCAAACTCCTGATCCTTTCTCTACCCTTTATGGCTGTGAGATGGAATTAGAATTCATTTCCGGACCCCTAAAATCGCGAAAAACACAATTCACGGTTTTGGGCAAAGATTACTTTCACGAAAAGGGAAATAAATTTGATCCTGGTAAGGGCACCAGTATTTATTATGAGGAACAGCATTACTTCATCCTCCACTCCTCCTATGTTAACGGGAATATCCTCAAGCCAATGGAAGCGGAATTTATCCGCTTTTATCTAGAGTACTGGGGGGATGCAGGTCCGGATTACATTCAGAGGCAAATAGACAACCTCATTGGAACTGAAGTTGTCTGGACGTGCTCTGGAGGTCAAGTTTTCAAGACGCGCATTAACGGAATCACAAGATTTTCCCACGAGGCTTCCAACCGTCTCTGGTTGGAACCTCAATCGTTGGAGCAAATCCTTGAAGACCGTGAAGGTTTAATTTCAGAATGGGTTGGGGGATTTGAAGATACAGATAAACCAATCATTTATATTGGCTTTTGTGGCTGGGGAGAAAGCTCCTTAGGGAACATACGTTTTGCTTATTTTCGTTATTTAATGCAATTTGAAGTTATTCAAACATTTCCCAAGGGTTAGACTACGTTTCATGATACATTTATTATGATTTGTTCAACAGTCTTTACAAGCGTGAATATTAAATCAGGTTAATTATTTACTGATAAAATTAATGCAAAGAACTACTACTAAACATGTGGCCACGATTTTTACTACCCACATTGATGATTTGGTTAAATTATTTAAATCTGGTATTTTTCTTGATATGATAACTATTGATGTAAAAATACAATCCATTTATTCTATATCATGAGCTTCCGCGGTGGATTTGCTTAATCAGCAATTACTCACACAGAGTATATAATAACAATAGACGCTCTTCATTAGAAATAATTTATCTATGGCTAGACAAGACTATCCTTTATTAATAAAATTAGCTAAACGAAAGCTGCGAGAGAGTGATCGTTCAGCGGCGAAAAAAATCGCCCATTATATCGTTACAAATTATCCAGAGGGTCTTGAAGGTTGGTTGATCTTAGGTGGATTATCCAAACCCAAAGAAGCCTTTTTTTATCTGCAAAAAGCAGAAGAAATCGCTCCTGATGATAACCGTGTTAGGCGTGCATTAGCCTGGGTGGAATCCCCGCTTAGCCAACCCCCAACAAAAATCAGCGATCAACAAACCACAAAAATGATAACGCAGACGATCCCTCAACAACCTATCATAGAAAAAAGAGGATTGGTCTGGATTTGGGCATTGATAATTATTTTCATCTTATCTCTGCTCTTTCTGGGAATGGGCATCCTTCCAAGATATCCTAAAAGCGTCAGCAGTCATTTCAGCATGCTTCAATCCACGAACATGATCAAACCCTCGTTGTCTATGACACCTGATTATGGTCTCATAAATAACTCTGAAACAAATGAAACTTCAAATACAAACGACTCAACCCCGACCCCGTCAATGACATTCACACCCACACACACCCCAACTCCCACATCTACGCCAACAATTATCCCCGATCTATATGGATGTGATATGGAACTCAGATTTACATCTGGCCCATTGGATGGAGTCGGCACTACTTTTAAAATGATTGACAGATCGTATTTTCATGACAAGGGTGATACGTTTGATACAGGCAAAAATACAGGACTCTTTTATGAAGAACAACACTATCTCATCCTCCATTCAGGTTATTTGGGGGGAAATTTCTCAAGACCCTTAGAGATAGAATTCTTACGGAAACAACTTGAGCTTTGGGGAAATAACGATATAACCTACATTACAGACCAAATCCAGTCGTTAATTGGGTCCGAAATGGTCTGGATATGCGATGCACAAGAAACAATCAACTTGAGATTAGCTGAAGTTGTACGCTTATCCCATGAAGCATCAAATGAGTTGTGGCTGAATCCAACTGATATTCTCCAGATCATTGATGAAAGAGCTGGGGATTCTTCGGAATGGATTGGGGATATTGAAGATACTCCTCAGAAATCAGTGTATTTAGGATTCTGTGGTTGGGGACCACCAGAGATTACACAGGATCGAAGTACATATTACAGGTACATCATACGATTTGCAGTGATTGACTGAAAATCTGTTATTTCAAACATTAGAATAACCTGATATTTATTTTATTGTATCAACAGTTTGTTAAATACATATATAAAATAGATAATCATTGAGCCCTGGGGGAATTCAACAAGGCCTATATTACAAAAATAATTAGTTTTCTCTTAACAAAAATTAATACTTTGTTACAAAACCGTAATTATTTAACTCTTTACACTCTGGGTTTTTTGGGTATTATTAGAACTATATTAAAATAGTAAAGTCTAAATAATAGTAATGTATTATAGTTATGTTCAAATATTTAATTTTATAATTATTTCAACGCTAATTTTTCTCATAGGACTCTAAATAATTATTCAAATAAGAATCAAACCAATCGCCTATACCGGTCACATGATGTGTGGAGGATTTCAAAATGAAAAAGAAAATTTTTATAATATCACTAATCACCATTTTGGTCATACCCATAGCAGCAGTCTATGCTGGGGAACTCAACGATTCACCCGAATCGGAATGTGCTGGTTATGACAATTGGAGAAAATTCAATGACAAAGGTGAGGTTTCTGAACAAAACACCAGCGCTAATCCAATAACCCTCACATTAACAACCCCAAAAGAAGATGGGGAATATATTGGATTTGATTGGAGCTCACAACAGGGCATCGCCAAAATTAATGTAAAAGCAGGCGACGATGGTTCAAATGTCTATGAATTTGATGTCCCCTATCCAACAGCCGGTTCTGGTTCCACCAACAATGACATAGGTATCAGCCATATCACTTTCTGCTGGAATGAGCCTAAATCAGATCCGACACCCGAACCTACACCGACGGATGAACCCACACCCACTGAGGAGCCTACCCCCACTGAGGAGCCTACGCCCACTGATGAACCCACACCTACCGAGGAACCTACTCCAACAGACGAACCCACACCCGATTCTGAACCTAGAATCACCCTTGATAAATCAGCCAATCCATCAACCTTCTCTGCAGTTGGAAATACGATCAATTACAGCTATGTGATCACCAACACGGGAAATGTTACACTCTATCCTCCATACACAGTATTAGATGATAAGGTCAGTGTGTCCTGTCCCTCTGAACCTGCCGCTCTTTCGGTGGGGAATTCAGTAACCTGTTCAGCAGCTTACACCATCACACAAGAGGATCTTAACGCTGGCAGTGTGATCAATACGGCTGTTGCAAAAGCGAAAGATGAAAAGGGATCAGATGTGGTCTCAAACCCAGACTCCGTCACAGTAACAGCAAGCCAAACCAAAACCCTTATATTGGATAAAAATGCTTCGCCTAAAAATTACGCCAGTGTCGGGGAAATCATAGAATATACCTATCTGCTTACAAATAGCGGGAACGTAGCACTCTCAGGACCTTTCAGCGTCAGCGATGATAAGACAACTGTATCATGCCCTGATGAACCTGCCAGCTTGCTGCCGTCCGAATTTCTAACATGTACAGCCATTTATGCCATCACTCAAGATGATTTAGCCGCCGGCAGCGTTACAAATATCGCTGTTGCCTATGCAGAAGGTGGGCATATCGCATCAAACACTGATTCAGCGACCATAGAAGGCCCTAAGGCAGATCCAGGTATTCAACTGGTCAAGGAGGTTGTTGCAATCAATGGTGATACTTCATCAAGAGTTTTCTTCAATCCCGGCGACGTTGTAACCTATGCATTTACCGTAACCAACACAGGTAATGTGGCTCTCACAAATGTGATGGTTTCAGATCCTGCAGCTTCTATGGCTGGTGGTCCCATCACTTTGGCTGCTGGCGCCAGTGACAGTTCTACTTTCACGGCTACCTATGTCATTATAGTAGCCGACCTGGAGGCAGGACAATTCACCAACACAGCGACTGTCACAGGAAAAGCGCCTAATGGAAATACTGTTACTGCGCAAGACGCAACAACTGTGGAACGAGCGCCACTTTATTAATCAAACTATTAATCACCTTTCTTGAAATTTCATAAAGAAAGGTGGTTTAGCTTACGAGAATGTTATAGGTTTTTTTACTCTGAAAGAATAGGCATCAGCCTTCAGGAGATAAAAATGAAATCAAATTATAAGAAAATGACTTTATCAGTAATCACAATCCTGCTCATCGTAGCCGCATTGACAACACCCGCAACCGCAGAAACGGAAACATATGAACTCAATTTCTCCACAGGGATTTGGACATATGCAAACGGCGGCAGCACAGGGATTGGCACAAATGAAATTCGTTGGGGTGGACCGACCTATCCTTATAATAAAAAAAGCGGGCTGCGGTTTGATGGTGAGAGTGATCAAAGTTTTAGTGAAGGCGAGACCTTTACACTCGGAACGCTTACCCATATGAACTGGCCTGTATATGAACCGGCGGCAACCGAAGCTACCTTGCAGATAACCATTGAATTCGATGTCCCAAACGTGACCCCGAATCCCCAGTTCAGTTTCGATTTCGAGATTGATGAAACGCCAAATAGGGATTATGAATCGCAGTGTGCTGATTGGCACATAGATGGATTTCCTCCCTGTGATGACATGATCACATTTCCAAACCAATACGGCGAGAAAAGCTTCACCATCGGTGACAAATTGTACACATTAAAAATTGAGGGTTTCGTTGACTCTGGTGGCAATGTTGTCAGCCAATTCATCACACATGAAACCCAGGATAACGCTGCTTTTCTAATAGGTTCTCTGTCGTCTGTTTTAGTACCTGAACCCGATATCACCATCACCAAGAAAACAAACGGGATTGATGTTGAGTCCGCACCAGGCCCCTCATTGAATGTTGGCGATCCTGTCACATGGCAGTACGTTGTCCAGAATACAGGTAATGTCGATTTGACGGGGATCATCGTAGATGACGATAAAGTAGGATCAATCACTTGTCCTTCGACTTCACTTGCTGCCGGTGAACTTATGACTTGTACAGCAACCGGGACAGTGGTTGCGGGTCAATACACCAACGAAGCCACTGTCACAGGGACGCCATCTGAGGGAGATAACGTTTCAGATTCAGACACAAGCTATTATTTTGGAGTTAACCCATCCATTAATCTGGATAAAACCGCCAACGTTGCTACTTTTAGCGCTGTCGGTGAGACAATAACATATACCTTCAACGTGACTAACACCGGCAATGTAACCCTGACGAATGTTGTCATTGACGATCCTTTAACAAGCTCTGTTGATCTGGCCGTGACCCCCTCAACCTTAGCACCAGGCGAATCCGGCACAGCCACAGCAACCTATACCACCAC
>Ga0307427_1000841_pt1 | contig 17299 bp, 16 predicted proteins | sample SalMarWE160190MG_FD_202162 | JGI IMG/M metagenome (GOLD analysis project Ga0307427, IMG submission 202162) | Salt marsh sediment microbial communities from the Plum Island Ecosystem LTER, Massachusetts, United States - WE1603-190 | ecosystem: Environmental > Aquatic > Marine > Intertidal zone >... | reverse complement strand
TGGCGGCCTGTGTCCAGCCCGAGCCGGTGTCCTTGAAGATGTACGCCGAACCGGACCACGAGCCGTTGTCATCGTCGTACCTTGCCCCGACGATGGCCGTGCCGTTGCTGATCGAGACCGACCCGCCGAACAAGTCGCCGGCCGCTGCGTCTGCGGCCAGGAGTTTGGCGACCTGTGTCCAGCCCCAGCCGGTGTCCTTGAATATGTACGCCGAACCGGACACCGGTCCGTTATCATCGTCCCCCCATGTCCCGACGATGGCCGTGCCACCGCTGATCGAGACCGACACGCCGAATTCGTCGCCGGCCGCTGCGTCTGCGGCCAGGAGTTTGGCGGCCTGTGTCCAGCCCGTGCCGGTGTCCTTGAAGATGTACGCCGAACCGGAATTCGAGCCGTTGTCATCGTTCCACTGTGCCCCTACGATGGCCGTGCCGCCGCTGATCGAGACCGAGCAGCCCAATTCGTCGCTGGCCGCTGCGTCTGCGGCCACGAGTTTGGCGGCCTGTGTCCAACCCGAGCCGGTGTCCTTGAAGATGTAGGCCGAACCAGAATCCGAGCCGTTGTCATCGTCCGCGTGTGCGCCCACGATGGCCGTGCCGCCGCTGATGGAGACCGAGAAGCCGAAATGGTCGTACTCCGCTCCGTCGCCGGCCAGGAGTTTGGCGGCCTGTGTCCAGCCCGTGCCGGTGTCCTTGAAGATGTATGCCGAACCGGAATTATAGCCGTTATCATCGTCCGCGTATGCTCCGACGATGGCCGTGCCGCCGCTGATCGAGACCGACCCGCCGAACCAATCGCCGGCCGCTGTGTCTGCGGCCCGGAGTTTGGCGTCCTGTGTCCAGGCCGCCACGGCCGGCGCCGCCCAGATCGTCAGTACTGCCGAGATGCCAAGAACCAGCCATTGCCTTTTCATCTTCATCCCCTTTCCGTACAGTGCGGCCGTGTGCAAAAAGGGCGACTCCGGTGGAGCCACTCCCCCGGAAATCGCCCTAAGACCGACGCGATTCAGATTGTAACTACTGCTACTTTGTCAACTTCGACGCCATATAGGCAAGTCGTAGCGCGGTGTCCAGTCCCGGGCGCCGCGCGGTGGGTCTCCGGGCCCACCGCGCTCGAAAGCCCATTTTCGCCGTTGCGCGGCGGGTGGGGAGCCCCGCCGCGCGGCAAGTGGGCCCTGATCCGTGCGGCCTGAGCGCAACAAAAAGGGACCGGCTTCCGTTTCCGGAGTCCAGCCCCGCAACATCCTGTTACCAGATTGCAGTCTGTGGCGCACTGCCCCCCGCCACAACCAACAAGAGTATAGCACAGGATGTGCCATCTGTCAAATCACTTTCCCTCACATCCTCATCAGCGGGTGTGGCAACGATTTCCGGCATGGGACGATTTCCTGCGGCTTGGCCGTAGCGCCGGGGTTAATCCCCGCCGCATCCTGGCCGGTGCCGCCGCCAATCCCGATACATCGGGACCGGGCATAAAGCCCGGCGCTACAACCGCCTGCGCCCGCCAGAAAAACTTGCCACAGTCCCTGAGCCCGGTGACACGAGCGGAATCCGGCCACGGGGCGTTGCCTTGGGCCGGCGGATTGGAGCCTTTCAGGCTTCCTGCTATTGGACCAGGAACGCTTTTTTTTGCATGCAACTCGCGCGGGTGATTCCTATCCTAAGCGCACACATCGAGTCTTGATCCGGCCGGACCTGCGGGGGTGCTGTGGCCAAGACCGTCCTGATGATCGGCGCGTTTGATACGAAGGGGGCGGAATACGCCTTTCTTCGCCGGCGGATCCTCGAGCGCGGCCACACGGTTCTGACCGTCAACACAGGCGTGCTCGGTTCGACCGACCTGTTCCGCGTGGACGTGGAAGCCGGCGAGGTGGCGAAGGCCGGGGGTGGCGACCTCGCGGCGCTGCGCGAAAAGAAGGACCGCGGCGACGCAATGAAGGTCATGACCGCCGGCGCCCGCGTCCTCGTCGCGTCGCTGTACGCCGAGGGCCGCTTCGACGGCATCATCGGCATGGGCGGGACGGGCGGCAGTACGGTCGTGGCGGCGGCGATGCGGGCCCTGCCGGTCGGCGTTCCGAAAGTGTGCGTCTCGACGGCGGCCTCGGGCGACACCTCCGCCTACGTCGGCACCAAGGACGTCGTGATGGTCCCGTCGATTGTGGACGTGGCGGGAATCAACCGGATTTCGCGGATCATCTTCTCGCGGGCCGCCGGTGCGATCTGCGGCATGGTCGAGATGGAGCTGCCTGCGGCGAGCGACGAGAAGCCCGTCATCGCCGCCACCATGTTCGGCAACACCACCGACTGCGTCACGGCGTGCGCCAAGGCGCTCGGGGCCGAAGGCTACGAGGTCCTCATTTTCCACGCCACGGGCGCCGGCGGCCGCACGATGGAATCGCTCGTGCAGCAGGGCCTGGTCGATGCGGTCCTGGACATTACGACGACCGAGTGGGCCGACGAGGTGTGCGGCGGGGTGTTCAGCGCGGGCACCGACCGCCTGAGCGCCCCCGGCCGCGGGGCTGTCCCGCACCTGATCGTGCCCGGTTGCATCGATATGGCCAACTTCGGCCCGATGGACACCGTGCCGGCGAAGTACCGCGACGCCGGCCGCACCTTCTACGAATGGAACCCATCGATCACGCTCATGCGGACGAGCGCCGAAGAGAACCGGCGGATGGGGCAGGTCTTCGCACGGAAGGCCAACGAGGCCAAGGGCCCGGTGGCGTTCCTGATTCCGCTGCGCGGCGTGTCGATTCTCGACGGTGACGGCCAGCCGTTCTGCGACCGCGAGGCCGACGCCGCCATCTTCGAGGCCATCAAGGGGAACGTCCGCCAGGATATCGCCGTCGTCGAGATGGACGCGAACATCAACGACCCGGAGTTTGCCGTCAAAGCCGTCGAGATGATGCTGGACCTCATGCACCAGGCAAAGAAAGGTTGAGCCGCGTGCGGCACAGACCGGTCCTGTGCGGCATCTTGTTGCTGGTTGTGATCCTGTCGTCGGCGGTATGCCGGGCGGGGCAGGGGCCTCACCGCTACTTTACCATCGACGTGGTGGACGAGGAAACGGGGCGCGGCGTGCCGCTGGTTGAACTGCGGACGGTCAACGAGGTTGGCTACTGGACCGATTCGGGCGGCGTGGTGGCGTTCTACGAGCCCGGGCTGATGGACCGCGACGTCTTCTTCCACGTGACGAGTCACGGTTACGAGTTTCCCAAGGACGGCTTCGGGTTCCGCGGCAAGAGGCTGCGAACCACACCGGGCGGCACGGCACGCATCGCGATCAAACGCAAGAACATCGCCGAGCGGCTTTACCGCATCACGGGGCAGGGCATCTACCGCGATACGGTCCTGGCCGGCCGTCGCCCGCCGACACGCCAGCCGGTGCTCAACGGCCGCGTCCTTGGCCAGGACTCCGTGCAGGCTGTGCCTTACGGCGGCAAGATTTACTGGTTCTGGGGCGACACGAGCCGCGAGTCGTATCCGCTCGGACAGTTCGCCATGTCGGGGGCGACCTCCGAACTGCCGGGCAGCGGCGGCCTGGACCCGAGCGTGGGCGTCAACCTGGAGTATTTCGTTGACGCGGAGGGGTTCAGCCGGAAGATGGCGCCGCTTCCCGAGCGCGGCATGGTCTGGCTCGACGGGTTCCTGACGCTCCGCGACGATTCGGGCCGCCGGCGCCTCGTTGCGCACTACGCCCGCATGAAGAGCCTGGCCGAGCGGCTCGAGCACGGTCTGATGGTCCTGAGCGACGAGAAAGAGGTCTTCGAGCGGCTCCTGCCCCTGAAGAACAACGTGCGGCTGCACCCGGAAGGGCAGGCGGTCCGCGTGACCGTTGGCGGCGAAGCGTACTGGTACTTCGCCCAGCCGTACCCCTTCGTCCGCGTGAAGGCGAACTGGAAAGACTGGCGCGATCCGGCCGCATACGAGGCGTTCACCTGCCTGGCGCCCGGCAGCGACTATGACAAAGACTCTCCGGCGCTCGATCGCGGGCCGGACGGCCGGCTCATCTGGGCGTGGAAAGCGAATACGGCCGTCCTTCGCGTCAAGCGGCATCAGGAGTTGATCGCCGGCGGCAAGATCAAGGCCGATGAGGCGTGGATCAACCTGCGCGATGCCGCAAGCGGCAAGCCGGTCCACGCCCACCGGGCGTCGGTCCATTGGAACGCGTTTCGCCGCCGATGGATCATGATCCTCTGCGAGTTCTGGGGCACGTCGGCCCTTGGCGAAATCTGGTACGCCGAGGCCGATGCGCCGGAAGGGCCCTGGCTGTGGGCACGCAAGATCGTGACGCACGACACCTACAGTTTCTACAATCCGGCCCACCACCCGTTCTTCGACCAGGACGGCGGCCGCATCATCTACTTCGAGGGCACCTACACCAAGGCGTTCTCGGGCGCCCACGTACCCACGCCGCGCTACGACTACAACCAGATCATGTACCGCCTGAATCTGTCCGACCCACGATTGGCGCCGCCGAAGTCGGCGGCGCGTCCCGGAGGCCCACCCGGCAACTCCAGTGTGAAAACGAAATGAGGTGATCCGATGACCGACCCCGGCCCGAAGCGCACGTACGTTGAGGAAGCGAACGTCGAGACGCAGGTCTTCGACTGGGGCAAACTGTCCTGGCTTTCGGAGCCGCGCGTGACGGCCGCCGAGAAGTTCAGCGCCGGTATCGTGGTCCTTGAGGCGGGCAAAGGGCACACGCGGCACAATCACCCGGGCTGCGAGGAGATTCTGTACGTCCTGAGCGGCGAAGGCCGACAGGTGGTTGAAGTCGAAGGCCAGGAGCGAGAGAAGGTCATCGGCCCCGGCGTCCTCGTCCATATTCCGCCGGACTGCTATCACTCGACCGTCAACCTTGGCGATGAGCCGATGCGTATCCTCGCCGTCTACGCGCCGCCCGGCCCGGAGGCCGAACTGCGGCAGATGGACGGCATCGTCATCGAACCTGCGAAGAACCCGTAAGGAGTTGACCATGTCCCTGTCGAGACGTCGGTTCATCAAGGGTGCGGCCGTTGCTGCGGCTGCGCCCTTTGCTGCCGTCCTGCCGCACGCTTTTGCGGCCGCAGGCACAAGCGGCGGTAAGACAAAGATTCTGCTGATCGGCCACCAGCCGGACCACCCGCGCGGCACGCACATGTACCTGCTGTGGTGCCGCCTTCTGGCGAAGTGTCTTCAGCAGACGCCGAACGTCGAAACGGTTGTTTCGGACCGGTGGCCGAAGGACCCGACCGTCGCCAACGGCATCCGGGCCATCTTCATCTACACCAGCCCCGGGGCGGACGTGCTGCTGAAGGGCCCGCACGGCGAGCAGGTCGAGACGCTGCTGAAGCAGGGCGTGGGCCTTTCGGCCTTGCACTGGGCCACAGGTGCCCGCAGCCGGGAATTGGGCGAGCGCTACAAGCCGTATCTGGGCGGCTGGTGGCCGGGGGCAGCGGGTCACAAGACCACCACCGCGAAGGTCGAGCAGTTGGCCAAGGCCCATCCGATCTGCCGCGGGTGGTCGGACTATGACTTGAAAGACGAGTACTACTTGGCTCCGGACCTGATGCCGAAGGCCACGCCGCTTTTCAAGGTGCGCGTCCAGGGCAAGAAAGACCAGGAGCCGACCGACCACGTCATGGCGTGGGCGTACGAGCGCCCCAACGGGGGGCGCGCCTGCGGGAACACGCTCGGCCATTTCCACGAGAACCTGGGCATCGAGCCGTTCCGTAAGGCGCTCGTCAACGGCATCCTGTGGAGCGCCGGCCGCGAGATCCCCACCGATGGCGCCCCGTGCGCGCTGACGACGAAGGACATGGAACTGCCGCCGGCGCCCAAGAAGGCCAAGAGCAAGCGCTAGCCGCCGCTGCGCCCTGTGGCCCACTGCCTCCGTGGCGAAGGAGACGCAACCATGCCGCTGACGCGACAAGAGGTCCTCGTCAGGCTTCGCAAGCACATCAACGACGGTGTCCCCATCATCGGCGGCGGCGCCGGCGCCGGCATCAGCGCCAAGTTCGAGGAAGCCGGCGGCGTGGACCTCATCGTCATCTACAACTCCGGACGGTTCCGAATGGCAGGACGCGGGTCGCTGGCCGGACTCATGCCTTACGGCGACGCCAACGCCATCGTCATGGAGATGGCCGCCGAGGTCCTGACGGTCGTCAAGCATACGCCCGTCCTGGCGGGGGTCTGCGGCACGGACCCGTTCCGGCAGATGCCGGTCTTCCTGCGGCAAGTCAAGGAAATCGGCTTCTCGGGCGTGCAGAACTTCCCAACCGTCGGCCTTATCGACGGCACCTTCCGCAGGAACCTCGAGGAGACCGGCATGGGGTACGCTCTTGAGGTCGACTTGATCCGGACGGCTCACGAGATGGACCTGCTGACGACGCCCTACGCCTTCACCCCCGGCGAGGCCGCGCAGATGGCTGAGGCCGGCGCCGACATCATCGTCGCCCACATGGGCCTGACGACCAAGGGCTCGATCGGCGCAACGACCGCCCTGACGCTCGAAGAAGCGCCCGCGAACGTCCAGGCCATCTGCGATGCCGCCAGGAAGGTTAACCCCGACATTATCTGCCTCTGCCACGGCGGCCCGATCTCGATGCCCGACGACGCTGCGTACGTCCTCCAGCACACCGAAGGCGTCCACGGCTTCTACGGCGCGTCGAGCATGGAACGCCTGCCCACCGAGACGGCCATCACCGAGCAGATGAAAGAGTTCAAGGCCATCCGGTTCAAAGACTGAAGAGGGAACACTTCAAGGGAACTCTGATGACTAGCGACGCTGCCGCCATGTTGCCGGACCAACGCGCCGGGCCGCGCCTGGTCGGCACACGCCTGTCGATCATGATGTTCCTGCAATACGCGGTTCCCGGCGTGATGATACCTGTGATGGCGCGCTATCTGCTGGCGGTACCGGAAGAAGGCGGACTTGGCTTCACGGACATGCAGGTCGGCTTGGTCATGGGGATTGCCGGCGCAGTCGGCGCTCTTTGCGCGCCGTTGATTGTAGGCCAGATCGCGGACCGGTACTTTTCGACCGAGCGCATCATGGCCGTACTGCTGATAACTGCGGGAGTCATCAAGTGGGTGACGGCCGAGCAAACCACGTTCTGGGCCTGGATGGGCCTGTCGATTGCCTACGCGCTTGTGTACACGCCCACGATGATGCTCTCGAACTCTCTGGCCCTCGCGCACATGACGGATCCGGACCGGCAGTTCCCAAGGATACGCTTCTGGGGTACGTTAGGCTGGATTGTGGGAGGTGTGGTCTTTGCCATCACATGGCTTCAGACGGATATAGGATTTGCGTGGAAGCCACCGTTCCTTCGTGGTCCGGAGAAGCCCGACGCGCTCCGTCTGCTTGTCGACTCTCTGAAGGCGGCAGGGGTGATCGCCGTGGCCTATGGCCTCTACTGCCTGTCTTTGCCGCACACGTCTCCAAAACGAGAGGCCTCGGATCCGTTGGCATTCCTGAAGGCGTTTCGCCTCATGAAGAGGCCGTCGTTTGTGGCAATGCTCGCAGCAGGTGTGATCATTGCACCTATCCATCACATATACTTCCTCCAAACAGGGCGTTTCCTTGCTGTCATTGGTCTGCGGAACGCCGACATTGCGCCGGCCATGAGCCTCGGCCAATTCGGCGAACTCCTTGTCATGGCCGTCCTCGGGCTGCTCATCAAGCGACTGGGGTTCCGATGGGTGATGACCATCGGCGCAGGAGCCTACTTCCTGAGATACCTGCTGTTCGCACTGGCAAGTAGTCTGCCGACCGAGGTCATTGTCGCCAGCCAGGCGCTTCACGGTGTGTGTTTTGGGTGCTTTCTTGCTGCCGGCTATATCTACGTCGACCACTTGGCTGACGACGACATCCGCCACTCGGCCCAGCAGGTCTTCTTCGGATTTGTCATCTCGGGCGTCGGCTATGTCCTTGCTGCGGGTCTCAATGGCGGCCTGGCTTGGTTGTGCACACCGGAGGGCGGCAAACTTGCTTACGGCCCGTTTTGGTTAGTCCTGTCGGGCCTCGGTCTCATCGCGACACTCACCATGGTCATCCTGTTCCGCTCGGAGGCCAAAGCGTCCAACGGCTAGTGGGGGCAGGCCTGTTTTTTGCTCTATCTAAGGGGGCCAGATCGCCGATTACGTAAGCGAGAGCGGGCTGTGACAGGGCTGCGAGAGCGAGTAGCGAATTTTTTCACAGGCGTCCAAAAAAAACTCTTGTCTTTCCTGTCGCGCTCTGACCATATAGTGGCCCAAGAGGGTTGTATCTAGACCCTCAAGCGTAGCATCAGGCGATACCCCAACACCTTGTTGGGGCGCGATAAACGAAGCATCGGACAGGCAGGAGCACTGGATCGAGCGGGATGGGTAAGGAGGCACCATGAACAGTCTGCGTTTTGGTTTGCTGTTGCTGGCAGCAATCGTCGTGGCGTACGGTGCGGTGCCGGCCGCTCGCGCCGACAGGTTCTACGATCAGGAGGACCTGTCCCTGTACCTTGATACGGCAGCCGGCGACGCCATGGCCGCCGAGGGGCAGCCCGGCGAGGCTGCCGCCGCCGGCGAGGCCGGGGGCGAGGCCGCCAAGCCCGGCAAGGGGCCGCCCTTGCCGCTGCACAGCCTCGAAGGTGTGTCCGGTGGCGCCATCACGCCGATGGCTTACTTCTGCAATGCGGGCCCTCCCGGCACGACGGTTGCGCCCCCGTCGCTTTCGTACACGTACCTCGTGGCCGGGTCGAAAGTCGTTAACAGCGTGGCTTACTCCCAGGTCTTCTTCAATCGGATCGAGTTCAGTTACGCCTGGAACCGTGTCGGCCTCGGCGACTTCCCCGGCGACGTTCGCGGGGCGGGGTTGCCCCACCTGGGCCGGACCCACGTCCACATGCACAATTTCAACCTGCGCGGCATCATCGTGCCCGAGGGCACCGGCGGCGAGTGGATGCCCATGATTGTGGCCGGCGTCCACTTCAAGCACAATCCGAGCGTCCAGAACATGGATTCCCGCCTCGGAGGCCGCCCCAACGCGCTTGGCTTTGAACGCGGCAGCGGCGTCGATTACACGGTGACCTTCGGCAAGATGTTCCCGAAGGGGTTTCTCAAGAGGCCCGTGCTGATGGACTTCGGTCTCCGCTTTACCGAGGCGGCGCAGACGGGCTGGCTGGGCTTCGGCGACACCTATCGCACCAACGTCGAGGCCAACATCGCCTGGGTGCCCTTCGACTGGCTCGCCATCGGGTACGAGTATAAAGAGAAACAGAACCCCTACAGGCGGGCGGGCAACCTCATCGGAGTCGAGGACGCCTGGCACACCATCCTGCTGGCCTGGATCATCAACGAGAACTGCACCCTGGCCGGCGTCTGGGGACATCTCGGCAACATCGTCAACGGCGAAGAGAACGGCGGCTGGGGCGTCCAGTTGAAGTACCAGTTCTGAGACGCCGCCAAACCTGCTTTGAACCGACGGGCCGTCCTCCCGGGCGGCCCGCCGTCTGTTTTGCGCGGTGGGTGCGGAGACCCGCCGCGCAAAATGCCCTTGTAGCGTTGTAGCACTACCGCGCGCCGGCCAGGGCCCGGATCTCCTCGATCAGCACATCCAGCAGGTCGGCCTCGGGAAGTTTACGCACCTTCTCGCCGCCGCGAAACAGTACGCCGTGTCCCTTGCCGGCGGCCAGACCCACGTCGGCGTCGCCCGCTTCGCCCGGACCGTTGACGATACAGCCCATGACGGCCACGGTCAGCGGAGCGGTGACGTCGCGCGTGCGGCGCTTCACCTCTTCGACCAGCGCAATCAGGTCCACCTCGCATCGCCCGCACGTGGGGCACGAGATGATGCGCACGCCACGCCGCGACGCCAGGCCCAGTTCCGCCAAAATCTCCTGCCCGGTGACGACTTCATGGACCGGGTCGCCCGTCAGGCTGACGCGGATGGTGTCGCCGATGCCTTCGGCCAGCAGCGCCCCCAGCACCAGCCCTGACCGCGTTCGCCCCTCATCCACCGGGCCGGCAGCCGTGATGCCCACGTGAAGCGGCAGATCGCACGCCTCGGCCAGCAGGCGATATGCCGCGATCGTCGTCGGCACGTCCGATGCCTTGGCCGAGAGGACCAGGTTGCCGAAGCCCTCTCGCTCGGCCGCACGCACCCACTCCATGAGCACATCGACCATGAGCTGCGCAAGGTCGCCGGTATCGGCGGCAGCGTGCTTCACGCGGACGCTGCCGGAATTGACGCCGAACCGAAGCGGAACGCCTTTCTCGGCGGCCAGCGCAAGAACACGCCGCAGGCCGGCCGGGTCGTCCATGTTCCCCGGGTTCAACCGCACCTTGGCGACGCCCGCCTCCAGCGCACGCACCGCCAACGCCGTGTTGAAATGAATATCCGCCACCACCGGCAGCGGCGAGCCCGCGACGATCTGCGAGAGCACCGCCGCGTCGGGCGGGGCGGGAACCGCCACGCGGATGATCTCGCACCCGGCGGCCGCCAGGCGACGGATCTGGTCCAGCGTCGCGGCCACGTCGCGCGTGTGCGTGGTCGTCATCGACTGGATGCTGATGGCGTGTTCGCCGCCGATAGGCACGTTGCCCACGTGGACGACGCGACTCTTACGCCTCGCAAAACGTTTGCCCGTTTCCATGGCCGCATTATGCGGGGGCCGGCGCGGCGCTGTCAAGACGACGCGAATGGGGCGACCGTTGACAACCGTGCTACGGACCCATAGCATGTGGCACGCAAAGGAGGTATCCGATGAGTGAACTCGTCCGATTCGGCGTCTCGATGGACAAGCGGCTGCTGGCAACCCTCGACCGAATTGTCAAACGTCGAGGCTACGCGAACCGCAGCGAGGCCATCCGCGATCTCGTCCGCGCCGAGCAGGTGCGCGAGTCCTGGGAAAGCGGAGAGGGGCCGGCCGTGGCGACACTCACCATCGTCTATGACCATCACGTCCGCGAGGTCGACGAGCACCTGACCGACCTGCAACACGACCACGCGGACCTCGTGCATTCCGCCATGCACGTCCACCTCTCGCACCGCATGTGCCTGGAGGTCATCGTGATGCGCGGCAAGCCGAAACAGATTCAGAAACTGGCCGACCGGCTTACTGCCGCGCGCGGCGTCAAACACGGTCGCTTGGTCATCACCGCCGAGGAAGGACTCGTCTAGCGCAAAGGAGGCCGACGTGCACATCGCTTCAGGATTCCTCTCGCCCCCTGTCTGGGGGACGATGGCGGCGGTCAGCGGTGCGGCGCTCGCGGGGTCGCTGGCGGTGGCAGGCCAACGCCTCGACGAACGGAAAGTACCACTCATGGGCGTGATGGGCGCATTCGTCTTCGCGGCCCAGATGGTCAACTTCCCGGTTCTACCGGGCACGAGCGGCCACCTGGGCGGCGGCTTTATGCTGGGCATCCTTCTCGGAGCGCCCCTTGGCATTATCGTCATGGCGTCGATATTGGTCGTCCAATCGCTTGTCTTTCAGGATGGCGGAATCGAGGCGCTCGGCGCGAACATCTTCTGCATGGGAGTCATCCCCTGTCTGCTGGGCGCGGCTATCAGACGGCTGTGGGTCCGACGTAACGTGCGCGTCCTTGCCGACGTCGTGACCGTCGTCGGCGGCGTGGTTGGTGTCCTGGCCGGGGCCACGGTTGTGATCCTGCTGCTCTCGTGGTCGGGGTCGCTCCCCGGGAGCGTGTCGCTGGTCCAGGCGCTTGGCGTGATGAATCTCGTCCACCTGTTCATCGGAATCGTCGAGGGCTTGGTCTCCGTGGCGGTGATCCGGTTTGTTGTGACGATGCGGCGGGAGGCGGTCTTTGGTCCGCTGGCCGCGGCCGCACCGCAGGAGGCGACGCCATGAGTGCGTACAATCGCAACACGCTCATCGTCGGTGTGGCGGTGGCGCTCGCGGTCGGCGGGATTGTGTCGTACTTCGCCTCCGACAAGCCCGACGGCCTGGAGAAGACCCAGGAAGACCTGGCTGCGGCCGAGCCGGCCCACAAAGGTCTCGATGCGCCGCCGGTGGCATTCGAGCAGTACACCCTGAAGTGGCTCGGTGAAGGCTTTTGGGGAAACGCCGCCGCAGGCGCCGTCGGCAGCATGCTTGTCATGGGACTCCTCCTTGGGCTGGGCCGGTTGGTCCGACGGAAGCCGGCCCAAGCCGGCGCACCCGAGTCCCCGGCGGACGCAACCTGACGACCTGGCCGAGGGGGAGACCTGCCGTGCACCATCGCATGCTCGACCATTTCGCCGCCGGCGACACGCCGGTCCACCGTCTCGACCCGGCGGCCAAGACGGTGGCGCTTCTGGCCGTTGTCCTGGCAACCGTGCTCGTCGGGCGCGACCGTTTTCTGCCGCTCATTCCGACGGCGGCGGCGCTGGCGGCTTACCATCTGTTTGCCCGCGCGCCGGTATGGTACGTCGCGAAGCGGCTACTGGTCGTCTCGCCGTTTGCGGCTGCGATCGTCCTCCTGTTTCCGTTTCTTGAACCGGGCCGACCCGTGTGGACGCTGGTGCTTGGAACGTGGACGATCGAGGTCACAGAGGACGGGCTGGTGCGAGCGGGTCATCTGGCGGCAAAGTTCGTTCTGTGTTCGTGGGCGACGGTCTTGCTGCTCGCGACGACGCGGTTCCAGGACGTGCTTCAGGCGCTGGAGCGGTTGCGGGTGCCGCGGGTCTTCGTGGTCCAGTTGGCGTTTCTGTATCGCTACCTGTGGGTGCTCCTGGACGAAGGGATGCGGCTGCGGATGGGGCGGGCGGCGCGCGACGGCGGCGTCGGGCCCTGGCGCGTCCGGTTCCAGAGCAGCGTCGGCGTGGCCGGCGTCTTGTTCCTGCGGACCTACGATCGGGCAGAGCGGATCTACTGGGCCATGACCGCCAGGGGATTCGACGGAAAACTTCATGGCACAAGGCGGCCACACGTGCACCTGAAGGACTGGATCTTTGTGCTTGGCGTGTGTGCGGCCGCGGTAGCCGTCGTCGTCTGGGATAGGGTGGCCTGTGGCTGAGCCGGTGCTCGAACTCCAGAACGTGCGGTATCGATGGCCGACGGGCACCGAGGCGCTGCGCGGTGTGACGTTCTCGGTCCAGGCCGGCGAGCGCGTCGGATTGGTCGGCCCCAACGGGGCCGGAAAGAGCACGCTACTGCTGGCCATGGCCGGGTTTGTCGCGGCCGACGGGAAGATCCGCGTGGCGGGCCATCGGCTGGCGCGCGGCACGGCGCGGGACGTCCGCCGGCACCTGGGCCTTGTGTTTCAGGATCCCGATGACCAACTCTTTATGCCGCGCGTCGGCGACGACGTGGCCTTCGGACCCGTGACGATGGGCCTGGACGCCAAGGACGTCGAGGACCGCGTCGCGGAGAGCCTGTCGGCGGTCGGCCTGGAAGGCTGCGAGGACCGGGCGCCGTATCACCTGTCGGTCGGCGAAAAACGGCGGGCCGCACTGGCGACCGTTCTGGCGATGCGGCCGCAGATCATGGCTCTGGACGAGCCCTCGGCCAACCTGGACCCGCGCGGCCGACGCATGTTGATTGAGTTGCTGCCGCGACTCTCGAACACGCTCCTGTTGGTCGGCCACGACCTGGACATGATCCTCGAAGTCTGCCGGCGGACGCTTGTCATGGACGCCGGTCGTATCGTCGAGGACGGGCCGTCGCACGAGTTGCTCTCGAATCGCGACCTTCTCGAATCGCATGGTCTCGAACTTCCGCTCTCGCTCGCCGCGAAGCGCGGCGACGAGCGGTGAGCCCAGCCGCTTACTGACGTGCGCGGCTAGTTGCCAGCCGCGACGACGAGCGGTGAGGCCAGCCGCTTCTGACGTGCGCGGCTAGTTTTCTCACGTGGCTGGTCGGGCGCGAGTGTAACTAGCCGCGACCGTAAGGGAGCGGACGCCGTTTTCGGTTGCGGCGGGGGCCGCTTCGGCTATCCTTCTCTGACCGGCGGATGGACCAGGGAGACCACGGTTGGACGCACTCACGCGGGGATTGCTTGAGGCGGCCGTAGAGGTCTTCGACCCGCCCGGGCCGGTCCTCGAAATCGGCTCGCGCCAGGTACAGGGGGAGCAGGTCGGGAACCTGCGGTCGCTGTTCGCCGGCAAGGAGTACGTCGGCTGCGACATGATCGACGGCCCCGGCGTGGACTGTGTAGAGCGGGTGGAGGACCTCTCGTTCGAGGACGGCTGGGCAGGTACGGTCCTGTGCCTGAACGTGTTTGAGCACGCTTGGGATTTCCGGAAGGGGGCGCAGGAGATCCTTCGCGTGACGGCGCCGCACGGCTTGGCTCTGGTGACCACGGTCTTTGAGTTTCACGTCCACGCGTATCCGGACGATTACTGGCGTTTCACGCCGCGTGCTATGGAGCGGCTGTTCGAGGGCTTTCCAAGCGTGCTGTTCGGCTGGCAGGGGCATGCGAAAACGCCACGCCACGTCTTTGCCCTCGGACTGAAAGAGCAGAACGAGTGCCTCGGCGACCTGGCCGAAGCGTGGCGGCGTGAGACGCTCCGGCGCTGGACCGAGCGGCCGACCTTATGGGACCGTCTGCGGGCCGGCGTCGGCGGCTCGCTCTTCGGCAAACGCGGGTTCCGCACCGTCCGCCACTGGCGAGACCTGGCCATCGAAGTCGGCGGACGGTGAATTAGGCCGCTGCGCTCGGCCGCACACGTCGCACAAGCATCCGCCGAACCAGCAAGCCGGCAGCGGTCAGGACGACTCCCACGAGCACCGGCATCAATATCGACACGACCGACACGGCGGCGGCGGACCCCGCTTCCACGGTCGAGATGACGGGGTTGGCCGTCCCGCCGGTGGTGGCGGTGGAAGCCCCGCGGCCGGTCACCGTGAAGGCCTGTACGGCGCCCGCCGCGCCGCCGCCGGCGACCACGGCCAGCGTCCATTTCAGAAACGGGCTCATGTCGGTTACGCACGCTGCCACGACGACGACGCCGGCCACGATGGCGGCGGGTGTGGCGACGGAATCGAGCAGGTTGTCGAGCCACGGGATGTAATAGGCCGCGATCTCAAGCGCCGTCGCCACGGAAAACGCCACCACGGCCGGCCACGTGCCGATCCACGCGAAGCCTTCCGAGAGTTCCAGGTGCCCGGCCATCGCGGCGATGCTCATGACGAGCAGCGGGACGAAGATGCGGAATCCGCATGCAGCGGCCAGGCCTACGCCGATCAGCACGCTCAGGACCGTTTCGGGCATCTCCACGAGCGTCTCCTTTCTTGGCAGCGCGCCCCTGGTTCCGCACATTATACGAGGTCGATCAGGCGAGAGCGAGGACTATCGGGTTGCCCGCATGCGCCAAGAAACGCGAAGCGGTTGCGCGCAGGGCGCCGCAGCCACCCGCCAAGGCCGGCACATGGTCACCCTTCGGGCTGACCATGCTACCCGCCGTCAACGCAAATCGATCATCCGACGCGGGCGACAATCAATAACCACCGCCGCGCATAAGACCTTGCCAAACGCGGCCGCGCGCTGTAGAAACTGCCCCTTGAATGCGGCAGGAGGATTACCATGGCGAAGACGTACCGAATCGCGGTCATCGGCGGAGACGGGACGGGGCCGGAGGTCGTCGCGGAGGGCCTGAAGGCCCTGAAGGCCGCTTCCGAGGCGTGCGGCTTTGCGTACGAGACGAAGGACTTCAACGTCGGCGGCAACCGGTACCTGGAGGCGGGCGGCGACCCGGACGAGCCGTCCATCCCCGTCATCGGCGATGAGGAAATCGAGGAACTGCGCTCTTTCGACGCCGTGTACCTCGGCGCCGTCGGGCACCCCGACGTGGCGCCCGGCATTCTGGAGAAGGGCCTCCTCTTGCGCCTCAGGTTCGAACTCGACCAGTACGTCAACCTGCGCCCCGTGAAACTGTACCCCGGTGTCCGGACACCGCTGAAGGACAAGGGGCCCGAGGAGATCGACTTCGTCGTCGTCCGCGAGAACACCGAGGGCCTGTACACCGGCATGGGCGGCATCCAGTACAAGGGCACGCCGAATGAAGTGGCCACGCAGATTATGTGCAGCACGCGACACGGCGTCGAGCGGGCCATCCGCTACGCCTTCGACCTCTGCCGCCGCAGGGCCGACAAGAAGCGGCTGACGCTCGTCGCCAAGACGAACGTCCTGACGTACGCCCACGACCTGTGGTGGCGGGCGTTCAACGAGGTCGGCGAGGCGGACTACCCCGACATCGAGCGCGACTACAACCACGTGGACGCCTGCTGCATGTGGTTCCTCAAGAACCCCGAGTTCTACGACACCATCGTCGTCTGCAACATGTTCGGCGACATCATCACGGACCTGGGTGCGATGATCCAGGGCGGCATGGGCGTGGCGGCCGGAGGAAACATCAACCCCGCGGGCGTCTCGATGTTCGAGCCCATCGGCGGGTCGGCGCCCAAGTACACCGGCAAGAACTGCATCAACCCCATCGCCGCCATCGCCGCCATCGCCATGCTGCTCACCGAGACGGGTACGAACGCCGGCGACGAGACGCTCGCGGCGGCCGGCGAGCGCGTCGAGAAGGCCATCATGGAAGTCACGCCCAGGATGGAGAGCCAGTCGGCCGGCAGGATGGGCCACTCCACCACCGAGGTCGGCGACATGGTAGCCGAAGCCGTCGCCGGCGCGTAGGCGAACCAACCGGGTGCTCAAGGCCGTTGCGCAAGCGGCGGGGCGCCTTCTGAGAGGTCAGGACCCGCAATGGCCGCAAGAAGCCTCGCAGCCCTCGTTCTTCTGGCGCTCTCGCTGATCGCCCCCGCCGCCACCCAGCCGGAGACCACCGCCATGCCGTTGGCCGGCACCAAGACCACCTGGCACGGATACGACCGGTACAACTTCACGCACGACGGCCGGACGTGCTACATCGTCGTCCCGAAACGGGCCGCTGCCGGACACCCGTGGGTCTGGCGGGCCCGCTTCTGGGCCCATGAGCCTCAGACCGACCTCGCGCTGCTCGCCAAGGGGTTCCACCTCGTGTACATGGACGTGGCCAACCTGTTCGGCAGCCCGCAGGCCGTCGCGCACTGGAACGCATTCTACAAGTACCTGACGTCGGAGCACGGCCTGGCGAGGAAAGCGGCGCTGGAAGGCATGAGTCGAGGCGGGCTCATCATCTTCAACTGGGCGGCCGCCAACCCCGACAAGGTCGCCTGCATCTACGCCGACGCCCCGGTGTGCGACTTCAAGTCCTGGCCCGCCGGCAAGGGTAAAGGCAAGGTCTCCTCCGGCGCCTGGCGTGCCTGCAAGAAGGCGTACGGGTTCACGTCCGACGCGGAGGCCCTCGCCTACGGCAAGAACCCCGTCGATAACCTCGAACCGCTTGCCAGGGCGAAGAT
>Ga0307427_1000835_pt1 | contig 17470 bp, 9 predicted proteins | sample SalMarWE160190MG_FD_202162 | JGI IMG/M metagenome (GOLD analysis project Ga0307427, IMG submission 202162) | Salt marsh sediment microbial communities from the Plum Island Ecosystem LTER, Massachusetts, United States - WE1603-190 | ecosystem: Environmental > Aquatic > Marine > Intertidal zone >... | reverse complement strand
CCCGGCCCGTCTTCGCGTCCCAGGCGTACATTTTGCCGGCGTAGGTGCCGAGAAAAGCGAGGCCGTCGCCGACGATCACCTCGCACCGCGTGCCGGTGAGTTCCCGGTAGAGTTCCTTCCGCCAGACGATGGTGAACTTCGGCGCCTCCGGCCACGCGGGGTAGAATCCGCTCCGCGCCAGGTCGCCATGTAGCGTCGTCCAACTTGTGCCGCCGTTCCGCGGCGGCGCTTCAGCGAGCGCGATCGAAGTGAGCACGGCAGCCGCCAGGATCGCGGCAAGAGCGGTCCTCATGCGATTTCCTTCTCTTTGGAGATATCGGAAGCGATGGTAGCGGTTCCGTGTGGCGGGGGCAATCGGTTTCGGCGGCGCCGCGATCCACTCTGCTGCGGCAGGCGCGGCTTGTTTGTGGGCGCGGCTGACGGTAGAATTCCCAGACACGCAGACCGCCGTGCGGTCGGGTCAGAGGTTCTGGTCCCGTCCCCGCAACCGCCCGGGCAAGGAGGCGAGAAAGCAGGATGTCTCGTTTGCCGTTCGAGTCAGACGCCGACACCCTCGTTGCCGACCTAGCCTACGACGGCCTCGGCCGGCGCATCACGAAACGGCGCGTAGGCCGCGGCGTGCCGCGGCAGCCGCGTCTGGGAGTTAAGTATCGCGTCCCCGGAACTGCGTAGGCTATTGCTCGGGTTGCCAGCCAAGCCGTCTACTGCGATGCGTGGACCATGAGGAGATGGACAATGAGGTCGCTGGGTCTTCTGGCACTTGGAGTTGCTGTGGCTCTATTGGTCCTGGGGTGCAACGCGGGTCGTTCGCAACGCGTCGGCACCCCCTGGCCAACCGTCAGGTTCCTCCTCGACCGCAACCGCGCGCGTATCGAGCAGGACCCACACGCTCCCCTGTTGCCAACCCGCGAAGAATGGCAGCGTCTGCACTTGGAGTTCTTCAAGGGCGGGGGAGTTGCTCTGTATTGGGACCGAGGTGGCATTGGCTCACCCGCAGGGCCATTGGTGTTCGGCGAGGACGGCACCTACCTCTGCTCGCCTGTACGCTATGCCCCAATTGACGTCACGGGTGACGGGGTAAGGGACCTTGTTACGACGGAGTGGATTGGGGCAGAGGTCGGATTCAGGGTGTATGACCTCGCCAAGAGGCCAGTTTCGCGCGTGACCCTGGGTAGCATGTGCAAGTATTCGTTTTCCCAGAGGCTTCATCCAGCCTTCTGGGATGCGGATCACGACGGGGTCTTTGAGATCATCTGTTTGTTGCCGGTTGTCGGCTTGGCTTCAGATTGCCACCTCGAAATCAGCAAGCTGAAGGGTACGGGTGTAGATGGACTCATAACCGTGTGGTCGTTCCTTGGTGGAACCCCAAGGATCGTCCTGGCCATCGGCACTCTGCCTTTTCGGGGCCCTGACGAGTTTCTTGTTAGCGGGCTCTGGCTGGGAGCGCCAGGCGAAGACCCGAGCCAAGAAGTGACCTGGGACTCGGCCACAGGGAGCTTCCGCGTCCCCGATATCGACGGAATTCGCGTTTTCGTGAATCGCTCTATGCATCCGAAGGCGGATGGTGCACGCAGTGAATAGTCTGCGCGGGTGCCATCCAGGGTTCCGGGACAGGATAGGGTTTTCCTCAGGCCGGGCGACGCTGTGTTTTCTGCGTTGCGTTTGCGGCAGCCGAGTTGGAGGGGTTCTGGGGACACGAAACTTAATTCATGGTTGACGTGGCGGTGGTGGCGGTGATAGGGTGGTGGGCATGGCCCGACTGGCTTGTGTCGTTGCACCGGGCCCTGCGCAACCGCCCGCCAGGCCCGAAACCCAAACGCCCACGGAGATAAGTCTCGTGTCCCCAGAACCACCCAGAACCACTCCAGAACCACGTCCCCAGAACCACACTGCCTTGGCACAGGGGTGCCTGGAGGTGGGAGGGAATGGGTAGCGCTAAGATCCACGGGCTTTGTGAATAGACCACGCGCGCACCCAGGGAGATAGCGATGGTAATGCGAAATGGTAGAGGGCAAGCGTGTTCGGAGCAGGCGGAAGCGTCACGCCAAGCCAGACGATGGGGCTGGCCTGTCCTGTGCGCAATCCTGGGCTTCGCCGCGGGGCTGCTGGTCCTACCTGGCGTGGGGTTGGTCATAGGTTTGGTCGTTGGTCCCATGTCGGGACATGAGTGGCCATCGCCCTTGACCGAGGAGCAAAAGTCCGCCGGCTACCTGTACCAGTACTTGACGCACGAGGGGGCCGAGGGGCGCGGAGCGTATTTCGAAGCCTTGGCGCATAGTCTGAGCGACCGGGCACTCGATGGCAAAACGGTGACCGAAGTGCAGTTGATACGATACGTGGGGTGCCCAGACATGCGTCTGCAGGACGGTGAACAGGACGTTTTGCTATACCGGTATCGCTCCAGGGCTGGCGAGAAACTCATTGCCTATGCCAGGATCGCCGCGGCGCGGCTCCGGAACTTCGGCTTCGTTCCGGAAGGCGAAGGCTCACCATTCGACGAAGTGGGGGATTCTGCGGACAGGGCTCCTCCGCAGAGGGGGATTCCGGATCCCGTGACGATTCCGGGGACGGACGATTCCGGGGACAGGATACGGTTTTCTTCGGGCACGCACATACGGTGCTGTTCACGTTGCGGTTGCGGAAGCGCCGTCGGGCGTAGCCACCGGACGTAAAACGGAAAGGAACACGAAATGACCTGCACGGGCACACGTCGGAAGCGTCACGTTGCGGCCGCAACGGTTCTTGTGGCAGCGATGGCCGTCGTGACGATCTCCCGCTTGGCGCGTGCGGTGAGCCCGTCGTCTGGCGAGATGGCGACCGCGCGCCGGTGGGTGGCGGCCAAGTTCCAGGCCGCGCAACCGCCGCTGAAGCCCGGGCCGGGCCTGCTCGTTCTCGCCAACCACGACCACGTGACGCGGAACGCGCGCGGCGACAAGCCGCTGAGAATCGTGGACGCCGAGTACACGCGCGGCCTCTACTGCCACGCCGCGAGCCACGTCGTCGTTCGCCTGCCGGGCCCGGGCAAGACCTTCTCGGCAACGGTCGGTGTGGACAGCAACGACCAGACGCGCCCCGGCCGCGGCAGCATCGTCTTCTCGGCGAGTGTAGCGGGCAAACCGGTTTTCCGCTCGGGCGTGATGCGCGAAGGTATGGCCGGCGCTGCCGCCAGCGCCGATCTGGGCGGCGCAACCGAGTTCGCCCTCCGGGTCGGGGACGCCGGCGACGGCATCTCCTGCGATCAGGCTGACTGGGCCGATGCGAAGGTCGTCCTTCAGGATGGCAGGACCGTATGGCTCGGCGATCTCGATTTCCTCGAATTGCCGCGCGGACAGTTCACGCCGGGGCCGCCGTTCTCCTTCACCTTCGGTGGGAAGCCGTCCGCGGATCTGCTCCCCACGTGGCAGTTGAAACGGGCCCTCCGCGGGCTCGACGACCGGCGGACCGAGCACTCGCTCACGTGGACCGACCCCAAGACCGGCCTCGTCGTCCGTTGCGTTGGCGTCGAGTACCGCGACTTCCCCACCATCGAATGGACCCTTTACTTCAAGAATGCCGGGGATGCCGATACGCCCATCCTGGCCGACATCCAGGCACTCGACACCCGCTTCGATCGCGGGGCCGCAGGGGAGTTTCTGCTCCACCACGCGGTGGGCTCCACGGCGAGCCGTTCGGACTACGGTCCGTTGACAACGGCGCTCGGACCCCGGGCCACGAAGCGCATTGCCGCAGCCGGCGGCCGACCGACCAACGGGAACTGGTCCTACTTCAACCTGGAGTGGGGCGGGCAGGGGGCGATCGTGGTCGTCGGCTGGCCGGGACAGTGGGCGGCCACGTTCGCTCGCGATGAGAACAAGGGGATCCGCATCCGCGCCGGCCAGGAAGACACGCACTTCAAACTCCTGCCGGGCGAGGAGGTCCGCACGCCGCTCATCGTCATCCAGTTCTGGAAGGGCGGCGACTGGATCCGCGCCCAGAACATCTGGCGGCGGTGGATGATGGCCCACAGCATGCCCAGGCCCGGTGGCAGGTTGCCCCCGCCTCAGTTCGTCGCCTCCAGTTCGCGGGCCTACGCCGAGATGATCGGCGCGAACGAAGCCAACCAGATCATGCACATCGACCGCTACCTCGAGGAACGCCTCAAACTCGACTACTGGTGGATGGACGCCGGCTGGTACATCCAAGAGAAGGGCTGGCCCCAGGTCGGCACCTGGCAGATCGACCCGAAACGCTTTCCCAAGGGCTTCAAGCCCATCAGCGACCACGCCCATGCCAAGGGCATCAAGATCCTGGTCTGGTTCGAGCCCGAGCGCGTCGCGCCCGGCACCTGGCTTTACGAGAACCGTCCGACGTGGCTTCTCGGCCGCGACGGCGCCAACAAACTCCTCGACCTCGGCAACCCCGAGGCCCGCCGGTGGCTCACCGACCACGTTGACAGCCTCCTCGCCGAACAGGGGATCGACCTCTACCGCCAGGACTTTAACATGGATCCGCTCGGCTATTGGCGAGCCAACGACGCCCCTGATCGCCGCGGCATCACCGAGATCCGCCACGTCACGGGGTACCTCGCCTACTGGGACGAACTTCGCCGCCGCCACCCGAACATGTTGATTGACTCCTGCGCCAGCGGCGGCCGGCGAAACGACCTGGAAACCATGCGCCGGGCCGTCCCCCTGTGGCGGAGCGACTACGCCTTTGAACCCGTCGGCCACCAGGGCATGACCTACGGCATCTCGCTCTGGCTGCCCTACCACGGAACGGGCACCGTGGCCTGCGCGAAGGCGGGTTACTACGGCGGCGGACGGACGCCTGTCGAGCCTTACGCCTTCTGGAGCAACGCTGCGCCGAGCCTGGGCAGCGGGATCGACATCCGCGTCAAGGAGATTGACTACGACGCCCTCCGTCGCCTCCTGAAGCAGTGGCGGAAGGTCAGTTCCTGCTACTATGGCGATTTCTATCCGCTGACGCCGTACAGCCAGGACAACGGGCAGTGGATAGCCTGGCAGTTCGACCGGCCCGACCGCGGCTGCGGCGTGGTCCAGGTCTTTCGCCGCGCCGAGAGCGTTTACGAGGCGGTCCGCCTCAGGCTGCGCGGCCTCGACGCCGACTCGCGGTACGCGGTGACCGACCTCGATACGGAAACCACGACCCGAATGACGGGCCGAGAACTCGGCGAGCGTGGACTACCCGTCTCGATCCCGACACAGCCGGGCGTAGTCGTTATGACCTATGAGCGCGTGAACTGAGAAGGGGTGGCAAACGAAGCGCCGGACAGGCTTCAAGTTCCCCGCTCTCTCCGGCGCCCCGGGGTTCGCACCGCACACGGCAGGGCACCGGATGTTGACCCAGTGGGGTTTCGTGCGATGCGCACAAGCAGAACGTCCCCTTTTCTCTGGCGGAGGAGACCTGATGACGATGCGTGCGTTGCTGGTTGGGACGGTGTTGTTGGGCATGCTGTCTCCGTCAATCGCACCTGCCGCCGCGAGCGATGTGCCGCACCCTTTCATCCTGTGGACGAAGGACGAGGCGGCCGCCATCCGCCGGCGCATCGAGAACGAGATGTGGGCGAAGGCGGCGTATGAGAAACTCCGCGCCACGTCCGACCGCGACAAGGGAAGCGAACTTCGACGCCTCTTCCGCTGCTCCGTCATGGGCGAGACGGACCTTATCGAGAAGGAGAAGAAGGAGTTGATGCAGGTGGTCCGCTCGCCGGCCCCGCGCGGCGCGGCCCAGTGGCCCACGGTCCTGCGATACGATCTGCTGTACGACCGCCTCTCGCCCCAGGAGCGCCGCGATTGCGAAAAGTGTTTCCGCGAGTACATCGACAACCACGTCTTCAAGCGGATCATCTTCGACGACGCCGCCTTCCCCAACAAGGGCAACTACCGTCGCTATGACGCCAACCGGTACACCCGCACCAACTGGCTGCCGAACATCATCTGGCCGTGGAAGGTGAGCGCGAATCTCATGGCACTGGCCTTGAAGGACGAGGCCCTCATCCGCAAGACCTGGGCCGTCTACGGCTCGTGGCAGTGGTATTTCGACGAGTACCTCTGCGACACGGGTTTCTACGGCGAGGAGTTCTCGAAGATGGGCGCCACGCCCGGCGCCATGCTCCTGTACTGCCGGGGACTGGAGCGGCTCGGCCTGGGCGAACTCGGCTACGGATACCGGGGCAAGGGCGGCGCAACGATGGACGGGCACATCGAGAGCCTCCTGCACCTCGGCTACCCGCGCGTGGACGTCGGCAGCGGCCGGCCGCATTATCCCATGGTGACCATCGGCGACCTGCGGCAGTTCGGGTCGAGCGCCGACGGCCGCTTCGCCGGCGAGGCGTTTCAGCACGCCATCGTCCGCGGCTACCTGGCCGACGGCAGCGGCGGAAACGTGTTCTGGAAACGCCACGGCGCGTGGGGCGGCACGCGTCGCGGGCGCAATCCGCCGGCACCGCCGTGGGACATCGGCAAGACGTCAAAGATGCAGACGCCTTTCTGGTTCGAGATGGCGCACAAGCGGCGGCCCGAGGTCGGTTTCGATTACTTTCTCGCTCAGATGCGCGGCCCGGACGAGGCGGCGTACACGCCGTCGCTGTATTTCGGCCTCGCGCCCATCGACCCGAAGAAGGCCGAGCCGCCGCCGGCGCCATCGGGCGTCTGGCCTGAACGGGGTCTCGTGATGATGCGGGCGGAGGAGTCGCACGCCTATTGGGAATCCGAAGCCCCGGCCGTCTGCCTGCGTCTGGCCACGAACTACGCCCACAACGTCAACGACGCCTTCGCCATCGCCGGTTTCTACGCCTTCAACCGGCCGATTTACCTGAACCGGCAGATCTGTCGCAGTTACGCCCAGGGCTACAGCCGCAGCATCCTGAGCCACTGCGGCGTGATGGTGGATCTGAAGGAGCCGCGCTTCACCGGCGCGACGGCCGTCCGCCACACCTTCGACGAGCGCGCCAAACGCATCGTCGCGGAGAGCAAGGAGGTGTACCCCGGCGTGGACCTCTCGCGCGCCCTCGTCCTGACGCGCCATTACCTGCTCGACGTCACGCGGCTGGTCGCCAAGGAGCCGCACACGTACCACTGGCTGGTTCACACGCTGGGCAAGGCTGTCTTGGGGGAAGGGGAGGGGTGGCGGTCGTCCACGAACCTCAAGGAAACGCTCTACGACGCGGTGGGCGATCGCGGACGCATCGCGGTCCGGGACGAGCAGCGCCTCGATCCGGGCGCGAAGACGTGGTCGGTGACGGCGCTTCAGACGTGTGCCCTCGACGATGCGGCCAGGAGCCGCGTCGGAAAGGCGTGGTACGACCGCAAAATCGGCGTTCGCCTCATGATGCTCGGCCAGGCGGGGACGCAAGCGTACGTCCATCGCACGCCGGAGCAGGAACCGGGGAAGGGCAGCACGCCCGCAGCCAACGAATTCGGCGGCGTCACGGTGGTTGTCGCGCGCCAAGGACCCGCCACGATGTTCGCCGCGCTGCACGAGCCGCTGAAGGGCGGCCAATCGCGGATCCGCGAGTTCCGCCGCATCGAACAGACCGCCGACGCCCTCTCGGTGGCCATTGTCGGCGAGGCCGGGACGGGCATCGATGACAGGTTGACCGTTCGCTTCGGCGGATGACTCGCGAGGCCCGGCGCACCGGGATCGCCGTTATCCGTGTCCGGACGACGAGATTTCTCCGCTCGCCCTCGCTGCGCGAGGGCTCGGTCGAAATGACATCGCTTCGAGAGCACGCTAAACAGGTACCCTTCCCAAATAACGCGTTACGGCAAGTTGCGGCGGATTGCGTCGGCGACGGCGGCGATTCGGCCGTATAATCAAGAGGAGAGGCCGGCGGTTTTTTGTCAAACTCCACCGCGCGAGGTACGTCTAACTATGCGGGACGAACAGGCCAGCAAGGAGCCGCAGATGACTGCCGCCGCCGGCGTCGTCGGAGTGAATCCGCTCGCCCCCCTTGCCGAGGCCGTCAGTCACTCCCGGGAAGCCTTGCCGTCGGTTCTGGAGGCCGCCAGGGACGGCGACGCGGAGGCGTTCGCCGCGCTCGTTCACCGATTCGAGACGCCAACATACCATTTCATCCTGCGGATGGTCCGCCGCCCGGCCATCGCGGAGGACCTGTCGCAGGAGGTGTTCGTTCGGTTGTGGCATCATTTGGACCGGATCGAGGAGGCGGGGCTGCTGCCGGCGTGGCTTCGGCGTGTTGCGGCCAACGCGGTGATCGACCATTGGCGGAAGCAAGACGCCCGCGAGCGGCGGATGCAGGTGCTTCGCGAGCACCCCATCGCACGCCGCGTGGTCAGACCCTGCAGCCGCATCGAGTCGAGGGAGGCGGCCGACGCCGTGCGTGCCGCCGTCGAGAAGTTGCCGGCAAAACTCAGGAGCGTTCTGCTGCTGCGGACCGTGGAAGGGCTGAGTTACGAGAAACTCGCCGATGTTCTGGGCCTGTCGGTGAACGCGGTTCGCAGCCGTCTGTTCCGGGCCCGGCAGGAAGTGCTTGCGATTCTGAGACGTAGTACCGCTGCCGAGCACCTGGCCGCCATGTACGCCGGGTCGGCGGCGGATGCCGGTTTATGACTGCCATGTCAGCCAGGTGTACATGTCGGGAGTTGCTCGATGGGTGAGTGCGCAAGCGAGAGGACACTCAGTCAATACCTCGACGGCGATCTGTCGGCGGCGGCGGCCGAGAAGGTCCGCGCGCACGTGGCGGCCTGCAATCGCTGCCGAAAGGCACTTGCCGAGATGCGTGCCCTGGAGGACGCCATCCGCAGCGACACCCATCCGCCGGCCCATCCGCCGGACATTGCGTCGCGCGTGACCGACGATCTGCGGCGCCGAGGCGCGTTTTTCAAGGCACGCGTGGCGGCCGGCAAGCGGCGGATGGTCGGCGACAGCCTCGTCTCCGGTCGCATGGTGGCCGCGCTCGCCGTAGCGGCCGGTATCCTCATGCTGGCGGCAGCCGGCGTCGATCAGGCGACGCGCCGGAACTGGGCTCGAAAGACCGGCCCCGTCCTGGCGGATGCCGAACGCGTGCTCGTGAGACTGGTATATGTCAAGGCGTCCGAGGAATCGCGGCGGCTGGCGTGGGCCGGGGAGGAAACCAGGAAACTGGCGCTGCCGGAGCGGCTCCTCGAAGCACGGTCCGACGCGGAACCTGCCTGGGCGAACGACCTGGCCCCCCTCGAAACCACGTTCACGCTGCTGGCGCGCGGCGGGCCGTTGCCTCCACAACTCGTCGCGCAACTGAGCGGCGGGCAGCTCCTGGGACGGGCCACGCGGTTGCGGGAGACCCTCGCGCGGGGAGGATAAGCGATCTCCCCACACGAGGCGAACCGGTTGGCTTTCTCCGAACGGTCGCGGTATAATGCCGCGACTTTCGCGCATGAAGTGGAGCCCTCTTAATGCAACGCACCGTGCTGTGGATTGCGCTCGGGGTCCTTCTGGCCGCCGGCTGCACGCCGACGCTCCAACGCGAGCGGACCACCTTCGCCGTTCTCGCCGGGACCTACTATTCGGCCGTCCCCGGCGTGAAGGTCGAGGCGGCGATGGTCGAAGAAGCCGAGACGCTTCTCAGGAGGGCGGTCGCCGACCTGAACGCCAGAAAAGACCTCGACTTCGTCCTCGTAGCCGGCGACCTCCTGGCGCGCAGCGATCCGCTGAGCCTCGACCGCGCCAAGTCCGCACTGGACGAACTGCGCGCGCCGTACTACGTTGTCCTCGGCGACTACGACGGCCCGGGGCCGCTGGTGAAGTCGGCGGACCCGAAGGCCGAAGCCCCAACACCGAAGCCCGGCGAGGGCGGCAGTCGCGGCACCGTCATCTGGGCCTTCCAGGGCCACGGCTTATCGGGATCGGATGGCTACTGGGTGCACCCGATTCCGCCCGACCTGATCCTGGTCGGCCTCGACACGGTGCAGCCCGGCCGTCGTGCCGGGCACATCGACGCCCGGCAACTGGCCTGGCTCGACAGCACGCTCACCCGTCATGCCGACAAGATGGTCGTTGTGATCGCCCATCACGGGTTGGTGCCGCTGCATCCGCTCGACGAGGGGACGGCCTGGCAGCATCTGATGGTCGATAACGCCGCCGCGGTCCGCGACGTGCTCGAACGCCATCCGAACGTCCTGATGGTCGTCACGGGGCACCACCACTTCGCGGGCGGCCGTATCGCCGGACCGATCGTGTACCTCGCTTCTCCCAGTGTCGGCGTCTGGCCCCTGGCCTATCACCTGGTTCGTCTCACGCCGAAGCAGGTGGAAGCCGTGTGGGTGCCGCTCGCGGGCGCAGACCTGGCGCGCCGGGCGCAGGAAAGACTGCTCTCGAGCCGCGAGTACCGGGGGGTTTTCCCGAACGGCGAGGACGGTGAGACGACCTGCGTCCGCCTGTTTGGCGGAAACAAGATGAAGATCTATCCGCTTCCGGCCATCCGGCCGTAGGCCATCACCTTCCCCCCGTCTCTGGATGGGCTGCTTCTCGCTCGGAACCGTTGTCGCAAACAGTCACGTACCGACAGTGTCGGCACACGTGCCGGTCTTTAGAATCATACTTCGCGGCAGCGATCCCGGCCAGTGCTCCTTTGGCATCTGCGGCAGCGCGCTCCAGGTCGGCGGCCGACACCTCGTGCTCGACCGCAACGGCCGATCCGAGGAAATACACCGACCGCCGCACCACGTTGCGACCGAGCCATCGGCTTGCGGCCAACGCGTAGAGACCCAACTGGAGGTCGAACCGCGCTGCGGCTTCCTCGGCGCTGTCGCGCGACGGCGCCGACGACTTGTAGTCTACGATCTCCCACGCCCCTTCGGCGCCCTCGAACATCAGGTCGATCGTGCCGCGAATCTCCGTGCCATCGAGCGACAGCACAAACGGCATCTCGCGCCGGTCCTGCCGCGCCGCCGCCACCCGGTGCCCGATCTCGCTCTCCCAGAACGCTGAGAGCAAAGCCACCAGCCGGTCGCTCCGTTTGCGGCGCTCGCTTTCGGGGAGCGCGACCTCGCGAAGCGCCTGGTCGGCCGCGGCCCGGACGGAGGCGTCGCCGGAGTCCTGCGCGAGTTCCATCGCGCGGTGGCAGACGGTGCCCCATTCCTTGGCCGACAGGCCCGCTGCCGCGCGCGCCGCTTCCGGCCGTTCGACGCCCAGGACGTGCTGCCACCAGTACAGACGCGGGCACCGAACGTAGTCGGCCAGCGCCGTCGCGGCGATGCGCGCCGGAGGACGCGACGTCTTCGGCGCGGCAGTCGCCTGCCGCAGCGCCTGTTCGACCGACCGACGGGGCGCCGCCTGGGCGCGATCGCGCAGCCGGTCCCAGCGGACGCGGCCGGCCGTGAAGATGTCTCGCGGACCGCCTCGCCGGGCGCCGCGGCCCGGCCGCCGGCTGAGCGGTGGATGGACGCCTATCTGCACCGTCCCCCCCGTCGGCAACCGGATAGCGTGATCGCCTGGGTCGGAAGTTGCTCCGAGGCCGTGGAGCACGGCGTTGAGCCATGAATGGCGCGGCCCACGATACTGTTCGTGGCTGGCAAATATCAGGTAATCTTGTGCACGAGTCATCGCGACGTACAGGAGACGGTGCGACTCGTCCTGCTCGGCGTCGGTCTCCGCGAGGCGGGCCAGGGCGAGCGCGCCGGATGTGGGTTTCCTGGCGGTTTTTTCCGGCGGCCGGTCCCGGCCCTCGTCCGCGCCGCCGCTTTCGTCTTCCTCCTCGCGCATCCGGACGGCCACGCCCGTTGCCGGGTGGATGAACCACTTGGCCTGGGGGCCGCGCGGGCTGTACCCCAGGTCCGGAAGGACCACCACCGGAAACTCCAACCCCTTGGCCTTGTGGATGGTCATAAGGCGGACGGTGTCGCCCTCGGCGGCCTCGACGGCGGCCTGCTCGGCCCGCATTTCGCTCTGCATGAAGTCGGTGACGTAGTCCACGTAATCGCCGAGGGCCGACAAGCCGTGCCGCTCGAACTGCCGGGCCAGTTCGACCATCTGCCGCAGGTTCGCATACGCCCGGGCGCCGCCGAACCGTCCGACGGTTGCCGCCGCGTACCCCGACGCGAACACCACGCGGTCCACGAGCGCCGCCAGGCCCAGCCGATCCTTCTCGGCGGTCCATGTTGGCAGGAGGCGCGCCGCGCGGCAGAGGCCGCGACGATCCTCCGCGTGCAGCCCCTCGGCCTCGGCCGCCCCCGGCAGCGATTCGTGAAGCGACCGCCCGAGCCGGCTCAGCCGATACAGGCCCTCGTCGCTGACCGCAAACAGCGGCGACCGCAGCACGCCCGCCAGGTGCAGATCGTCCGCCGGATCGTCCAGCACGCGCAGCAGGTGAATCACGTCCAGCACCTCCTGCTGCTTGTAGAAGCCGTGACCGGCGACGACGTAGTACGGCACGCCCCGGCGCTCCAGCGCCTCCTCGTACACGTGCAGATGCGTCGTGCGGCGGAGAAGTATCGCGATGTCGCCGTACCGGACGGGGCGGCCCGACTTCCGGCCGGCGTCCCAGACCTTCACGCTGCCCGTCTTGACGATTCTCTCGAGCCGTGCCGCTAGCGCCCGCGCCTCCTCCGCGTGCCCCTCCTCGGCGCGGAACCCTTTCGGCTCGTCGGGATTAATGATGTGGATGAGTTCGGCGACGTCTTCGTTGACCTGCGTGTGCCGGCCCTCAATCGTCTCGTACGCTTCGCCCATAAGCGGGCCGAAGAGATGGTTGACCAGGCCGGCCGTGCCGGGGTGCAGACGGAAACTCTCCGAGAGGCCCCTCCTGCCGGTAGGGGCGACGCGGCCGGTCGCACGCCGGAAGACCTCGACCTCGGCGCCGCGAAAGCGGTAGATCGACTGCTTGGGGTCACCGACGCCGAACAGTGCACCCGGCCGCAGGGGCGCCTCCTTCCGCCGCCCGCGCGGACCGGACGTGAGGAGGTCCACGATCTCGAACTGGAGCAGGTTCGTGTCCTGAAGTTCGTCCACCAGGATGGCGCGGAACCGCGCGCGGCACCGCCGGCGCACCCGGCGGTCGCTGCGCAGAAGGTCCCGCGTGAGGATCTGGAGATCCTCGAAGTCCAGGGCCGACCGCTCCCGCTTGGCCGCTTGGTACGCGTCGATCACGCGGCAGGCGGTGCGATAGAAGCCCCGCGCGAGGGCCAGGTGCCGGCGCTCCGCCGACTCGTCGAACGTCGGGAGGTCCTTGACGATGTCCTTGAAAGGCTCCCGCAGTGTTTTCAGCGCGCTTTTGGCCTCCTTCAGGGATTCCGGCGACGGCCAGAACCTCGCGCTGCCGCAGTTCACCTTGATCCTCTTGGCGATGCGGTTGGCCGCTTGGGCCGCCAGGTCTGCCGTGCGGGCGCGGCGGAGGTGTTCAACCTGCGTGACGGCCTCTTGCCGAATGGCCTCGAGTTTGTCGGTTGGCTGGCCGGCCAGACGCTTGAGGGTGGCGAGGGCATCGCGAATCGGCGCAGAGTCAACGAGACGCTGCAGTGCCTCCATGACGTGCTCGTTGATTGCCTTCTTGAGCCCCGCGAGGATCTCCTCGTCGCCCTTGGCCATGACGGGCCCCGCCACGCGGCGGAGAACTTCGCGCTTCTCGCCGACCACCGTTCTGAGGATGTCGCGGGCGTCATCGAGATCGAAGTGCTCCAGCACGGCCAGCAGGTTGGCGTCCTCTGCGGCAAGCAGTTCCTCCATGGTGGCCGCGACGACGTCCATCCGGAGGAAAGCGGCTTCGGTCTCGTCGAGGATCGTGAACTGCGGGTCCACGCCGGCCTCGATGGGCCACTGCCGAAGCAGCGCCGCGCAAAAACCGTGAATCGTGTTGACCGGCGCGACGTCCACGTCCCAGTACCGCCCGAGCCACGTCTGGAGACGGACGCTGTCTTTCGCCTCGCGTGCCGCCGCGACTTGCTGGAGACAGGCCTTGCGGATGCGGCTGCGCATCTGGGCCGCGGCGTTCTCGGTAAACGTGATGGCCGCCAGGCGGGCGAGCGGCAGGTCCCGGTCTTGCTCCAGGAAGTGGATATACCGCTCCACCAGGACCAGCGTCTTGCCGCAGCCCGCGCCGCTGGTGACGCAAAAGTTCGTGTCGAGGGCCGTGACGACGCGCTGCTGAGCCTCCGTCAGGCGGGTCATGCGTCGTCCTCCCCGCCGCTATCGGTGCGGTCGCCGATGGTTTCGAGTTCGGGGATCGGGTTGGCTTCCCATTTTCGTTGGATCCGCCACCGGGCGAAGCGGCAGATGCCGCTGAAATCGCAGTGCCCGGGGCACCCTGCGCGCGGGTACACGGGGTAGCGGCCAAGCCGCATCGCCTCGATGAAGCGGCGGATGTACGCGGCCGCCCGGTCCAGGGCCTCATCGAACTTGGGGTTCCGGTTGCCCTTGGAATCGGCGCTCGCCAGGAGTCCTTTGAAGCCGGGCCCTCGAACGGGAAGGAAGAACGCCTCCGCCCGGTCGTCGTCGGCTGCACGATCGAGAATCTCGGCGGCCGCCCACAGGTACAGCGGCAGTTGAAAACTCGTGCCGGCCTTCATGGCGCTCTTGCCCGGCGGCGAGGAGCCCGACTTGTAGTCGATGATCCGGTACCCCGCGGCGTCGTCGGCCAGGTCGATCCGGTCGATCCGCCCACGCAGCCGCAGGTCACCGTGCGGCGTGTTGAAGATGACGGGCTCGGCGCGGCCGGGAGGCTTAACCTTGCGACCGCCGCAACCGAACGCGACCTCCATGTACGCCGCACGCCAGCCGGCGAGGCGCCGGGCGTGCCACCGGAGCAGGCCGCGAACGTCGCGGAGGATGTTCCGCTTCTGGACCTGCCACAGCGCCGGCGACCCGAGCCGCACGCCCTTCTCCAGGTCCGCGAAGTAACCTGCGGCCGTCTTCTCAAGCAGCGCGAGCGCACGCTCGAGAGTCTCGTCCGTTATCCGGCCGGCGAGCGTCTTCGACGCCGCCGCGGTCGTGAAGAACCGTTCCAGCAACTCGTGGTAGATGAGGCCGCGGTCCATCGGACTGAGGTCCGGCGACGGTTCGTCCACCGGCCGCAGACCGAGCACTTCGCCCGCGAAAAAGCGGAACGGGCACGCGCCGAACGCCTCCAGCCGCCGCGCGCTCATCGCCGTCTCGCCAGGGAACCGGCGGCACAATTCCTCCAGGATGGCGCCCGCATCCAGGCACCCGTCGAACGGGCCGAAGGCGTCGCCGTGCTCGCGTTCCCACTCGGCCGCAACCCCGGCCAGGGCCGTCTCGGCTGCCGGCCCGCGCGCCAGAAGCGCATCGAGCACCCCCAGGTCCGCATCGATCTGCCCGCCGCGGCGGGGTCCCCACAACGACGCCATCGCCAGAACCAGCAGTTCTCGCTCCGCCCGGATGTGCTCGGGCGGCAGGTCCAGGTCGCGCGTGCCGACGTCCGTCGCGGGCAGCGGCTCGCCGTCAGAACCGGGCGCGAACAGGCACTTGAGTTCCTCCAAATAATGGCTCGCCAGCGTCGCGCGGCCGCGCGAATCGAGGCACGGGTAACTCAGTGTCAGCGTCTGCCGGGGCCGTGTGGCGGCCAGGTAGAACAGGAACATCTGGTCCTGGGCCGCGTGGCCCGTGTCGGCCAGGTCCACGTCGCGCCGGCGCAGGTCCTCACGCTCGGCGTCGTCGAAGAACGGGTGCCGGCGCCCGCGACGCGGGAACTCCTTCTCGGCCAGGCCGACAACGAAAACGTGTTCAAAGGAGAGCGCGCGGCTGTTGTAGACATCAAGCACGATGACCGGCGCGTCGGACGGCTCGGCCGACGCAATCGTCGCCAAGTCCAGCCCGTGCGTCACCTCGTCGAGAAACTCGCCGAGCGGCACGTTCGGCCCGCCGGCTTCGTCCAGCAAGGCGACCTCTTTCAGAACCTCTTCCAGTGCGGCGAGCGCCCTGAGGTCTCGCGCCCGGCGCTCGGGCTGGGGATCGGATCGGGCGGCGTCCCAGAGACCGGCCGCGCGGATCATCTCACGCAGCCCATCCGCGAACGCGCGGCGCGTGGCTTCGGCGGGAAGGGCCAGGCGGTCGAAGACGCAACGGAGCAGGTCTTCGGCCCGGTCGATCTCGGCGGCACGCTCTGCCTTGTGTTCGGGCGCCAGAACCGTTTCGCCGGAGTCGTCGAGGGCGGCGCTCTCGCGCTCCAGGCGACCGCGCAGGTAGTCGAGACCGCCGGCGTACGCGTGGCGGCCCTTGAAGACGCGGGCCTTACGTGCCAGGCGGACGGCGGCGCGGGCCGTGTCGCCATCGGCACCGAAGGCCGACGGCGTGAAGTAGTTCGATCGCAGCAGCCGCGCCACCGACCGAAACGAGTAGTCCTCCACCTGGAGCCGGACCAGTGCCATCGCCGCCCGTACGACGGGGCAGTCCTTCAGCGGGAGACCCCGCTCGATGCGGAACGCGAGCCCGTACCGCGGAAAGATCTCGCGCACCAGCGGCGCGTACGCCTCGAGCGACCGCGCGAGGATGGCGATGGCGGCCGGCTCCGTCGAGCCGCCCCGCACCAGGTCCACGCAGCGGCGGGCGACGGCTTCCACCTCGCGGGTCCGCCCGGCGGCGCGGATGAGCGACACGGCGCCCGCGGCATGCGGCGCCTTGGCGGGGTCCGACAGGCGGAACAGGTGCCGCCGCACGTGCTCCAGGTCGGCCGGCCCCGGCGCGCCGGGGCTCGGCTCGTCCAGGACGGTCTCGCTCAGGCGCTTGCCGAAACGCTCGTGCAGGCGGTCGCGCGTACGGCCGGTGACGCCGAAGAGGTTCGGGCGGTCGGGTTCCCACGTCAGCGTGATGAGGGTTCGTCGGGAGCGGCGCGAGAGGGCGTCGAGCATGTCGAGTTGCGCGGGGGCGAAATCCTGGAACCCATCGACCACCAGCAGCGCCAGTTCGCCGAACGGGCCGAACTCGCCAGCCGCCACCAGTGCGGCGGCGTGCCAAAACTGCCCCGCGTCGTCGTACACGTCGCGCGAGTGCAGCGCCTTCTGGTACGCATCATACAGACGGGCCAGGAGACGGTTCCGCGGCGACCGCAGAGGACCTTGGAGCGCGCGGCCGAAGGCGTCGGGCTCGACGCGGGCCTGCTTCAACTCGCGGAAGAGTTCGTCAAGCGCCCCGACCAGACCGGGCGTCGAGCGGACGTCGCCGAGCATCTCGGCGTCCTTGCCGCGCAGGGCGTCCAGGCACTCCCGGATAACCTGCCGCCGCGCCAGTTGCGTGATCCGGCGCACGGGGCTGCCCGCCGCCGTCAGCAGACGTTTGGCCAGGCCGGGCAGCGTCAGGACGTGCGGCTGGACGAGGACGCCGCTCGGCTGGGAGGCGAGTAGGCGGCTCTCGGTCGCCCGACGCCGCAGCGCCGTCGGCACGAGCATCAGCGCGCGGCCGGGACCGGCTTCGGCAAGCGCGTCGCGATAGGCTGCCAGGACGCGGCGGCCTTTGCCGCTCCGTGCAGGTCCGACGATGAGTTCAACGGGCGATGGCACGCGTTCCCCCTTGCGGCCTGTTG
>Ga0307427_1000830_pt1 | contig 17516 bp, 19 predicted proteins | sample SalMarWE160190MG_FD_202162 | JGI IMG/M metagenome (GOLD analysis project Ga0307427, IMG submission 202162) | Salt marsh sediment microbial communities from the Plum Island Ecosystem LTER, Massachusetts, United States - WE1603-190 | ecosystem: Environmental > Aquatic > Marine > Intertidal zone >... | reverse complement strand
TCATTTATAAGCTCAGATGGGACATAGAGAAGGTCTTTGCATGGTGGAAACGCCATCTCAAAGTGTATCATCTGATTGCCAGAAGCGAGTATGGTTTAATGGTACAAATACTCTCCGGTCTGATTACCTATTTGCTGCTTGCAATTTATTGCCGCGAACAACACAATGAAAAAGTAAGCATAAAAAGAGTCAGGGAGCTTCGTATTAAAATACAGAACGAAATTCGAAGCACCAAAGTAAACAACTCTATACCAAATCTAATGGCGCAAAATATTTTAAACTCTTATGCAAAAACTTAACCGGAAATTACTGACACAGGCTCGGATAATTCAGAAATTTGAAAAAGAAAATTATTCTACCTTTTCTGCCCTACCTTTACTTCCGGGGATTTTAGCAAACCTATGCGATCATAAAGGGTGATAGCAAACTGAAAGATCAATAACAGACCAACAATTGGCAATGCTATCCGAGTATAGCTCATCGGAACGTCCAACATACCAAAATGTCTCCAGCCCCTGGAATAGCCAAGCCACCAATATTTATAACCATAGATACATATACATAATGCAAACATAAGCATCAAAAGTATGGTTATAACGTCAAAAACTCTCTGGACTCGCACATTGAAGCGACGGAAAACGATGTCAACACTTACATGAGTCCCCTTATCATAAGCATATACTATCCCTAATAATGCAACCCAGACGAGCAAATAGGATGTTATTTCGTTAGTCCAAATAGTAGGTTTCCTAAATAATTCGCGCATACCTACCTCATAGGCCGTAAACAATATTATCAATGTAATGCCTAGTATCGACATTCCCTCCACCACTTTTATCATCCATTTATAAGCAATTCGGATCATTTAATACACCTACCTCATCGTTGAAGGCAGCCATAGTGTTAAATCTGGCAAAAAGGTTACAAGGACTACAGCAACTCCTAATGCAATCAGGAATGGAAAAACTCCTCTAAAAACATCCTCAATTCGAATCCCAAAAGATTTTCCTATCTCTGCAACAATATAGCAATTCATCCCAACCGGGGGTGTGAGCAGTGCTATCTCAATGAATAATACTAGAACAACACCATACCAGACCAGATCTAAGCCAATGGAACTAACCGCTGGAGCAAAAATTGGGGTTGTCAACACTATTATGCTGGTGCCTTCCAAAAACAAGCCCATTAATGCTACTGTAAGATAAAGGACTAGAATGAAAAGCCATATCGGCAAAGCAGAAAGAGTCTCCTGGAGCCCATACATTATGCCTGCCTTGGCCATCATAAAACCTAATATCTTTGCAGTGCCCATAAGCAATAATAGGAAGCCACTGGTGGCTATAGTACTACGAATGCCTTCAAGCAACATCTTCCAATTCAACTTTCGGTACAGGAAACACAGTAACAAGGAAAAAAGACACCCTAATGCAGCAGCTTCAGCAGGTGTAGCAATCCCTAAATAAATACTGGCTAGCACAACAATTGCTAATAAAATAACAGGTATGATTTTGATTGAGCTACGAAATTTCTCTCCCCAGCTCACCCGTTCCCCTAGCCCGGCTATCTCAGGTGATAGCTTTGTCCACACCATGATACATATGACAAAAAGACTGGCCAAAATCAAACCTGGTATGATACCAGCAATAAAAAGAGCCGCAATGGATGACCCACTCATATAACCGTATATGACAAATGCCAGGCTTGGGGGAATAAGAATACCAAGGCTTCCTCCAGCAGCAACGCTACCTGAAGCAATATTCTTTTTATAAGCGCGACCAAGCATCTCGGGCATAGTCATTTTGCCCAATGAGGCAGCTGTCACATAACTGGATCCGCACACAGCAGCAAACATGGCACTTACAACAATTGTCGCAATGGATAACGAGCCACGCAAACGCCCGGCCAACTTCTCAACGCTAGAATACAAGTCAGGAATAAATTCACCTGCCGACAAGAGTTCGGCCATTAATACAAATAAGGGTACCGTTATCAGCACAAAGTCACTAAGCATATCGTGTAAGGCCTGGGCAACCGCAGTCAATACACTAAGACGGCCTGTGCTTATGACAATGCCTGCCGCACCTACTACACCAAACACAAAACCGAGAGGCATCCGTATCGCCAGAAGACCGAGAATTGCAATAACTATGATCACTGCTCCAAAATACCATTCCATGCTTCAGCGTCTCCTCGTCCTTTAACCTTCTGCTTCTCAGGGCAGTAGTTCAGCCCCCACCGCTTTACCTTATTCTTCTTAAATCAAGGTCTTCATTAGGATTCCTTATGAAGGCCTTGATTTATTTCAGTTGTCTATGTATCCAATTAGAATCATCCACTTTTACAGCACCTTGCGCCCTGTAACTTTTTCAATAACTTCAAATAATTTCTTGCCTAAATTGGGAGTTCTTTCCATCACCCATTTCACAGATTCTTTAGTAAGAAGTTCTCTCCACTTTACTGACTCCTCTGGAGTAATGTCATACCACTTTATACCTTTCTTCTCCACATCCATTCTTATTTCCTTCCAGAAGGATTTGTCCCATTCCTTATACCATTGCTCCAATTCTCGCTGAGCAGCATCTATGCCTGCTTTGATATCTGGTGGAAACTTCTGGTAGATATCCTCATTCAAAAGAAAGAAAAATCCAAAGTTACCGCTGTGAGTTGAAGTAAAATAGGGGGCTATATCCCAAAGATGCATTGCATAAAGTCCAGCCATACCTGTATGGATCCCCTCCACTACCCCAGTCTGTAAGGCCGGCGGCACCTCTGACATAGGAAGGGTTACAATTCCAGCTCCAACATCCTTTAGGAAGAGATTAGCTGCACCACCCATACCTCTTATCTTCTTCCCCTTCATATCTTCCAATGTTTTGACATGTTTATTTTTCATGGAAACAGCATAGTAATTCATTAAAGGAAAATATCCCACGATACTTACACCCTCGGGTATCGTCTTTTTGTTTAATATGTCAAGCGCTCCTGCATGCATTACCTTAAAAAACTCATCAATACTCCATATTGCTCCTACATCAAAGCATAATTCAGGATGAGTTCCCCCTTCGTATATATCTAATGTTGTTCCTCCATCGATTGTGCCCGTTGATACACCAGTCCAGATCTCGCGAGGGCCGACAATCTCTCCAACTGGATGAAAACTCATATCAACTCGTCCCTTTGTATGTTTTTTCACTAGCTCGGTAAATTTTTTAGGAACAACCCACTGGCAATCCAATTTACCAGGTACTGTAAAAGACTGAATCTTTAATTTCCACACCTTTTCAGCTGCTATAGCCTTAGAGTAATACCCTGTAATAGGTAATACAACGAATAATAAAACTACACAAATACCTGTTAATAATGTTAATAAATTATGCTTTTTCACTTTAATCCTCCTTTTTTGGTTATAAATCTTTTAGATAGAAATATTGCCTTAAACTCAATTGGCTACAGATTCCACCTTAAATCTAAAGATTCACCTCCCTTCTATTTATTGTTAAGTCACCGCCTCCCTAAAGAGTGGCTTGTTGCCGCTACAAAAAAGATCAACTTTTATAGCTATTGTTGAATTTTTTATTGTCATAAACTAATGCTTCAAAGAGAAGTTCACCCATGTCCCACACCTTGATGCCCATCTCCTTCTCATATTTTCTCAGATTAATAAGGCATATGGGACATTCGACAATTATGTTTTTGGAGATGGAGGATAGCTCTTGTACGCGGGTTTTTGACACTTTCTCAGTCAGGTCACGGAAGGCATACTCAATAGGCCCTCCACAACATGCGGTATCCAATTTATTATTTTCAGGTTCCATAATAGTGATATCCAGGCTCGCTGATATTCTTCTTACTTGCTCAATTATACCCAGCTCCCGTGTCATGTAGCAAGAATCGTGAATCACAAACTCCTTATCAAGACTTTTTCTGCATGCCTTTCTGAGTGCATCTTTATTTTCAGATAGAATTTCCAGATAGTGTTTTACCTCAATATCGTAATTTGTAATATATTTCGGATAAATCTTCTTCAACATAAAAACTGTGTGTGGATCGACACCTATCACTTTTTTCACATTATGGTTTTTGAGAAGGCTATATACCTTCTTTACATGATCTTCAATATATTCGTCCAGGCCCAGGTCATACAATAGGACACCAGTATATGGCTCATCCTCATACAGGTATGCAGGTCTCTGACCTATTGCTGATAATGCATTGACCATTCCTGTGAGGACCTTTTTGCCTTTAGATCTTATGTTCTTAGAACCCAGAGACTTCACCTTTAGTATTTTATCCCCCATAATGCGGTTCCCAACATTTACAATTGTTGCGAGGCCACGCCTTGAAATAAAAGGTCTGGCTGATGCAACAAGGCCTGTAATATTTGTAATATAAGGTAACATTTGATACATTCTTGCGGTGAGCAGTATGGTTTCTCCGCTTCTCGGAAGGTCCAGACCTTTAGTCCACCCTGTCCAGTAAACACTTTTTATACCAAATGGATCTCCTGTTCTTTGAATATTGTCCTTGAGGGTAGATAATACCTCAGAGATAAACCTCTTAGACCTTTTCACTCTTCTTTCCTTTCACAAGACCCTGGGACAGAAGATATTTCCCAAGTCTGATTAAATTTGCAACTTCTAAATTTTGTCCCTTAGCCTTGCACAAACGATCGCAGCGGCCACACTGTAAACAAGAATAAAGCGAATATATTAATGGATCATCCTCCTCTAAAGTACCATTAATAAGGTATTTTAGGATTTGAAGTCTTCCATAAGGAGACATGTTCTCAACCCACTCTGAGGCCTGATATGCTGGACACACATCAATACAAAATCTGCATGCCCTACATTTTGCGATCTCCTTCAGTAGTGTATCCCTTAGTGACTGGCTTTCCTTTATATCCATCCCTGCAAATTCCCCCTGTTCAGTATATCATTTGGATCCAGGGCCTTTTTCATTCTGACCAATAGTTCATATAAAGATTCGCCATACTTTTTCTTCAGGAAAGACACCCTTTGCGCAGTCAGACCCCATTCTCCGCCACATCCTCCATACTTTATATTTAAATCCTCAGTTTTCTCTCTCATCTCTAATGTGAGGGCCTTTTTAAGGTCATTAGAGATATCTTTGGTAGGAATAAATGCATATGCATGAATTGTAGGGGCGCCAATATGCCCAAAAGAGATGAATTCTGCGTTATTGTAACTCTTTAAATTCTTTACAATTAACTGCGCTTCATGAAATGCCTCCCTCAATTTATCCACCCTTGGAGAGATCTCGCTCCCAAAGGTCATACCCAGGCGATACATATAATTTCCGGCCTCTGCCCTACTGCTCCAAATCAGGTTCCATTCATCTATATCCTCAACAATTTTAGCCTCTATGGGATTACCTACCTGTAAAAACTTCAGGAAATTTTGTGCCTTGTCCTCGCTGCCAACCTTGCTCCAAGAATGAACCCTCATCATTGCCACAGCACCAATAGGCTCTTCAAGGCCTACTGCCTCAAAGCCTATCTTAGCTGCCCTCTCGTCAAGAAACTCGTAAAACAATGGGGGATGGATGCCCTGCTTGTACATCTCCATTACCGTATCTATTATATCCTCTGTCTTATTGTAGTAGGCTACTATTTGTTTAAAATAAGGCAATGGAAGTAACCTTATTCTCAGTAATGTCAAAACACCTAAGAGACCCTCTGAGCCTACGAAAAATTTGGTGGGATCAATGCCCGCTGCCCTTCTTGTGGACTCTGTTCCTGTATATATAATCTCTCCTGTTGGTAACACCACCTCAAATCCCAGTACAAAATCACCGGGCTTGCCCAACGCTGCATCAACCCCATGAGCGCTTGTATTCACAGCTACGGTACCTCCAATAGTAGCCACCAACTCACTTCCAGGAAATAAAGGGAGCAATGCATTATACTTTGCCAATTCCTTTTTAACCTGTACTAAATGTAGACCTGGTTCTACTTCAAAGTAGCCTCTTTCTGGATATACATTGATCTTTTTCATTCTTGCTGTATCTAATACAATTCCCTTCGTCTTTGGTCTTGCCAATCCCACAAGAGAGGTACCAGAACCATGGATATGAACCGGTATCAGTTTCTCGTTGGCATATTTCAATATCTTTGAAATCTCCTGGCTGTTAGATGGTCTTACTACAGCGTAGGGGATATTTTTTTCCTCAACATCCCAGGGCATAGTATCCTTTGCATATACTACTGCGGTGGGTTTATCTGTAAACACATGCTCTTTTCCCACAATTTTGCCAAGATCCTTAGTTAGTTTAGACATATTGATATCCATAAAACGTACCTCCTGTGCTTGTGCTTTGAATTTCCAACGTGTTGAGCTCTCTGAGTTAAGCCATCAATCCTCTTCCAAAACCATCCTAATTGCCCCTTTTGGACATACAAATGCACATATTCCACATCCCTTACAATAATCAAGATCAATCACGATTTCTCCAGTTATCGTATCCCTTGTAATGGCCATATCAGGGCACATCATCCTGCATAAATCGCATGCCTCACAACTCATTGCTCCCAAACAGCGTGAGGCCTCGTATTCTGCCTCTTGAGGAGTGAGCAGGGGATCGTGATACTCAAGGTCTATCCTAATATTCACCTTTCTTGTTAGCCTTGATTTGGTCTCCCGCTTACAGTCTCGACTCAGCATCCATTTATTCCCCGCTTAACTCAAGATACCGTATAACATTTCGAGCAGTAGCCTTTCCAGAGGCAATAGCCATAACCACAGTAGATGGGCCTGTTACTACATCTCCGGCAGCAAACATACCTTCATATTCTTTTACCTGCCCACCGTTGCCAAGGGTAATTCCTCCTCTCTCTGATAAGCTTTCTGCTGTAAGAAATGGAATGTCCGAACGCTGCCCAATAGCAGGGATTACAAAATCCCCGGCTTGAATAAACTCACTACCCGTCATCGGAATAGGCATCTTTCTTCCTGTTTCATCAGGCTCACCTAACTCCATCCTTATCAACTCTACACCCTTTATCTTTCCCTCTTTACTCACAACACGCTTCGGGGCTACCAGATACTGTATCTGCACTCCCTCATGCAAGGCTGCTTCAACCTCCTCTTTACTCGCAGGCATCTCCTGTTGGCTTCGACGATATAAGACAATCACCTGCCTTGATCCCATCCTCAAGGCACTGCGAGCAGTATCGATAGCTGCATTACCTCCCCCGATTACCAATACCGTACCTGATAGATTGATGGTATGTCCTGAATTCACGGTACTCAAAAAATCCAAACACTTCAGACATCCTGATGTATCTTCACCAGGAATACCGAGCTTTAAATCCTTCCATGTGCCCATTGCCAGAACTACAGCATCAAAACGGTCTCTTCTTATCTCTTGCAGAGTAAGCTCCTCGATACGAACTGAGGGCATAAATTTTACCCCGAGAGACCGGATAATACCGATATCGTGATCAATCACATGTCTCGGCAAACGAAAGGGTGGTATAGCACCCACCAGCATGCCACCAGGCTGGGCAAGTGCATCCATGATTGTAATTGTATATCCCTGCATTACCAACTCAAAGGCACATGCAAGACCAGCAGGACCAGCCCCCACAATAGCCACCTTCTTCCCCTGAGCAGGTTTTTTACGGCCTTTAAGTGCCTCCACTATCTCTTCTTGATTATCAATCTCATAGTGAACAGCGTATCTTTTTAACTCCCGAATAGCCACCGGATCATCCCAACTGCCACGAACACAGGCCTGCTCGCACGGATGGTGACATACATACCCGCACACCCCTGGAAGTGGGTTATCCTGACGTATTATTAGCAGGGCCTCCTTGACTTTCCCGGCCGACAGCAATTGAACATATTCCCGCACATCCTGGCCAAGGGGACACGCGGCAACACATGGAGGAAGGATTTCTGTAATTGGTAAATCCGCATGCGTGTAAACATAACCCCGGACCGTATCCTCATCATGCCTGAGATCAGACAAAAATTCAGCAGGACATGCCCTGATGCACACACTGCATCTCTGACATAGATCTCTATCTACTACTGGCTTATACGTTCTTCCTTCTATAGCCATTTTATGTTTGTTGTGTTAATTGAGTTTGTTGCCTTAAAATTTAGGCCCTTTTACTTTAGGCACTTTTAATTTCCTTACCCAGCAAATGACCTCGACGCTTTGCTTCAAGGTTATAAATGGGAGAAACTTATCAGTTACATAAGAGTTTCATAAGCGACTATTTTAATTGCTAATGGCTAATTTTTAATTGCTAATAGCTAATTTTAAATTTAGTTTCTTAGGAGCGTATAACCAACCTCAAGGGCCTTTAGATTCAATTCCCTGAACCGTTGGCCAACATTTGTTTTAATGGATGAAATCAAAGACTTTTCACTCACTATCCGGGTAATTACCACCGATGCCCCGAGCATAACGATATTGGCCACCTGCTTGTTGTCTAATTCATCAATTGATGTTTTTGTTGCCGGTACGCCAATTTGCTGAACACCATTGATATCTCTCGGGTGTACAATCATATCGTCATAGAGCACAACGGCATTCTGCTCGGCCAAATCTGGTATATACTCATCATATGCAATCTGGGACATGGCAATAAGGATGTCTGCTTTTATTACATGAGGGTATGTAATGGGATTGTCTGATATAACCACCTCAGACCTGGCAGAACCTCCCCTGGCTTGAGCGCCATAGGAATTTGACCCAGAAACCCATTTGTCGTCATTAATAGCAGCATGTCCAAGGATCGTTCCAGCCAAAACCACCCCCTGTCCACCATAGCCGCAAAGACGTATCTGTGTGAGGTTATTCATTCGTGAACTCTCCAGTGACAATCTTATCTTTTAATTCATCATCTGAAAAATTATCTGCCTCTTCCCTGGAAATACATCTCTCCATTAAATTTTTCAGCATATCGGCAGGAGAATCATATCTGTTTCTCCTTCCAAATTGGGTGGGACAGGGGGAAAGGGCTTCAATAAAGGTAAATCCATGTATACCAAGAGATTTTTTTATGGCACCCACCAAGGCCAAAGGCTGGGTTACTGAATATCGAGCCACATAAGAAGCGCCAGCGCCAAGAACTAATTTACAGAGATCAAATGGGCGATAGCTATTGCCATCCATGGTTGTGGAAGTTAGGGCGCCCAAAGGAGATGTGGAGGCCACTTGTCCACCAGTCATGCCATAGATCATATTATTGGCACAGATCACTGTTAGATCTATATTCCTGCGCGCAGTATGAATAAGGTGATTGCCCCCAATGGAGGTAAGGTCTCCATCACCGCTTATAACCATGACATTAAGTTGAGGATTGAACATCTTTGCCCCGGTTGCAAATGCAATAGCCCGTCCGTGTAAGGTATGAAGGGTATCGGCATTGAAATTAGGACTTGGAATCCATGCTGCACAGCCTATACCGGATACAAAAAGCATCTCGTCCATGCTTATTTTAAGTCCATCAATAGCCCGAAGTATGAGATTCATCAATATTCCATGTCCACATCCAGGACAAAAAGGTGTTGAATCAATTCCTGGACGTAGGTATTCTTCCAGTTCTCTAGCCATTATAAAATGCTCCTTACCTCTTTTATTATCTGATGAGGATGGATGATTTCACCATTGGTCTGGTTGTAAGGGATCACCTCACAGGTAGCGTATTTCATTATTTCACCCGCAATCTGCCCCCTGTTCATCTCCGGGACAAAGATCTTTTTGGCCTTTTGGCCAATATCGTGAATAATTTCATCAGCAAAAGGCCAGATGGTCTTTAGCCTGAGCAGCCCGACTCTTTTTCCTTCTTTTCGGAGTTGCTCTATAGCAAAAAGTGCGCTTCGCGCAGTAAATCCATAGGAAACCACAATGACTTCGGCATCTTCCAGGTGATATGAGCCTGTCTGAATGATGCTTTCTCTATTATTTAAAATTTTTTTGTTAATCCTGCTCACGAGCCGTGAGTGGACCTCGGGGTCATCAGTCTTTCTAATCCCTATCTCATTATGTGTGGATCCGGTAACCAAAAGCTTTTCTCCCTCACCAAATGAAGGCATGGGTGGAATACCATCGTCCTGGTTCGTGCCAAAAGGAGGCGCCCCTTTCTTTTTTATCCTATCAAAGACCCTGACCTTAGCTTTAACCTCAATCCTTTCCCTTAAATGGCCAATGGCCTCCTCTCCCATGATAAAAACAGGGGCTCGATACTGCTCGGCTAAATTAAAGGCATCTATTACCTGGTCATACATCTCCTGCACCGACCATGGAGAGAGGGCAATAATATAATAGTCTCCGTGAGAGCCCCATTTTGCCTGCATAAGATCACCGCTGGCTACCTTTGTTGCCTGGCCAGTGCCTGGTCCAGCTCGCTGGATATCAGCGATTACTAAAGGGGTTTCTGTTAGGGCAGCATACCCAATTGCTTCCTGCATAAGAGAAAAACCTGGTCCAGAGGTGGCTGTCATTGCCTTTGCCCCAGCCCAAACTGCCCCTATTACAGAACAGATAGAGGCAAGTTCATCCTCCATCTGCATGAACACACCATGTACGTCTTTAAATCGGACAGAAATTCTCTCCATAATTTCACTTGAGGGAGTAATGGGATAGCCTGCATAATACCGACATCCAGCAGCAATAGCACCTTCAGCCACTGCTTCATTTCCTGAGAAGTAGTAATGTCCAGCAGAAAAAGTACTGTCTATAACCCTATAACCCATATAATTGCCTCAAAAGGTAATGCGCATATTTTGTTAAAGACCACGCCTATGAAATATTTTTTCGTTCTCGTTTTGTCAGTATTTATTGCAATAAAAAAAATTTACGATGATAAAATCTCCATAACCCTCTCCCTCACAATACCCTTTACATATTGAATATGTTTTTTAAGTAGTGTCTTAGTGCCAGTATAATCTCCTTTTTTAAGGATGTTAACAATACCTTGATGATGCTCCAAGGAAATATCTTGTTGCCCTCTCTTGCTATGATAAATCAGCCAATATCTTCTTAGTGATACAGCCAATATCTTATACAACTCTATTAATCGAGAGTTGTTGGAGAGTTCTACAAGGCTATAGTGAAAACCCGAAATGACGCTAAAGGGATCATGTTTCTTCAACAGGTTTTTTTCAAGTTCTTCGATCATAGGCTTTATCTTATCTGGGGATTTTTTTGCCCTCTTTTTTATACAATCCAGCGCATAGCATTCTAATATTTTTCTGACTTCAAACAGTTCTTCCAAATCCTTCAGGCTAATATCTGTAATATAGGAACCTTTTCGCGGTAATGTAATGATAAGTCCATCTCTTTCTAAAATCCTAAAGGCCTCCCTAACAGGTGATCTGCTTATATCCAAGTTTACGGCAATCTCAGATTCATTTATCTTCTGACCTGGTCTGAATTCCCCGGTAAGGATCCTCATGCGTATGTTATCCAGAACAACGGTCATCAGGCTTCTTATCTCACCCCTGTCCCAGTTTTCCACTTTATTATTTATATTATTAACCACCTCAGGCTCCAATAATAGTCGATTGTCGACAATTTTATAAGGTTTTCACCTTTTGTCAATTGAAATTTGTATTTTTTAGTATTTTTCCAATTTTCTAAATACTTCCAGTAAGTTTTTTCTTTTTAAACATCCACTAACTATTACCATTGGCTATAATTATCATAAATCTTGCTAAAAAAGTTGACAATTATATCCAATATGATAAATGAGCAATAGAATGAACAGTAAAGAAAAAAAAATACCTGTTATCAATATCGAGTGGTGTAAGGGCTGCGGGATCTGTGTGGAGTTCTGTCCAGAAGAGGCCTTAGTTATGGATGATATGGAAAAGGCTAAACTTGCATATCCAGAAAAATGTAATGGCTGTAGAATGTGTGAGCTTCTGTGCCCTGATCTTGCAATTGAATTAAGATAATGCCATCCCCGTCCCGACCCGGAGCGGGGCGGGGCAAGTCACCAAGACACAAAGGGTATTAAATGAACAATGAAAAATTATTAATTATCAATTATAAATTGCCTAATCTTGGTGCCGGCCCTGGCGCGACATATTTCTAATAAGCTATTAATGCTTTAATATTAAAGAGGCAGTGCTATTAGACTCAGTCACTACATGCCAGGTCTGGGCCAGGAACTTTGTGTCTTTGTGGCTAAATTAAGTAAGGTATTTGATTCATGAAAAAAGATATCCGTTTTGTTCAAGGGAACGAGGCCGTTGTTGAGGCAGCTATGTATGCTGATCTGGATTTTTTTGCAGGGTATCCAATTACACCTTCCACGGAAATTGCAGAGTTACTTTCTTACAGGCTCCCGATAAAGGGAGGAAAATTTATTCAGATGGAAGATGAGCTCTCTTCCATGTGTGCCATAATCGGGGCCTCTCTTACGGGAAAAAAGGTCATGACCGCAACCAGTGGACCAGGTTTTTCCCTCAAACAGGAGGCAATTGGTTTTGCTGTAATGACTGAGACCCCCTGTGTCATAGTAAATGTTCAGAGAGGAGGCCCTTCTACAGGTCTTCCCACAAGTGGGAGCCAGGGAGATGTCATGCAGGCGCGATGGGGAACCCACGGAGAACATGCTATCATTGCCCTAACAGCCTCCAATAATCAAGATGTATTTGCAATGACAGTTGAGGCCTTTAACCTATCTGAGACCTTTCGGACCCCGGTTATTCTGCTCTTGGATGAAGTTGTTGCCCATATTAGAGAAAGGCTTATAATGCCGAAACCTGGGGAAATAAATGTGGTAGAGAGACTCAAAACATCAGTTCCGAAAGGCACTGATTATCACCCGTACCTGCCTCGAGAGGATGGTCGACTTCCCATGTCTGATTTTGGTGGTTTCCATCGCTATAATGTTACCGGTTTGGCTCATGACATGTGGGGCTTTCCTTCTACCAAACCAGAGGTCGTATATGAATTGATGCGACATCTGGTAGATAAAATACAAGGCCACACACAAAATATTACTATGGCAAAGGAATATCTTGTTGAGGATGCAGAATGCCTCTTGATATCCTACGGCGCATCTGCAAGAACAGCCCTTCATGTGGTGGAAAACAGGAGGGAACGTGGCGAAAAGGTTGGACTCTTAGAACTCCAAACACTCTGGCCATTCCCTGCTGAAATTGTTAAAAAAAGATGCGCTTCTGTCAACTGTACGATTGTGGTTGAAATGAATATGGGGCAAATCCTTCATGAGGTAAAAAACGCAGTAGCTGAACCTGATAAGGTATTTCTGGCTAATAAAATCGATGGCAGCTTTATTACCCCTGCTGACATTTTAAATATTCTAAGAATTATCCAGGGAAAGGGGGCCTAAGAGGCGGGCTGTATTGGAAGGAAATAACATATGGCAGTAAGAGATTATATAAGAGAAAGGTTTTTCCCTCACATCTGGTGTCCTGGATGTGGTCATGGTACAATAATGGGCTCCATGATCCGAGCAATAGAAAATTTGGGGATAGAGAAAAATAATATTGTTGTTGTTTCCGGTATCGGATGTTCTTCCCGAATCTGTGGGTATCTGGATTTTCATACCCTCCATACTATACACGGAAGGGCCCTTGCCTTTGCTACAGGCGTTAAACTCAGCAGGCCGGAGCTTACCGTAATCGTCCCTATGGGTGATGGTGATGCCTTTGCCATTGGCGGTAATCACCTTATCCATGCAGCAAGGCGCAATATTGACGTAACTGCCATTATCATGAACAATAACATCTACGGTATGACAGGTGGACAATATTCACCTTCCACCGGGTATGGCGACCTTGCAACCACAGCCCCTTATGGTAATATAGATCAATCCTTTGACGTTGTTAAGCTTGCGCTGGGCGCCGGCGCTTCATTCGCCGCCAGGACAACAACATACCATGCGACCTCAATGATAAAAATACTGGAAAAGGCAATTACACATAAGGGGTTCTCAGTTGTAGATGTCCTATCCCAATGCCCTACCTATTATGGCAGAAAGAATAAATTTGCCAGCCCGGTCGATATGCTTAAATATTACAAGACCAATACAACCCCGATAGGCAGCGAGGCAAAAGAAAAAAATCCGGATTTGATCGAACGGGGAATATTTGCCCAGGAAGAGCGACCTGAATATTGCGTTGAATATGATAAGATTATAGAAAAGGCCTCCCAAGAAAGGTAGATTATGGAAAGATGCAGGATTATCTTCTCTGGCTCAGGTGGGCAGGGTATAATAACAGCATCCATTATCCTAGCTGAAGCAGCAGTTCTCCATGAAGGACTAAACGCAGTACAATCTCAATCATACGGTCCAGAGGCCAGAGGAGGAGCCAGCCGATCTGATGTGATCATTGCCGATACAGACATACGCTTTCCCAAGGTAATCCAGCCAAATATCCTTGTGTGTCTTACCCAGGAAGCATATAATAAATTTTCTAATTTTATCAGACCCAGTGGGCTTCTTATAACGGATAGTCATTATGTGAAACATGAAAAAAAGGTGGATGCCAGACAGGTAGAGCTTAATATGTACAAGGAAGTTACAGATAAGATTGGAAAACCTATTGTCTTTAATATCTGTATGCTTGGAGCTCTCCTCAGCCTCACCCAATTGATTAAACAAGAATCAATCATGAAAGTCCTTGGCAGTAGGGTCCCAGCTGCTTTTCTGGATTTAAATAAGCAGGCCCTTGAGTTGGGCCAAAAGATAGCGGAAAATTTTGACCTAAAAAACATTTGACAGGATAACAGGATTAAAAAGATAATTTATAACCTCCTTTAGGCCCACCTTGGTACGAATTGCCCGGAACACGTTATTTTCATTGTAATAATTAGAATCAAGGGCTATAGAACATAATCCTTGTTCATCAGGTCTGGGCCAGGGTTGTGATAGCTTTTTTTGATTAAGTGGATTTATCCGCCAGACTTAAGGCGGATTTATATTATGTTTATCCTGTTGTCCTGTCTAAAGAATAGCTGAAATGAATACAAAACAATTTGTCACCAGATTCCCACCCAGCCCAACAGGCACTCTCCATATTGGGGGGGCCAGAACAGCCCTCTTTAACTGGCTTTTTGCCCGCCACCATCATGGCAAATTCGTCCTCAGGATAGAAGATACAGATAGACTCAGATCCACAAAAGAAAATACAGAGTCGATTATTGAATCATTGAAATGGCTCGGTCTGGATTGGGATGAGGGTCCCTACTTTCAATCGCAAAGGACAAAGATTTATTATGAAATGATCGAAGAGCTCCTTTCTTCTGGAAAGGCCTATTACTGTCACTGTAGTCCGGAAGAGTTAGAAAAGAAGAGGATAGAGGCAAAAAAAAAGGGATTAAAACCCAAATATGACGGTAAATGCAGAGACCTTGGTCTTGGAAAAGCCCCAGGCGCAGTTGTTAGATTGAAAAGCCCTCTCACTGGAAAAACAATTTTCAAGGATCTGGTTAAAGGAACTATCTCTATTGAAAACGAGCAACTTGATGACCTGATCTTGCAGCGTTCTGATGGCTCTTTTACCTATAACTTTGCTGTAGTGGTAGACGACAGTAAATTGGGCATAAACTATGTTATAAGGGGAGATGATCATGTAAACAATACGCCTCGACAGATCCTTATCTATAAGGCGCTTGACGAACCAATCCCACAGTATGCCCATCTGCCTATGATTCTTGGTCCAGACAAAGCCCCCCTTAGTAAAAGACACGGGGCAACCTCTGTTATGGCCTATAAAGATATGGGTTTCCTGCCCCATGCCCTCCTGAATTCCTTAGCTCGACTCGGATGGTCGCACGGGGATCAGGAGCAATTCACCACTCAAGAGCTTATTGACCTATTTTCTCTTGAACATGTAGGCAAGTCTGCGGGTATATTTAATATGCAAAAACTTCTCGATCTCAATGCAAAATACATCAGAGAAGAGGATGATGGCACTCTTGAGGACCTTTTAATACCCTTTCTTTCCAATCTTGGGTGCTCAAACTTACCCAGAGAAAAGGTCAAAGGGGCAGTGGGAACCTTGAAGGCACGAGCAAAGACCCTCCTTGATATGGCTCAGCGTGCACTTTTCTACTTTCAAGAAATCGACTATGAAAAACAAGCTGATGAAAAATTTTTACTCCCTGAAGTATTGGAAATTTTAGAAGATTTACTATTGGATCTTAAAGCCGCAACAAGCTTTTATCAAAAAGATCTTGAGAATATCTTTTCAATTCTTTTAGAACAGCATCAGATTAAGCTCGGCGCGATAGCGCAACCATTACGAGTAGCATTAACAGGAACATCGGTCAGCCCTGGAATCTTTGAAATAATGGAGGTTATGGGTCAGGAAATGGTAGTCCAAAGGCTCTCACATGCCATTTCACATATCAAATCCAAAAAAGCCTAGGATTTTTATCCGGGTTGCACGCAGCGTTAACCTTAAAATTGAAATTATTCCTGACAAACTCTATGGTTGACAAAACACTCTTGAATGTATTAAATCTAGACAGACTAGATTAAAATATATTGGAGGTGTGTTATGGGAAATGTATGGCAACTTCAAGAAGCAAAAAACAAATTCAGCAATTTGGTTGATAAAGCTCAAAACGAAGGGCCACAATTAGTAACGAAACATGGCAAGGAATCTGTGGTGGTGCTATCGGTAGAGGATTACCAAAAAATTACTAAACCAAAATCAAATTTACTGAATTTTTTGCAAAGTTCACCTTTGTCTGGAACCTCTTTGGATATCCAAAGAGATAAAAGTACTTCAAGGGAGATAGAACTATGAAATATCTCCTTGATACATGCGTAATTTCAGAATTGGCCAAATTAAACCCAAATAAAAAAGTGGCTGACTGGGTATTGAAGGAAAATGAAGGAGATCTCTATATTTCAACGCTTACATTTGGAGAACTGTACAAGGGGATTGAACGGTTACCAACATCAAGAAAAAAAGATAAACTGCATGATTGGGTAAAAAAAGACTTGAAAGATAGGTTTTGGAACAGAATTGTCGACATCAATCTTGATATTGCAACGATATGGGGCAAGATCCAAGGCGTTGCAGAACAGAAAGGCAAGCCCATGCCCATTATTGATTCTCTTATAGCAGCAACAGGAATTGCCTTTAATTTAATCGTGGTTACTCGAAATGTGTCGGATATGGAACAAAGTGGAGTTGACCTGCTTAATTTATGGGAATAAAGGAAAAAAACAAAAGGCTCATTAAATAAAGCTTGACAAGGTAGTCCAACCTTTAAGGGTAGCCCTGACAGGAACATCAGTCAGCCCTGGAATCTTTGAGATAATGGAGGTTATGGAGCAGGAAACGGTAGTCCAAAGGCTCTCACATGCCATTTCACATATAAGGTCCAAGGAAGGTTTATAAAAAAAGATATTTTATCCTGATTAAAAAGCATATTATTTTTAGTGGGTATCCAGTTTACTCAACCATCTACCATATGTCGTGTTTGGCCACCTATAATCGTTTTACGTTGCACGGGACTGCAATCTATTGCCTGCTCCATCAGACGGTAGAAGA
>Ga0307427_1000829_pt1 | contig 17533 bp, 10 predicted proteins | sample SalMarWE160190MG_FD_202162 | JGI IMG/M metagenome (GOLD analysis project Ga0307427, IMG submission 202162) | Salt marsh sediment microbial communities from the Plum Island Ecosystem LTER, Massachusetts, United States - WE1603-190 | ecosystem: Environmental > Aquatic > Marine > Intertidal zone >... | reverse complement strand
TCCCGGGCAGTTCACGATTGCATGTAGCACATTGCGCGGCCCGTACGGGCCGCGCCCGTAGCAGCGGGAAGATCAGCATTCCAGCACGGTGGCTCAGGAGAGCCACCGCGCGGGCCCCTCGCATTTCGCGCGGCGGGTACGGAGACCCGCCGCGCACGAAGTAGCGTTGTAGGATTAGCCGCGCACGCGGGCGGCGATGGCCGACAGTTCGTCGAATACCGGCCCCTCGACCGGGAGACTTGCGTGGAACACCTCGGCGATGACTCGCGTCCAGCCGTGGATGAAGTACAGCCAGCCGTCTTCAATGCGGAGGTTCCGCTCCCGCTGCCGGGCGCGGGCCTGGTCGAGAAACATGAGGTCGCCACGGTAGTTGAAGTCCCAGGCGATGCCCCCTTGGGGGAAGAGGGCGGCGTCGGTTATCGGCGACCCCGGCCAATCCTTTCCGAGACCCGTTGCGTTGATGACGAGTGAGCCGGGCTTGAGGCGGCCGACGATCGCGTCGCTGAGTTCGGGCTGCGGCGTGTGATGGTACTCGGTCGGGAACCCGGGATCGAAACGCTTGTGGAGCCTCTCGATCTCCTCGAGGCGCGGCCTCGTGCGGTTCGCAACGATGATCTTCGACGGCCGGTTCGGGCCGTGCTCGGCCCTCATCAGGTGCCACGTGACGGCGATGGACGAGCCGCCGGCCCCCATCACGAAGACCTCCGCGCCGGTCGCCGCCCAGTACCCGTCGGGCAGGAACGCTTCCAGGGCCAGGCCGCTCGTGATGGGGTCTTTGGCGTGGCCGATGAGTTTGCGGCCGCGCTTCGAGATGCTGCTGACCTCTCCCATCAATCCGGCGTACTCGTCGAGGTGGTCGAACTGGTCGCGGCAGGCGTTCAACAAGTCGATCTTGTGCGTGGTGACCAGCGCGCCGAGCGAGAGGGGGTCGGACTTGATGTGTGCGACGACCTCGCGGTAGCGTTCGGGCCGGTCGTGCTGCTTCAGGTCGATGCCGCGAATGAGGCAGTCGCCCAGGTCAAGGTACGCCGCCCACTGGGGGAAGACCTTCATGATGGAGGATTTCGCGGTCGTCACGCCGATGAAATACATCGTGGGCCGGTCGGCGGGCGGGTAGGTCGTCTGAGTCATGGTCCGTCCCGTTGCTTCAAGCGCGGGAAACCTGCGTCCGCCGGAACGCCGCCGGGCATTCAGTCCTACAGCGATAACTCGGCGTCAGCGCCGACCCAAGTCCGTAGCGCCGGGCTTCATGCCCGGCGGCCTTTGGTCAGGCCAACGGCGGTTCCGCGCCGGGGATAAACCCCGGCGCTACGGCTGCTCGACAAAACTTCCGCGATCCCGCGCGGCGGGTCTCCGCACCCGCCACCCGGCTCGGCCGCCTTTCTCGCGGCGGGTCGGGAGACCCGCCGCGCACGGTGCGCGCCGCAACCGAAACGCCGCCAAGCGTTCAGTCGGCCGGCCAATATCCGAGCATGTGGTCGTAGAGGCGTGTGAACTCTGCCAGTGCGGCGTCGTACGTTTCGCGATTCTCGGCGCGTGGCCGGATGTCCTTTCCGGCCGCTCGCCGCTGGAGGGCAACCTTCGCGGGGTCGTCGATGAGTCCGGCGCCTGCGGCCCCAAGCAGGGCGGCCCCTTTCAGTCCGGCTTCCGGTTCGTCCGAAAGCACGAGGGGCACGCCGAGGACGTCAGCCTTGATCTGGTTCCACAGTTCGTTTCGGGCGCCGCCGCCGACGCAGAACACCTGCTCGACCTCGACGCCCAGGCTGCGGAAGATGGCCAGGTCTCGCCCCATGGCCAGCGCCACGCCCTCCATGACGGCCCGGACGAAGTGCGGCGCGGCGTGGTTCAACGTGATACCGAAGTACCCTCCCCTGGCGGCGGTGTTCTCGCGGCGGCGCTCGCCCAGCATGTAGGGGTAGAACAGCAGTCCGTCGCTGCCTTCGGGAGCGCGGGCGGCCATCTCGATCATCGACTCGAACGAGACCTCCTCGCCTCGCAGGGAACCGGCCAAGTCCTTGCACCACGTCATGCTCAGGCCGCCGCAGTCCAGGAGCGTGAACGGCACCCACCCATCCACAACGTGGCGCAGGTTCTGCACCGCCGGATGGATCAGCGGCTCGGGCGCGTGGGTTGCCAGGAGCGTGCTGGTGCCGGTGACGTCGGCCGTGGTCCCCTGCCCCACGATGCCGAAGCCCAGCATGGAGGCGGGGAAGTCGCCGCCGCCGGCCACGACGGGCGTGCCGATGGGGATGCCCGTGAGGCGCGACGCCTCTTCCATGACCGTGCCGATGACCTCGCAGGAGGCGGACACCGGGGCGAAGCGGTCGAGGTCCACGCCGACGGCCGCAGCCATCTCTTCGGAGTAAGCGTCGGTGTGCCAATCCCAGAGGAACGAGCCGGACGCCTCGCTGGGGTCGGCCGCCGCCACGCCGGTTAGCCTGAAGTTGATGAAATCCTTCGGCACGAGGAACCATCGCGTGCGGTCGTAAACCTCTGGCTCGTTGTCCTTGTGCCACCGGACCTTGAGACCCGTCCAGGCGGGGTTGATCGGATTGGCCGCCACGGCCGACAGTTGCACCTCATCGCAGCGGCGGCGGAGGTCTTCGCACTGGGCCCGGCACCGTTTGTCGCACCAAAGTTGCACCCACGGTGTGGTGACGTCGCCGTTCTCGTCGATGCCGACGGGCCCGTGCATCTGGCCGCACGCAGCCACGGCGGCAATCGACTCGGGGCGGGCGCCGGTGTCGCTCAGCACGCTGCGGATCGCCTCGCAGACTTGAGTCCACCACCCGTCGGGACGCTGCTGCGCCCAGCCGGGGTGCGGGCTGTCCACCTCGTGTTTGACCTGCGCGATGCCCAGGACGGCGCCTTCGTGCGTGACGACGGCGGCGCGGGTGCTCTGTGTGCCGATGTCCAGGGCGATGATGTTCGTGCTCATGCGCTGACCTCGCCGGCCGGAACGCTCTATGCGGTCTTACGTAAGTCTTTTGCTGTGGCGAGAACGGCACCCGCTCGCTTACGCTCGCGGCTAGTTACACTCGCGCCCGACCAGCCACGTGAGAAAACTAGCCGCGCACGTAAGTAAGCGGCGCAACCACTTGGGCTACGAGCCCAATCAGGTCTCGCCACCGCATGCACACGCAAACGTGGGCATGGCGCCCGACGGCAAAAGACTTACCTGACCCCGCTTAGAATCGCAGGATGGCCTTGATCACTTGGCCGCTCGCGACCGCATCAAGGGCGTCGTTTATCTGCTCGACGGGGAACTCGTGGGTGAGAAAATCGTCGGGGCTGATCTTGCCTTCGCGGATCCAGCGGCACAGGGGTTCCTGTGCGGCGCGTTCGCGGCTGCGGGTGGGCCACTGGTGCATGTAGAGGTTGAAGTTGTACGGCCCCCTGCTCTTCTCGACCGTGATGGAGGATTCGGCGATGACGCCGTAGATGCAGATGGAGCCGCCCATCTTGATGAGCGGCAGGGCGGCGTTTACGATGGCTGGGCGGCCGACGGCGTCGATGACGGCGTCGATGACAGCCTCGAGCGGCACCACGCGCTCGTCGGGCAGTTTCCCGATCCCCGGTTCGTCGGGCGCGAAGACGGCGTCTGCCCCCATCGCCAGGGCCTTCTCGCGTTTGTGCTCCAGCGGATCGACCATGCCGATGTAGCCGAGGCCGAGCAGTTTGCCGAACACCAGGAAACTCAAGCCCACCGGGCCGGCGCCGAAGACGAGGATGTCGTCGCCCTCCTGAAGATTGAAATCGCCGAACCCTCCGTACACCTCGCGCCAGGTGCACAGGAGCGCGGCCGCCTCGACCGAGATGTCGGGCGGGACGGGCCGCTGGATCTCGTAGCACTCGAACCAGCCGTGCTCGGCGTCGGCCACGCCGTCGGCGACCATGGCGTCGTGGTCGTTGGCGAGTGTGTAGTCGCAGAACCCGCCCCATCCGCTGGCGTATTGGGGGTCGCCGAACTCGAAGAGGAGCCCTCCGATGGCACGGTCGCCGACCTTGAAGTTGCGGACCTTCTCGCCGACGGCATCGACGATGCCGGCCCCCTCGTGCCCCAGGATAAGGGGGTAATCCTCGACGCCGGGGAAATGGCCGGCCACCAGTTTGCCGTCGGTGGCGTTGCACAGAACGGCCGCCTCGGTCTTGACGCGTGCCTGATACGGTCCGGGGGTCGGGTCGGGGAGGTCAACAACCCGGACCTTGCCCGGTTCGATGACGGCGACTGCTCTCATAACGACGCTCCTTTGTTCTCTGCCGGCACTGTCTCTCGCGTCGCGGCCGGAAACTTACGAACTGATGGCGTTTCCATACGAGACGATGACGATACCGAGGATCAGCACCGCCAGACCGGCAACCAGCCAGCGTTTGCTCGCGGCGCTGGCGCCTTTCCACTCGCCGGTGAAGAATCCGAGGCCGTTGCCGATGAGAAGCGACCCGGACTGGAAGAGGGCAAAGCCTACCGACGTGCCGAGCACCCCGAGCGTCCATCCACCGATGCCGTAGAAGAAGATGCAGGCGAAGTGGGCCACCGCCATCAGGAAGGCGAGCAGGAGGTTGCGGCCCGACCCCACGGCGGCGAAGCCCTTCCACGTCCGGTTCTTCGTGAGCATGATGACGGAGAACGCGACGCTGGAGATCATGCCGCCGAGGAAGACCAGCGTCCAGGTGGACAGGCCGGCCACCCATGCAGGATTGCCCAACCCTTCGGAGATCTCGGCGATCTTGCCGACGTTGTTGCCGATGTGAAAGGCGATATTCAGGCCGGACGACAGGACGCCGGCCAACACACAGACCACGAGGCCCAGGGCCATGCGCGTCTTTTTCTTTGGCTCGCCCTCCGTTTCGCCGCCGGGCTGAGACTTCTCTCGCTGCATGCCGGCGTACCCGTTGATGGCCACGCCGAGGATGCAGACGAGAATGCCCCCGATGACGGTCATGCCACCGGCCGTCGCGATCATGTCGGAACTGCCCAGGAAGAACGGCACCATCGAGCCCACCAGCGCCATCGTGCCCATCGTCAGGGAGTACCCCAGCGAGAGGCCGACCATCGACAGACCGTACCCCCAGCAGCAGAATCCGCAGCCCCACAGGAAACTGAGGCCCATCACGCCGAGAATGACCGGCCAGGAGACGTCCGCGTAGGTGTCCCAGAGGCCGTTGACCGCCAGCATGGCAACGCCGACCGGGACGACCAGCATGGCGAACAGGAAGAACGCCCCCCACGTATTCTCCCACGCGTAGTTCTTGACGTACTTCGACGGCAGGGCAAACGTGCCGAGAAACAGCGCGCCCAACATGGTCCATGCGATTCCGATCATCGTATCCATAGCACTTGTGTCCTTTCCTGTGTGTCCCGGTCGAACCTGCGCTCAGCGTCCGCCGCGGCCGTGCCTGCACCAGCGCGGTGGGTGCGGACACCCACCGCGCGAAGCAATCATATCGGCTCAGTCCGCAAGCGGAATCACACATATCGTGTGCGGTGAATCGTGCTTCGTGTTGACCTTGTCCGGCCCGGTTACCTTGTCGAAGCACGTGACGATGAGTTGGCTGCCGCGGACGATCGGCTCGCCCGGCTGGTCGAGCGACCCGTCGGCGCCGTCCGTATCGCCGTTCTGGGCGAGCACCGTTATCTTGCCGCTCGGGTCCACCCTGGCGACGGCGTTGTTCGAGAAGTCGGCCACGTAGATGTTATCGCCGGCGTCGATGCAGATGCCGTCGGTCGTCCGCATGGCGGCCTTGACCATCATCTCTTTGAACGTCGGGTCCTTCATGGGAGTGTTGAAGTCGGTTTTGGCGAAGACCGTGGCGCCCGTCACGTTGCCCTCGGCGTCGAAGGTAACCTTGTGGATGGCGCCGTCGCCGAAGTTCCCGACGAACAGGTTGCCCTTGCTGTCGAATACCAGGCCGTCGACGCCGTACTGGCAATCGGGGTTGAGGGTCTTGAACAGGACCAGCAGGTTCTTGTCGTCGCGGGTGTTGGCGACCTTGACGTCCTGATCGTCGAGTTTGAAGCGATAGACGGCGCTCGCGAGTTTGCCGTCGGCGTTCTTGATCTTCGGCAACATGCTGACGGTGGCGTACACGTGTCCCTTGTGGACGCGGACGCCGTTGGGATGGCTGATGCCACCGGCGACGACGGTCGTCTTCTCGACCACGCCGTCCCTGACGCGGAGGCGGAGGATGCGTCCCTGGTTGATCTCGCCGTCGTCGCCGTTGCCGGTGGGCCAGTTCTGGTTGTCGGAGACGTACAGGTCGCCGTCGGGTCCGAATGCGATGCCCATCGGACAGGCGCGGCCGGTCTCGGCCATGACGGGGCACTCGAACCACTTGCTGACGGTGTCAGCCTTGTCGATCTTGATGAATACGGCCGGCTTGGCGGGCACCGTCGCGTCGGGGGGGTAACTGCCGTAGTTCGGACAGGCCACGACGATATTGCCATCGGCGTCGATCGCCATGCCGTCGGGCGTGGGGCAGAAGTCGGGCAGTGTGACGAGGAGCCTGGAGGTCTTGAGCGCCGTGTCACCGGCCTGCTCACCGGCGGAGTCGCACCCCTGAGCCAGCGCCAGCCCCGCGACACAGACCGCCGCGACGAGCCATCCGCGAGAGCGGAAGCCTGCCGCCGTTCCATCAACTCGATGCGTCATGGTTGCTCCTTTCATCCCGATGGTTGCCCTTTTGTGTCCGCCTGGTGGCCTTCCCAGGCCGCCAAGCCGCATCGCAACGACCGCTCGCGGCGGCCTGGGAAGGCCGCCGCGCGGCAGGCGTGCAGAACGAGCCGGCACGCGCGGAGCGCGACGGCGCGCTCTTCTGCGCGACGGGTGAGGACACCCGCCGCGCAAAACCAGCGCCGAGCGCGGCGGGTCTCCGGACCCGCCGCGCAGGTGTGCCATGATGCGCGGTGGGTCCGGAGACCCACCGCGCATGACTCAAACCCGCGGTCGGCTCTGTCCATGCTACATACCGCTTGCGCCAAGCCTGCTTGCGACGGTGGCCGGCTTGGCGTCGCGGCCCCAGACCTGGACCTCCGTGAAGGCGCACCAGCCAAGGGGCTCGTCCTGGACCAGGTCCGTGAACTTGAGCCAGACGGCCGTCCGCTTCTTGAACGTAAAGGTCTGCGGGTCGGCGGTCTTGGCGATCTTGATCTTCTCACGTGTGCCGTTGGAGAACTGGATCGTGGCGGTGTGCCAGTGTCTGTCGTGCGGGAAATCGGCCCGGATATAGAGGACCACCTTGTCGATCTCAACCGGCCGGCCGAACTCGACTTTCCACCAGAGGTCCTTGCGTTTGTCCGGTCCCCAGGACGGGAACCTCTTGCCGTGGCCCTTGTTGGCGGTCGCGCCGTCGATGGCGCAGCGTGCGGCAAAGCAGGGCTCGCCGCGGCACTCGCTGTTGCTGGAGGCATGTGGATAACTCTTGGCAGTGCCCCGGACGTCGCCGGGGTTCAGCGCGACGTTGCGATAAGCGGCCTTTCCGGCGTCGGCGACGCCGGAGGAGACCGGCCGTGCCTTCGGATCGAGCATGGCCTTGATGTTCTCGCGTTCGACGGCCTCCATGCGGTCCCGCTTGACCTGATAGCGGGCATATTTCTGCTTCTCGGCGTCGTTCCAGGCGTTGGCCTCGACGTAGTCGCCGCAAAACGGCACCAGAAGGTCGATCCAGCAGGCGATTTTGTCCATCTCCTCGCGGCTGAGATTGACGTTGTTGTGCCGCTCCTGGAGCATCGTCATCAGTTCGCTCTTGGCCGCGCCGACGAAGTACGGCGGAATCATCGGCGGAATGGACTGGGCGTTCAGCCAATTGACGATGCGGTTGGGCTTGCCGTTCTGCGTCAGGGCCAGGTAGGAATCGCTCCACATCCGCTTGGAGCGTTTGTCCTCGGTCCGCTCGTCGAGCATGCTGAAGGCCTTCTTCGCGCCCTTTGGGAGAGCCGCCACCTTGGTGGGCTTCGGCGCCGCCTTCGTGGGCTTCATCAGGATGCCGACGTCGATGAACTGCCCGCCTGTGGTCTGCCGGCAATGGACGGCCATCAGGTTCGCGCCCGGCCTCAACAGGCCGCACTCCAGCGGAGAAGCCGCGTACTTGGTGATGTGCCCCTTCTCGCGAGCCACAAAGACGCCGTTGACATAGACGATCATGTCCTCGTCATGGCAGTAGACCAGCGCCATGGTCTGGTCGCCGCAAGTGTAGTTGGCCGGGAGCGTGAAGGACCGCCTGAGCCAGATCTCCGGGGTATTCCAGACGGTGTTGGCCTTGCCTCCGGGCGTCCCCCTGGTGCCGAATCCCGCCCTGCCCCTCTTCCACTTGGCACTGTCGAAATCGGGCTCTTGCCACTTGCCGGTTGGCTTGCTCGTGGTGTACTGCCACTGACCACCGATGGGCACGAGGGGCTTCATGCCCGTGACGGGCATAGACCCCTTCTTCTTCTTGTTGTCGCCCCTCGGGACGGCGGAGCGGTCGTTGTGGCAGCGTATGCAGTGCTTGTTGAGGATCGGTTGAATCTCTTTGGGGAAACTGAACCCCCTGGGCGGCCCGTAGAACGGTTCCAGCGGCTGGGCGCCGCGGCCCAGCGCGATGGCGACCTTGCTTGTCGGCGCCGAGACATCGCTCTTTCTCTCATGGCAGCCAACACAGGAGAACGTCTCGCCCGGCTGAAGGGTGGACCAGGTCCGCATCGTCTGGACCACGTGGTTCTTCTCGTCGAGCAACTGGAAGTAAACCGGCGTGCGGGCCGGCACGGTGAACATGGCGGAGCCGTCCTCGTAGACCGGCGTCGAGCCGAGCACGCGCTTCACGTCCCAGGTGCCGTTACGGATGGATGGGGGGGTGCTGCTCATGGCGCCGCCGGCGGGGCCCCCGTTGCCGTTGCTGCCGACGCCCGCCGCCCGGAACTCCAGCGCCACCACGCGCAGCCTCTTGACCGTTCCGCGTTCGATACCCTGGAGCCCGGGGCCCACATACACGTCTTTGACGTAATAGACGCCGGTCTTGCGGCGCCAGTCCACCTGCGACGGCCTGAGATGCGGCCGCTTGCGGGGGGCGAGCAACACGGGCTGGTTGCAGGAGATCTTGGGGTCCCACGCGAGCAGTTCGCGGCGGCCGTCGATATCCATCCAGTAGATGCCAAACGTCCCCTTGTACTTGCGGTTGCCGCCCGGGTCCGGGTGGTAGGTCACCAGGAACTCGGTCTCGCTAATCGGGCATGGATACTGGAACTGCTCGCCGCTCTGTCCGTAGGCGTCGACGCGTACGGCCTTGGTCTCGCGGACGGGTGCGATGAGTTGCACGCCATCGGCTTCCTGCTGGCCTTGGGAGGGATCGATGATCGCCAGTTTGCCGCGCTGGTGGCAGTGATGCCCCGAGAGCACCGCGATGACCTTTTCGGTGCCGGGGATTGCGCGCGCGTGCAGGATCGTCGTGGGGAACCACGAGTTGTTGCCGTAGTACTCGGTCTGTGCGGTGCCGTCGGGGTTCATCTGGAAGAGCGGCTGGGGGTAGACCTGGCCGCGGTCGTTGTAGTCCCACCGCGTGTAAACGACGCGCCCGTCGTCCATAACCTGCGGGTAGTTGGTGTGGACCTGGTCGAACGTCAGGCGGCGAAGGTACTTGCCGTCCTTGTCGCAGGCATAGAGGTTCGAGACCTCGGTCCACCAGCAATCGACGATCTGCACGCAGCGGGTGGAGTTGAAGAGGATGTCGCCGTCGGGCAGATACGCCGCCTCGTAATCGGCGTAGCCCAGGCCGGAGGTCAACTGCCGCACCTTCTGCGTGGCCACGTTCATCTCGTAGAGGTGGTAATCGTCCTGGCGGTCGGACTTCTTCCAGGCAAAGAGGAGCCGTTTGCCGTCGTAGGACACGTTCGGGTCGCGGATAACGCCCTTGGGGTCCTCGATGAGCGTTCGCATGGCTGCCCCGCTGCTGTCGAGCGTCAGCAGGCACAGGGTGGCGCCGGGCCTGAAGTGCCGCTCGGCCTGGGCGTCGGACTGCCCTTCCGTGTAGGCGTAGTGGCTGCCGCCGATGTCATAGTGTTTGGTGAAGACAATCCGCGGATACTTCTCGACAAGGCGCTGGAGGCGGGCCCTGCGGCGATGTTCGCAGACGCTGACGTACAGGTCTTTCCATCGCGGGTCGCTGCCCGGCGCGGCGGCCTTCACAAGACGGTCGAGGGTCTCGCGGTACGGCTTGGCGGCGGGGCCGAGTTGCTCGAGCGCGCGGGCGACCATTTCGGCTTCGACCTGGGCGCCGCTCTTGCTTGTAAAGCACTCCTTCGGGTCTTTGCCATGATCCTGGAGCATCCAATCGTCGAGAACGGCGCTGCGGGGCGCGGCTTCAGCCACCTGGCCGCCCTCGGCCGCATACGGCAACAAACTTGCGGCCGTCAGGCCCGCCAACACGAGAGCAAGAGGAAGTGTGCGGTTCAGCCCCATGTTCCTTTACCCCTGCCTGCGCGGTCCGCCACATGCCCCCGCCGCTGTTTCAACAACGCTGCGGCCGACGGGTTTTGCGGAAAGTGCGAGGCGTCAGAATGCCGCGATGGCCGGCGGAGTATACACCGCCCGGCCCACCGTTGCCAAGTGTCTCGCGACAGGAAAGCGATGCGGAAGCCGCCTGTTGTAACGCGGACGGTCAGCCGCTATTGTGGGTATTCGGCATTGCGGCATCCGAGGCGCCTATCGTGACTGATGGTGATACATCCGGATCGGGGGGAAGCCGGTGCATCCTGACCGCACTTCTGCCGTTGGGATGTATCGCGGGCCTGTTCGTCGGTCTCCGCTTGCTTCTCTCCTCGCCGGCCGCACCCGGCAGTGTCTGCGACCTGTTCGGCCGGGAAGCCGACAGTCTTTCCGTGGCCGCGTTCTCCGTCCTGTTGCTGTGGATGGGGCTTGCGCCGGCACGGGTCGGCCTTGCGATACTGCGGAAGCCCTCCTTGTGCCTGGGTCTGCCGGTCTGGGCAGGTCTGTTGGGCGTGACGTTTGTCGTGATGTTCCGCCTGTCTGCAACCGGAGTGCTTTGGGACGAGCCGTGGAGCCAGCAGACCGGCCGCCTGCTCCTCCTGTTCTCTTATTCAGCGGTGATCCTTATCCTTGGCAGCGCCGTGGTCGGCGCCGCGACACGCCTAGCGTGGGATTCGGCCCTGCAATGTATCTTTCTTCTGCTCCTGACGGGCCTGCCCTGGATCGTGCTGGCACACATCACGCTGGTCAGTTGGGGAATTGGCGAGGGTGCGGCGGGCCTAGTGCGCAGCGGGTCGGTTCATGGGCACGTTTTCCTTGTGCTTCTGGCCTTTCTCGTGGCAGTGAACGGCGCGGCACTAGGCCACGCGCTGCGGCGACTTCGGGCACGGTCTCTCCTCGCTTGGCTGCTGGTAACGGTCGTGCTGGTAGTGCCGGGTTGGCTCCTGCTGCGGCTGGGCCTGTCGCCGGAGGTCGTTGAGAGCGGCGTGAAGTACCCGGCTGTTCGGCTCCTGTTGGCTGCCGACCCGCACGTGAATCTGTCGTGGAGCGATCTGTTTCTCCGTTGGTTCGCGGTGCAGGGTGGCCTGGTGTTGGCGATCGCTCTCGGCCATCTGTGCGCGATGCGGTTTGTGCGGGAAGCACCGGCTGCACAGACACGCATGGGCGAGGTTGCTCCGCCGGAGGAACCGGGAACCTCGGCCGTTTCCGGGTCGAGGGCGCCGACTACCCGTCCAGGCCGGGCCTACTTCATTCTGGCCTGTGTGTATGGCATTCTCGTGGTCTACGGTTCGCTGGTTCCGATGAACTTTCATTCTCGGCCGTTCGAAGAGTCCCTGGAAGCGTTTCTCAGGGTACCGTACCTGGAACTCGGTATCCGGAACCGCGCGGACCTGGTGGCGAATCTGCTCCTGTTCATCCCGTTGACGTTCCTTGTGATGGGAGCCATGACGCGGGAAAACACGCGCGTGGGTCGGTGGCTGCCGGCGGCGGTTGTGATGACAGGGGCGGTCGTCTTGAGCGTCGGTATCGAGTTTCTCCAGTTGTACTTCCCGCCGCGGACCGTCTCGCTGAACGACATCCTGGCCGAATGCGTGGGAGGAGGGGTCGGCATCGGCGCGTGGCTGCTGGTCGGGGGCCGCGTCACGGCGTGGTGGCGCCGGCTGGCCTCGCTGCGCCGACCGGGGAGACTGGCCACTCATCTCCTCACCGGGTACGTGGTGGCTCTTGTGCTGTATCAGTTGTTTCCGTTCGACCTGGTTCTTTCTGTAGACGAGATGGTTCTGAAACTGCGTCAGGGAAAACTCGTGTTCATGCCGTTTGCCGACCTGCCCAGGATTTCAATCCTGGTCATCCTGGTGAAGGCCGCCGTCCAGATCCCGGTGGGATACTGGATCGTGGTGCGTTGGGCCGGCGCGCGGCGTCCTGTGTGGGCGGCGCTGGGAGGCGGCTTCGCATTTGTGGCAGCGCTCGAACTCCTTCAGATGTTTATCTTCTCGCGGTACGCGAGTTCAACGGATATCGTTTTGGGCGCCTGGGGTGCAGGGATGGGTGGGTTGCTGGCGCGGCATTTCGGTCCGGCCGCCAGCCGTTCCCTGCCTCGCGGGATTCTCTGGGCGCTGCTGAGTTGGAGCCTTCGGTTAGGCGCAACGGCTGGTGTCGCGGGAGCGCTGATCTGGGGCAAGTGGAGTCCCCTGGCGTTCCGGTGGCCCACTGACGGTCTGGCAAGGGCGCTTGCGCATACGGTTCAAGTCCCGTTTTTCCACCAGTACTGGAATTCCGAGTTCGAGGCCTTCTCCCAGATACTGCGAGATGTGGTGGTGCCGGCGGCGCTGGGGATACTGCTGATGGCTGTGGTCGCCCGCCTACCCCGCGGCCGGCGCCTGGTTGCCGGCATCGTCGCGGGAAGCATCTCGGCAGCCGCGGAATTGGGTCAGGTATTCTTCCCGCCGCACACTCCGGACATGACCACGGCCGTTCTCGCGGCCGCCGGCGGTGTTGTCGGCGTCTTCCTTTACAGACCCTTCGTAGAGACGTTTGTCCGCCCCGGCTACGCTGCCGATTCGGAAAATGACGGCTGGTCATCCACCTGAGACGCCTGTTGGCGCCGTGAGGCGCCGGGCGACGGTGTGAGCCCGGCGGCTGTGTGGTGCGGACGGAGTGTGAGTGGGGCATGGAGCCAGAGGTGAAGCCGAGCGTCCTCGTATGGTTGCTTGCCGCGAGTTTGCTCTCGGCGGTGGACACTGCGGCCGGACGCGAGCCGGACCTGAGAGCCGATGCCAAGGCGCTGGCCGAGTTGCACGTGCGACAACTCGGGTCGGGCTACGTCACGCGCATCGACCACAAACGCCACCTTGTGTACGTCTCGGCGCTCGATCCTCGCACCTTCGGCCGTGTTGTTCAAACGCTGGCTCGGTACATGGACGCACAGCGAGCCCTGCTTTTTCCCGACCCGTTCCTGTGGAACGTCACGGTTGTTCTTCCGACACTGAACGACTACCGGAAAGCCGGCCCTCCGCCCGACGTGGCGGGTTACTACCGTCCGGCGACGCGAACCCTGGCAAGCATCAGCGTGAGCAACATCCTGATTCACGAATTCACACACGCGCTCCATCACAGCGACCAGGTTCGAGCCAATCAGCGACACCCGGTGTGGATCTCGGAGGGCCTGGCCACACTGTTCCAACAGTCGCGGGTCCATGACGGACAGATTGAACTGCTCCCGGACGTCGGTCTGGCCGCCTTCCAGAAATCGATTCGGGAGAAGAAGATCCGGACACTGGCGGCTCTGTGCACGGTGGACCGGCGGGAGTTCACCCGTGAAGCGAAAGTCAACTACCCGCACGCGCGCCACGTGATGCTGTATCTCTTCCGCCGAGACAAGTTGCTGGAGTTCTACAGGACCTACAAGTCACGCTACGGCGCCGATGCCACAGGCGCGAACGCTCTTGAAGCGACGCTTGGAAAGCCGCTCCAGGAGATCGAAACAGCGTGGCGCAACTGGGTTCTCGAATTGCAGCCGCCGTGGACACCGGCGCGCCCGCTTCAAGCGCATCTGGGGATCAGGATGGGCCGCGCCCCGGAGGGAGTGAAGGTTGACGGATTCCTTCGCGGCGCCGCAGCCCAGCAGGCCGGCGTACTGAAGGTGGACGACATCATCATTTCGGTGGCTGGGAACGCCACGCCGACAGCACGCGAACTGACAGAGGCCGTCGAGTCATGCCGCCCCGGCGAGACGATCGACATCGAGATCGTTCGCGACGGGCGCACAACCATCGTCAGACACGTTCTTGGGGCCGTCCGTAAGCGTACGTCTCGGTCGCCTGCTCCAGGAGCGAGTCCAAGCATCGATTGATGCTGGTGAACTGGAATCGTCTCAGAAGCCAGCGCAGTTTGGCCTCCGTTCGCCGGAGGCCCACGCGGTGTCGAGCGCGCGTGGCTGGGGGCATCGGCAGGTTCGGCTGCTCGTGATCGACTTCCCATGGGTGAAGATAGAGGAGTCCCGTCCGCCCCCGACGTGATGCGTTTCTCAGCGCCCAGCCCACTACCCTGACCGGAAGCACGCGAAGATACCCGCCGCCGCCTACCGGCCAGTTCATGCCCAGCAGACGCAGGGTCAACGGAGGAATCTCCAGGACCGTACCGCCCTCAGGGCCGATCGCCCGATGGACGCCCGCCGGCGCGTCCGGAACGCCGTACCGGTCGTGGTGAATCGGGAAAGCGGACGAGTCGTACTGGTAGCCGGCACGGGCAAGTGTGTCCAGTGCCCAGGCGGTTTCGTGCGTCAAAGAGAACGTCGGGGCACGATACCCGACGACGGGCCGGCCGGAGATGTCCTCCAGCAGGCTCCGGCTGTCGAGGAGTTCCTTGCGGAAGCGATCCGGGGTAAGGTGCTGGAGCATCCGGTGCTCCATGCCGTGCGAAGCGATCTCGTGGCCGGCATCGGCGATCCGGCGCACGACGTCGGACTCATGACGGGCCACCCAGCCCAGCACGAAAAAGGTGGACGTTATCTGATGGTCGGCCAGTGCTTGAAGTATGCGATCGACCGCCGGGGAAAGGCGTTTGCCAAATCCCTGCCAATCGGTCCGGCAGACACCGGACCGTGCAGCCGCCTCGACCTGGAAATACTCTTCGACGTCGAAACTCAGCAGATGCACAACGTGCTGAGGGCCCGAACGGGCGCCAACGCGCTCTTGGGGTCGGCTCACTCTCGCGCCCCATCGAGTCCGGCCAAGGCTTCCTTGGCCAGGCGAATCGCCTCGCCTGCGTCTTTGGGGACGTCCCGGCCCTGGGACTTCAGGTTCTCTCCCAGGTTCACCGCCGCTTCCAGGTGCCACCGGGCCGGCGTCTTGTTGCCGGCCTTGGCCTCGGCCATGCCGAGGTGATAATGCACCTCGGGAGAATCCGGCAGGCCTTTGACAGCGCGTCGAAGTTCGAGACACGCGTCGTCGTTGCGGCCGTGCAGATAGGCGATCCATCCCTTGGTATCGCGAAAGGCCGGCATGCCGGGCGCGTCCTTCACAGCCGCGTCAGCCCACTGTGCCGCTTCAGCCAATCTGTCTGCATCCTTCGGATACAGTTCTGCGACGAGGTACGCCGCGTTGTTGGCCGCCGTGGGGTTCTTGTTCTTCTCCCAAACCTGTCGGTAGAGTTGGACCGCCTTCTGAGGCTGACCGGCGTGCTCTGTGGCGACGGCCTGGCTCATGACAAGCTGCGCGTTGCCTTTTTCGCCCTCAGCGACGAGTCGGTAGATCTCCGCCGCCTTTTCATATTCCCCTTCCTGATCCAACACAGAGGCGTGTATCACGCGGGCGAGAACACAATCGCCTGGCTTGACGATCTCCAGGACCTCGCGCAGGGCGGCAGGATCCGTCAAGCGGCTGGTCGCAAGCGCCGCGGCCCACTGGGACGCGGGCCGGGCCTTCAGCGCTTCCAGCGCCCAGGCGCGGGCCAATTCCGTCAGACCATGATCTCGTGCGACCGTCGATTTCAACAGTCGTACTGCCTCCGCCTTGATGCCCGGATCGGTCTTCGCCGACGAGACGAGTTCCCGCATGGCGGCAAGACCGATCAGGTCTTTTCCGGTGAACTCCGCCACATGCCGGTCTGCCACGGGTTTCCCCACGGCCACGGCGGCCAGCACTTTGTATCCGGGGGGTATCAAGCGGGGCGGCTTTGCATCGGCAAGCCGCTGTTCGATGGCGGTCAGGCGGCCGGCCCATTTTGCTGATGCTTCGCCGGTTTGGGAAGCAAGGCACAAGCCCAGGATCGCGTCAAGAAAAGACTCTTCCGCCACGTCGGGGAGCATGGCCCGGGCCTTTTCGGGCTCATCGTCCATCATCAGCAACACTGCCAGGCGATTCCACGTGGGCCTTCGGGTCTGCTTTGCCTCTTTCACGCACAGCCCCGCAGCACCCCGACGGTCGCCCGCTTTCAGCATGGCACGCACGGCAAGCAGGGCAATGGGTTCGGCCAGTCTGGCGCCCGGAGACAGACTATCCGCATAGGACACGAATTCCTTCACCGCGTCGGCGGGGCGGTTGGCTTGCAGCAGGATGGTCATCCGCTGGGCAGCGAGCTTCGCGAGGCCGGGCCTGTCGGCCTCCACGCCGCGCAGAATAGCCAGTTTCTCATCGTCCGCGGTTGCCAGGCCGGCCAGCAACTGCTGGGCTGCAACGTACTGCGGTGCGTATTTGGAGATCTTCCGGAGTTCCTCGCGTGCCCTATCCGTCCGGCCAAGACGCGCGAGAACCTGTCCCAAGGCCACCCGCAGCCGAGGTCCCACGACGTCTCCTTTGTCGGCCAGTTTGCCGAGGCGCTCGACAGCCTGCTTGTGAAGGCCCCAGCGGGCAAGCAGGAGGCCCTGCTGATACAAGGCCTGGGTCTCGGTGGCTTCGCCGCGGCTCTCAAGTTCTGCCAGCGCCTCTAGCGCTTTGTCCAACTTGCCCTCGGCATCCAGCGCGGCGGCCAAGGTCATGCGAAGTTTGGGGCTCGCGGGCTGTTGTGCAACGGCCTCACGGTAGCAGTCGATGGCCTCGCTCCGATGTCCCTGGGCGTTCAGGGCGGCAGCGCGCACCAGGTACGACTCCGGCTCCTTCGGGGCAAGGCGCTGAAGTTCGTCGGCAACCGCCAGTGCCCTCTCCGGCTGACCGATCTGCAGATATGTCATGCCGACGCGGGCCAGGTACCGGGTGTTTTTCGCCTGGGCGGCAACCTTCTGAAGTACCAGCAGAAGTGGTACGGCCTCGGCGCCTCGCCCCGCACCGGTCAGGATCTCCGACTTGGCAATGAGCACCCGCTCGCGCCAGGGGTCCTGTTCGGGCAGTTGGTCGAGTTCAACGATGGCCCGCTCCGGGTACCCGGCCAAGGCCAGGCACTTGGCTCGGTCGAGGCGGGCAATGTTCCGCGTGTCCGCAGGCGCCTCGGTCCGACTGGCCACTCGGCCGTAGGCCTCGGCGGCCGCTTCGTACTCCCGCTTCTGGCGAAACAGCCACCCCATCGCGGAATCGACCATTTCCCGCCTGGCGCCCGGAACAGCAGCCAAGGACTCTTCCACCTCTTGAGGCGTTCTCCCC
>Ga0307427_1000828_pt1 | contig 17544 bp, 24 predicted proteins | sample SalMarWE160190MG_FD_202162 | JGI IMG/M metagenome (GOLD analysis project Ga0307427, IMG submission 202162) | Salt marsh sediment microbial communities from the Plum Island Ecosystem LTER, Massachusetts, United States - WE1603-190 | ecosystem: Environmental > Aquatic > Marine > Intertidal zone >... | reverse complement strand
CCTCGCCTTTCCCGCCACATTTCTAATATCATTCGCAAGAGCCGCCGCCACTGTAGAATCATTAAACTGTTCTTCTTTGTCCATGCTAACTGCAATTATATACTTGTCCTGTTAACAAAGGACAACCACACCAGTCATATTTTTTTAGTGCCCTAGGTGACGAGCCCGGTTATCGTTGCACATTCCTGACTATTGTTCAGCCGACCCGTGCCTTAGTTGACAGGCAAAAACCTGCAATTCACTACACTTGGGCTGAGACTGATGCGTGCACAAGACAGAGGTGTGATGGCAATATTCCGGCTGATGAGCCGTCACGGAGGGTGAGATACTTGCCCTGCATTTCATTTGGCGTGAGGTGCTCGATGATGTCGTATCCTCTCTCTGAGAGGAATAATACTAGTTTTCCCTGCATTATTCCGAATCTAGTTGGTTCAGCGGGATAACGGGATTTCGTGTGCTCCCTCAGTTTCTTCACGCCACTTCCATTCAATGCTTCAGGCGATAGAGAAGCATAGTCAAAGCATACGGAGCTACCAGCTGGTGAATTCCACCTTATGAAACTCAAGGTGCTATCAACAACCTCAGCTGACAGGTAGTATGTGACCCCTTCCCAGACGAAAAGCGACTTCTGATCTTGACTGAAGCCTGCCCCAAGCAGGGCTTCTTTCAGGTTGTCTGTTTGGAAGTTGATGGGAACAAAAACGAGTTGTTCTGGTATAGGAACACTAGCTTGATGCACTATCTCCTTTTTGCGCTGTTGTGTAGGTTGAGCATCTAGCTCCAAGATCCTGGTGTCTTGGACAAGGTCTTTGAAACGATAGGGCCGGGTATCGTATCCCGCTCCCAAAAATACAATCTGAGGGACGTTCTCCCCCAATGCTTGTTGTACAATATGGTCAAAGAAGGCCGTGCGAGCAATCATGAATTCATACATACCGGGAGTGATCTTGCTCTTCATCACCCATTTCCTTAATATGGGACCCTTCAGGAGGTGCTTACGATCTTCAGTGAGAAACACCTCTGCAAGGTAATCAGGCCCTTTGACCTCTTCTCTCTCATCGTTCGAAGCGAGGGCACGCAAAAAGGCTGTCGCCATAGCTGTTTCTGAGGGTTGATATTCAACAGACCTCTTGTTCGTATCTGCTTCCATGTGTTCGGACATCTCTTCTCCTACTCCCATTTGGCACTGCATATCTAGCAATTATACCGCAATTTTACAGTGTAGTACGACCAGATGGAGATGGCTTACGGCGACCGTCATTTGGAAACATCACGGGTTAAGTTAGCAACTTTGCTCTCCCGTCATGGCTTGAACTATCGCCGACAATCTCTATTCCTGTTTGGTAGTCCATAGTCTTCAAGATGATAGTGCCAAGCTGGGCAACGAACACTCCTTCGTTAGTGTGGACAACGACAGAGTCAGCTGAGCATCTTGTCCAGTATACACTACTCCCATAAGAAATCCTTTCAGCACGCCTAATTCTACGGCGCTTGTAGCTCGCTAACAAGGTTGCCCATTTTGGAGCGCATGCATGGACACAATTTAGCGTTTTGTTCACTACTCTTCGGGCAAAGGTGGAGTTGTCATGATTAGCGTAATTGTCAAGCCGTTTTCCAAAGCCAAGTTGTTAATCCCGCCCATGCTTTTCCATCATGTCGCCCGCTCTTTCCATGAATCCTTTGTCGCTAATTCCAAGCACCCATTGCAATTCCATCACTATAGACATAGCAGTTACCTTTGTAAGGGTGTTTACACTTCTATTTGCCTCCATCTCCATCGCTATCCTATTTAAAAGCCCACTCCACCATAGCACCCGTTCTTTCACTTCTTGTTCGCTTCTCATAAGAATTCTCCTTTGAATCTATTTTTCATAATCCTTCAAAAAAGCAATGTGGGCTTCAGTTAAAGAGATAAGACCGCAATCTCCAGACCTTTCTGCTGGTAATCTTTAACCTCCTCCATCACATGCAGTTCGCATAGTTATGGTAATTGTAGCATTTGCAGAAAGGGGACTACACGCCCAATTTACCACACTTTGGTAGTATGCCTCAGTGAATGGCACGTTTATGCGCCTCTCTACGCTTTTTAATAATGGCCCTTCTGAGGGCCCTTCTGGTCTTTCTCCGCCAATATGGACTCAGCGCTTGTCTACGAGACAATAATTTCTTCAGAAGCAAATCGTATTCAGCTTCTATGCGGTTTTTCCTTCCCAAAACTGTGACTCTGGTGAGGTGTAAACTTATGCGAGGGCCATCTTCCTCTGCTCTGAAGATATATTTCTTAATGATATTGAGTAATCTACTAACGACAGAGGCTTTGCGCTGTTTGAATGTTTCTAAGCTACAGTTGGTTTCAGCATAGTCAAATAGTTTTTCAAATTTACCCTTATCTCTTGGGTCGTACTTTCCTATCGACGAATGGAATTTATATTTTAACTTAGGGTCAAAGGTTTGGCAGGTATCATATATCATCCTTTCTGACCTACGTAAGGTCCGTGCCAACTCATATCGCAATTGTTCAAGGTCAGGTGAAGGGTGTACATCAAGATAAAGCCAATTTGCATCCGGTTTCTGGGATTTATCGAACCCGCCGAGCTTGAAGGGAACCAAAGTGTACTTCTGACTAATCCTCTCCACCTCGCGAATTACCTGCTGTAGGTTATTTGTCCTCGCATCACCAAACAAGGTTATATGCGATACGAACCTTTGCTCTTTTAGCTTTCTTAGTCTGAGCTTCCTAGCCTCTCGAAGAGTACGCGCTGAAGCCCACTTTGTATACTTCTGGGCATAACCCTGCAAACGAAACTCAATAAAAAATGACACTGTCATCTAATAATCGATCCTTCGCCAAGATGAAACTGGGGATACCAGGTCGCCACCTAGCTAAACTACTCATCAGGCAAAGGTGGAGTTATCATAGTAATCGTAATTGTAGCATTTGCAGAAAAGGGACTATCGGTTTGATTTACAGTGCTAGTTATCTCATTATTTGATGCCTTGCTATCTCCCGGCATGAACAAGCCTATCATCACGACAAGGAGAGTTAATAGAACTAGCAATCTTTTCATCTTCTGTGCCACCTTTAAGTATCTACCTCTTCTTACCCTTGCGGAAATGATATATCAAAAAACCGATTCCGAAGGCCGCACCAACCACCATCAAATAACATCCATAGGAAACTTGCCAACTTAAATCTAAAGTGGAAGTCTTTGGTGTCATATATAAGCCTACACCTGCTAGGAAAACTGTAGTTGAGAAAAGATAGGCAGCAAAAAGCTTGCTATCTAGATGTTGGGCTTTGGCATCGTCCTTCATATCTTTAATCTCTTTCAGAATATCAACTGATGTGACATTATCATGATTCTGTTCTTCTGGCATAACTACCTCCTTACCTTTAACTACATTTTCGCTACATGGTTAGCCAAGTCAAGATGATTTAGGGTTAGCCCCTTTCCCTACTTGCTCACGCTTCTTGGCTAATGCAGCCGAACGAGCAGGTCGAACGTAGACATCGTGAAGTATCTCTTCTAGATAGGTCAACAACTCCTCGGTTTCCTCTCTTGTAACCGTCTCGTGAATTAGTTCATGCTTTACTATGCCTGCCCAGCGCCTAATTTCGGTCGCCTGGTCAAACAGTCGTGAAGAAATAATTCCCTTGCCTTTCAAGTCATTGAGACCAGAGGCATTTTGTTGCTTCCATAAAGCTTCTAAGACTGTCATACACATGGAGACACACGCCTTATATGCTCCGATAGCAAAACATAAATTAGCTTCCCCAAACTCGCTATGTATAGGCTCTGGTATCTTTTCGGCTACAGGTTTATGTGGAATAGGGTAGACTGCTAACCATTCTTCATATCGGTCCTTCTTAGCTACAAACCAACCACCACAAGCTTCGCAGGTTAGAATGGCATATTGGGTATCTCTGGGTGTCATATAGTCGGCATCAATCATTGCCCTCAACGCTACATCCCTGTAGTACACATTGCTGCTATCTAAGTCCGCCAAAAAAACCCCCCTCCCTTTAAGCAATAATGGTGAGAAGGCTGTGTAAACACTGCAAAGTGGACATACTAATTTACCAGCCATAACTGCCTCCCCCTAATGCCTCTTACCTCAATTATACCACCACTAACAACTAATGATTAGGAATATCGAAGGTGAATCTTCGTGGTATGATGTAGGGAGTGAGACCTGATATTATCCTATGCCTGATTATCCTGGTGGCAATCTTCGTTTACGCTTTGCGTCATCCTGATACTGATGACTGGCGTGGTCATGACTGAGGGATACTGCTGGGAGGTCTGCTAAGTTTGAGGGTGGGTTGAGGCTTTATCGGAGTATTGAAGCTGGCGAGCTTAAATGGAGGTGGTTGAGTTGGCTTTCTTGATTGTTAAAAGATATAACGCTATTTCATGCATTGTCCCCAAAACCATAGCTAGTTCTTCAAATTTTAGTTCATAGTTTGAGACTACAACGGCATCCCAGTTCTCGCTACCAGCCGCCATTATTGGATTGCCCACAATCTCACCCTTTAGAATTAGTTCATCCATGTGCTCTATAGCGCCTCGAATTTTTACTATTGTCCCCTCTCTTGTCTCTACTTGTCTTCGCAGTTCTCTTGGTAACTCTGGCGATTGCTTTTCTGCCTTGATTCTTTCTAATAGCTTATACAATCGTTGAACAGCATTAATGCAAGTTTCGATGTGGTCGGTGAATGAGAGAATATATATGCTCCGGCCATCTCTCCTCATTTCTTCCGGTGGGCGATTCCTCTCCGCTATTTGTGCAAGAATAGCTTCCCTCGCTTCGTGATACTCCCTTAAAGCTTTATCTACGAGACGAATGAAGTTTATTCGATACAGTCTCGTTTTCGGACCTAAAACACGTTTTCCAAACAATAGTTGAATAATCAAACGGCCTTGAAGGGGGGAATATAAACCTGACAAGTCAGGCATTTTGCATTCTGACGGAAGTGCCATTACTTCTCCCGCTACAATACCATGATTATACCACCACCAACAGGCAAACCTTAGCAATTTAGCATTGTGTGAGGTTTGATGCCCACAACAGGGACTTTTGAGAAGGGATTTGGCTGTTAGAGTAAGGTGCCCTCTATCCTCATGCAAGCTACCCTGCGCCTAGGTCTTGCTTAGAAGTCAAAACGAAGCATACTTCAGTAGACATTGTGGGGTCTTAGAATCTGCACTACTCGCCAAAGCTTCTGGTCTGAGTTCCATTGCATAAGTTGAAACTCATTACCATCAGCTATAACAAAAGTTGAGCTATGTCTCATGTCTCCGTCATTCAGTAAGAAAGGTACCTCAGGGGATTCTTGACAAAGAGGAAAATGGGTATGACCATAAACAACACCCTTGTACTGTTCGCCTCGTACAGCAACTAACGCCTCTGTGTTAACAACCTGAACTGCCCTTAGAAACAGGTTTGTTATGCCCTCATCCCTGAGTTTTCCTGGTGTCTTTATATTCTTGCGCTTGAGCCACGCACAAAGAGTGCCCCACAAGGTGAGAGGTCTCGCAATTGGGTCATAATCATGTCCATGACAGTACCAGATACCGTTCTCCATAAAGGGTTTGATAATGGTGATAGGGCTAATGGGGTTACCAAGGCTAGGATTATCACGGTATCGCTCCAGCTTCTGGTCATGGTTGCCAGGTATTAGATTAGTTGGCACCTGCCCGGCAAGGTCGCGAAATTTCTGGGTCGTTGCATGGCTGATACAATAATCTAAGCCCATTTCATTCATGTGAAACCAATCTCCCAAGCCCAAAATTTCATCCCCTGCTTCAGCTTTCTGCCCAATATAATCTATTGCTCGGTCCATTACGTCATATTGAGAACTTTCATATCCTATATGGAGGTCAGAAAGGATAAATCTCTTCATCAAGCTACTCCTCAGGCAAAGGTGGAGTTATCATAGTAATCGTAATTGTAGCATTTGCAGAAAGGGGACTATCGGTTTGATTTACAGTGCTAGTTATCTCATTATTTGATGCCTTGCTATCTCCCGGCATGAACAAGCCTGCTATCACGACAACTAGAGTTAACAGAACTAGCAATCTTTTCATCATAAATTACATTATACCATCACCAACAGCCAATGATTAGGAATATCGTGTGGATACTTCGGTTCACCACTTGCCACTTCCACCTCAAGCAGAAGGCATGCTAAGTTTGAGGATAGCTTGAGGCTTTATCGGAGACCCGCGAGCCTCGTCCAGCTACATAATAGTCAGGATTTTAGTCTTTTCTTAGCCACAGTTTGGAGACTCTTCTCTTGATTCCCCGGTAAGTAGTTTTCCAAAATGGTGCCTTACGATACTTTTTTGCTATTTCTTCTGTCTCGATGGCTTTTTTTGTTGTATCCTCAGGCTCATCAGTAGCATTCTTCACAACAAGAGATTTTAGCACCTCGCCTTTCGGCCCATATATCGTAATGGACGTAGTACGTGCCGACCGTTTCTGCTTAAACCGTTCACGAGCCCAATCAACACTCACCTTGACAATCTGTTTAATTATTTCCTCTGTTGCGGCACCTAGTACCGCAATTGTAATAACTTGATACAAGGTGACAGCGTAACCCTTGTATCCATTGATTTTAACTTGCACTTTATACTTCGGATAGGAGACGCGGATTGCTTTAGCAAGTTCTTCAGCTTCCTCGGGTATAATATCAAGCGGGTTTTTAGGTTGTATAATAATCTTACTCATCGTAATCTACCATAGCCACAATATGCATCCTAATCTTATTATACTACTTACTAGCTCAGTGAAGTTTGAGGATAGTTTGGGGCTTTATCGGAGGCTGGAAGCTATAACTAAACGTTGACTCTCAATCATGCAGTCTATATTATCTCCGAAAGACGCAAAAATTATATGGTGAAAGGAGGCAAGAACCGATGAAATCTTGGATATTCTTTGTGGTATTCACAGTAGGTGGTATTGCTGCTATTGTCCTTGACCACAATTGGGTTGGAGGGTTAATGCTAATTGGAATAGGTTTATTTCCTATTGTGTTTTCAGCTAAGTTAGTCTAGAGCAACTTTTGAGAAGAGATTTGGCTCTTAGACTAGGTGAGGAATTATTTTGCAATAAGTTGCATCGTCAAACTTACTATGATGGTCACTATGATGAGTGGCGCTGCATATTTGATAACTGTTCTAAATGTCGCCATTGTTGAAGGACGCCCTGTGTCTATGAATGTAAATGGGAACAATTTACTTATGCCCCATATGTACACCAGAACCAAAATGACTCCAGCAACAATAGCCACTGGTAGAAAAAGCTTGTTCTGCCAAAATGGTTGCGTGAATGCATACAAAAGCAATCCCACCAACAAGATACCTTGCAATGCAGGAAGCCAAATACGGTTAAATATCCAGTGAAAGTTGTGGTGGTCTGATATGAACTCCTCTATTTCCTTGCTTCTTGCTGCAACCCAGTCCGCATCCGTACCAGTAATTTCTACTTTGGTGTAAGGCACCTTGTTATCGGAAACTAGTCTAATTGTTCTATCTTCCTTGTCTGATTCTACTGCTAACGAGACGTGGTTGACCTCTTCGGGCAAACGTGCATTACGTAAGCTTTCAATACTTTTAAAGGACATAGACTCGTTCTTTCCCGACAAAGTAAAGTGTAGGTAACCTTGAGGGTCATACTCTATCGCTTTCTCAAGAATCTCGCACAACTTCAGCAGGTCGTCTTGTTTGAGAGTCATGGATTTTGCTGGCAGTGTCACCGTGGTTTCATGCGTATTCGTCATTTTTATGTATCCCAACTAGGCTAATTTGTGGATTTGTTAATTATCTTTGCCCTTCTGGTGAGTCATTATCAATTGGGCATCGTCCCCACAGGCGATGACATGATAATCGATGAGCAGTCCTTGCTTTTTGGCGCTCTCCATGCGTTCTTTTGCCTTCTGTAACACATCGGGATGAGAGCTGGAGTGTCCCACATAGCCGCCGATATCTGCTTTGATGACACTTAAAGTTATTTCCATTACATCCTCCTTTGGTTAATAATCTATGCCTTTACGCGCTAATATCCCCTTGTCGTAGGGATGCTTTACTTTGGGAGAAATGGGAGATAGTAAAGGAATAGAATCATTAAGGGAACTTTTGAGAACAGAAACTTGGGAGCCTAAGAAAACAAGCATATCATAAATCTCCTCAGGAGTATTGAACCTTATTCTCTTATTAGATGCAATTATTTAGCCATTTGGCCGATGGTATTGAATGGGTCAGCCACAGTGTCTCAATTCCCGGTCGCATTTTCACGCTTGCTTACCATTCCGCGATAGTGACCAGGTATTCAATCCAATAACTGGTATACCACTCTTCAAGGCATAGGCAATCTCGCTGAGCGTTCCATAGTTGCTCCCAATAGCGACCACTGCCTGGGCTGACTTGACCACGATGGCTGAGTTGATTTTTAAGCTCTAGGGGGAGTTCAGCCATGGTCTTGGCAAGTTCGGGAAGGTAGAAAATGGGGTCATAACCAAAACCATTTTCCCCTTTGGCTTCAAAGGCGATGATGCCGTGGCGTTTACCTTGACATAATCTTAGTTTACCTTCTGGCGTGGCAATGGCGATGACGCATTTGAAATGAGCAGTTCGCCTATCCCATGGAATGCCACCCATCATTGCTAATAGCTTTGTTACTCTATCGGCATCAGTGGCATTCTTTCCAGCAAAGCGGGCTGAGTGGATGCCTGGCTTGCCTGCTCTATACTTGAGATTATCAGGTTACTGCACATTGTAGGTTGTTCCATTGGTCGTCACTAGAATGGTTCCGTGGACATCAGTCCCGTAGATAGTTGCCCCGATGTCACATAGGCGTGTGATTGTTTCAGGCGCAGGATGCCCATAGGGGTTATTCGCTCCAGCAGAATAGATGGCTATTTCAGGCTGTGCGGCATTAAGAAAGCTTGCTGTTGAGCTATATTTAGAGCCGTGGTGACTCACTTTTAGAATGTCAATGTCATCAATGAGGCCTGCTGCTATCATGCTAGCCTCGGCTCCGCTTTCAGCATCGCCAGTAAATAGGAAGTCCACTTGCCCAAAGGGGAGCCCCAGCACTATTGAGTTCTCATTTCTATCAGAGCCTAAAGGCAACGTGGGGTGTAGAACGTCAAAGGTCAACGTGCTGAGGCTAATTTGGTCTCCCCTTTGTGCCTGATGCACCTGCGCACCCTCTTCATTCACTTTAGCCATGAAGTCCATGTAGGTCTGGGTAGAGGCCGTATCTCCATTGAGCCAGATATCTTTTACATCGAAAGCATCCAATACGTTACCAAGACCTCCTATGTGGTCTGCATCGGGATGGGTAGCTACCATCACTTCGAGGGCACCATCAATATAGCTCGGTATATAGTCAGCACAGTCTCCCCATCTCCCCCCATCAATCAACATCTCATTGGTCCCATAGTCGATTAGAATAGCATCGCCTTGACCTACATCAATGAAATGAATCACAAGTTGGCCAGGTAGGGTGGTAGTGGTAAAGGTGTTGTCACCTGAAACCGCTTCATTTCCAGCATGGTCTCTTGACCTCACACTAAAGTGATAAGTGCTGTCTGGGTCAAGCCCTGTTACGCTAACGCTATGGCTGGCGACTAATTCATTGTCTAACGGAGTAGTCAAGCCATAAGCATTGGTTTTGCCGTATTCTAGCTGGCTGGTGGCCGGCTCGTCAGTTGTCCAGGTGATGGTAACAGTGATTTCAGTAATATTCTCGGCCGAGACATTTGCAATCGAGGGTGCTGTTGTATTAGGCCCATTGTCATCGCAGCTTACCCCTCCCAAAAGTAGGATAAGGATAATAATGATTTCAGCTATCCGTTTCATCCAATAGGCCCAATTCTCTCAGACACAAATATAAGTCTATAGCCATTCCTCGGTTAAGGAATTTGCTTTCGCATCCTCACTTTGTTGAACACTTCGTCATTCTGTTACCTATCATAGAAAGGTTTCTTTTTATATCAAATTGTCAGGACTGTGGTTTTCGATTTATAATAAGTTACTATAGGATTTGAGATGTCAAGGAATATATTAGCTACAAGGTAAGTACCATGTCTCAAGAGTTTTCATTCCTCAACCAAAGACTACAATGGATTGGCTTGGGCGATTTGCTAAGAAGCCACCTATTGAAAGTGCCTCCACACCAGCGTTCATACGCTTGGACCAAAGCTGATGTGGAAGATTTCTGGGAAGACCTGAGTAGAGAGAAAGATGAGGGTGGCGGTGAGTATTTCATGGGACCTATTATAATTACATCTACTAAGCCGCCAGATCCAAGGCTAACGATAATTGATGGTCAGCAACGACTGGCCACAGCCTCAATAATGATTGCAGTCTTGGTAAGTAGCTTGATTCGTATTGGCGACACAGATACTGCACAAGATATCGAACGGGATTATTTGGGGCATAAGGACCTACGCAGGCGAATGCTAACTCCAAGGCTTATACTAAACGAGGAGGATAAGCAATTCTTCACGGCAGTCGTCTCTAGGGAAAAAATTGAAGAACCCACTACGGGAGAATCCAAAAGGCGAATATACTACGCATACAAGTACTTTACTGACTTAGTGGAACAGCAACGATCTTCATCGAAAGAGCAAGGTTCCTTTCGAGATTGGGTCATCGACTGGATTGAATATGTACGAGAAAAAGCGATTATAATGCTGGCGGTTATCCCCGAAGAATCGGATGCTTTCGCTATCTTCGAAACGCTTAATGCCCGTGGTAGAGAGCTGGCAATTGCAGACCTGCTAAAAAATCACCTTTTCTCTTGTGCTGGGGAATCAATGGATGATGTAAGGCGTCTTTGGAATTCCGCCAGCTCGAAGATCAGCGAGGTTGACGAAACAGCAATAACCGATTTCTTGCGCCATTACTGGAATTCCCGATATACGCTTGCCCGACAGAGGGAACTATACCGTCGATTCAGGAGCCAAATTCATGATGAAAATGACTCGCTTATATTTGCCGGAGAACTAGATAAAGCCGCTTCAGATTATTCCGCATTGCTGAATCCAGGCCATATGATTTGGCGTGAATTGGGTCAAAAAGTAGTTGATGCTGTATTTAGTCTTTTCGGTTTAAGGCTGGAGCAGAACCGTCCGATGTTACTGGCAGCAATGCGCAAACTACAAAAGAGCGAGCTTGCAATTTTACTGCCGTGGTTGCTATCTTGGTCGGTTCGGGGAGTTATGGTCGGGGGTATAGGGAAAGGCAAGTACGAAGTGAACTATGCTAATGCAGCAATAGCAATAAATAATGACGAAACTTCAAGTGTTACACAAATCTTTGACAAGCTTGAGAATATTATACCGTCTGACACAGAATTCGAGATTGCATTCCGGACATATAGGCCATCAAATAACAGGTTAGCCCATTATATTTTACGAGCCCTTGAAAGGGGCGCACAAAATGAAATTGAACCATATGTGATTCCTAATCCTGATCATCAAGAGCTGACGCTGGAGCACGTATTACCACGCAATCCAAATAGGGCCGAATGGCCTACATTTTTAACGGATGAGATCATTGCAGAATATGTACCCCGCTTAGGAAACTTGGCATTGGTTCCTCGTATACTGAACAAATCATTAGGTAATAGGCCATTCAATTCAAAGCGCACGGTTTATCTAGATGCGGATCTTAAGTTAACGAAAGACATCGCGAATGAACAGGATTGGAGCCCAGAAGCAATAGAGAGAAGACAAAATGAACTTTCAAAGCTTGCTTTGAAGGTCTGGCCAAGAATTCCGTCTGTTTGATTGACTTGCCCCCAAAAAACTAGTCCAGTTATAGTGTTAGGCTGAGGTAACAGAAAGCCATAAAGTCAAGTCCAAAGCCAGGTTACCCATTGGCGCTAACATTAAAGAAGTAACAGAGCCATGCAATGGTGCCAAAGCCTCTGCTTTGGTAGTTCATTGCTAAAGGCGTCAGATCGTAATACTAGCAGTGAGGTCGAGCTTGAAGGACTAGGTTGGGAGCTTGAACTCTATTTACAAGCCTGTTCTTATTTACGCAGTATACGACCTAATTCAAGACTATCAATAAGTATCTTTTCAAAGTGATCGTGGCTGTTCCCGAGCACTTTCACACAGAACCACGGACTATTCTTTTTTTCTAAAGCTTGTAATTGGTCCAAAATGTTCCCTCTCAATGGTCTTTTTGGCTTTGGACAGAAAAATATTAGCAATAGAGCGCGGAAATTGTTTGGATTTATATTATATAACCTCTTGAGACGCTTTAGTGCCTCATTGGCTGTCTGAATACCATTAGAAAGGTATATCTTAATCTCCATAGCAACAATGGCCTTTTGTTTTTCTTCTATGAGGATATCTGGTCGAATGTTAACCCCAGATTGTGGTAATAAGGACTGCCCTATCCTCAGATTTCCTCTAATGAAACATTTCGTATCTTTCGTTACTTCAGCCGATTTGAATCCTCCAAGAGTGTGAAGCAAGAATCTAAGTACCAAGAACTCTGAAAAACCAGTAAAGCCAGACGAAGTTCCTCTATATTCTTTGAGTTCATCAAATAAACCATAATAGATATCATGGATGTCTCTACAGCTTAAGGAATGGATGTTTTCCTTTAAGAAATTATCGATCTGAAGTAGGAATGTATGAGTGATATTATACGGCGCGATTTTTTTCATAGAGTTTCCTTATTATATATTCATTTTGGTCTACGTCAATCCAAGCATCCTCGGTCTTGACTTCAGTTTTACTTTATTAAGCTGAACAAAACATCGGTTTGTACAGTGGCCAATTTATTTTCCGACAGGGCATGAACCGACCGGTAAGCAAAACTGACGTTTGTTACCCTATAGCACAATCACTCAGATTGTGCAATCCCGAGGGAAAGGACACAAATACTAGAGCAGCACCATCTCCAAATCTGGTGGCTGGGCTACTCATTAGCCAATCTAGGCTTTCCCTATCCTAAATACCTTTGTGCCGCAAACAGAGCATACACCTTGTACTGCCGGGCTACCATTTTTGAGTGTGATTTGCTTCGGGTTCTTTATCTCCACCTTCTTCCTACACTTCATACAATAAGCTGTTGCCATTATAACCTCCTACTTTGACTTTCCAAATCCACCTGGTTACTCCCCTGGCAAAGGTGGGGTTCGCATGGTTATCGTAATTGTAGCAGTTGCAGAGCTAGGATTATCGGTTTGATCTACACTGGTAGTTACATCGTTATTGGGGACATTGGTATCAGCAATTGAAGCCTTGCTATCGGCAGTTGCTAAACAAAGTATACCCGCTATGAAAACTATGATGGCTAAGATGACTAGATTAAGCTTTCTCACTGTCGAATCCAGCTATTATTCTACCACGAACAACCAACGCTAGATGAGTAACGTAATATAGCGACCACCTGTTTTCAAAATACTTACTAATTAATACGGTGTGTAATTTAACCAGTAATCTAAAAGCGAAACCTGTTTATAATGTGTTTCTTGGCGATACTTTGTTACGACTCTTTGTTTTTCAACGTCTCTATACTTCGTAACCGTTTCATATCCTTGCTTAGTCTCTTGCCAGTTCCAAGTACCACTAATTTCCACTAATTTGTTAGTAAAAATAGAAAACGTGTTACTGATAACGAAGTAATAGTAGCTTGAGTGGTCGGGAATGAAGGAAAACGAGTAGTCCGTGACACGACCAGGATCAACATACGCTTGCCAACTTCTTCCTGCCTCATAAGCGTTGTAGTTTTCCTGGTCAAATACGTAGAAAAGAAACTCACCACCTGCCCTAGCTCTAACAGTACCACTGACAATATTTTGAGACTTACCTGTTACATCTATGTGCTTAACGAGTGGCTGATAATATCCAGGTGACACGGCGTATGTCTCTCCACTAAATAGGGTAAGACTCTCTGCCGTAGTATAGGTATACGGTTCTTCGACTTGGTATGGTTCACTTTCATAGTAGGTCTCAATATCTTGGTAGGGAACCGCGACTGTGTAGGAAACCGGCTGTAGCGGTATGGCACAGATAACGATTGCTGCGATAGCAATGGCTGCTCCGAATCCTATGGCTAATTTTTTACTTTTACTCATAGTGCGTACCTACCTTTTTTTGCTTTTGATTATTACTACAAACCAATACGAATGTCAACTGCTGGTTGATAATTAGCTCATCTCATCTGATTGTTGGTAACGTTACCACCAAGGTTTAACAGAGCAAAGCAATGAGCATAGGAAAAAGAATCAAAAAAAGAAGGCAGATATTGGAAATGACCCAGCAAGAACTGGCCGAAGCTATTGGGGTGACACCACAACATATTTCTGCTATAGAGCAGGATAAACGAGACCCTTCTTTGTCTTCTCTTGCAAAGTTGGCAGAAGAATTAGGTGTGACTATTGATTACCTTGTGACTGGCAAAGAATCTGTGATTACAGATACGATACCAGCAATCAAAGGTGATAAAAAGCTGAAGCTTAAAGCAAAGAAGGCATTGACAGCTTTAATACAGGAGCTATATGAGGCTACTGGTTCAAAATAATGCATTCCAACTACGCCAACTCGCCTAAAATGCCGGCTTAGGGAGTGTCGCCATTTGACAAAACATCGCCTTGTTACTACTGTTTCCAAAGGTTGGTAGCCTTCAGACATGATTTAGCCCACATCAAGCCTCCGACAAAGCTTCAAACTATCCTCAAACTTAGCACGTCTTCCACTTTCAGTATCTTATATGGATGTGCACTATGTGCGGGCACTTTTGGGGCAGTTTATGCTTTCAAACTTCTAGTAAGTGTTATAGAGGAGAGCCTAAGACTTCAGGCTCTTGAATGCCTCGGTTTCTTGTGTGGTCAGTATACGCTCTAGCTTTTCCACTTCCGCTTTCTGATATTCTAGCACCCAGTCTTCCGCAGAGCCAGTCGTGAAGTAGCGGAACCACTCCTGTAGTAACATAAGAGCATCATCGTGAAGCTTCACATGTGGATACCAGCGTTTTAGTTGATGCCGGTGCACTATTTGCGTTCTGTCAAATCTAACAAAACCTTCCTTAAGCCTGAATGTGGCATCTTTGGGTAAATAAAAGGCACTCTCGTATTTGAAGGCACGAACTGATAGAACGAATTCTCGCTCGTATTGGTCCAACCCAAAAAGGGGAAGACAAAGAAACGAGTCACCTTGTCTCTCTTCCCCCAAGAATTTCCAGCGAGTGAGAGGTTGTGAGAAAATAATTACCGGACGTGATTTACACTTGAGTGCAGCCAGTTCTTCATTGTCACGTAACCCTAATTCGAGAACAGGAGGGTGTTTGAAGGAATCCTCATCCTCCTTACCTAATTTTAGCATTGGCGGTTTCCTGTGTTCAGGGTCTACATACTCGATTTTTAATAGTCGTAGCCCAGAATCAACGAAAAGTATTGGGGCGTTAAAGACCGCACCGGGACGTAATGCTTGTTTGGGAGGAACTTTATCAGGTTCGTAGAAGGTAGTGATAAGGTCAGCCATGTTCACTGGTTTCCGAAGCAGAGCTGTCTTCCAAAATTGGACCTACAACTTGTAAATGGATAGGTAAATTAATTCTTTCCTCCTGCTCCATTTGCTTTAGAGCCTCATCATATGCATGGTCTACTGATGCATGGACTTGTTGGCATTGCCTTTCAGCCAGTTTCCTTAGCTCTGTTTGTCTCTGTTTATATTCTGTGAGTTTTGTCTTGAAGTATGTAGTCTCAGCATCTGTAAGCTTTAACTTATCCTCAGGAAGATACTTAGTGAAAGTTAGTTCAGGAATTGTGCTGAAATCGAGTGCTTGTCCTACCCTTGCACCTCGCATTGGCTCTGTATCAAAATAAACATGGGAAAGAAGTCTATTCAAGTCCTCCAGAGCCCACTCGTCAATGAGCTTGTCAATGAGCATGTTGTCGGAAGTAGAAACTAGCCCTTCTATGTTTACTTCCGGCAGATAGCTGGGTCTGAATATGTGTGCAACACGCCTACCCCCAAAAGCTACCTCATCTTGTGGCAGATCAAGGTCAAGACTATGTAATACATCAGGCACCTCGAAAGCATAAGGCCCATAGCGGTAGAAAAGCCACTTTAAGTCTGTAAGGGGCTTCCTATGTCTACGATAATACTCAACATCAATAAGATATAGCAGTTTTACCAGTCTAGTTGTCCCAAGCATCCCTTCTTGGTCTAATACCTTGATCACTATGTATCGGATTAACTCTCGCAACATCTCTTATACACCCTTGTCGTTTGCCTCCCTGTGCAAAGTGACACCCTTATTCAACAAACAGAGCGACTTCTGAGCATTTTGCCATTTCATAGAACCTGCTCTGTTTACTGCGCCAACAGAAATCTCAAAAGCCGTGCCCCAGGTAAGGCTACTATCACTAAAGCACGAGTAACCCCTGTAAGGGAACCCGCATTTATTGTATTAATAATCGCCTCTTCACCTACAATAACTAGAATAATCACGACTGTCATTGTGATTGGCAAAAGCAATAAATTTAATAAGTTCACCTCTTACTCACCCCTTGATTTGGTCTCGCCGTCATTTGGTACAGTAATCATCGTTATGGTAATAGTTGCACTGGCTTTATCTTGTGTTGAAACCTGCTCTTCTGCAACTGGGTTCTGATTCTTAACATCGTTAGGAATGCTGGTATCAGCAGTTGATGCCTTACTATCACCTGATAGGAGCAAGCCCGCTACTATTGTCACAAGGGCGACTAAAACAGCCAATCTTTTCGTCATCACCTATAATTATACCCCTAGGTAGCTTCGCATGGAAGACGTGCTAAGTTTGAGGATAGTTTGAAGCTTTGTCGGAGGCTTGATGTGGGCTAAATCATGTCTGAAGGCTTGCACCCTTTGAGAATAGTAGTAACAATTCGATGTTTCGTGTGACACTTGATCAAATACACATAACTCTCTTTAATACGGTGAGGGTAATGCTTCCATTGGATGGTTTCACGGACTTGATCCAACGATCTCCTGGGATAGCTCCCCATCTTACCAGTTCTCCAAATTGACTAACAGTGTAGACCGCCTTATACTGTTTCCGAATTACGGCTGCTGCTTAATTATAAGTTAGCCAGCACCCAAAGGGTGGAGGAACCATGCCTAAGTTCGATGCCGACGATTACCTACCTGTGGAGGCGTATGAGGAGGCACTGGGTGCCTTCCACGCCATCGCCGGAATCCTGCTTTTCGAGTTTGCGAGGGAAGAGCGGGGTGTTCGGGACACCATTATCCGCAACTTCATCGCGCGGGCGGACATGATCGCACGGGCCGTGTTCCAGCTCTGGAACCTGCAGGACTACCAAGATTCCTGGGTGTTGCACCGTTGTCTACTTGATCGGCTGTTTCACCTGTGGCATCTACAGCAGAACGATGAGTTTGAAGTATTCGAGGCGTGGTCGTTCCTAGAGCAATACAACGCCGTGAACCGAGTACGCAGTGACCCTGAGTTCAGCGGTGCCCTCAAGAGCAAGCTTTTCAGTCTGGCCCCTGAGCAGAAGAAGCGAGCCCGCGCA